>WNFT01001109.1_pt1 | contig 22856 bp, 23 predicted proteins | sample 5400191 | NCBI WGS metagenome assembly WNFT01 (sample SAMN13153359, study PRJNA577476) | soil metagenome | isolation source: 80 cm saprolite under Madrone tree | place: USA:California | collected 2016-06-14 | reverse complement strand
TATGTGCTCGCGCAGATGGAGACCATCGCCGGCAAGCCGGTGGCCGGCCCGCTCTGGGAAGCGCTCGCGCGCAAGTACCCGAAGTCCTCGCTGGCGGACGATGCGCTCTTCAACCAGGCGCTGGCGGCGCGACGGGCCTCCGACGTGGAGAAGGAGCGGACGCTCCTCAGGGAGCTGGTCGACCAGCACCTCGAGAGCGATCTGCGCGCCGATGCCCTTTTCCGCCTCTTCTGGTCGCACCGGAGCGAGGGCAATGCGCGGCAGGGCCTGGTCTGGCTCGACCAGCTGGCCGCGGACCCGGAGTCCGACGGGTACGAGGAGGAACGGGCCCGCTACTGGCGCGCGCGATCCCTGCTCGAGCCGCAGGCGTCGGACAGCGATCTGGCCCGTGCAGCGGCGCGGGAGGTTGCCCGCGCCGACCTGGTCTGGCTGGTGGAAGGGCGCCCGCTCACCTACTACGGGCTTCTGGCCCGGGGCCGGCTGGCGGAGCTGGATCCCGAGCGGACGCGCAGCATCGAGCAAGCGCAGGATCGGTTGCTGCAGACGCCCGCGCCGAGCGCCCTGCACGCCGGCGCGCTGGCCCGCGACCCGCACCTGCTCGCGGCCATCGAGCTGCTGCGGCTCGGGCTCAAGACGGAGGCCGCGCGCGAGGTCAGCGCGGTGGATCGCTCGCCCGCGCGGGGCGCCGGGGAAGCGGGGCACGAACCGCTGACGCTGGTTGCCGAGCTGTTCGCCCGCGCCGGAGACCTGCGCAGCGCGCACGCCCTGGTCCGCACCGAGCTGCGCGGGCTTCTGCGTCATCCGGCCACCGCGCTGGCGCTGCGCGCGGCGGTGCTGGCTTACCCGCTCGCGTTCCGCGAGGAGATCGCCAAGGTTTCGGAAGGGGCGGCGGTGCCGCCCGACCTTCTGCAGGCATTGATGCGCGAGGAGAGCGCGCTCGATCCCCGCGCGCTCTCGCCCAGCGGGGCGCTGGGGCTGACGCAGGTGATGCCGGCGACCGCGCGCATGCTGGCGCGCAAGCTCAAGCTGCATGGGTACCAGACGGCGCGTCTGATGGAGCCGGAGTTGAACATCCGCATCGGCGGGACGTACCTCGGGGAGCTGTACGCTCGCTTCCAGCATCCGGCGCTGGCGCTGGCGTCGTACAACGCCGGCCCCGGGGCCGTTTCGGGTTGGCTCAGGGCGCGCGGGTCGCTCCCGCTCGACGCCTTCGTCGAGGAGATTCCGCTCGACGAGACGCGCGGATACGTCAAGCGGTGCCTGCGCAGCTTCGCCGCGTACCAGTTCCTCTACTCGAACGGCCACATGCCCGCGCTGGGTCAGACGCTGGCCGCCCGGTAGCGCTCTACCTCTGCTCGCTCGCGGCGAGCACTCGCAGGATGTTCTCGCCCAGCAGCTTGCGAAGGTCCGCATCGGACCAGCCTCTGGCCCGCAGGGCGGCGGTGAGCGCGGGCATCCGCGTGGCGTCTTCGAGGCCGACCGGCATCAGCGGCGCGTTGTCGAAGTCACTCCCCAGGCAGACGTGGTCCGCTCCCGCCACCCTGGCTACGTGCTCGATGTGGTCCAGGAGCCTGGCGAGCGGCACTTCGGGCAGCGACTCGCGCTGGTACAGCTCGACTTTCGCCGCGCTGCGCATCCCCTTGGTCTTCTGCAGCAGCGCCTGCGTGGCGCGGCGGAACTGGTCGTCGAGGAACGTGCGGGAGAAGTCGACGCACGCCGCTCCGCCGTTGCGCGCGACCGCTTCCAGCATGGCGTCGCTGGCGTTTCGCGGATGATTGGAGAGGGCGCGCGCGGCGGAGTGGCTGAGCAGGACCGGCCGCTTCGTCTCCCGGATCACGTCCCAGAACAGCGCGTCGCTGCCATGGGAGAGGTCGGCGACCACGCCCAGTCGGGCCATCTCGGCCAGGACCCGGCCGCCGAAGGCAGTGAGCCCGGTCTTCGAGTCCTCGGCCGTGGACCCGCCGATCGGGCTGGACGAGGACCAGGAAAGGGTGAGGTAGCGCACCCCCCGGTCGGCGAACGCCTTGAGGTGCGCGAGCTGCTCGTCCTCGGTGCCGGGGAGGAGCATGTGCCCGCCCTCGACGCCGATGAGCATGGACGTCGCTCCGATGTCGGCGTTCTCCCGCACCTCCTCGGCGTTGCGCGCCATCCGCAGCGCGCCGCCGCTCCCGCGCGCCACCTTCTGCAGCAGGTCGATCTGCTGCATCGCGATGAGGAAGAACCGGGTCAGGTCGACGGACTCCGGGTGGACGAAGACGGAGAAGAACTCCGCGTCGATGCCGCCTTCTTGCAGGCGGGGGAGATCGACGTGACGCTCGCGGTGCCTGGCGAGGAGATCGTAGCCCTCGTAGAACATGGCCTCGGTGACGTCGCAGTGCGCATCCACCACCACGGCGTCGCGATGCAGCCCGGCGTCTTGGGGCGAAACCGGGGCGGGTTTTGACGCGGCGCAGGCGGCGCAGATCAGGAGCAGGGCGGGTTCGCGCACGGCGCGCAGCTTTGCAGAGATTTGGCAGCGGAGGGAACCGCGTTTACTCTTCGGGGCGTGAACGAGCGGTTGCGCAGCCTGCCGTCGGTCGACGAGGTCCTGGCCCGGCCCGCGGTGCGCGCGCTTGCGGACCGGGTCGGGCGTCCCGCGGCCAAGGCGGCGGTGCGGGCCGCGATCGCCGAGGCGCGAGAGAGGCTGCAGCGGGGCGGCGAGGCGCCCGGCGAAGCGGTCTCCGACGTCCGCGTGCTCGAGCTGGGCGCCTCGGAAGCGGCGCCCCGGCTGCGGCGCGTGATCAATGCCACTGGAGTGGTGCTGCACACGAACCTGGGGCGGGCCCCGCTCCACCCGGATGCGATCAAGCGCGTGGCGGAGGTGGCGGCAGAGTACTCGAATCTGGAAGTCGATCTTGCCACCGGGCGGCGAGGCCACCGCAGCGCGCACGTCGAGCCGCTCCTCCGCGAGCTCTTCGGGTCGGAGGCGGCGCACGTGGTGAACAATTGCGCCGGGGCCACCATGCTGGCCTTGGCGGCCCTGGGGCGCGGGGGCGCCGCCGTCGTCAGCCGCGGAGAGCTGGTAGAGATCGGCGGCGGGTTCCGGGTGCCCGAGATCCTCGCCCAGTCCGGCTGCCGTCTCGTCGAGGTGGGCACGACCAACCGCACCCGGATCGCCGACTACGCCGCCGCGCTGGACGCGAACCCCGGCGCGCTGATCGTGCGCGTCCACCGATCGAACTTCGCGCTGGTCGGATTCACCGAGATGCCGGCGGTGGGGGAGCTGGCGGCCCTCGCGCGGGAACGGAAGACCATCCTGGTCCATGACCTGGGCAGCGGCGCGCTCGATCCGGCGCTGGGCGAGGTCACCGCGGCGCAAACCCTGCGCGAAGGTGCGCATCTGGTGCTGATCTCCGGCGACAAGCTCCTGGGCGGACCTCAAGCCGGTATCCTGCTCGGCGGAATGGCGCTGGTCGAGAAGTGCCGGAAACACCCCTTGAGCCGTGCTCTGCGCGCCGACCGGATGCTGCTCGCGGCGCTCGAAGCGACGCTGCGCCTCTACCGGGACGGCCGCGGGAACGAGCTGCCCGTGATGCAGGCGCTCCAGGCGGCTCCGGAGGAGCTGCGGCAGCGCGCGACGCGCCTGGCGCTGGGCCTTCAAGAAAAGGGTGTCGCCTGCGCCGTGGTCCCCTGCGAAGGGCAGGTCGGCGGGGGCTCGCTGCCCCTGCGCCGGCTCCCGGGTGCCGGGGTTGCGATCGAGCACGATCCGGCGTCGCTCCTGGCCGCGCTCCGCGCCGGCGACCCGCCGGTCATCGCTCTCGTCCGGGACGGCCGAGTGGTGCTCGATGTGCGCTGCGTCACGCAGCTGCCCGAGCTGGCGCAGGCGGTTTCGGAAGCGAGCGTGCGTGCAGCCGCGCAGAAAGGCGCTAGACTACAAGGTGGAATGGCCGCTTTGCCCTCGCGGGAGCAGGATGACCCGCTCGAAACGGAGGTGTGATTGCTCTCGACGAGCGTCCTGGTCCTGAATCGCCTGTACCAGCCCGTGCACGTCACATCCGTGCGCCGGGCCTTGATCCTGCTCTACCGCGGCGCAGCCAAGGCCGTAGACGAGCAATACCAGACGTTCGACTTCGAAAGCTGGGCGGAGCTGTCCGCCGCGGTCCACGAAGAGTCGATCGGGACCACGCGCAAGCGCATTCGGGTGCCACGGGTGATTCTTCTACAGGCGTACGACCACCTGCCTCGCGCGCGCGTCCGCTTCAGCCGCCTGAACATCTACGCGCGCGACCGCAACACCTGCCAGTACTGCGGGCGCAAGCCTCCCCGCGCCGAGCTGAACCTCGATCACGTCATTCCGCGCAGCAGGGGCGGCGTGACCAGCTGGGAAAACGTGGTCTGTTCCTGCGTCCCCTGCAACCTCAAGAAGGGCGGCCGCACGCCGGACGAGGCGCACATGAAGCTCTTGCGGCACCCGGTCCGGCCGCGCTGGACCCCGTTCTTCCGCGGTCCACCGCGCTCGGGGGCGTTCTACCAGCAATGGCTCCCCTTCCTCTCGCTGACCGACATGGCGTACTGGAACACCGAGCTGCGCGAGACTGACTAGAGCCGCTTTGCGGCTACGCTTGAGGCTGAGACGGGCGGGAAAGATGCGCCCCGGCTGCGGTTCGGAGTAGATTTCTCGCATGCCCGCGCTGATCGAGACCCCCGAGGCCGCCAACCGCCTCGCCCGCGCCATCGCCTCCGACCTCTCGCTGTACAACGAGGCGAAGATCAAGGAAGGCATCGAGAACGACACCTTCTTCTCGGTCCTCGACGCCGAGATCGCCGAGGGTCGGGCACACTACGAGAGCCGCGTCGATCCCAAGATCCTGGGCAGCTCCAACTTCTACGATCGGGCGCTGGTGGACGTGATCCTCGCGCGCAAAGGACACATCAAGTCGAAGATCTGGTGAGCCCGCGCGGACGGCCCTCGCGCAGGCAGCGCGCGCGCGAGCAGGGGCGCCCCTCAATCGCCGAAGAGCGGAGCTTCGAAGTGACGGCCGCGGGCGAGCGGCTGGACAAGCTGGTGGCCGCGCGCTTTCCCGACCTCTCCCGCGCGCGCGTCCAGCAGCTGATCTCGGCCGCCCTGGTGGACCTGGACGGCGAGCCGGCGGCGCCCGCCGACCGCCCGCGCCCTGGCGCCCGGGTCCGGGTCCGCCTTCCTCAGGTTGCCCCGGCGCGGCTGGATCCGGTGCAGCTCGACCTTCCGGTGCTCTACGAAGACCCCGATCTGATCGTGATCGACAAGCCCGCGGGCCTCGCCGTCCACCCCGGGGCCGGTGGCGAGATGACCACCATCGTTCACGGCCTTCTCCATCAGGTCACGGACCTGCGCGGGGTCGGAGGCGAGCTGCGCCCTGGGATCGTGCACCGGCTGGACAAGGACACTTCGGGCTGCCTGGTGGTCGCGAAGACCGAGCCTGCGCTGCGCGCGCTGCAGGCCGCGTTCAAGGCGCGCGACGTGGAGAAGCGCTACCTCGCGCTGGTGCACGGCTCCCCACCCGACCGTGGAGAGCTCGATACGCCGTACGGGCGCCATCCGGTCGATCGGAAGCGCTTCTCCTCCCGTGTGCGCGAAGGAAAGCGCGCCCTCACCCGCTTCGCCGTGCTGGCCCGGGTGGAAGGCGCCGCGCTCCTGGAAGTGGAGTTGCTGACCGGGCGGACCCACCAGATCCGCGCCCACTTCGCGGATCGGGGCTGGCCGCTCTTCCGCGACGCGCTTTACGGCGGCACCCGCCGGGAAGGCGAGAAGGCCCTGCCCTCGGTCACGAGGGCCGCTACGGCGCTGGGGCGGCAGGGCCTGCACGCCTGGAAGCTCGCCTTCGCTCACCCCGTCAGCGGGGCTCGGGTTTCCTGCGAGGCGCCGTTGCCGGCCGATCTGCGAGCGGCGCTGCGCGAGCTTGGATTATCCTCGCCGCCATGACGCTGGACGATCACGTCCCCGCGCTTCTGCGGCGCGCCCGCGCCCTTTTGGGGCTGCCTTCCGGACCTGACGCGGCGCTCGCGGCGGCGGAGGTGCGGCCGGCGGCGCGGGCCGTGCTGGAGCTCCACCAGGGCCTGGTCGGAGAGCGCGTGCTGGCGCGGCCGTCGACCTACGCCGGATCCCGGCTCGGCGCGTACCTGCTCTGGTGGTGGCCGCAGACCTACCTCAAGATGAAGGCGGCGCTTCGCCTGGCGCCGATCTCCCCCGGGCCCCGGATCCTCGACGTCGGCTCCGGACCCGCGCCGGCGGCTCTCGCGGCCATCGATTCCCTCGGGGGCGAGGCGGTCTGTTTCGACCTCAGCGAGCCGGCGCTGGTCGAGGCCCGCGCGTTGGGGATCGCCCGCACCGCGCGAGAGCTACCGCGCGAGAGCTTCGATCTGACGCTTGCCGCGAACCTGCTCTCGGAGCTGGAGGACCCCGCCGCTTTCGTGCGGCAGCTCACGGGAACGGTGGTGATCGTCGAGCCTGCCTTGCGCGAGACGGGCCGGGCCTTGCTGGGCGTCCGCGACGAGCTCCTGCGCGAGGGCTGGTTCGCGGCCGCGCCCTGCCTGATGCAGCAGCCCTGTCCGGCCCTCGCCTCGCCGCGGGACTGGTGCACCGCCGAGGTGCGCTGGAGGCCGCCCCGATACTTCGCCCAGCTCGCCGACGCCACGGGGCTGCGCGCGGACGAGATGCTCTCTTTCGCCCCGCTGGTGCTGACGCGCGCGCCTCCTGCCGTGGAGCCGCAGACCTGGCGGGTGGTCGGCGTGGCGCCGCCCGAGAAGGGCAAGAAGCGGGTCTGGATCTGCGGCGCGGATGGACGGATGCCCCTGGTGCGTCTCGATCGGGACGCAAGGCCGCACAACGCGGCCTTCGATGAGCTTCGCCGGGGCGACCGCGTCCGGCTGTCGGATACCCAGCGGCGGGGAGACGGTCTGCGTCTGCGCCCGGACAGCGGGATGGAAAGGGCCTGAACGCCCGCGACGAACAGCGGATGCGCCGCCGGTGCAGGCGTGCTGCCTTCCGTCCATGAACTTGCCACGCGGACCCTGCCTGCTCGCGTTCTGCGCGGCGCCACCTCACTTCGAAGAAGCGTTCCGCGCCGAGCTCCGCGGCCTGGGAGCGCCGCTCCTGGCGCTGACTCCAGCGACCGGGACGCTCTTCGGCGCCGACGACGAGCCGCGCGCCGTCGGGCCAAAGCCCGAGCTGTGGCGTCTCCACGGCGCGGGAGGGGCAGCGCTGACCGTGGTGCTCCTCGATGAAAAGCACCGGGTCCGGCTGCGCCGCGAAGCGCCGGAGGCGGAAGGGACGCTGCTGGCCGCGGTCCGCAGCGCGGGCCGGGCGGTCCGCAGCGCGCCGCGCGGGATTGGAAGGCGGGAGCTGCTGGTGAACAGCCTGGCGGTCGCGCTCGGCGCAGCGGTGCTGCAGGCCTGCGCAGCCTCGAGGCCGGTTCCCGGCCAGCAGGAAAGCGGGGCGGCGGCGGCCCTGCTCGACGTCACGCTGGTGGTGAACGGCGAGCGTCGCGCGCTGCGGGTCGAGCCGCGAGTCGTCCTGCTCGACGCGCTGCGGGAGAACCTCGGGCTCACCGGGGCGAAGAAGGGGTGCGACATGGGGCAGTGCGGCGCCTGCACCGTGCTCGTCGACGGCCAGCGGATGAACTCCTGCCTCAAGCTGGTCGCGCAGCTCGAGGGCGCGAGCGTCACTACCATCGAGGGCCTGGCCCGGGGCGACGAGCTGCACCCGATGCAGCAGGCATTCATCCAGCGCGACGCTCTCCAGTGCGGATACTGCACCCCGGGTCAGATCCTCTCGGCGGTCGCGCTGCTTCGTGAGGGCACGCCGGGGGACGACGACGAGATCCGCGAGCGCATGTCCGGCAATCTCTGCCGTTGCGGCGCGTACCCCAACATCCTGGCGGCGATCAAGGACGTAGCAGGGAGCGCGTGAGGTGCGCCTCTTTACCTTCCAGCGCGCCGCAAGTCCGGAGCAGGCGGTCAGCGCTGCGCCGCAGGCGGCGTTCCTCGCCGGCGGGACGAATCTCATCGACCTGATGAAGATCGAGGTGCTCAACCCCGCCCTGGTGGTGGACCTCTCCCGCCTCCAGCTGCGGCAGATCGAGGTGCGCGACGGCGCGCTGCAGATCGGCGCCCTGGCGTCGAACACCGCGGTGGCCGAGCATCCCGAGGTGCGCCGGCGCGCGCCGGGGTTGTCGGAAGCGCTGCTCTCCGGGGCCTCCCCGCAGCTTCGCAACGCCGCCACCGTGGGCGGAAATCTCCTGCAGCGGACGCGCTGCGCCTACTACCGGGACCTGGCCACCCGGTGCAACAAGCGCGAGCCCGGATCCGGCTGCGACGCGCTGGAGGGATGGACGCGGATGCACGCGATCCTCGGCACCAGCGACCAGTGCATCGCCTCCCATCCCTCCGACATGTGCGTGGCGCTGTACGCCCTGGACGCCACGGTGCGCGTGCGCGGTCCGGATGGCGAGCGCGAGCTGGCGATCTCCGATCTGCACCTGCTGCCGGGCGCGCACCCGGAGCGGGAGTTCTCGCTGGGTCCCGGCGAGCTGATCACGGCGGTGCGCGTTCCTCTAGGCGACCTTTCGGCCCGCTCGCGCTACCTCAAGGTGCGCGACCGCCAGTCGTATGCCTTCGCGCTGACCTCCTGCGCGGCGGCCGTGCAGATGGAGGGCGGCGTGATCCGCTCCGCCCGTTTCGCCCTCGGCGGCGTGGGAACGAAACCGTGGCGGGTGCCGGAAGCGGAGCGGTCCCTGCAGGGCGAGCGGGCCACGCGAGAGACGTTCGCCCGCGCGGCGGAGATCGCGCTGCAGGGAGCGAAGCCGCGGCGGGACAACGCCTTCAAGGTAGAGCTGGCCAAGCGCACCGCGGTGCGCGCCCTGATGCTCTCCGCGGGAGCGCCTCCATGAGCAACGAGGTGGGAAAGCCGTACCCGCGCGCGGATGGACGGGCCAAGGTCACCGGCCAGGCCCGCTACTCGTACGAATGGCCGGTGGCCGGGGTCGCCTACGGAGTGCTGGTCACCAGCGGGGTGGCAAGAGGACGCATCACGGCCATCGATGCCGCAGCCGCGGAACGGGAGCCAGGGGTGATCGCCGTGCTCAGCCCCTCCACCGCCATGAAGCTTCCGGGCGATGCGAATCCCGCGGACGGCGGCGATCGGGTGGTCCAGGCGCTCCAGGACGACCGGGTCCTCTACAGCAACCAGCCGGTCGCGGTCGCGATCGCCGACACTTTCGAGCGCGCGCTGCACGCCGCCGGACTGGTCCGGGTGCGCGTGGAGCCCGCGCCCTTCACCGTGCGGATCGAGGACGAGCTGCATGCCGCCTTCCCCTACGACGCGCGCGGCCAGCCGGCGGACCACCTCCGCGGCGACGTCGAGGCAGCGCTTCGCCGGGCGGAGCACAAGCTGGAAGCCGAGTACGAGACGCCGCCGGAGATCCACAGTCCGCTCGAGCCGCACGCGACCCTCGCCGTGTGGAGCGGAGACCGGCTCACCGTCTACGACGCGACGCAGGGCATCTTCGGAGTGCGCAGGAAGCTGGCCCGCGCGTTTGCCCTGCCGCCCGCCAACGTGCGGGTGATCACCAAGTTCGTGGGCGGCGGGTTCGGCTGCAAGGGGTCGGCCTGGTCGCACGTGGTGATCGCCGCGCTGGCAGCGAAGCAGCTCGGCCGTCCGGTGAAGATCGCGCTCACCCGGCCGCAGATGTTCGGCATGGTGGGCGGCCGGCCCCTCACGCGGCAGAAAGTGGCGGTCGCCGCCACCAGCGAAGGCAGACTGACCGCCCTGCGGCACGAAAGCACTTCCACCACCTCCCGATTCGATGACTTCCTCGAGCCGGCGGCCTTGGTCTCGCGGCACCAGTACAAGTGCGAAAACCTGATGACGAAGCAGCGCCTGGTGCGCCTCGACATCGGCACGCCGACCTACATGCGGGCCCCCGGTGAATCGAGCGGCAGCTTTGCGCTGGAGTCCGCCATCGACGAGCTGGCGCATGAGCTCGGCATCGATCCCATCGACTTCCGCTTGAACAACTATGCCGAGGTCGATCCGGCCGACGGGAAGCCCTTCTCCAGCAAGTCGCTGCGCCGCTGCTACGAGCTGGGCGCCGAGCGGTTCGGATGGCAGAAGCGGACCCGCCGCCCCGAGCTGGTCGCGCGCGCCGGCAAGCTGGTGGGCACGGGGATGGCGACCGCGTCGTACCCGGCGAACTTCACCCGCGCTTCCGCGCTCGCGCGCATGAACCCGGACGGGACCGTCCTGGTGCAGAGCGGCGCGGTGGACATCGGCGGCGGCACGTACACGGTGATGGCCCAGGTCGCGGCCGAGACGCTCGGCGTGTCGTACGAGAGCGTGAAGTTCGACCTGGGCGACACCGAGATGCCCGAAGCGCCGCGCTCGGGAGGTTCGATCACCGCCGCCAGCGTCGCTTCAGCGGTGGAGGCCGCCTGCCGCGCCCTGCGCGAGAAGCTTTCCGGCCTGCGCGGGCCACCCGATGCGCCGATCGAGGCCCGGGGCGAGGCCGCGCCGTCCGAGGAACGCAAGAAGTACGCGCTGCACTCGTTCGGCGCGCAGTTCGCGGAAGTCGAGGTGGACCCCGAGCTGGGAATGGTCCGGGTCACGCGCATGGTGGGCGCGTTCGCGGGCGGTCGCATCCTCAATGCCCGCCTGGCGCGCAGCCAGTTCATCGGCGGCATGGTCTGGGGGATCGGGATGGCCCTGCACGAGCACGCCGTCTACGACGAGAAGCTGGGCCGGATCATGACCCGCGACCTGGCCGATTACCATGTTCCGGCGCACAAGGACGTGGTGGCGATCGATCCGATCTTCATCGCCGTCGAGAAGGACGAGATCGTCGATCCGGCCGGCGTGAAAGGGATCGGCGAGATCGGCATCACCGGGGCCGCGGCGGCCATCGCCAACGCCGTGTTCAACGCCACGGGAAAGCGCGTCCGTTCGCTGCCCATCACGCCCGACAAGCTGTTGTAGCTTGGGCGGGTGCAGCGCCTGGTGACCATCTGCGGGCCGACCGCGTCCGGAAAGACCGCCCTTGCGGTCGAGCTGGCGGAGAAGCTCGACGCGGAGATCGTCTCCGCGGACTCCCAGCAGTGCTACCGCGGGCTGGACGCCGGCACCGCCAAGCCGTCGCCCGAGGAGCGTTCCCGGGCCCGCCATCACCTGCTGGACGTGGCCGACCCGGAAGAGCAGCTGGACGCCGCGCGCTTCGTCCGGCTGGCCGACGCGGCCGTAGCGGACATCTCTGCCCGCGGCAAGCGCGTGATCGTCGCGGGTGGGACGGGCCTGTGGATCCGGGCGCTCCTGCGTGGCCTGCTGGACGCTCCCGGTGCTTCCCCGGAGCTCCGCGCCGCGCTCCGCGAGGACTTCGAACGGCTCGGCGTTCCTGCGCTGCACGCGCGGCTCGCAGAGGTGGACCCCGGGGCCGCCGCCAGGATCCTGCCCAACGACCGCGTCCGGATCGAGCGCGCCCTGGAGGTGCACGCGCTCTCGGGAAGACCGCTCAGCGAGCTGCAGCGCGAGCACCGCTTCGCCCAGGCCCGCTACGAAGCCCTGCTCTGGTTCCTCGACCCTCCGCGCGAGGTGCTCGGCCAGCGCATCGAGGCGCGGACGCGCCGGATGTTCGCGGACGGCTCGCTGCGCCGGGAGACGGAGTGGTTGCTCTCGCGCGGGGCCAGCAAGGCGCTGAAGATCATCGGCTACGAGGAGATGGCCGAAGCGCTGCGGACCGGGAACTTCGCGGCCGCGGAGGAGCGGACCAAAGCGCGCACCCGCCAGTACGCGAAGCGGCAGCGCACCTGGTTCGCCCGGGATGCGGGCGACCCGTTGCCGTGGCCCATCGACTCCGCGGCGCTGGTAGCCAGGGCACAGCGGTTCTTCTCCCTGTGAGCCGAGGCCGAGCATCGGCCCCGACCGCCAGCCATGTTCGTGAAGGCTTCGACGCAGTGCGCCTTTTGCGACCGGCGACGCGGTGGTACGAGGGCGCCCCCGCATGAAAGGATCGATGTCCACCTACGCACTCGATTTCGAGAAGCCGCTCCTCGAGCTGGAGACGAAGCTCGCGGAGCTCAAGCGGCACGCCGCGACCGGAACCGGTTCCGGGAGCGTCGACACCCTGGACGGCGAGATCCGCCGGCTGGAGAAGCGGTGCGCGCGGCTCCAGCAGGAGATCTTCAACGAGCTCTCGCGCTGGCAGGTGGTCCAGCTCTCCCGTCACCCCAACCGCCCGTACATGCTCGACTACGTCCAGCGGCTCTTCACGGATTGGTTCGAGCTGCACGGCGACCGGTCCTTCGGCGACGATCAGGCGCTGATCGGCGGGCTGGCGCGGTTCGACGGTGAGCCGTTGATGGTGATCGGCCAGCAGAAGGGCCGGTCCACCAAGGAGAACATCCTGCGCAGCTTCGGGATGCCGCGGCCGGAGGGGTACCGCAAGGCGCTGCGCTTGATGAAGCTGGCCGAGCGCTTCGGCCGGCCGGTGATCGCGTTCATCGATACCCCTGGCGCCTATCCGGGAATCGACGCGGAGGAGCGCGGCCAGGCGGAGGCGATCGCGGTCTGCCTGGAGGAGATGGCAGCGCTTCAAGTCCCGGTGATCTCGGTGGTGATCGGGGAGGGGGGATCGGGTGGCGCGCTCGCCATCGGCGTCTGCAACCGGCTCCTGATGCTTCAGTACAGCTGGTACTCCGTGATCTCGCCGGAATCCTGCGCGGCGATCCTCTACCGGGACAGCTCGAAGGGCGAGCGCGCGGCGGAGGCCCTGAAGCTGACCGCGCGCGACGCCTACGAGCTGGGGATCGTCGAGGAGCTGGTGAAAGAGGCGCCTGGCGGCGCGCACCGCGATCCCGACTTGACCGCCAAGAACCTCGGCACGGCGCTGCGCAAGCACCTGCGGGCCCTGCGCGAGCTCGGTCCGGGCGCCCTGGTCGACGACCGCTATGCCAAGTTCCGCAAGCTCGGGCCGGTGACCCAGCCCGGCTCGAACGGCGCGTAGCTCGTCTACTGCTTCGCCAGGTCCTCGGCCACGGTCGCGAGGAAAGTGTCCGCGTTCACGAAGCCCTTCCCCCACTCCTCCCAGGGCGCGAGCACCTTCTCCTTCTTCATCTGCTCGACGGTCTTCCCGGATGCGAGCCCCTTCCTGACGGCGGCCACGACCCCGTCCAGCATGCCGCGGTAGCTTCGCAGCTCGGCGACGCCGGTCACGGGTCCGTGTCCGGGGATGACCTTCGCATCGGCGGGGATCTGGCCGAGGATCACGTCGACGGATTCGATCAGCCTGGTGACGCTCCCGCCGCTCGACAGGTCCACGAACGGGAACATGCCGGCGAAGTAGTCGTCGCCCATGTGCACGACGTTGCTCTGCACGAACCAGATCACGCTGTCGCCGTCGGTGTGTCCGACGCCGGGATGGATGGCGCGGATCTCCTCTCCGTTCCACCAGAGCGAGAGCCCTTGCTCGAACGTGACCACCGGCAGCGCCTTGCCCGTCACCGGCGGGAACTCGACGAACGGCGTCTTGCCGCCAGAGATGAGGCGCTTGCGCACGTTCAAGTGGGCCATGATGGTCGCGGTCTCGGCGAACTGCGCATTGCCGCCGGTGTGGTCGCCGTGCCAGTGCGTATTGATCACGAAGTGCACCGGCCTGGGCGAGAGCTGCCGCAGCGCGGCCTGGATCTTCGGAGCCAGGGGCGCGAACTGGTCGTCGATGATGGCCACGCCGTCGGCGCCGACGGTGGCGCCGATGTTGCCGCCCGATCCCGTCAGGACGTAGACGTTGCCGGCGACCTTGGTGGCCTTCACCTCGACCTTGGCGAAATCCTGCTGCTGGGCCGACACGCCGGCGGCGAAGAGGAGCGTCAGGGCGAATGCGCGCATGGCGCGGCAACATAGCAGGACGCCTGCTCCCCCGCTCGCCCTCCTGCACTAGCCACTCAACGAGAGGAGCGCACAGCTTGCGACCACCATGGAGCCATTGGCGCTGGCGATCGCGTTCGTTCTCGCACTCCTCCTCCTGTTGCGCAGACCAGGCGTGTTCTCGCCCGTTCCGCTAGCGGCGAGCGCCAGTCCCTGGCCGGCCACCCCAGCGCCAGGCGACGAGGAGGAGCAGCTCCCCGAGACGGACCGCGCGCCGCCGCCGCTTTTGCCCTGGGGAGTGGCCGCCGTGGCGGCGCTCCGGCTGGTGCTTCTGCTGACGTTGCACGCTTGAGCGCTTGATGCGCGTGCCGCCCCGGGTTATCTCGCACGGGTGACGGCGCCCATCGTCGCCATCGACGGCCCCGCCGGCGCGGGCAAGAGCACGGTCGCCCGCCAGCTCGCCAGGCGGCTGGGGTTCGCCATCATCGACACCGGCGCCATCTACCGGTCCGTCGCTCTCGCCGCGCGCCGCGCGGGCATTGCCTGGGACGACGACGAGGGCCTGCGGCGCCTGCTGGATGCCGGGCTGGGGCTGGCGTTCGACGGCGAGCGGGTGCTGCTCCGCGGCGAGGACGTGACCGAAGCCATCCGGGCGCCGGAGATCAGCCGCGGCGCCAGCGTCGTCTCCGCGCGGCCGGTCGTCCGCCAGAAGCTCCTGCAGCTCCAGCGAGACCTCGGCCACGCCGCGCCGCGAGGTGCAGTCCTGGAGGGGCGCGACATCGGGACCGTGGTATTCCCGGACGCGCAGGTGAAGTTCTTCCTCACCGCGTCGGACGCGGCGCGGGCGCAGCGGCGGCACGCGGAGCTGGCGGAGAAGGGAATCCAGGTCCCGCTCGAGGAAGTGCTCGCCGACCAGCAGCGTCGCGACAAGGACGACACCGAGCGGGCCATCTCTCCGCTGCGGCCGGCCCCCGACGCCGTTCGCGTCGACACCACCGGGCTCGATCTGGGCGAGGTGGTGGAGCGCTGTTTTCACGAAGCGTCCAGTCGCCTGAAGCATCTGATTTCCGGGCAGCCTTGACACTGCCCGGGGCGTTCTGTAGGGTCCGCCCCCGCTTCCAGGCGGAGGTTTCTTTTCCGCCGTTTGCCATCACTCCCCGTGGCAAGCGGCGCTGTCGTTTTCAGGGGGCGACGTGACAAGAATCGCAGGCAAACCTTTAAATGGCGAATCCGCACAGTGAACTGATCGGCGGCGAGGAAGACTTTGCCGCAATGCTCGAAGAGTCCTTCAAGGGGAAGGGCACCGCCAAAGGCGGCGAGCTGAAGGAGAACGAGATCGTCCGCGGCACGGTGGTCCAGGTGACCAAGGACTACGCGGTGGTGGACATCGGGTACAAGAGCGAGGGCCAGGTCCCCATCCAGGAGTTCGGCCTCGCCGAGGGCAAGCCCAACGTCAAGGTGGGCGACGCCGTGGAAGTGTTGCTCGAGTCGCGCGAGAACGACACGGGCATGGTCGTCCTCTCCAAGGAGAAGGCCGACAAGATGCGCATCTGGGACGAGATCTCCGCCGCGTGCGAGCGCGACGAGCTCGTCGAGGGCACCATCGTCGGGCGGGTGAAGGGCGGTCTCTCCGTCGACATCGGCGTGAAGGCGTTCCTCCCCGGCTCCCAGGTGGATCTCCGGCCGATCCGCAACCTCGACAAGCTGATCGGCGAGAAGTTCAAGTTCAAGGTCATCAAGTTCAACAAGAAGCGCGGCAACATCGTCCTCAGCCGGCGCGTCCTGCTCGAGAAGGAGCGGGAGACGCTGAAGAAGGACACCCTCCAGAAGCTCAAGGAGAGCGCCATCCTCACCGGGATCGTGAAGAACCTGACCGACTACGGCGCATTCATCGACCTGGGCGGCATCGACGGACTGCTCCACATCACCGACATGAGCTGGGGCCGCGTCGGGCACCCGAGCGAGATGCTCAACGTCGGCGACGAGCTGCGGGTGATCGTGCTCAAGTTCGATCCGGCCTCCGAGCGCGTCAGCCTGGGCCTCAAGCAGATCCAGGAGGACCCCTGGGCGCACGCGGCGGAGAAGTACCCGCCGGGCACCCGCATCGGGGGCAAGGTGGTCAGCCTCACCGACTACGGCGCCTTCATCGAGATGGAGCCGGGCGTCGAGGGCCTGGTCCACATCAGCGAGATGAGCTGGACCAAGCGGGTCAAGCACCCCTCCAAGGTGATGGCCATCGGCGACCAGGTCAACGCGGTCGTCCTCGACGTCGACGCGAAGGCGAAGCGGATCAGCCTGGGAATGAAGCAGATCGAGCCGAACCCCTGGACGCTGCTCGAGGAGCAGTACCCCATCGGGTCGGTCATCCGCGGCCAGGTGCGCAACGTCACCGACTTCGGCATCTTCGTCGGCGTGCAAGAGGGCATCGACGGCCTGGTGCACGTGAGCGACATCTCCTGGACCCAGCGCATCAAGCACCCCGGCGATCTCTACAAGAAGGGCGACGAGGTCGAGGCGGTGGTGCTCAACATCGACGTGGAGAACGAGCGGTTCTCCCTCGGCATCAAGCAGCTCCATCCGGATCCATGGACAGAGCTGCCGACCAAGTACCCGATCGGCAGCCGCGTGAAGGGCAAGGTCACCAAGGTGGCCGACTTCGGCGCGTTCGTGGAGATCGAGCCCGGCATCGAGGGCCTGGTGCACGTCAGCGAGCTGCGCGACGAGAGGGTGGAGAACCCGCGCGACGTGGTGAAGGAAGGCGACGAGCTGGACGTGAAGGTCATCGACATGGACCCGCACGAGCGCAAGGTCGCGCTCTCGGTCAAGGCCGCGCTGCACGAGGGCGAGGACTACCGGGAGTACATGCGCAACCAGCAGGGCGGCCGCGCGTCGCTCGGCGACGTCTTCGGCGAGAAGCTGGGGCGCAAGGGCCGGGACCGTTAGCGCACGCCTCGAGGGTCCGACTTCCGGACGAAGTGGACCCCTCCCCCGTGCTCAGCCGTACGTATTTTGCCGTACGACAACGAGAGGGCGGGGAACCGCGCGAGAATGATCGCTTTGCGGTTCCGCCGCCCGCCCGTGTGCGCGTTTCCCCCCTGGGGCGCGCTGACGCCACGCATGTTCCACGCACCATGGGCCTGCGTCAATGCGTCCTATGGGACTTTGGTCGCAGGCGGGATGGCGGGGGGCGGGACGGGCTTCCGGCGCATGAGGATGCCCAGCACGAGGCCCACCACGATTCCGATCACCGTGCCCGCCAGTTGGGTCACGACGAGCTTGTTCATCGCCCAGTTCACGGCGTCGGTGCAATTGAAGGCCGAGGCGCCGCCGGAGGGGACTGGGGGCGTGTACCAATAGGAGATCATCCTGGGGCCCAGCCAGGTGGCGAGGAGCCCGAAGATCAGCGCGCAAACCAGCGATGAGATGGTGACTCGTTTCATGCCCATACCCTATCAACTTTCATCCCGCTTCGAGTCCGGCGGGCACCCACGGCAGCCGGTGGCATGCGCGGAGAACGCAGCGGGAATCGGGCGGCCGTGCAAGCATCGCCTTGACTTCGGAGCGACTGCGCCTTTAATACGCCGCTTTCGCAGAGCCAGCCGTGGACGATCTCATCCTCAACGTCGATGCCCTCGAGGAGGCAAACCAGCCCTTCGAGGCGGACCTGACGCGCGAGTTTCTCGACAGCGTCCTCCGCGCCCCTCCGGCCACAGAGTTCCATGCCAGCGGCGCGTCGCACTTGCGAGGTGCTGCGACCAAGATGGGCCGCGAGGTGCTGGTGCGCGCGAACTTCCGCGTGCCGCTCAGCGGCCCCTGCAAGCGCTGCCTCAAGCCCGTGCCGATCGAAGAGGCCGTCGAGCTCACCCGGACATACGTGCCGGCGAAGCAGGCGCATCCCACCGCCGAGCGCAAGGGCGAGGTCTCCGAAGGCAGCTTCAATCCGGAGCGCGTCGATGAGGACACCTACGCCGGCAAGGAGATCGATCTGCTGCCGGCGGTCCGGGAGCAGATCCTCTTGTACATTCCTTCCTCGCCGCTCTGCCGCGAGGACTGTCCCGGTCTCTGCCCCAGCTGCGGCAAGGATCTCAACGAAGGCGAGTGCGGCTGCGACCGCGCCGTCATGGACCCGCGCTGGGCGGCCCTGAAAGGCATCCAGCTCGAAAAGAAGAAGGAGAAGTGAGATGGGTGTCCCGAAGAAGCGAACCAGCCGCCAGAAGCGCGACCAGCGGCGGGCCCACTGGAAGGCGACCGCGCCGAACGTCGGCACCTGCCCGAACTGCGGCGAGCCAATCCTCTCCCACCGCGCGTGCCCCAAGTGCGGGCAGTACCGCGGCAAGCAGGTGCAGCCCGGCGCGGAAGACTAGCCCCGGCCAACGAAGGTGGCTCAGCGCCTACGGCTGGGCCGCAATCGCCGGCGGCACCATTTGCGTTCCCATGATCGCACTCGACGCCATGGGGGGCGATCTCGCTCCCGCAGCCACGGTCGAGGGCGCCCTGCGTGCGCACCGCGAACGCGGGCTGGAGATCGTCCTGGTCGGCAGCGAGCAGCGGCTGCGCGCGGAGCTGCGCCGGCTCGGCGCGGGCGACCATGAGCTGCGGATCCACCACGCCTCGGAAGTGGTGGAGATGGCCGAGCATCCGGGCCAGGCGCTCCGGCGCAAGAAGGACAGCTCGATCCGGGTCTGCTTCGACCTCTGCAAATCGGGCGCGGCCGCGGGCATGGTCTCCGCCGGCAACTCCGGGGCGGTCCTGGCCGGAGGACTGTTCGTGCTCGGGCGGCTCGACCACGTGGACCGCCCTTGCATCGTCGGGTCGTTGCCCACGCTCGGCGGCTCCGGACGCGCGGTGCTGGTGGACATGGGCGCGAACGTCGAGTGCACGCCGCTGCAGCTGGTCCAGTTCGCCCTGATGGGCGAGATCTATGCCCGCCGCGTCCTCGGCGTTTCGCAGCCCCGCGTCGGCGTGGTGGCCAACGGCGAGGAAGAAGGAAAGGGCACCGATCTCACCCGCGCCGCCGCGGCTGCCTTGCGCAAGCCCGAGAGCGGCGTCCGCTTCCAGGGGTACGTGGAAGGCAAGGACGTGTTCTCCGGCGACTTCGACGTCATCGCCACCGACGGGTTCACCGGCAACGTGCTCCTCAAGACGGCCGAGGGGGCAGTGTGGGCGTTCGGCCAGCTGCTCAAGCGCCAGATCCAGTCCAGCCGGGTGGCGACCGCCGCTGCCTTGCTGATGAAGTCCCAGCTCGAGCAGGTGAAGCGGCGCGTCGACTACGAGGAGGTGGGAGGCGCTCCGCTGCTCGGCGTGCGCGGGGCGGCGATGATTGCCCACGGTCGATCCACCCATCGCGCCATCCTCAACGCCCTTTCCGGGGCCGAGGCGTTCGCCGGGCAGCATCTCGAGGAGGACCTCGCCGCGGCCGCTCGGCGCGGAGAGGATCTCCTCGCGCAGCGCGCTGCATCTTGACGCGGCGCGCATCCGCTATACTGTCCGGCGCCTTTTCGCTGGAGAAGCACATGCAACGCTCGCGGATCATCGGAACCGGCTCCTACCTCCCCGCCCGGAAGGTCACCAACGACGATCTCGTGAAGGAATTCGGGATCGACACCAGCGACGCCTGGATCCGGGAGCGGACCGGCATCGGCGCGCGCCGCATCGCCGCGGCCGGTGAGGCCACCAGCGACATGGCCACGGCCGCCGCGCGCAAGGCGCTGGAGATGGCCGGTGTCCGGCCCGAGGAGCTGGACATGATCGTGATCGGGACCGTCACGCCCGACATGCCGTTTCCCTCCGCCGCCGCGTTGGTGCAGGCGAAGCTGGGCGCGAACAGGGCTGCCTGCTTCGACGTCACGGCGGCCTGCGCGGGCTCCATCTACGCGATCTCGATCGCCGACAGCTTCATCCGCACCGGCCAGGCAAAGCGCGTGCTGGCGATCGGCGCCGAGTTGCTCACCCGCATCACCGACTGGAAGGACCGGGCTTCCTGCGTGCTGTTCGGGGACGCGGCGGGCGCGATGGTGATTGCTCCCGAGACGCGCGAGGATCGCGGCATCCTCTCCACCCACCTGTACACCGACGGGAGGCAGGCCGGCATCCTCAACATCCCCGGCGGCGGCAGCAGGAAGCCCTTCAGCCCCGAGGTGTGGGAGAAGCGCGAGCAGTTCATCCGGATGAACGGCCGCGAGGTGTACAGGACGGCGGTCCGGGTGCTCGAGGCGGCTTCGCGCGACGCCCTGAAGCGCAACGGATATCAGCCGCGCGACGTGGACTACGTCATCGCGCACCAGGCGAACTTGCGCATCCTCGAGTCGGTGATGAAGCGGCTGGAGATCCCGCTGGAGAAGTGCGAGATCAACATCGACCAGGTGGGGAACACCTCGTCCGCCTCGGTCCCGCTCACGCTCGACCAGGCCAACCGGGGCGGCAAGCTGAAGGACGGCGACCTGATCCTGATGATGGCCATCGGAGGCGGAATGGCCTGGGGAAGCGGGCTCATGCGCTGGTAGGGGCGGACCTCGAGGCGCAAGGAGTTCCTGGAGAGTGAGTCGATGAAGCTCGCATTCGTGTTCCCTGGACAGGGGTCGCAGTACGTCGGCATGGGGCAGGCGCTCGCCGAGGCCTTTCCAGCCGCGCGCGGCGCGCTGGACGAGGCCGATGCGGCCCTGGGCGGCGGCCTGCTCAAGCTGATGTTCGAGGGACCGGAAGAGCAGCTGCGCAAGACGGCGAACACGCAGCCGGCAATCCTGGCGGCCTCCATCGCCGTCCACCGCGTGCTGGTGAAGGAGGCGGGCGGCGCGTTCCGACTTCCGGCCTTCTACGCGGGGCACTCCCTCGGCGAATACTCGGCGCTGGTCGCGGCCGGGGCGATGTCGTTGCAGGACGGCGTTCGCGCCGTGCGTGCGCGGGGGACCTTCATGCAGGAGGCGGTCCCCGCCGGCGAAGGGGCCATGGCTGCGATCCTCGGCCTGGACCCGCAGCGGGTGAAGGAGGCATGTGCCGAGGCGCGAGAGCAGGAGCCCGGCAAGGTGGTGGAGCCCGCGAACTACAATTCGCCCGAGCAGACGGTGATCGCGGGGCACGCGCCCGCGGTGGACCGCGCGATCGCGGCGAGCAAGGCCAGGGGCGCGAAGCGGGCGCTGCCCCTTCCGGTGAGCGCGCCCTTCCACTGCTCTTTGATGTCTCCGGTGCAGCCCAGGCTCAGCGAGGTGCTGGCGACGGTACAGTTCAGGCAGCCCAACGCGCCGGTGATCGCCAACGCCACCGCCGAGCCGAACACCGATCCGGCGCGGATCGTTCCGCTGCTCTTGACGCAGGTCACCTCTCCGGTCCGCTGGGTGGAGACGGTGCAGAAGATGGCGCTCAACGGCGTGGACACCCTGATCGAGCTTGGACCCGGGAAAGTCCTCTCCGGCCTCGCGCGGCGCATCGACAAGGGCCTCCGCGCCTACTCGGTGGAAGATCCCGAAGGCCTCGCCGCGGTGATCCGCGAGGTGTTCCAGTGAGGCTGTTCCTGCTCGCCGCCGCGCTCGCGTTGGCGGCATGCCAGGGCCAGGGCGAGCTGAAAAAGAAGATGCGGGACGACGCCTGCACGAAGAACCTCGATTGCGCCTACGGCCTCGAGTGCGTGCCCACGGCGGGCGCGGACGGGGGGCCCGTCGCCGGCGCTGGGCGCACCTGCCAGTTCCACTCCTTCGGCGATTGCGAGGGCGACGGCACCCAGCCGGGGCCCGACGGGCAGCCGCAATGCCTGCACTCGTACAAGTGCCGGGACGGCCATTGCACCGTGCAGTGCGCCGGCCATAAAGATTGCAAGGGAGGGGAAGTCTGCAAGGTCGGCATCTGCCAGAAGGGGGGCACGGTGGCGAGCTGTTACGAGAACCGCGACTGCATCTACCCGGAAACCTGCTACTACGGACAGTGCGTGACGCCCCCGCCCGTCACGCGCTGCAGCAGCGACCTGGACTGCCCGGTGGGAAACCGGTGCATCAATGGCTTCTGCCAATAGGTTGTGACGCGCGCGGGCTTGCGAGCAGGCAAAAGCGTGCTACAAGGCCGCGCCAGTTTTAGATCAGGGACCAGGAAAGGATCCGCCCATGTCCGTCGAGGCGAAGGTCAAGAGCATCATCGCGGAGCAGCTTGGGGTCGGAGAAGACGAGATCAAGGCGGAATCCGCCTTCATTGAAGACCTCGGGGCCGACTCCCTCGACATCGTCGAGCTGGTGATGGCGATGGAAGAGGAATTCGAGGTCGAGATCCCCGACGAGGAGGCCGAGCACATCAAGACGGTCCAGGACGCGGTGAACTTCATCAACGAGCACAAGAAATAGGTCGCAGATCATGCAGCGCGTCGAACGCAGAGTGGTGGTCACCGGGATCGGCCTCGTCACGCCCTTGGGGATCGGCACCAAGGAGTCGTGGGAGGCGGCCATTGCAGGAAAGTCCGGCGTGGGCCCCATCACGCGTTTCGACGTCAAGGACCTGCCCAGCCGGATCGCCGGCGAGGTCAAGGGCTTCGATCCTGCGCAGTTCATGGACAAGAAAGAGGCGCGCAGGAACGATCTCTTCATCCAGTTCGGCCTGGCCGCCACCGCGCTCGCTCTGAAGTACGCCGGCCTCCCCACCGACAAGCCGCTGGGCGAGCGCGTCGGGGTGATCGTCGGCTCCGGCATGGGCGGTCTCGCGACGCTCGAGGAGACGCACCTCACGGCCGTGCAGAAGGGCCACCGGCGCGTGAGCCCGTTCTTCATCCCTTCCATCATCGTCAACCTGGTCGGCGGCCAGATCTCCATCCGCTATGGCGCCGCGGGCGTGAACTACGCGCCGGTCTCCGCCTGCGCGACCGGCAACCACGCGCTGGGCGAGTCGATGCGGCACCTGCAGCACGGCGACGTGGACGTGATGATCAGCGGCGGCGCGGAAGCGACCATCACGCTGCTCGGGATCTCCGGCTTCACCTCCGCGCGGGCGCTCAGCGAGCGCAACGACCAGCCCG
>WNFT01003335.1_pt1 | contig 22864 bp, 17 predicted proteins | sample 5400191 | NCBI WGS metagenome assembly WNFT01 (sample SAMN13153359, study PRJNA577476) | soil metagenome | isolation source: 80 cm saprolite under Madrone tree | place: USA:California | collected 2016-06-14 | reverse complement strand
CCTGCGTGCCCTGGACCCGATAGTGCACGTTGACGGTGGCGTTGTGGTTGGCGTCGCCCGAGATGCCCCACTCGACGCCGATCGAGTGGATCGTGGAGTAGCTCAGTATCTGCCCGGGCGTGGTCCGGTTCTGGGCCTCACTCGGAACGGCCCAGGTCAGGATCGTGGCCGTGAGCGCGACGAGGAGAGCGAGATTGGGGCCGGTTGGACCTCGAGAGCGTCCCCAGAACATGGTCGTCCCCCTTTGAATCGATGGATACATCCGCATTTCGTTATAGGTCCCTGATGGCCGGCCAGTCCGGCGCCGACGTCGCCGTCCTCACGCCGCGCACGATCGCTTCCGCCGCGACATCGGCGGCGAGGGATCCGATCGTCGTCAGCGGTAGATCAGGCTTCTGGAGCTTTCGAGTGGATACCGCGAAGAGCTGGTCGCCGTCCCCCGTCGTGTGGTACGGCCGGATGGCGCGTGACGCGCCGCAGTTCGCCATGTTCGCGACCTTGGTCAGCGCGGTCTTCGCGAGCGTCACGTTCGTGGCGACCAAGACGAGCGTCGTGCTGCGCAGCGCCGGGTCGTCCAGTCCCAGGTCCGCGCCCCGCGTCGTCACCGCCTGCTTCATGACCTCGACGGAATCGGCGAAGCCGCCCGACGGCCGGCGCGCACCCGCGACGATGCGTCCGCTTCGCCAATCGAGAATATCTCCGGCGGCGTTCACGACCGCGAGCGCGGACACGACGACGTCGCCGACTTTGAGGCTCGCGGTGCCGAGACCGCCCTTCATCCCGCCGAAGCCCCGGCTCCGATGCATCTTTCCGACGGTCGCACCCGCGCCCACGCCGACGCTGCCTTCGGCCACCGATCCAGTGGAAGCGGCCGCGCACGCTTTATAGGCAGCCTCCGCGTCGGGCCTGATGCGCGGGTCGCCCACGGCGAGGTCGTCGATCACCGCGCCGACCACGATCGGGATGCGGAGGTTGGGCGTGCCCCAGTCGAAGCCGATCTTGTGTTCCTCGAGATAGCGGATCACTCCGCCGAATGAGGGCAGGCCGAACAGCCCGCCCCCGGTCAGGAACAGCGCGTGGATCTGTTCGACCGGGCTCGAGGGCTGCAGCAGCACGACCCCCGTTTCGCCGGGCGCCGAGGTGGCGTAATCGACGCCCGCAGCCGCGTCGGGATCGAAGAGGATCGCCGTGCACCCGGTCGGGCGCCGCGAATCGGTGAAGTGCCCGACGCGAATGCCCGGCACGTCGATGAGCGATCCCACGCTCGCGGGCGCCGCGGGTTGCGAGGCCGCGTCCTGCTCCGGCAGGTGCGAGAGCATGCCTCCCGCCAGAAGCGCCTGCCCGAAATCGCGCCGGGTGAAATCGGTCATACCCTGACCTCTAGGCAAACTACTCCCCCTCGGGGGGAGGTGGTCAAGCGAAATCTGGCGGCCTTGATGGACGCCGACCGAACCCGGGCCTATGTTTGAGACCACCATGCTTTCGGGAACCGGCTCCCCCGCTGGTCGCGCCCGCCTGGCTCTCATCCTCGTGTGTGTCCCCACGACCGCCCTGCTGCCCGCCCGAGCCCTCGCCCAGACCGAACCCGAATTGCCCCGGGTGTTCCTCGACACGACGTACTCTCCGCCCACGCGCGGCAAGCTCATCCGCGTGAAGGCGGACGGCGATCTCCAGGCCGCCCTCCAGGCCTCCCAGCCGGGAGACGTGATCGAGCTCCCGGCCGGTGCTACCTTCACCGGCAACTTCATCCTACCCAAGAAATCCGGGACGGACTGGATCTACATCCGTTCGTCGGCGCATGCCCTTCTCCCCCACCCCGGCACTCGCGTCTTTCCCTCGCATGCGAGCCTCATGCCGAAGATCGACACCCCCAACCGGGCGCCCGCCATCAGGACCGCCGCCGCCGCTCACCACTACCGGTTCGTCGGGATCGAGGTCACCGCGAGGGGCGACACCCGGAGCACGGGACCCTACTCGGACAACAACGTCGTCTACCTGGAGTCCGAAGGCGGGCAGACTGCTCCGAGTCAGGTGCCCGCCGAAATCGTCTTCGACCGCTGTTATATCCATGGCACCCCCACGGGAAGCGTCCGCCGCGGCATCGCCATGAACGGCGCCGCGATGGCGGTGGTCGATTCCTACCTCTCCGATTTCCACGAAGTGGGAGCGGACTCACAGGCGATCTCGGGTTGGAACGGCCCCGGCCCCTTCAAGATCGTCAACAACTACCTCGAAGGAGCGGGGGAGAACGTCATGTTCGGGGGAGCCGATCCCTCCATTCCGGACCTCGTCCCCTCCGATATCGAGGTCCGCCGCAACCATCTCTTCAAGCCCCTGTCCTGGAAGATCGGGCACCCGACCTATGCCGGGAGGCCGTGGTCGGTCAAGAATATCTTCGAGCTGAAGAACGCCCGCCGGGTGCTCGCCGAGGGCAATCTCCTCGAACACAACTGGCGGCACGACCAGAACGGGTTCGCCATCCTCTTCACCGTCCGGAACCAGGGCGGGGGAGCACCGTGGTCCACGGTCGAGGACGTGACGTTCAGGAAGAACATCCTGCGTCACGCCGGGGGCGGGTTCAACATCCTCGCCGCGGACAATAACTTCCCCAGCCAGCAGACCAGGCGGATACTGATCCAGGACAACCTGCTCGACGACATCAGCTCCGAGAATTGGGGGGGCACGGGGCGGCTGTTCCAGTTCCTCTCCCTCGATTCTGGCGACACCGGGATCCTGAAACTGACCGTCGAGCACAACACGGGGTTCTCGAACACCTGGAGTGCCTACACAGGAGACAAGCCGGTCGCGGTCCACCGTTCCTTCACGTTCCGCAACAACATCGCTCCGAAGAGGACCCACGGATTCGCGGGAGGGACGAAGAGCTGGCCGGCCCCGTCCCCGCTCGTCACGGGGGACGGCAGCCAGACCCTCGACACGTTCTATCTCGCTCCCGTCTTCGCCGGGAACGTCCTGACCGGAAGCACGCCCGCCAATTACTCCGGGTATCCGGGAAACTTCTTTCCGGCGACCGATGCCGAGGTCGGCTTCGTGGACTTCGCGCGCGGCAACTACCGCCTTGGCCCGGCCAGTCCGTACAAGAACGCCGCGACCGACGGCAAGGACCCGGGGGCGGCGATCGACGCGCTCGAGGCGGCGACGGCGGGGGCAGTCTCCGGAGAGTGGTAGCGGGTCATGCGGTGGAGATCTCGACGCGTGCCTTCTTGTCCATGGCCTCGTTGGCGGCCAGGCACGCGGCCGTGGTCTTGAAGGCCATGTCCACCCCGCAGCGCAGGGGGGCGCCGGTCCGGATCGCCGCGCAGAACATCGCGACCTCCAGCCGATAGGGGAGCAAGGGGTCCCCCCCGCCCTCGGCCGGTCTGGCCGCCTGGCCCAGCGGGCGCCCCTGCGCGTCCGCGGTCCGGCTCTCGGAGGCCTCCATCACCGCCCCACTCGTGCGCGGTGTGACCCCGATGCCCGTGGGCCTTCCCTCGGACTCGATCTTCTTGCCCTCGTCTCCCCCCCCGAAGAGCAGCACCTCGCCTTCGCGTCCGATCACCAGGGTGCCCCGGGTGCCCATGAACTGCTCGGTGATGTGGTCGAAGTCGTTGGACTCGATCGAGGAGAACGTGACGGTTCGGCCCTGCGGATACTCCAGGGTCACGAAGACGTGGTCGTTGACCTCGCGGTCCTTGAAGCGATAGATGCCGCCGCTGCCCACGACCGCGGTGGGCGAAGCGTCAAGGAAGAAGCTCGCGGTGCTGATCTGGTGGCCGCCCAGCTCCGCCACCAGCCCCTGCGAGTATTTGCGATAGAGGCGCCAGTTCGCCAGGTGGTCCCAGGTGGGATAGCCCCAGCGGGCGGGACTGTAATCCGCGGACGGAGGCTTGGTGTCCCGTCTCCAGGACCGGTTCCGGTGATACATGAGCCGGACGTGATGGATCTCGCCCAGGAGGCCCTGGCGGATCACGTGGTCGTAGGCGGCCTGATAGTTCGGGTCGTAGAAGCGGTTGTAGCCAACCTCGAGCAGCTTCCCGTGCTTGCGGGCAGCCGCCGCCATCTGACGGCATCCCTCCATGTCGTAGGCCATCATTTTTTCGACCAGCACGTGCTTGCCCGCTTCCAGGCAACCCACGGTCATCTCCGCGTGGCACCACAGCGGCGTGGCGATGAGGACGGCCTCCAGGTCCTCCTTCGCCAGCATTTCCCGCCAATCCTCGTATTTCCTCGGGGGAGCCCAGCCCACCTTCACGAGGCTGTCCGCGGCCTCGTCCAGACGCTGGGGGTTGATGTCGCACACGGCCCTCAAGTCGATGAAGTCCTTGTTGCACTGTCCGAGGAGGACCTTTCCCTGCGAGCCGGGTCCGATGAAGCCGGCCTTGACCGGCCCCCCCCGGATTGGGCCGCGCAGGGCGGCGGCGGCCCCGAAGGCCAGGAGGGGAGGCGCCCCCGCCATCGCCTTGATGAAGTTGCGGCGGCCGATCGCGACTTCTTCGGGAGTGAGCACCATGATCGCCTCCCTTACGCGCCCATCATCGCACTGACTTCCGGCTGGTCAAGCAAGCATTCCCGAGATTGGCCCGGCGCGACGAGGCCCTCGGCCTCATGTGGAGCTGGCTCGACATGGAGAAGGGCGTGCTCACCATCCCTCCCCGACGACCTCAGGATCCACGACATTCGCGGGACTGTGGCCGACGCGCTCTTGAACCGGATCGGCACTCCACCCTGGATCGTCGACCACGTGGTCCTCGGCCACGCCCGACCCAAGCTCCTCCGGACCTACATGCCGACGCTGCCCCTGAACGAGGCCCGCGACGCGCTGCAGAAGTGGGGCGACGAGCTCGAGAGGATCCTGCGCCCCGAGGCAGGCGCGAAGCACCAGGCGAACACCGTGTCTGGGAACTACAGTTAGTCCTTGAGACCTCGCGGTCGAGAATCAGTGGACCGGTTTGAAAGCATGGTTGAGGCCGTAGTGCGCGACCTTGCGTCCGAGGTGCACGCCCGCCTCGCTTGAGCGGCGGTAGTGGAGGCCGGCCCAGAGCCGCGCGCCAATGATCTCGTTTCGGAGCTCGTCGGCTGTGTCGTAGTGCCGAACGGCGTCGAGGTTTCCGGGCGCGCCAGCGGCGTCGAAACCGTGGATGGTGAGATCGATTTCATCGGTGCCCAGGAATTCGCCAAACACTTCTGCCATCGCCGACGTGTTCGTACCGTGAGCTGCCGGGTACTCGGGATGGTTGGGCGTCGTCACGAGGGGTCGCCAACCGGGCTCTTCAGCGGTCGCCGGGTTGCCGTCATCGAATCCAGGCACCGGGCCGAAGCCGTCGGCCGTCACCGCCGTCGGGTCGATCGCGGTCACAGGACGCCAGAAGAGGAATTGGTATTTGGAGTTCAGCACCGACATCAGGGCGTCGGCGCTTACCGTGTTGACCATGGCGAGCAGCCGCGCCGTATCGAGTACGCCCAGCGCTCGGGCGGCGGCGAGGTCACGAGCGGCCCGGTTGAACTGCCGGACCACATTCGCCGTGTAGAACCTTGCGATCGCAGTTTGCTCCAGGGTACGAACCGCACTCGTCGCCCCGCCATAGCTCTTGATTTCGTTGAACTGCTGGACCCACTCATTACTCTGCAGCGGGATCGGAGGTTCGGGTTGAAACTGTCCCGGGCTCTTCAGCAGGAACGGCCGCACCGACCCCAGCCACGGCGTTTGCGGAGGCGCAAACGGCGGAGTGAGTCGCCACACGCCCGGGCCTGGGTTCTTCATCTCGAACGACGACGTTGTCCCAATCGGCGTCATGCGCCCGTCTCCGGTGCGAAGATCGATGATGCTGTTGGCAGCCGCCAATCCGACGCTCGTTCCCTTCCCGGCGTCACCTGTGCATCCATCCAAGTTCGAGGGTGAGAGTGCCTCGGAGTAGTAGCCGTCGAGGCTCGCAACCAATGCCGGAATGGACGAGAAGTAATGGCGCAGCGTTCGATAGGCGGCCTCGACCACCGCGCAATCGAGGGAAGCACCCGCGGGTGCATTGATCGCAGGACCGTACGGCTCGAAGCCCCCTTCAATGGCGACGACCGCGTCGTACACCGCGGTCGCCACATAGCTCATGTAGACCTCGCCTTCACCCTGGAACGCTCCGGACCCGACCACCGTGTCCTCGGCGATCTTGTTCCACTGCTGAACCGTGTTCGGCAGAGGCGGAAGGGCCGCCTGGGCACCCCGGGTGGCAGTCGCCCCTACCGCGGCCACCAGCGTGAGCCCGACGAGCCGTCCCATCATCCGTGTGCTCAAGGAACTCATCTGTCCTCCCCTCGCCAAAAGGCGAACCTCATTGCGGATGAACGACTCAGAGCGCACTTCGAGATGATTGGACCGCTACTGTCCCACAACGAGGGCGCCTGGTACAGGGAATTCGGCTCTTTCAAGATTTGTGGAGACGGCGTGTTACCGACGACGTTCGTCCTTCGGGGCCAGGCGGCTCGGGGTCGGAAGCCCTAGCGGAAGGGTCCACACCTACAGCGCCGGGCAAGCCAGCACCGGCGACGTCCTCCGGCTCGCCGCCGGTGCCTACGAGGGGTTGCCGGCCAGGGATATCGAGGAGATCTCGGAGATGGCCCGTCATCGGGCGTTCAGGGCCCAGTAGGGTAAGATGCCTCATGGCGACGGCGTCCAAGCCCATTCCTTATCCGCACATCAGCGCGACCCCTGGTGTCCGCGGTGGGCGGCCCTGCATCGATGGGACGCGCATCACGGTCATGGACATCGTGAAGCTCGAACGCATGGGCCTTCCCCCGCAGGAGATGCGGACGCACTACTCCTCGCGACCCCTGACCCTCGCCGAAGTTCACGCCGCTCTCACGTACTACTACGACCACAAAGCCGAGATCGATGCCTCCTTCGAGGAGGATCGGCAGTGGGACGAAGGGCATGAGGAGCGGCGGGACGAGCACCTGAGGCAAAAGGCCGGGAAGTAGTGCCGGCCGTTTCGCCCTCTTGACCGACGAAAATGTCGATGGTCCGCTGATCAAGGCCCTCAGTGCGCGTGGATGGGACGTGGCGCGCGCGGTGGACGTCTTCGGGGAACGAACGGATGACGAGACGCTGTTCGGCTATGCGGCGGAACCGGCCGCGTCTTCGTCACCGGGGACCGGCCAGCCGAGGCCGTCGCGATCCGGTGGCTGCGTCAGGGTCGAAGCTTCCGCGGCATGATCCGCTCCCCACGGGCGCGATGAACGTTCGTGACCTCTTGGCGGCCTTCGAGAAACTGGCCGGGGAAGCGGAGCCCTTCGGCGGTTACCCGATCGTCTATTTGAAGCCCTCTAGGGATGGAGATCGGTTGAGGCGAGAAACCGGCTCTCTCTAGAGTTGGACCGGTTCGTGACCGTCTGGGGGCCCCGTAGTGTTCACCTAGCGTGACGGAGGGTCGGGGAGGGCTACCGACACCCTAGAAAGAAACTCCCCGCTTACGCGGCGGGCTTGATGGTGACCTCCAAGCCGAGGGCCTTCAATCGCCGGAGCAGCCGGTGTGCCTGAACCTGCTTGTCACGTTCGAAGTGGTTGGGGCCGAGATCGCGGTACTCCACACCGTGCTTGAGCATGTGGTAGACGGCGGTGAGCAGGGAGGCGGCGACGGCGAGGACGGCCTTGTTGGGTCCCCTGCGGGCCTTGAGGCGCATGTACTGGGCGCGCGGATAGGAGTCGCGCTTGTTGGCGGCCGACCTCGCAGCCTGGACGAGGACGGGCTTGAGCCATGGGGCGCCGTGACGAGTGCGATTGGAGCGGCGCTTGCCCGCGCTCTCGTCGAGCCGGGGGCAAAGACCTGCCCAGGAGACAAGATTGCCCGCGGTCGGGAAGCGGCTCATGTCGTCGCCGATCTCCGCCACGATGACGCGAGCCGTGACCCCGCTGACTCCTGGAATCGTCTTCAGGAGTTCGGTGGCCGCGCGAAAGGGCTGTTGGTCGGCCCGCGCCTCCACGTCGCGGACCGTCGCCTCGAGGTGCTCCAGTTGGTCCAGATGCATCTTGAGCATGAAACGGTGGTGCTCGGTGACTCTGCCCTGCAGCGCATCCTTGAGCGCTGCCCGGGAGGCCTTGAGGCGTCCGCTGGTCAGATCGACCAGACGGTCGAGATCCGTCTCGCCCGCAATGAGCGCTCGAAGGATGGCCCGGCCGCTCGTTCCAATGACGTTGGTGATGACCTCGGTCAGCTTGACGTTGGCATCTTCGAGAGTCTTCTGGATCCTCTGCGTGTGCCGGGCAATCTCACGCACGAGCTGCTTGCGCGTCCGTGTCAGGTTGCGCAGCTCCTGAATTCTCTCGGGTGGGACAAAGCTGCCACGAAGGAGCCCATGCGCCAGCAGGTCAGAAATCCAAACCGCGTCCTTGACGTCGCTTTTGCGACCAGGGATGTTCTTGACGTACATCGCGTTCGCCAGAACGAGCTCAAAGCGCCCTTCCAGCACGTGCCACACTGGCTTCCAGTACACGCCCGTCGACTCCATCGCGACCTGTGTGCATCCCGCCGACGCCAGCCATTCGGCCATCTCCGTCAGTTCGCGCGTACTGGTACCGAACGTCCGCACCTCTTGAGAAACCCGGCCATCGACCACGACTCGCAAACACGCGCTCACCGACCTCGGGTGCACGTCCAACCCGGCACACCGGGAGTACAGCAGATCCATGGCAACCTCCACGGCGGTGGCAGCGTGGAGCCGCTCGTTCTCTCGAAGTCTAGAAGGCGCACTGTCTCGTCAACGTCAACGAGACGCCGCAATACGGGGTGCTCGTCCAGCTCCGGGTCCAACTAGCTGACGGGCTCGCAGCACCAATGCAAAACCGACCTCTGGGCCACCACCGCCAGCCGAAATCTACGCCTGTTTCATGGAAATGGGGTGGTACGAACCATGGGCAACTAGCTGCTGGCGCCGGCTCTTCGCATTCGTGCCGACGATCACAGCCCACGCTTCGGCTTGATCCTCCGAGGAAGCTGTCAGGTTGGGGCCGCGATGGCTGCGGTGGCGCTCGCGCTCGCGACGCAGATCTCGAACGGCATGTTCGACGAGCGGGCGCTCGCGCTCGCCACGCTCGCGGGCGCCGTCTCGGTGGTCGCGGCGCTGTGGCTGGGGCGGGCCGCGTCGCCTCCCGAGCCGCGGCTGAGTCCGCAGGGGATCCTCGGCGGCGGATGCGCCTGGGGCCTCGCCTCCCAGCTCCTAGGCAACCCTACCTTCTATGCCAATCCGCGCGCCCTCACGGGGTTCCGCTGGCTGGCGCTGGCGGCCCTGCTCCTACTGTCGGCTTACCTCTGCGAACACCTCCGCACCTCGCTGATCCAGACGCGCTTCTTGTTGCTGCTCGTTTGCTTCGCGCTAATGGGAGTCGCGATCGTTCGCGCGAGCCCCCAGCCCTGGGTCGATGTCTGGACCGTGCAGCAGGGCGCGGCGGAGGCCCTCCGCCATGGGGCCAATCCGTACTCGGTGTCGTATCCCAACATCTACGCCAGCTTGTCCGGAAGAATGTATGCCCCGGAACTACTCGTCGAAGGCCGGCTCGCCGCCTTCCCTTATCCCCCACTGACGGTGCTCGGTGATCTGCCTGCCTACCTTCTGCTGGGCGACGTCCGCTACGCGCTCCTGGCCCTGATGCTGCTCGGGGGTTGGACGTTGGCACGGCTTGGTGGGGGTGCGTCCGCCGAGCTCGCGGCGCTGTTCGTTCTCTTCCAGCCACGCACCTTCTTCGTACTCGAGCAGTCCTGGACCGAGCCGCTGATGCTCGCCTGCTTCGCTCTCACACTGCTCCTCTGCGCGAGGTGGAGATCGGGGAAGCCAGGGCCCGTCCTCGTTGGCGCTGCGCTGGGCCTCCTGGCCGTAAGCAAGCAGAGCTCGCCGTACCTGGTGGTGCCCGTGGCCTTTGCCTTACCGGCACGGGGGCGCTGGAGGGCGCTCCTCTCTGCGTTCGCGCTGGCCGTGACGCTCGTGGCTCCCTTCGCCGCCTGGGACCCGCGGGGCTTTATCCGTGGCGTCGTACGCATGCAGCTCCTGCAGCCCTTCCGCGACGACTCGCTTTCGCTGCCGGCGCTCCTGGCGCACCTGCACCTCGGCGAGTACGGCGCGTTGGCGTTCGTCGGGCTCGCGCTGGGCGCGGTGGTTCTCGCGGCCGGCCTGCGGCGTGCCACCGACCTGGCCCAGGCCGCAGCGACCGCGGCCGCGGCCTGGGTGGCGGTGGTGTTGTTCAACAAGCAGGCGTTCTGCAACTATTACTGGCTCGGCGTCGGGCTCCTGTGCGCCTCGATCGCGGCGCGCTCGAGGACCGCTGCGTCGGCTTGATCACCCAGGGGGTGAGCCAAGGGGGAGAGCCACACTCCCCGCACGGCCCGCCTGGCGGCCCACCCCGCGCAAGCTAGCAGCGTCACGTACCGAAGCCAGAGGGCAGGGACGAATATCTGCCGTCGGAACCACTCCAACTCCCTCCAGGCGCGCTCCGTGTGCAGGTGCATGAGGGAGAACGTCGCGACGAAGTCAATGAGCGCCACCGCGCCGACCGACGCCCCCAGCCACAGGGGTGCTCCCGTCAGCGCAAGCATGGCGACGACCCAGAGCCAGTATTGTGGCGAGAAGACCTTGTTGACCGCGAAGAAGAGGAATAGGAGGGCAGCCGCCCCCGGGAGCGGCTCCACCCGTCGGGAGCGCAGCTCGAGGGCGGCCAGCCCAAGAGCCCCACTCAAGCTGACCACGGCACAAATGGCGTTCGCGCCGCGAACGAACCCGCGCGGATCGGCGCCCAAGAGCAAGTACAGGCTCGGCTCGATCTCGCGGATCGCGTTGTAGCGGAAGAACCAGAGCCAGTTCTCTCGCGCGCTGAGCGCGAACGGCAGGTTCACGGCCAGGGTCACCGCAAGCACGGTCGCCCCCAGCTCCAAGGGACGCCGGGCGCCCCGGCGCAGGGCGGCGGAGAGGAGCACCCACAAGGGCACGGCCGGGAAGATCTTTGTCCAGGTGGCGAGGGCCAGCACGCCCGCCGCCCAGCGCTCGTGGCTGCGCGCCCAGAGCCATACCCCGAGGAGCAGGAGGAAGATTCCCTCGAGGTCCCAGTTGAGGCCGGCGTAGACGGCGAGCGCGGGCGAGGCCGCGAAGGCCCACGGCTCCGTGTGGGGCATTGCGCACAGGAGCCATAACGCACCAATCGCGCAGAGGGCCAGCGCGCCGTAAGTCACGGCGAAGTAGGCCGACGGGTTCGGCGCGACGAGGCTCGGCCACCACATGAAGAGCCCGAGCAGGACCGGGTACTCGATGCGGTCCTCGAGGTAGGGTAGCGCGTGCCGGCCGCCGCCGCGGTCGCCGTGCAACGCGATGATGTCCGAGTCTGCGAGGGCGGAGACGGCCCAGCCACGATAGGCCCGGGCCGACAGCGTGGTGCCAGGGGCGGTGCGGGCATAGCCGAAGGAGAGAAGCCCCACGCACACCAGCGCGGGCGCGTGGAAGCGTCGCCAGGCTTCCCCCACCGTAACCGGCCGAGGCAGCACCAGGGGCGCGGGATCGCTCGCCAATGGCGTACCCATCCGACTTGACACGGTGGGAGTCATGGCCGACCAACGTCGTACACGGTCAGAAGCGGGACGCCTTCGACGATGAGCTCGTGGAGTACGGGCAGGCCCCGCAGCCGCTCCCTGAGCGCGCCATACTGCGGCCACCGCCTCTCGTGCGTCAGCACCACGATCTCCGCCTGTGCTTCGTGCGTCACGATCTGAACATCCTGGTTCAGGCGTTGCGTACGGTAGTACCACGCGACGTGACGCAGGTACTCCTTGTTATTGGGCTGGAAGAACACCCGAACTCCATTCGGATACGTATGGTTCAGCCATCGCGCGAGCTCCAGATACCACAGATCGTAGTACTGGATCTCGAAGCCGTGGCGCTCGGCCCCCGACAAGCCCCCGACCAGAGCGTTGTAGTACGAGAGGTGGTAGGGGTGCAGCTGTCTCATGGTCCAGCCCATCGTCCCGACGACAGCGGCCAGGCCCAGGCCGCCCGCAAGGAGGGCCGTGCGCCGGCCGATGCCTGCGACACGCGCAGCGTACTGGGTCAGCGCCTCGAATCCCACCCCGGCTAGGATCGCCAGGAAGGGGAAGAACGGCAGGAACAGCTTCACGCCTCCGTACTTGGGGACGTTGGGCAACGCGGCGGCGCCGAGGGTGAACGCCGCGTTCAGCAGGACCAGGCGATCCAAACAGCTTGCCTCCCTCCTCGCGGGCCAACGCGCGGGCGCGTGGGGGAGACAGGATCGGAACACGGCGACACCCGCTCCGATCAGAGCCAAGGCGAGGATCGGCACCGGGGTCGTGATGGCGGTCATCACGAACGGCGCGTGCCAGGGTGCGAACGGCACGGAGTAGGTAGTCCCGAAGTAGTGGAACAGGGTCGGGTGGTGATGCAGGTAGAACCGCAAGTAACGGACCAGCCTCGCGATCGTATCTGTCCACAGCCAGGGCCACAGACCGATGGCGACCAGCGGGCCTAGCGTCACCATCAGAACGAGGGAGAGCGGCGGACGTCGGAGCCAATCGAGGTGACGGTCGGACGAAGACGATTGCTGGGGGTAGCCGCCGAGCAGCCAGGATAGGCCGAGCGGCAGGGCCACGACCGCACCGTTGATCTTCGTGGCCATCGCGATGCCCGAAGCCGTCCCCGCCGCGACTGCCCACAACCAGCTGGCGCGCGCACGCCAGAAGCAGAAGGCCGCGAGGAAGTAGGTGGCGGCGGAGGCGACGTCCAGGCTCTCCACGTGGGAATCAAAGAAGAAACGCGGCATCACCAACAGGAACAGCGGTGCGCCCACCGCGACGAGCGGCCCGTAAGTAGGCCAACAGAGCAGGAAGATGAGCGCGGCCAGCATGGTCGATAGCATCATGATCCCCACCCGCGCAGCATCGATCTCATCGAGCCAGTGCATGCGGTCGTGGAAGATGGCGATGCCCGCCGCGAGCACGGCCTTGGCAAACGGGGGATGCACCCAGTTCTGACCGAAGTATTCGTCGGTCACCTCCCGACGAAACGCATCGCCGTTGCCGTTGCGCAGGGAGCTCCAGGCCGCGAGACCCCAAGCCTTGTACGCCTGCGCCGACCCCAGATAGAACTGCGCGTCATCGGTCAGCGGGATGTCGACTCGCCCGGCCCATTGCGCGGCCGCGTAGATGGCGACGATGATAGCGAGCACCGACCACTTCCACGGCCATGCCCGCGCGACGCGGGGCGCCGAAGCGTCGCTCGAGGTCACGGCATGACGTCCCTGGCCGGCGACACTCTTTGGTCAGGCCATTCTTCCCCCTCCTTCGCGTACAGCGACCACAGACCCTCATGCGCGATTCTGCGCCACGAGGGGCCCGCAGGGTGGCGCGCCAGGGGGTCCACGGACCCGCGCACCAGGAGATAGTCGTAGTAGGGGCCCTCGCGTTCGTTGGAGAACCGGCGGGGATCCCATTCCCAGCCCTCCGGCATGGCGGGGGGAGCGCTCTCCGGCCGGTAGCGCAGGGGCGACTGCGGCAGTTCGGCGAAGGAGAAGGCGGCCACGCCGCCCTTGCGCGCGCGGTAGTAGCTGCCGAAGTGGAGGTACGGGCTGAACCTCGCGTGTGCGGAACCGGGGTCGTAGACGAGCGAGCGCAGGCGCTCTCCGGGCCGCGTGATGTCGAGAACACGATCGAATCCGTCCACCTCCGCGGAGAACGCGCGCACGTGAGGCACGGCGAGCCCGGCGGAGAAGAGACCCGCCCCCGCGGCGAGCAGGAGCGGGGCGTCGCCGCGCCAGCCGCGGACGGGCCGCAGGACGCAGGGCGCGAGCAGCGCGAAGGCGATCGCGTAGCGTTCGTTGAGCTGCCACAGCCAGCCGATCCGGATGGGAAACGCCAGGTAGAGCAGCGCGGCCATCGCGAGCCAGGCGGCAGCGATCCTGCGCCGCTGCGGCTGGTCCTCCGGCTCGGGGTCACGGCGCTGCGGCCACGCGATCAGGGCCGCCGCCGCGACGAGGGCGCAGAGGACGAGCTCATCCCCGGGCCCGGGCCAGATGTCGAGGAGGGCGCGGGGCAGCTTCCGAAGGGCCTCCCCGGGGGGCTCGAAGAAGATGCGCACCGCTCGGTCCCAACCGACCTCGTGCGGATGGACCACGGGGCTGATGGCGACGAAGGCGACACTCATGGCGGCGGCGGGTCCCGCCCAGACCAGACGGCGCGCGATCGCCCGGGGCGAGCGCGGGGAAAGCATGGCCGAAGCCAGCGCGGCGGCAGGTGCGAACAGCAGGAACGCCGAGAGGTGCAGATAGAAGAGGCCTACCGCGGCCAGGGCCAGCACCGCGGTGCGACGCGGGGCGGGCTGCTCTGCGTCACGCACCGCGAGCCCCAGCGCCCACATCAGCAACGGCAAGGCCGCCACGTAGTTGAAGAAGCCGATGAGGAGCGCCTGGCTGTAGAAGAGAGCGGGCGCGAACAAGGCCAGCCGCTCGTCCGCCCGCAGCGCGCGCAAGAGCGACCGCAGCGCGTAAGGGAACGCGAGGGCAGTCAGGGAGAGCAGGACGAGGTTCGCGCGCTCCGCGGTGTCGAGCGGGAACGCGAGCAGCGTCCCCACCAGGTAGTAGAGCAGGTACTGGGACCTCCCCGCGTCGAGCGTGAAGTATTCCTGCGCCTTCCAAGCCGGGTCCCACCAGTGCCGCAGCGTTGCAATGGCCGCCACGTGCTGGGGCAGATCGGTGAAGGGGAGATACCTCCCCGCCCAGAGAGGTACCACCGACGCCATGGCGCAGATCGAAAGGAGAGCCCGCCAGCGCGGGTGCTCGAAGGGCTCAGGCAGCTCGGGGGAGACCGCCAGCGATGGGTCGCCTCACCCGGTCGTCCCCCCGTCCGTGCCGGGGGGCGGCCCGCAGCCGATAGCCACGGGTATGACGGTGGCGGGACCCACACTGAGAATGGAGACGCCCCGGTGAGTGAGCACTTCGACGTTTCCGACGAGGCTCCCTCCGCCCGAGGGGAATCCGCCATCCGTGCCGGGGGGACTCCCGCCATCGGTACCGGGTGGACACGGCAGTGCCTCGGCCTGAATGGAGATCCGGAACTCGCCCCGCGGCCCCGGTTCCACGAGTTGCCCAGGGTTGAAATCGTCGTGGACGAGATCGGTTGCAGCCGTCATGTTGGGCTCGAGCGCAAGGTCCTCCGCCTTGATCGGCTGCCCGGCGCGGTCGAGGAACTTGACCGCCACGTTCAAGGGGGGCGCAGTGGGATCCTCGGTGAGATAGACGAGGTGGAGCCGCGCCATCTCTCCCCTGGTTATCCCCACAACGGGGAACTCCCCTCGAGAGAGCCCGGGTTCGGGGACCGACTGGGCGCCGACGGTCTGCATCGACAGCCCTACGAGCCCCCCCAAAATGGCCGTGACGCCAGCCAGCGACATCCACAAGGCCGTCCTTTTCATCTCATTCCGCCTTGCTTCCAGAGGGGTCGGGACGCGCGCGGTCTCTGCGTTGAGACCTTTGTCGTCCCAGATGCGCCAAAAGTCAAGAGGATTCTCACTTTGGCGTGACAAATAGGGAATTCCTCCCGACAGAACCCGTGCCCGGGATGGGAAGTAGAATGGCCCGCGCACCCATGCCCTCCTCGGAAATGCCCTGGTGGCGACGTTGGCGGTCCACCGATGGGGCCCTCTGTACGCTCCTGGGCCTGGCTCTCGTCTACTCCTACTGGACATACCTTCGGCTTCCCCTGACGCAACCATCGCCCAGAGACTACTCGCAAGCCGCTGCGTACATCAGCTCCTGCTTCCAGCCGGGCGACGTGATCGACACCAATCCCTCATGGGCGACGCGAGTACGGGAATACCTGGGGGATCGGCCTCTGGTCGCGTGGCGGCGTCTAGACAGCGAGGATTTGACGCCGTATGCCCGACTATGGCTCTTCTCGCTGTTCGGCGCAGAGGCCCGCAAGCCGATTCGTAACGGGCTGGCCGGCCGTACGGACCTCCTCGAGGAGCGTCGTTTCGGGGGCATTGACGTGCGCCTCTATCGCGTCCGTGACCGCCGGCCCGTCGTGTATGACTTCCGTGCGCAGCTCGACCGCGCCGCGGTGTGGATCGAGGCCGGAACGGGCAGGCAGGAATGCCGAATCTGGGAGCGGGGTCGATGGCGGTGCGGCCAGGAGGCCTGGACCGGCGTGGGCAGCGAGATCCTCGAGGTCGGCGACGAGCCGCGCCCCGTCATCCGGCCGCACGCGGCGGACTGGGGAACGCTGGCCATCGAGTTCAGGGAGGTGCCGCAGGGCCGCGCGTTGGCCATCGGGGCGGGCTTCACTCCCGCGGGCGTCCGCAAGGACGGGTTGCCCGTGAGCCTCAGTCTCGAGGTCGACGGGCGGGCATTCTGGAGCCGGTCCTACGAGCCGCGCGCCGGCTTCTTCCGCGACTTTGTCGGAACCGGGCCCCTCGGCGGTCCGTCACGGGTCATCACTTTTCGAGTCCGCACCTCCGACGACCGCCTCCGCCACTTCGTCTTCGCAGCCGATGTCCGGGATTAGTCATGGCCCGCGCTGGAAGGTCTGCGACCGGGCTCGAGCATCTCTTCGCGGTCGCCTTGGCCGCAGCCTACCTCGTGATCCTCCTCGCCACGGCCTGGGAGATCGGGTTCACGCGCGACGAGGGCTATTACTTCCGCGCCGCCGAGCTCTATCTGGGCTGGTTCGGGACGCTGTGGGAGGGGCTTCGGGGAGGAGACCTGAGCGCGCTCCGCGACGACGTCATCGCGCGCTACTGGTCATACAACAGCGAGCACCCCGTCCTTCTCAAGACGCTCTTCGGCCTCTCTTGGAAGCTTTTCCACGAGACCTTGGGCTGGACCAGCCACGCGACCGCGTACCGGCTTCCGGCCATGCTGCTCGCGGCCGGGATGATCTACCTCGTCGGCCTGTTCGCCGTCGAGGCCTACGGCCAGGGAATCGCTCTCTTCTCGATGCTCGCTCTGGCCGCCATTCCACGGCTCTTCCACGACGCCCACCTGGCTTGCTTCGACGTCGGCATCGCAACCCTGCAGCTCGCCGTGGTATACGCGTACTGGCGTGGGCTGACGAGCGTGCGCTGGTCGCTCCTCACCGGCGCCCTCTTCGGCCTGGCCCTAGCCACCAAGCACAATGCCCTCTTCGTGCCGGCCATCCTCGGTGCCCACGCGCTACTGCGCGACCGTCAGCGCACTGAAGGGGGGGATCCTCCCGGCCCGCCGGGCCCCCTCGTGTTTCTCGCCATGGCCCTCCTGGGCCCCCTCATCTTCTTGCTGCACTGGCCCTACCTGTGGCACCAGCCGCTCGCCCGCCTGGGCCTCTATCTCCGCTTCCACCTCCACCACGAACACTACCCGGTCGAGTACTTCGGGCACGTTCTCGCGCAGCCTCCCTTCCCACCGAGCTTCGTCTTTGTCATGACCTGGGTGACGGTGCCCCTGGCCACCGTAGTTCTCATGACCGTGGCGGTGCTTCGGGGACTGCGGCATGAGCTGGCGGTGGGCCGGGGCGGTCTCCTGAGCTCGGATTCCGAGAGACACGACGGGCAGCGCACCCGGCTCCTGCTCCTTCTGGCTGGCCTCGTTCCCATGCTGGTCATGACGCTGCCGGGCGTGCCGATCTTCGGCGGCGTGAAGCACTGGTTCACGGCCATGCCGACCCTGGCCATCCTGGCGGGGGTGGAGTTCGATCGCCTTGCGCGCTGGGTGCTCGGTCCGCGTCGGCTCGCCCTGGGGTGGGGACGTGCGGCGTATGGGGGGTTGGCGCTCCTCACCCTGCTTCCCGGCCTGCTGGGGATCCGCCTCGTCCATCCCTACGGCATTGCCTTCTACAACGAGCTCGTGGGGAGCCTGCGGGGAGCGGCCGAGCTCGGGATGCAACGGAATTTTTGGGGCTACGCGAGCCGAGGCAACCTCGCCTACTTCAACGAGCACGTTGAGCCCAGGGGCCGTGTCTTCTTCCCTCCCACCAACCTCGACTCCTATCGCGCCTACCTCCTCGACGGCCTCCTGCGGGGCGACATCCGATATTCGGCCACCCTCGACGAGGCAGGCTGGGCGAACATTGCCTGCGAGGGCACCGTGGCCGACGACGAGTACCGTGTCTGGAGCGATTGGCAAACCGGCCGGCCCGTGGCCGGCGTGTACTTGGACGAGGTGCCGATGGATCTCGTCTACCAGCGACCCCACGAGCGGAGGTAGTTGGGTGCGGGTACCCTGGCCCTACGCCCTCGTTGCCTTCCTCTACTTCGGGACCTGGCCCTTCCACCATGGCCTCAACAACCCAAACGAGATGGTCCGGGTCTACATGACGAGGGCCATCGTCAAGCATCGAACGCTCTCGATCGATGCCGTGGTTCGTGAATGGGGACCCGTCGACGACAAGGCGGTGCGCCAAGGACGGCTCTACGCGGCCAAGGCTCCCCTTCAGAGCCTCTTGGGCGTGCCGGTCTACCGGGGGCTGATCGGGGCGGACAGCGCGCTGGACAAGCGGACGATCACGACTCGGCTCCGGCACTGGTCCTCGACCCTCCCCGCGCTGGCCTTCGTGTCCCTGCTCATGACGTGGTCGGAGCGGCGGGCCCTCGCCCTGGAGGCTCCGGCGAAGCTTGGTACCGCGCTCGGCCTATCCCTCGCCCTCGGGACGATGCTCTACCCGTACGCGCTCACCTTCACTGGACACGCGTTGGCCGCGGCGACCGCGGGAGGCGTCTATCTTGGCGCGATCGGGCTCTCACGCCTTGAGCCCCGCACCGCCGCTTGGCGTGCGCTCGCCACGCTCACCGGCGCCTTGGCCGCAGCCGCTCCCTTTGCGGAGTACCCGGCTGCCCTGGTGGCCGCGCCATCGGTGTTGGCGGCGGTTTGGGTGACTCGTCCAGGCCACAGGCTGGATCTTCTCGGGTGGCTGACCGCGGGGGCAGCGGGACCCCTGGCGCTGGGGCTGTCCGTGCATTGGCTGACCTGGGGCTCTCCGCTGAAGACCGCCTACGGGTTCCTGGAGAACCCCGCCTACGTCGAGGTGCACCGCGAGGGCTTCTTCGGCGTCGGGATGCCAAAGCTCGGGTCACTGGCGGGGGCGCTGCTCTCACCGGCGACGGGGTTGTTCTTCTACTCGCCGATCCTCCTCCTCGGGCTTGGCGCGATGCTGGCGGTCGGCCTGGGCGGGCAACGGCCAGCGGGTCCTGGGAGGCCGCCGCTCGACCGCCGCCTCGCAGTGGCGGCGCTAGTCGCCTGCCTCCTGGAGCTGCTGTTCATTGCCGGTCATCGCGGCTGGCGGGGCGGCTGGACCGTGGGACCCCGCTACATCATTCCGGTCGTGCCGGTCCTCGGTGTGTGGACCGTCGAGGCCGTGGCCTGGCCCGCGGCGCGCTGGTTGGTGCCTCCTCTCGCGGCGGCATCGATTCTGATCACAGGTCCGGCGGCTGCTCTCTATCCGCACCTGTCCGATGTCTACACCAACCCGCTGGGCACCTTCCTCTGGGCCTCGTACCGGGAGGGATGGGGTACCTACGGCCTCGCCCACAGCCTGGGCCTCACCGGCCACGCCGCCAACCTCGTCCACCTCGCGCCCCTCCTGGGAGCGGCCCTTTACGCCGTGTTCGCCAACGTGTCGACTCGAGGAGTGTCCGCGTCGCTCGCCCTCCGGCGTTTCGCCGCCGTCGGCCTCCCCACTATCGCAGCATTGGGGCTGGCCCTGTGGGGCATCAGCCGGATCGCGGAGCAGGACCCCGTAGCGGCGGCCCGTGAGAACGACCGGTTGTGGAGCATCTGGGAGCCGGCCGCCCGGCCCTCGCGCCAGCCGGTCCTCGGCTCGGACGTCCGAGCCGGCCCTACTACACCAAGACCGGCCTCCCCATGAACTCCCCGGCCGAGCCGGCCCTGTCCATCATCGTTCCCTGCCTCAACGAGGAGCCCAACGTCGCCGAACTCGTCCGGAGGATCCAGGCGGCACTCGCCCTGGACCGGCTAGCGGCGGAGATCGTCCTGGTGGACGACGGAAGCCGTGACGGGACCCAGGCGGCCATCGACGCGCTAGGGCGGCAGCATCCCGAGGTTCTCGGCCTCCGGCACGAGGAAAACCGGGGCATCGCCGGAGGATGGCGGACCGGCCTGGCTGCGTCGCGAGCTCCCTACGTGCTCATCACCGACGCCGATCTGCAATACGCACCCGAGGACATCCCGCGACTCTACCGAATCCTCTTGCGGGAGGACGTGGACCTCGTCCAGGGCTGGCGGATCAGTCGTACGTTCAATGCTGCATACCGGCATCTCCTGAGCTTGGGCTTCAGCTACGCCCTGAACCGCCTCCTGGGAACGAGCCTGCACGACGTCAAGAGTGGCTTTCTCTGCGCTCGCCGCGAAGTGTTCCAGGCCATGTTGGAGACCCGCTACCGCTACCGCTACCTCCAGCACCTCATCGTGGTGAACGCCGTGAGCAAGGGCTTCCGCGTGCGGCAGGAACCGGTGGTGTTCCATGAGCGCCACGCTGGCAGGTCGTTCATAGCCTCGCCGCTCTGGTTCGGGCTGACGGCCCTGGCGGACCTGCCGATGGCGTTCTGGGAGTTCAGGGTGCTCAACCATCGGAGGCCGTTGAGCTGATGTGCGGGATCGCCGGTATTTACGGGGCGGGCGACATCGAGTCGATGGCCCGCCGCCTCGCCCACCGGGGTCCGGACGACGAGGGCCTCTACCGCTCCGGTCCCGTTCAGCTCGTGGTCCGGCGCCTGGCCGTGATCGACCTGGAGACGGGCCATCAGCCCCTTTCGAACGCGCGCGGAAACTTGTGGATCGCCTTCAACGGCGAGTTGTTCAACTACATCGAGCTCCGTTGCGAGCTGGAGAAGCGGGGACACCGTTTCTTGACCCGCAGCGACACCGAGGTCGTCGTCACCGCCTACGAGGAATGGGGCGCCGCGTGCCTGCAGAGGTTCATCGGCATGTTCGCCTTCGCAATCTGGGACGGCGGAACGCTGTTCCTGGCTCGAGACCGGCTGGGCGAGAAGCCGCTCTTCTACGCCCGCCACCGGGGGAGCTTCCTCTTCGCTTCAGAGATCAAGGCTCTCCTGGTCGAGGTTCCCGCGGAGCCGAATCTTGACGAGCGTTTCCCCGTGCTGGAAGCGGCCCTCGAGCCCGAGACTCTCTTCAAGGGCATCTACAGCCTGGAGCCCGGTCACTGGCTCACCTACAACGGGCGAGAGCTCGAGGTCCGCGCCTACTGGAGCCTTCCCGAGGGCCCGGAGGACCCTCGGCCCCAAGATGAGCTGGTCGAGGAGCTGCGCGCACTCGTGCAGGACGCCGTCCGGCTCCGCCTCCGCAGCGACGTTCCGGTCGGTCTCTTCCTCTCGGGCGGCCTCGACTCCGCGATGCTCGGGGCCCTGGCCCACCCGCACGAGGTGTTCACCTGCCGGCTCCCCTACGGTCCCGCCTTCGACGAATACGAGTACGCCCGATCAGTGGCGGCGGCCCTGGGAGCCGATCTGACGACCGTGACGGTGACGCCGCGCGACTTCCAGCAGGAGCTTCCGCGCATCATCTGGCACCTCGACCAGCCCATCGCCACCGCCTCCAGCGCGGCCGAGTTCGCCCTCGCGCGAGCCGCCCGTGACCACGTCAAGGTGGTCCTGGGAGGCCAGGGGGCGGACGAGATCTTCGGGGGTTACGTGCGCTACGTCCTGCTCACTGAAGAGCGGCGCTTGGCCGAAGCCGAGCTGCTCCACGACTACCACCCCTTGGCACGCCTACTCTGGGGCGCCGGGGTGTTCGCGGAGCCCGCGGAGCGCTACTTCCAGCTCCTACGGCGCGGGTCGGGGTCGGCGGCCGTGCTGCAGCTCGTCCGCCAGATCTTCGCTCGTCGCGGTGCTCTGGTGGATCGAATGGGGGCGGTGGACCTAGCTCTCACGTTTCCTTCGTTGATCCTCATGAACGACCGTGCGGCGGCCGCCTATGGCCTCGAGAACCGTTCGCCTTACCTGGACCACCGGGTAGTGGAGTTCGCCTTCCGCCTCCCGCCACACGCGAAGATCAACGGACTGACCACCAAGGCCATCCTCCGTCAGGCGGCCAGGGGCCTCGTCCCGAACCAGATCGTGGACCGCCAGGACAAGAAGGGTCTGGGCTTGCCCGTGCGCCGGTGGCTCGCCGGAGAACTGAAATCATGGGCCGACGACCTGGCTGGCTCCCTCGCCCGGCGCGGGATCGAGATCACGCCCGGTCATGACCGGGAAGAGTTCGACCGGACACTCTTCACGCGGGTCGGACTCGAGCTGTGGTTTCGGACGTTTATCGATCGGCGCGGAGAGACCGCACTGTCCTGATCGCCCGACCGGAGTGGCGCCCCTCCCCTCACTTCGACCAGAGGTCGAAGACGAAATGAGCCCAGGAGTCGCTCTCCGCCGCAACCTCGACCCTCAGTCGGCGCTCGTCGCCGGCCCGAACGGGGAGAGAGAACGATCGCCAGCCCGGCTCTCTCGGCGCCTTTTCACGCAGGATCACCACGCCGTCGAGCAGGACGGTAAAGGACACCGGCGCCGACACGCCACGGGCGGTCGCTTGCGCGAGGGAGAAATCAGTGAGCCCAAAGTACCCTTGAAGAGTCGCTCCCAACGTCACCTTGGAGGCCTCCATCACCAGGACCGTGCCCGCCCTTGGGTGCGCCCACAGGCCGTTGCGGACCACGCCGCCGCTGAGCTGGCGCGTGCTTCCCACGGAGTCCCACACCTCCGGGCCGAGCACCCAATGGTCGCCCAGCGCGCCTTCGTCTGCCGCTCCCCGCTCGTGCATGTTGCGCGCCGAGACCGCCCCCCCCACCAGTGCGCGTGCCGGCTTCTCGGATCCGTCCTGGATTCGGTACACGCGCAG
>WNFT01001719.1_pt1 | contig 22867 bp, 19 predicted proteins | sample 5400191 | NCBI WGS metagenome assembly WNFT01 (sample SAMN13153359, study PRJNA577476) | soil metagenome | isolation source: 80 cm saprolite under Madrone tree | place: USA:California | collected 2016-06-14 | reverse complement strand
GACGGAAGCTTTTGATGAACACGCGTGCGTGACTCGAGGAGTTGATAACTGTCCGGTCAACTCATGCGACTCAAACGAGCTTCAGCTGAGCACACGTTGGCGGCGCTTTCGCCGTCTTGGCAATCACGTTGAAAACTAAACCTGAAGGAGAAAAGAACAATGACTCGCAAGCTTCAATTTCTGTTGGCAGTCACGCTAGTGCTTGGACTCGCGTCATTGAGCGGCTGGTCCACTGAAAAAACCACTAAGGCCAGCGTGCTTGGGCAGGGGCAGGAAACTGCAAGCGGCAACGTGATGAAGGCGACGAGTAGCGATGACAAGTTGTCCGTAAGCGTCACGGAGGTAAAGCTCAAAGAGCAGCATGATGACATCATCGCGATTTTGATTGGCTTCAGAGTTAAAGCCCCATCCGCTGTTAAAGTAGTCAAGTTTAACGTCGAGATTGAGCTTACCGATGCAACCGGCAAGAAAGCGAAGGGTCAGAGGATCATCGTGATCTCGGAGAACGATCCGTTGCCGGAAAGCACCGTTGTGGAAGTGCGCGTTCCGTCCGCTTTCGAAAGGATCACCGACGGAACCAGCAACACCATTAAGGCCGTCGTATCAGCCTCCGCCAGGAGTTCTGCGCTTAGTGATGGGTCAGTCCGAAGCGCAACCGGCAGGAAAGAGGGAAGGTTGGTAAAGCAAACGTAGTCAAGGTCGGGCTCGGAGCTTGATGACCGTCTGAACGGGAAATCATTAATGCGAAGAATCATACTGCTGGCAATTGTAGGATTAGTTTTGCCGCTCGCGCTCGTGTCGGACTTTCATCTGCCGGCGCCACGAGGCTTGCGTGGCATGGTGGAGCGAGCACAGGCGCAGGGTCAATTTAATCAAAGTCCGTTCGCAGATTGCTCGCCGAATGTGATCATCACCGATGCACATTGGATAGATAAGAAGAACGGTAACGACATCATCAGGGTGGGCTGGCAGACAGTCTCACAATCAGCCTGCCAAAACTTCAGCGCCCAACAGTCGCAGCCAACCGGTGGTCTGCAGGGAAACTTCAACGGGGCCTCGCCGGGATTCCGCGCCGGTTACAATGTGAGCGTAACCGTGATTCGCTTCCTGGGCGGCGAAGACACAGGCAGCGCAAGCGTAGGTGGAAGCTTGCTTGGGAGTTTTACCGCGGATGTGCAAGTTCCGCGAAATCATTTAAGCCAGCCGGTAAGTTGTAAGATCCAGATAAGAGGCTCCGGCAGCGGCTTCGGAAGCAAGCAGGCGCGCATCACCGGGAGCGGCCTTCCTTCAATGCAATCCGGCACTCAGACCTCCGGGCCTTCTTCAGGCAGCGAGAATTTTAGACCTGAGTGCCTGCCGAACATTACCATCACAGGCTTGGCTTATGCGCAAGGGTCAGCCGGACAGAAAGATTCCGTGACCGTAACATGGACGGCTACTCAACCGGTATCTCCCTGTCTTAGAATTCTTAATTTCGCAGTTGTCGTCAGATTAAAGAGGATAGTGGGCGGAGAAAGTGCGGGCAGCAGCTCGACTGATAGTAATGCCAATTCGGCCACCGTTCAGGTAAGCGGCGGCAAAGGCCAAATCAACAACTTCGAAGTCGTTGTTAACGCGTTGGCGTTCAGCTCCAACCCAATAAATCTCTCCGCCGGCAAGACCATTAATCTCTGAGAGGTCACGAGCGGCTCCATCTGAATTGATGGTTGACTTAGGAAACGTTCAAGATGATAGTCACAGCCAGATCAAGCCAGTCAACAAACTGGTCCACAAGAAGGAGATAATCATGCAGACCTATCCAACCCGCAAACACAAGCATTCAGTAGTCATTGCGCCAAGCAATCGGCAAGGCTTCACGCTGATAGAACTCCTCGTAGTGATCGCGATCATCGCGATCCTCATCGGCTTGCTGCTACCCGCGGTGCAGAAAGTCAGGATGGCTAACAATAAGTCATGTGCGGCAAGCTATCTTCAGCAAATCAGGGAGGCAGAAAGAAACCACCTTAAGCAGCATCGTGCCTTCACGGCTTCTTTTGAATCACTTGGTCTAAAACAGACGAAGTGCGGTTTTCACTATTCGATCGAATTGAGTCAAAACGCCTTCGTCGTGCGTGGCGTGCCGGCAAAGGCCGGAGTAACCGCCAACGAAGATTGCAGCATCGATCAAACCGACGCCGCCATTGTTTGGAAGTCCGACCCGCAAGCCGAAGAAGGACAGCGACAGATGTTTGCGGCCATCAATTCGCGAGTTCCCGGAATAATCAGTTCGCTGCGTTCCCGAACCACCCACAGCACCGATGAGGTCACGCAAGGACTGCAGACGGATAATGCTGCTAAGGAGGCGTTCAAACGGCTCGACGCCAATGGAGACGGAACGGTGACGATTGCGGAGATAATGAAGTTCAAGGACGATAAGACTGGCGCACTGAACGAGCTGCTGCCGCATATCGAACAGGACATGAAACTAGGGCTGGCCGAAGAGGATGTGAACTCGCTCCCGGGCGTGAAGTTCGAATCGCTTCAGCATCCAGCACGCTTTTCAAGCTCGGAAATCAGGGCGCTGATTCACTGAAAAATGCTGGCTCTAGAGTAGCAAACAGCATTCAGAGAGTGCGTAACGCTCAAATAGTATAAGTAGCGAGCCCGTTTGCTTAGAGCCGAACGGCTTTAGGAATTCCTTTAGAACAATTTAGCCGAACGTTAAGGACTTTCACCGCCTGGATGAAGTAAATCCATCGGCTCGGGGAAACGAATTGGCATGAAACCTCACACGCCGTGAGAAAGGACTCGGCTGTCCCGCGGGTTCACGGGCAAAATGTTGTTCTTACCGAGGATTAAAATGCTTTTGGCAGTGGTTCTGGCGGTCGCGGTCTCGTTGACCACGATGGCGGTCGCCAACGCCCACGGTAACGCTGGACGCTCGTCGACTGCGGGTGAGTTAATCGTAACCGCAAACTTCATAGACAAACATTCCATCAATCCACTCGAGCAAATCGAGTTTTCGCTGAGCCGTGCATTAATTGAGCCAGACGAACGAATAGCGGTTCTGATCGGAACGACAGATGTTTCCAGTCTAATCAAGCAAGACAAGCTGCGGCTGCGTTACAACGCCAAGCTGTGGCCGCTGCCTTTGGGGGAATCGTTGGTGACGGTTTATCTCGTCTCGGCGGACAACGATTGGAAAGAGGTTGCGCGGTTCACACTGCGAGTGGCCAAAGAGGGGGCCTGGCCTTCGCAGCGGCGGTTCGAGGGTTCATCACGAGAGGAGTCTGAACTGACTCCAAATGAACCTAATCTCAGAGCAAACTTTGTCAAAGATAGATCAGCAGGCTCAGGACCATCAGCTTCTACAATCGATGGTGAGATGACGGCTGCGGATGAGATCGGCAGCGGCCAGCAGCCGGCGGCGACGAAACAGAACAAGATGAAGTTCACGCCATCGCTGACGTTGACAGCGCCCTCGCAGCCGGAGCAATCGACGTTTCCTGGACCGCAGCCGGAGCGGGCGACGTTCATAGAAGTGAATCTGCAGGCATCGCTGAAGAATGAGGCGACCTACGGAATCTTCAATGCGCAGTCGTCGTTTGATTTTGCCGGGTCGAGTTTCGAGAGAGAAGCGCTGCGGTTTGGGACGTTGGGTAAAACGGCGCCGAAAGTGGATCTGTCGAGCTATCTGATTCACTTTCAAACCGGCAAGATTAAGTATGATGTGGGCCATTTCTCTTACGGCACACAGCGCCAACTCATCAATGGCTTTTCCAGCCGCGGGCTTCAGATTACGGTGCCGTTTCTGAAGCGCTTTGATTTCTCGGCGGCGGCAATGAATGGGACGCAACTGGTTGGCTATGCGAATTTCTTCGGACTCAGTAAGCGTAAGCATCAGATGTTGAGCGGCACGCTGGGAATTGAAGTGTTGCCGCAGCGGGCAGGCGGACTGCGAGTGGAAGTGGGCGTGTTGAGCGCTTACTTTCAACCAATCAGCGGCGTGAATCGCGGCGTGGTGACTGATTTACAACGCAGCCGCGGCATTGCTTTGCGTTTGATTGCCAGCGACAAGGCCGGCCGGTTTCATTTCGAAGGCGGATTCACGCGCAGCTTCTTTGCCAGTCCCAGTGACGCGTCACTGAACCAAGGGGTGAACGTGGTGGCGTTGCCGAACCTGACGCGCAATGCGCATTATCTGGAAACGAGTTATGAGATTCTGAAGAACCATTCGTTGACGAAGACGAAGAAAGCCAACCTGAGCGTAGCCTTTCGGGAAGAGAACATTGCGCCTTTGTTTCGCAGTCTGGGCGCCTCGACGCAGGCGGATAAAATTCAGTATGAGTTTTCAGTGAACGGTTCGATCAATGAAATCACGGCCCAATTCGCGCACGGGAACTTTCACGACAATCTGCGAAACATTCCTTCGATCCTCCGTTCGTTGACGGGCAATACGCATCTTGGTTTGGCGGCGCCCGCGAGTGCGTTGCTCAATCGGACGAAAAGTTCACCGTGGTTGCCGCGGTTGGGCTATAGCTTCGATCGGGTGCATCAGTTTGGCGCTGCGATTCCGATTAATGGCGGCTTTGAGCTTGATTCGAGCACGATTCCGAATCTGTTTGGCACGAATCAGACATTCACTGCCGACTGGCAAGTAAAGAAATTCACCTGGGGCTACAACCTCAATCATTCTTTTCAGGACAATCAGCAGAAAGGGCGCGAACGCGCCGATCAGGGCGTGCTGGTTAACACCGGGCGAGTCGGCATTGCCGCGACGACTAAAATCAATTTCAATTTGGATCTCAGCCGCGAGAGTTCGGCAAACAAAGAGACGGGTCGCATCGACCGCACCTACCGGCTTGGTCCGGGAGTAACGTGGCAGTTAACGAAACACGTGGGCTTGACGGCGAATCTCGCTAACACAATTGCCGGCGACGCGGCAAAGACGAGTCATAGCCGCAACACGGAGTTCGACGCGTCGTGGACCTATCGCTTCGAGCACGGCAAAGAACAATTTAAGAAATTCTCAGGCCAGTTCTTCATTCGCTATGCGAATCACTATTCGCATGCGTTGGAGCGCTTGGTGGTGAGCGACACGCTGCGCCGGAATCAAACGCTGACGGCGAATCTGGGGATAACGTTTTTCTGAGAGGAGAGAGAGCATTTTCCATTTATCATTTGCCATTGGTCGGCAAACCAGGGTTCAGAGTTCAACCTTCAGGTTGCTGTCCCATGAAGGCCTCAAGCTAAGGCTTGTACTCTGAACCGAAGTCGCCGAATGGAAAAATGAAAAATGTCGCATGGCAAATGGAAAATCCGTAAAATGATCATGCGTAGATTCCTAATCATCCTGTTTATCTGCACTGCCGGCGATGTGTCTGCCCAAACAATCACTGTCTCGCCCAGCGACGTTAACGCCTACTCACAAGGAGCCACTTCGGTGTTGCTTACGTTTGGAGGCTTGATCAATAAACGCGTAGCCGAAGCCACCTGGTGCGGCGCCTTGATCCCGGCCGCTCCCGATCTTGGTTCTAAGTGCGATCCCTCAACCATCTTCGGTCGTCTGCCGGCGCGTTACGATCAATCAACCTTCAGTGGCAATCGAGCTTTCACCGACATCATGTCCGTCACGCCGCAAGTCGCGCGGCGCGCTTATCTCGACGCCGTGCGCGGCAACACGAGCACATTTTTTTACGTGCGTCGCTTTACAAGCACCGTCGGCGCGCGAGACGAATACGTTCCGGTAACGATTCGCTTGAGTGGCAACGGTGCGCGCGTGCCGCTGTCTTTGACGGAAGTGAAACTGACCTGGGGAGTAGGCAAGCCCATCCTGTTCGTGCAAACAACGGAGAAGCTGCCGCGCTTTGCAGCCGAGATCACGTACACCGGTACTGGCCGCTTGAAAGGACGCTGGGAATTGGTCAAGCCCGGCGAGGCGCCACCAGAACCACGTGACCTTTTGACCGAAGCCACACTCCCGATCGAAGAGCGCGGCACGCAGAAGCGTTACACCGAGATCAGCCGCTTCAATATCTATCTACCGCCCACAGGCAAGGTCATTCTTCCTGGACCGGAAGTGTGGAGAGTCGATGAAAGCCTGAATGGATTGTATGAAGTTCTGCTGCGCATCGAAGCTTCAGACGACAAGGAAGCTGACACGAATCTGACCGCTGTCGGCGCCGGATCTGAAGTGGTCCATGGCGGCGCGGTCGCCGGCTTCTCTCTGCCCGTGCTGAAATATTATGTCAGCAACGGCGCCTATCAACCGGCGACGCCTGGACCACCGGCGAGCACGCCCAGCGCGGCTGTCGCATCATCGGCAACGTCTTTTTCCAATTCTGCCGAAGCCACTTCGCGCGGGCTTACTCAGCTATCACCAGTCGAACGCGCCGTCCTTCCGTCGGATAAACCGCTCGACTTTACATGGAGGCTGATCGATAACGCCACCAATTACTGCTTGGAAATCGAGGATCTTCAAGGCCATCCAATCGTCTCCGCGATTCTCACCGCCGGTACTAAAACCTATCGAGCGCCTTCATGGCTGAAAGACAAAGTGGGGGTTTCAGTCGCCCGTTGGCGCATCATCGCTTTCGACTCCCAGAATAATCAACTCTCTCAATCCGATTGGCGGAGTTTCCGCCTCGGTCAAGCCGTTGGTCAGAAATGAACAACCAGGTCGTCTAGTTTAGAGTCTCTTGCTTACGATTCGTCACTCATGCTGCCCCTTCAACATTACCAACAGCACTCTGACAGGCAATATGATTGTTACCGCCGATATCGACGATATCTACGCAGGGTTGACTGAGTTGGTGCCGCGGATAGATATATTGATCACCTCGAGTTCATTTTCCCAGCCATCATAATCGCGGGCTTCAGTGATTAAATGCCAATTTCTCGGGAGGAATATTCGTATTTATCTCCGGACGATACGTGGTTGTTTGCTCGGTCCGAAAGTCCGCAAACGTTTTCGTCTCGTAAATCTTTAGAAGTAAGAACCTTTCCTTATCTATCCAGAGTGTAATCAAATTATTCCGGCGATCCTTGCCTTCAACCTTGTAAGCAGTGTGATCCCCAACCTGCTGCTCTCCCTTTAATTCGAGTTGTGAGAGAGAATGCATTCTATTAGTTCCTTCCAGACTCGACATCAACATGCTTGGTATGTTGATGGCTGCGCCGCTTGACACGCCGACGGCCCCGGCGAGAGCAAACGCGAGATTTTCGAAGCTTCTGGTCTCGGGTTTGATAGTCCACCAACTCTTTACTGAAGCTCCTTCTTGCCAGACAACGTAATGACTGCTGCGATTGTTGTCAGTGTTTTCGAATTCGAAACGGAACCGCGAAGGTCGCACAAAGGCGGTAGAGAAGGGCTTTACTGACGTCCGGGATCTCCCACTGTTTTGAAAAAAGATCGTTTCTACTCGGCCTTCGTCCGCATAGTTATTGCAAGAGGCATAGACCGAAACCATCTTATCCAGGATTTGCTGGGGAGAGGTCGGCTGGACCGGTTGTGAAAAGGCGAGAGTCGCTCCTAAAACAAGCACGAAACAAAAAGTTGTGATTCTCTTCATGACAGTTCTCCAATCTACATGGTTGGCCGGCAATGTAAAGCATTAGATCTCTTGAGCAAAGGATTTCATACCTTACTACTATTCACGCTTGTGATCGGCGTTTGTTCCCAATTCCGCCGAATTCGTCTGCTTAAGGAGTCTCGGCAACTTCGCCGGCTGAGTATTTTCTCCCATACGCACGCGCGAAGTAAATGGCGATCAAGAAAGCGGTGAATTGAATCGCCGCCGCGGTCCAGAAAGTCCTGAAGATTGAAGAGTCACTCATGTTCTGTGGCCGGCCGTCGAAACCTAAGTGCGCCACTGCGCTGTAGATCAGGAACGCGGCAAGCGAGGGACCTACGGCGCGGGCGAGACTGGCGACTGATTGCATGGCGCCGAGCACGCTGCCCTGCTCGCCGGCGCCCGCGCTTTTCGAAGCCATACTGCTCAGCGACGGAGCGTTGAGCGCGTTGCCGAATGAAGAGACGGCGCCGGTCAAAAGTATTCCCATCAATCCGACTGCCGGCCCGATAAAGGGAGTCGCGAACAGGCTGGCGAAAAATAAGAGGCTGCCGATAATGACCAGGGCGGCCTCGCCGAAGCGCTTCACCAGCCTTCCGATCAAGCCGCCTTGAATGATGGCAGAAATTATCCCGACGTACGCGAATACCCAGCCATTATGAAATGCGTCATAGCCCAGGCGAAACATCATGAAAAGCGAAAATACCGCCGTCATAATTGAAAAGGCGACGATTGACAGAAAATAGATCGTCATCACAAAACCAAGGCGGGGGTTCTTCAGTGATGCAATCAACTCGCCCCATCCGCGGCCACTGGCAGCCGAAGCTCGCGCCGGATGATCGGGCGTGACCGTTTCGGGCAAAGTGAAATAAAGCAGAATCACGTTCGCGAACGCGAGCGTGCCGGCAAACAGAAAAGGAACATTGATGCCCCAACGGCTCAGCACGCCGCCGATGGCTGGGCCAAAAACGAAACCTAATCCGAAGGCCGCGCCAATCAATCCCATCCCCTTCGCGCGATCTTCTTTCGTCGTCACGTCCGCGATGTAAGCTTGCGCGGTCGAGATGTTGCCGCCGGAAATCCCATCGATGATCCGGCCGAGAAAGAGCATCCAAAGCGTCGTCGCGAATCCAAGAATCAGAAAACCGAGACTCGTTCCCAGCAAACTGATCAGTAAGACCGGGCGCCGCCCATACTTATCTGAAAGTCGTCCCAGCACCGGCGCAAACACGAGTTGCATGATCGAATAGGAAGCGAACAGCAGTCCGACCTCGCGCGGTGTCGCGCCGAACTTGGTGCCTTCGGCATAGAAAGGCAAAACCGGAATCACGATCCCGAAACCAACAAGATCGATGAAGACTGTGACGAAGATGACGAGCAGTGGCGAGCGCTTCATTGAATACTAGATCTTAGATTAGTTACCTGCCGCTTCTGGGTTTCGGAACGTGAGCAACTATAAATCGCTTTGCGGTCAGTCGGCTAGTCAGGGTCAGAACCGCGAGCGGTAGCGACCGGTTGATCTTCATTAATTCAAAGATGTGACGATAAGCCGGTCGCATCCTCCACCCCACGCGGGCTGCCCGCGGGGGGACCCGGCCCGCTCCCGGTTCTGTAACAATCGGCCTTTCGTAGTAATATCTGCCCGCATTCTCGGATGTTTGTTTGCGTAACCGGTGTGATCATTATGCGTCGTATTTTTTATTTAATCATCATCCAACTTTTTCTCGTAGTTCTCCCGACGAGTTCAGCGACGCTGGCGCAAACCGGCAATCCCAACGCATCAGGTATTTCATTCACTGTGTCGATGTCCAAGCCGTGGACGCATCTCCTGGAAGTTGAGATGAGCGTCAAAGTCGCGGCCAACTTGAATGTGCCTAACGAAACCGACCTGGTGATGCCGGTTTGGACGCCGGGTTCGTATCTGATCCGCGAATTCGAACGGCACGTCCAGGATTTTGCCGCGGACGCGAACGGGCGCGCTCTCGACTGGGCTAAAATCAACAAGAACACGTGGCGGGTGAAAACTAATGGCGCGCGTAGCTGGCGGGTGACTTATCGCGTTTACGCTAATGAGTTTTCGGTGCGTACGAATGAATTGAACGCGGATCACGCGTTCTGGAATAACGCCGCGCTGTTAATGTATCCGGACGGTTCAATTACCAAGCCGTCAATCTTGCGCATTAATCCGGCGAATGGCTGGAAGATCGCCACTGGTTTGCCTGCAGTCGCGGGTGAATCGAATACTTTTCGCGCCGAAAACTTCGACCTGCTTTACGACTCGCCGGTCGAAGTAAGCAACTTCAAGGAGATCGACTTTCAAGTTCGCGGCGTGCCGCATCGGATCGTCATCGACGGCGAAGGTAACTACGATCCCGAGCGCATGCGGCGCGACGTGCAGAAGATCGTCGAGACTGAAGTGTCGCTCTTCGCCGAGATTCCTTATCACGATTACACGTTCATTTTGCATTTACGCGGCGGCGGCGGGATCGAGCATTTGAATTCCACTTCGCTCGGATTTCGGCGCAATGGTTTTGGAAGTGAGGAAGGCTGGCGCGGTTTCTATGGATTGGTCGCGCACGAATTTTTTCATCTGTGGAACGTCAAACGCATTCGGCCCGATGCACTAGGGCCGTTCGATTACACCAGAGAGAATTACACGCGTTCGTTGTGGGTGGCCGAGGGCATCACTGATTATTACGGCAACCTGATGCTGCGCCGCGCCGGGTTGATCACAGACAAAATTTATCTCGATCAGCTTGCGCGGCGAATACAGAATTTTGAAGAGACGCCGGGCCGGCTGGAGATGAGCGCGGAGGAAGCGAGCTTCAACGCGTGGATTAAAGAATATCGTCCCGACGAAAACTCGATCAATTCTGCGATTTCATATTACAGCAAAGGCGAGTTGTTAGGTCTCCTTCTCGATCTCGAAATTCGCCGGCGCACGAATAACGCCAAGTCACTCGATGACGTGATGCGATATCTCTACACCGAATTCTTTAAGCAAGGCCGGAACTACACGCCGGCTGACTTTCAGAAAGCCTGCGAGCTGACGGCGGGCGCTAGTCTCGAACAATTCTTTTCGCGCTACGTGCGTGGACGCGATGATCTTGGGTACGTCTACAACGACTTTCTTGCCGCCGCCGGGTTACGCTTAACGCAAGCAGGCGTTGTTCTGGGCAGCCCCGATGGACTCGCGCCGACAAAAGCTTATTTTGGTGCAGATCTTGAACAGAATGGAGAGTTCATTCTCGTCAGAGACGTGCGCGCCGGCTCACCCGCTTACGAACAAGGGCTGAATGCCAGGGATCGGATTGTCGCACTCGATGGTCAACGAGTCGACAAAGAAACTTTTGAAGCTCTGATTGCGGCCAAGCACCTCGGAGACACGATTCGGCTGACCATTTTTCGCTTCGATGTCTTGCGCACGCTCGACATTCGGCTCGGTAGCCGCGTTGATGCGAAGTATCGAATTGTTCCGGTACCGCAAGCGAATGAGCAGCAAGAGCAAATTTATCAATCGTGGCTGGGAGCTAATAATTCTTCACGCCTTAAGTAATGTCTTTGCGTCTTTGCGAGAACCACGCCCGCAAAAAAAGTTTCTCGCAAAGGCGCAAAGCAAGTCGAAAGACGCGAAGCGAGACATCATTCCGTGAAACTGCCTTTCATAGTCGATCGACGGACGCGATTTTTTAGACGAGCGATGCTGGTCATTTTGCTCGCGCCTCTGATCGCGTACGCCCAAAGCCCGTCCGTTGAAACAGTTCAATTCCAAAGCAAGCTCATCAACGCAACGCTGCCTTACAACGTCATCTTGCCGCCGGACTATCGCACGTCCAGCAGGACGCGATATCCAGTGCTCTATCTGCTGCATGGCCTGACCGGCCATTACTCGGATTGGATCACCAAGACAAATGTCGTGGACTATGCGGCGCAGTATCGAATGATTGTCGTTATGCCTGAGGGCAAAGACGGTTGGTACACCGACAGCGCGACCGTGCCGAACGATAAATACGAAAGCTACATTTTGAAAGAACTGATTCCGGATGTGGAGAAGCGTTATCGCACAATCGAAACTCGCTTTGGAAGAGGCGTCGCGGGATTGTCGATGGGCGGCTACGGCGCGCTCAAGTTCGGTTTGAAATCTCCCGGAACATTTGTGTTCGCGGCTTCGTTAAGCGGCGCCCTGGCCGCGGCGTCGTGGACGGAGAAAGACTTGAAAGATCCGGGCGCCGCTCGCGATTCGGTGCTGAGTGTGTTTGGGCCGGCTGGTTCCGACACTCGCAAAGCAAACGATATCTTCGAGGGTGTCCGTTCGATGACGCCTAATCGCATCGCGGGGCTGCCATACTTTTATCTCGACTGTGGAACCGAGGATCGCCTAATCAACGATAATCGACAATTCACCGCGTTGTTGGGAGAGAAAAAGATTCCACACGAATATCGCGAACTACCCGGCGATCATAACTGGGCGTATTGGGATCAGCAGGTGCAAGAGGTCTTGAAGATCGCAGCACAGAAACTGCACCGCGCTCCGTCGCAGGTGCCGCGGAAGAAGATCTAGAGGAATCGCACAGCGGGGAAACAGCATGATTCGGGTAAACGGAAACCATCGAAGTAATTTGTTTCAAACCACGAGAGATCGTATGAGGATGCAAAGATCTGTCAGCCATACATCTGGGCTGACAGGCTTGTCCATGGAGTGATGACGATGTGAGTCAGAGATTTGAATATCAATTCGAGTGGAATCCTGCGAAAGCTCGTCAGAACCTCAGAGAACATAGAGTTTCTTTTGAGCGGGCGGCGACCGTCTTCGTTGATCCGGAAGCTTTATCAGAACTGGATGACGAACATAGTGTACGAGAGGAGCGCTGGGTTACACTGGGCTTGGATCGAACCGGAGTGTTGCTGGTTGTGAGCCATACGTTCCGCGCCGAGACTGAGTCGAGCGCTCGAATCCGTTTAATCTCGGCACGAAAAGCGAATAAGAACGAAGCCAAGCAATACAAAAGGAAATAATCATGAAGCGTAATTACGATTTTTCCAAAGGCGTAAGAGGAAAATTTTACCGCGAGAATGCGGAGCTGCGGTTGCCGATATATCTCGACGCAAAACTTCAAAAACAGCTTGAGGATCTCGCACAGAAGAATGGCAAGGACGTTAGCGAATTGGTACACCAGCTTCTTAAGCGCGAAGTGCAGTTGATTGAGGAATTCGCCCAGTGATGGCCAAGACAGAACTGCTTAGGGCTGCGCACCGGCGAGTCAGTCTTCCGTCGGGTGAATTGTGGCTGGACTATCAGGATGACGTGGATACGCTCTACATCAGCCTCAAAGAGAAAACGCAACCTACTCACAGCAAGAGCGATGTCGACGATCTGGTCGTTTTCGATTATGAAGGGGAAGATCTGGTTGGAATCGAGATCATGGACATCACCGGCCAGTTGAAATACGCCAATCCGTCCTGAGCTGCCTACCTTTCTCTCGTTGAAGGATTGAGACAAGTATTTGCGCGAGCAAGCCGCGACGCCTCGCGAGTAGTTGAGATTTAGCGGTATGACCGACGATCCATGTCGGGTGCGTTTGATGACAAGCAGAGGTGCGCAACGAAAATGAGCAAACCATCAGTATTCGTATCCAGCTCACTTGAAGGGCTTAAACTGGCCCGCGAACTCGCTCGTCAGCTGGAGTCCACGGCAGCAGTCACGCTTTGGTCGGAAGGCGTCTTTCACCCCGGCAAGACGGTGACCGAATCGTTAACCGAGGCTGCCGGTCGAAATGACTTTGCGGTCTTCGTCTTTACTACCGATGACGTAGTATTAACTCGCTCCACGTCACCGCGTCTGAACGTCATATTTGAAGTTGGTTTCTTCGCCGGCAGCATCGGCCTTTCGAGAACTTTCCTGGTTGTTCCGAATCAACCAGAGTTAAGATTGCCTACCGACCTTGCCGGCATCATGTACTTGCCGATTGCCAGATATGACAAGCGACAGGATCTCGCCGCGACAATCGCCCCGGCCGCCGCAGCAATCGCGAAGACCATAGCCGATGTTGGGGCTCGCGTAGATTACCCTTCGAAGTTTTTCTCATGTTTCATCAGTTATTCATGGAACGATAAAGAATTCGCTGCTCGTCTATATGACGATCTGCAACAAGTCGGTGTTCGCTGTTGGCTAGACGCAAAGGAGATGAAGGCTGGCGAACGGATATACGACCAGATCGATCGAGCAATTCAAGTACACGACAAGGTTCTTCTTATCCTTTCCCAGGCTTCCGTTAAGAGCCAGTGGGTGCGTCAAGAGGTAAGGAACGCATTGGGATTGGAGCGACAGAGGCACACCACGGTTCTTTTTCCACTGCGGGTGGATGATGCAGTTCTGTCGCTAAAAGGTACACCTGAACTCAAGTCGCTTAGGGAGAGATTCATCGTCGACTTTAGCAGCTGGCAAGATAAGAATCACTATCAACGCGCTTTCTCGAGTCTAATGCGTGACCTAGCCATCAGCGCTTCTGTCGAATCGGGGAGATGAGTGATGCGCAGGAATCTTGCCGCTTACAGCACTTTTCAAGTGTTCCTGAATTACCCTTTCGACGATGCATTTCTTAGCTTGGCTGATGCTTTAAGCTTCGCGGTCGTCGCGGGCGGACTTCTTCCCGTATGCGCCTATGATTTGACTGCACCCGACAGACCGCGTTTGGAGATGCTGGTTGAAGCGATTCAGAATTGTCATTACTCTGCACACGATCTTTCTCGGTCGCAAGGAGAAGGGGCTCAGAACTTTGCGCGAATGAACATGCCGGTGGAAATGGGGATGGCCCTGTTCCACGCACTGCACTCACAAAGGCGTGAACACCGATGTCTCTTCTTCGTAACAACCGCTCACGATTATAAAGCTTTTGCTTCAGACCTAGCCGGCCTTGATCCACGGGTTCATAATGGGGATGAGGTACGCCTCCTCACGGACATGTACGAATGGCTGCGAGGTGTCGTCCCCACCGCCCTCTTCAATTCACAACCAACAATCCAAGTTCTCGATAAATTCGCAGAGTTTAAGGAGAAAGTCGGGAAAGTTCGAGGCGGCGGTGATTGCGGTCGACCCTCTCACGAGGAAACTAGAGAGATCATGTATCGAGTGTGCGGGGAAGTCGGTTGGTGGGACTGGAGAAGAAACCGGATGGGGCAGGACGAGTTTCCTATCGTGCCAATTGCTTTCAAAGATTAGCGTCGACTCGAAGACTCCGCTTTTTTGAACATGAGATGCCAATAACAACCGCGCGCATAGTCGGCAAACCCATTCCCCGCAAAGAAGGCCGGAAGAAAGTTACCGGCCAGGCGCTTTACGTTGATGACCTCACTTTTCCTGGGATGCTGCATGGCGTGACTGTGCGGAGTTCGATTGCACGCGGGCGCATCAAGAATATTTCTTTCGAACAACCGCCCGCATCCAGCACCCCGCTCGGGATGCCCTCGCGGGAACCCCGCTCCGCAGGCGGTTCTGACTGGAACATTCCCTGGGACGAATTCACCATCGTTACTGCGAAAGACATTCCGTGTGAGAATTATGTCGCGCTGATTCTCAATGACCAACCTTATCTCGCTGACCAGGTTGTGAATCATCCTGAAGAACCGGTCGTTCTGCTCGCGCATCGAGACAAGTACTTGCTCGAAGAAGCGCGCCGCCACGTGCGGATCGATTATGAAGAGTTGCCGGCGGTCTTTACGCTGGAAGACTCGCTGGAAAAGAAGGAAATCATCTGGGGCGAAGACAACGTCTTCAAAAAGTTTTTGGTGGATAAAGGCAACGTGGACGACGTGTGGTCGAAGGCGGACTTCATCGTCGAAGGTGAATATCAGACGGGCGCACAGGAGCAGCTTTACATTGAAAACAATGGCGCGATTGCGATTGCGAACCGAGCGGACGGGGTGACCGTTTGGGGATCGATGCAGTGTCCATACTACGTGCACAAGGCTTTGATTAAGCTGTTTGGTTTGCCGGAAGAAAAGATTCGCGTGATTCAAACTGAAACCGGCGGCGGCTTTGGCGGCAAGGAAGAATATCCTTCGATGATTGCCGGACACGCGGCCTTGCTCGCCTGGAAATCAGGCCGGCCGGTGAAGATGATTTACGATCGCGCGGAAGACATGGCCGCGACGACCAAGCGTCATCCTTCCCGGACGCGACACAAGACCGCGGTGACGAAAGACGGAAAGCTTTTAGCGATGGAGATCGATTTTGTGATCGATGGCGGGGCGTACTGCACGCTCTCGCCGGTCGTGCTTTCGCGCGGAACCATTCATGCAGCCGGACCCTATTTCTGTCCTAATGTCCGCATCCATAGCAAGGCAGTAGCGACGAACGTGCCGCCGCACGGGGCTTTTCGCGGCTTCGGGGCGCCGCAGAGTATCTTTGCGCTGGAACGGCACATGGACAAAGTTGCGAAGACGATCGGACTGACGCCGGAAGAATTTCGCCGACGTAATTTTATTCAGCAAGGCGAGACGACGGCGACCAGTCAGACGATTCGCGAGAAAGTTGATATGGAAGGATTGCTTAGTCGGGCGTTCGAGTTGAGTGACTATTACGCTAAGCGCGAACGGTTTGCGCGCGAGAATGATGTAGCGCAAGCTGTTAGCTTGCGTTCGCAAACTAACAGTTTGCGCTACATGAAGAAAGGGATCGGCTTTGCTTCGTTTATGCACGGCGCGGGGTTCACGGGTTCGGGTGAAGTTTATTTGCAGTCGGTTGTGGGCGCTGAAGCGACACCCCAAGGCCGCGTCAGAATTCTCGCCGCCAGCACGGAGATTGGCCAGGGAACAAATACCGTCTTTGCGCAGATTGCTGCCGAAGCTCTCGGCCTCGATTATGATCTGATCGAAGTAACACAGCCAGACACCGCTCAGGTTCCGAACAGTGGGCCAACGGTCGCTTCGCGGACGTGCATGATCGTCGGCAAGCTGGTCGAATCGGCGGTGTTGGGTTTGAAGCAAACACTCGTCGGCAGCGGCTTGTTGCCAGATCGATTCACCCAAGCAGAATTTCAAAAGGCCTGTGGCGATTACATCGAAAAATTTGGGCCGCTGAAATCATTTAGCAAGTACGAACCGCCGCCCGGAATTCGCTGGGACGACGAGAAGTACCAGGGCGATGCGTACGGCGCGTTCGCGTGGGCGGTTTACGTCGCCGAAGTTTCGTACGATCCTCTGACCTGCGAAGCGCACGTCGATGACTTTGTCGCGGTGCAGGAAGTTGGGCGCGTGATCAATCCGGTGCTTGCCGCCGGACAAATCGAAGGCGGCATCGCGCAGGCGATCGGGATGACGCTTTATGAAAACGTCGTTTGGCAAAATGGACGGATGGCAAATGGCCAGATGACGAACTACATCATGCCGACCGCGGCCGATATTCCGCCAATTCGCGTTTACTTTGAAGAGAACCCTTACGCTTTCGGTCCCGCCGGCGCGAAGGGCATTGGTGAATTACCGATGGACGGACCCGCACCGGCGATCCTCAATGCGATCGAAAATGCGACGGGTGAGAGTTTCAATCAGATTCCATTGATGCCGGAAGCGATGATGGAGAAGATCCTGGTCGCAACACCATAGGGGTTGAGACGCCTTTGTGACTCCGCACATTCCAGAAGACATATGGCGGCTTACAAAAATATTCACCGCCGACAGGTCCGAAATTCAGGGAGATGCTTGTCAAACACTCGTTGACATTGCTCGTGCTTCAGGGTAGAAAAGCTCATCGTTCGGTCGTATCGGCAGCGGAAATAAATTCACTCGAATATTGTCAAACAATCCGCGTTTATGAATCGCGCCGTCGCGAGTTCTTTCGCCGTCGCGAGGTAATCCGACTTGACTGTCCAACAAATTTCTCATTACCGAATCCTGCAAAAGCTGGGCTCAGGCGGCATGGGCGAAGTCTTCCTGGCGCAAGACACCAAGCTCGAACGCAAAGTCGCAATCAAAATGCTGCCGGCGAAATCGATTGACGATGCGCTGGCCAGAAAGCGGCTTTTCCGCGAAGCAAGGGCCGCCGCCACCCTGGACCATCCGAACATTTGCTCAATTCATGAGGTTAATGAGGACGGAGACTGTCTCTTCATCGTCATGCAGTACGTTGAAGGAAAAACGCTCGCGGCCACACTGGTGGATTCGCCTCTCACGCCCGACGAAGTCATCGATGTCGGCATACAAGTGGCTGAAGCGCTGTCAGAAGCGCATGCCCGCGGCGTCATCCATCGCGACATTAAGCCACAGAACGTGATCATTACTCCGCGCGGCCAGTTGAAGGTCCTCGATTTTGGTCTCGCGCGCGTGACGCAGAACGAACAAAATAGCGAACCCGAAGCTAAGACGGTAACGCAGTTGACCGAAGAAGGTTACATCGTGGGCACTATAAGCTATATGTCTCCGGAGCAACTGAAGGGGCAGGCGGTCGACGCGCGCAGCGATCTTTTTTCGCTGGGGGTAATGCTTTACGAGTGCGCGGCGGGAAAACCTCCATTTACCGGCAGCAGCAAAATTGAGATCTCTTCAAAAGTTCTTCAGGTCGAACCACGCAAGCCTTCGGAATTGAATCCCGGAATTCCGCAGGGATTGGAAAAAGTCATCCTCAAAGCGATGACGAAGGAAGTCGGCGACCGTTACCAAACTGCGGACGAAGTGCTTCAGGATCTGAAACAGTCGCGAACGTCGTTATCGGGAGTGACTGAGCTGTTGCCGAGTGCGACCCATCATCCTTCTTCCAGCGCCGCTCAGAACGCGCTGCGATTGCGCTGGGTTCAGATCCTTCTCGTCGCTGTTTCAGTTTTGATCGTCGCGACCTGGATCGCTTTGCGACTGTGGCGCCCGTCGCCGTATCAACCGATCGGTATGCTCCGGCGCACGCGAGATTGGCAGAAGCGTACCTTGAAACAAACGACACCGAGAATGCGCAGAGCGAGTTGATCCGCGCCGGACAATTGGCATCGGGACGTGCGTTAGACAGCGGGGACCAGGCGTACCTCGATGCGATCGGGGCGACGATCGCCCGCGATTTTCCGCGCGCGATAAATCTTTACCAGAAGATTCTCGAGCGGGCACCGAACTCTAACTCTGAGAAGGCGAATGCGAATGTCGATCTTGGCCGCGCTTATGAACGTAACGAAAGTCTCGACAAAGCGATTGATAAAGCCGTCGAGAATTATCTCGCGGCGACGAAGCTAGACCCGCAATCACCCGCCGCATTTCTGCATCTCGGAATTGCTTACAGCCGCAAACAGCAATTGCAGCAAGCCGAAGAAGCGTTCAAAACAGCCGAAAGACTGTATGGACTCAAGGAAAATCACGAGGGGCTTGCGGAGGTGCTCTATCAGCGCGGCGTGCTCTACTTTAGAAATGGAAAAATCGACGATTCGAAGCAGCAATTGGAAGCGCTGCTCGAGATGCTGCGAAACGACCAGAAGCAAAACCTCAATAACCAAAATGTCGACAACAACTATCAGGTTACTAAAGCCGAGCTTCAGTTAAGTCTCGTCTATCGCGACGCGGGAAGTATCGATAAAGCAAAAGAGTTGGCGGCTGATGCAATTCGAATCGCCCAGAACGGTAACCTCAAGAACGTGGCAACGACGGGATTGATCGATCTTGGGTTGGCGCTGCTTAGCCGTGGCGACCTCGATGAAGCCGGCCAGTGTTTTCAACAGGCGCTCGCATTCGCGCAGCGCGATAAATCGCAGGTTGATGAAAATCGGGCGACCCTCGCGCTTGGCCGATTGAATTTCGAGCGGAGCAACAACGACGAAGCCATTTCTCAACTCGGGAAGGCGCTCGCGTTTTTTGAACCTGCGGGTTATCGCCGCGAAACCTCGATCGCCTTAAGTGTCCTCGGTCGCGCGCATCAGGACAAAGGCGAAGACGATGCCGCCCTGAAACTTTTTGAGAAGCAATTTCAGCTTGCGACCGACTCGAGCGATCAGTCCGGGATCGGCGACTCGCACATGAACAAGTCTTTGCTGCTCGGCATGAGTCAGGAGTTGTACCCAGAAGCGCTTGCGCACCTCGACGAGAAACTTAAAATCGATCAGACTCGCGGCCGGCAAGCTTTGCGTGGAATTGCATTCGATCAAATGAACCGCGGGAATTTCCTGTGGCAGCTTGGACGATACGACGACGCGCGGGCGGCGCTTAACGAGGCTTTCGAAGTTTCTAACCATTCGGAAACTCAATACAAAGGCGTGCTCGCCTGGGTGCATTTGATCAATGCCCGGCTCGCTCTAAGCCAGCTTCGCTACGCTGACGCGAAGAAAGAAGGTCAACTCGCGTTGGATGGCTCCGGAGAAAAATTTCCAGACGTGGCGCTTCGGGCGAAATACTGCATCGGACTTGCCGAGGCTCTTTCCGGCGCGGCTCAGCCGGGTCGAACGCTATGCGAAGAAGCTCTTGAGATGGCGAAGAAAACAAATTCTCGACAGCTAATCACAAGTGCGCAATTGGCGCTGGCTGAGGCTTTCCTTAACGAACGGAACGCAGCCGCGGCCCAGCAAAATGCTTTGGAGTTGGAAAAAATATTTGGACAATCCGGACAGAAAGATTCAGAATGGCGCGCACTTCTGATCGCTGCGCGCGCGAGCGATGTAGCAGGCGATAAAGCCACGGCGCAGAGTTACGCGTCGCGCGCCGACAGTGCGTGCAAAGAACTACAGCAGAAGTGGGGCGCGGAAGCTTATGAAAGTTATCTGCGCCGACCGGACATTCAGGTGTACCGCAAACAGCTCGTCCAACTGACGAGAGGAAAGTAAATGCAACTCAGCTCAAACCAAAGGAGAAAATAATCATGACATTCCCATCGACAGTTTTGTTCGGAAGTGGCGCGGGTGATCCAGGCGGCAGCAAAGGCGGCGGCAAGAGACCGACGAAGAAGGCCGCGAAGAAGAAAGCCGCCAAGAAAAGGTAACGGGTACCGTCACAACCTCCAGTAACAACGCCGGCTCAATTCGACGCCGGGCGTTTCAGATAAAGACAGCGGTCGTGCGGCGGGTAAGCGGGCAACGCTTTTCCGCCCACGCCGTTAGCTAGCTTCATAAGCACGAGTCCTTGCCTACTCAAACGCAAATATTTACGGAGAAGGAAACAGGCCAACGAGGCACCGCCCAGGAGATTGAGCGGGCGCGAACCGTTATGCCGCTGGCGAAGTTTCTTAGGACCATCGAACGGCAGAGTGCTTTGTCGCGCCCAGAGCGCCTGTGCATTATCGATCAGGCCCTGCTGCTACTCGAGATGAACTACGTGCATCTTCCGCTCAAGCGAGCGATGCACGCCATAGATCCGATTCAGCAGCTAAAGCTGTTGAAATTCCGTCTTGAAACCAAGGACCGCAGCAAGATGGAGAGTGGGATGCAATTCAACCGGCGTCTGCTTGAGATATTCGCTTCGCTGCGGGATCTGCACACGCTGTATCTTTTGCCCGCTCCCTTCAAAAATCATACGGCGTTTCTGCCTTTCCTGATTGAACAGTATTTTGAGAAGCAGGGTAAGAAGCTAATAGATAAGTATCTGGTTACGCGGGTGGTCGATGAGTTTATCGACCCTAACGCGGGAGACAAAGCCGCTCAGTTTCAGCCTGGCGTCGAAGTGCTCTTTTGGAATGGAATTCCGATCCAGCGGGCCATCGAAATCAATGGTCAGACCCAGGCCGGGAGCAATCCGGAAGCGCTATTCGCACGCGGACTGGATAATCTGACCATCCGGCCGCTGGACACATCGTTGCCGCCCGACGAAAAGTGGGTGGACATCACCTATCAGACGAGCGCTGCAGAGCAGCTGACGGTAAAATTGGAATGGCTGGTTTATAAGTCGGATGACAAACCGCTGACGGCCATGATGTCGCGGAAGAGACGTGCCGCCATCGATCTCAAAAAGGCAAAGATCAATCAAGTCAAGAGAGAGTTCTTTTCGCCACGTGATATTCGCGCCGGCAAGCGTTTTGCCGATATTTTCTATAGTGAAGTCAGGCGAGTAGGCGGGCAAGCGTTCGGTTACATCCGGCTTTTCAGTTTTGAAGTTGATAATTCGAATGACCTGGTGCGCGAACTCAAACGTGTAATCACCGCCGCCGGATTTCCGCAGCAAGGCTTGATCATCGATGTGCGAGGAAACGGCGGCGGGAAAATTCGAGCGGGCGAACGGTCGCTGCAGTTTTTCACGCCGCGCCGCATACAACCTGAGCTGTTTGAATTCATCAACTCGCCACTGAATCAGGAGATTTGCCGGCGCGACCCACTCTACCGCCCCTGGGCAAATTCGATCGCCGAAGCGGTCGTGACCGGGGCGACCTACTCGCTCGGGTTCCCGGTTAGCTCTGAGGAAGAGTGCAACAACATTGGCCAGGTGTATTACGGGCCGGTAATTCTGATTACCGACGCGCTGTCCTATAGCTCGACCGACATATTTGCTGCCGGCTTTCAAGACAACGAGGTTGGGAAGATCCTCGGCACGAGTGACAACACGGGCGCTGGCGGCGCGAACTTTTGGCGCTACGACGACTTGAGAAAAGCGCTAGGCAGAAAATCGCAGTCTCTTTTCAAGCCCTTGCCGCGGGACGCTGACCTCGTGTTTGCGATGCGGCGCAGCATTCGCGTCGGCAAGCGTGATGGCCGCCCGCTTGAGGAGCTGGGAATTGCGCCTGACCATCGTCACTACATGACGAAACGCGATCTCCTCGAAAGCAACGTCGATCTCATCCGACAGGCAGCGCAGATTCTTAGTACGAAGCCAATCTATTCGCTTTCAATCGAACCCATGAAAGGCGGGTTGCGTATCGCCGCATCTTCGAAAGTTCGCCCACGAGATAAGAGAAAGCGAATTTTACGCGTCGATATCTTCGTGAACGGCCGCCCACATAAGACTCTGAACGCGCGCAATGGCTTTATCGCACCGACAAGGGTCTCGCTGGCCAAGGTAAAAGGTAAACTCGAGTGGTCGGTACAAGCATTTGACCACCACAACAATTTGATCGCCGCTGCGCGCAGCCAATAACCAACTGCTCTCGACAACCAATGCCACTCGCGAACGTTATGTTCTTTCGGTTTGCGTAGTTATTTTTCGATCCAGACGACGGGGATGGGAAACATCAATCGAGGGCCGCTTGATGCCGTCTCAGAAGATTTTGCCACCAGCGGCGTGGCTTCACCGCTTTCCGTGTCGATCAAGAGCAACGAGGCGGGAGCATCTCCTACGATCATCAACCTGGCGGAGGATTTGATCAGCATTTTGGCGTTCAGCGAAAACGTCTGGCCGATATGCGCGCCTCTTTGTCTTTGCCAGTTCGTTGGATT
>WNFT01001936.1_pt1 | contig 22874 bp, 20 predicted proteins | sample 5400191 | NCBI WGS metagenome assembly WNFT01 (sample SAMN13153359, study PRJNA577476) | soil metagenome | isolation source: 80 cm saprolite under Madrone tree | place: USA:California | collected 2016-06-14 | reverse complement strand
AGATCTCGATGGCGGACCTTTCCTTCCGGGTCCTCCACGTGATCAAGACCGAGATCGACGTGATCCAGGCCCAGCTCGCCCGCAACGGCATCGAGCTGTTGCACGGCACCGCCAGCTTCGTCGACCCCCACCACGTCCGGGTCCAGAACGCCCAGGGGCAGGTCGAGCTGGAAGGCCAGGCGATCGTGATCGCCCCCGGCACCAAGCCCGCGGTCTCGCCCAAGGTCCCCCTCAACAACCGCAACATCGTGAACAGCGACCAGGTCCTGCAGATGTCGCAGATCCCGAAGACCCTGATCGTGGTGGGGGGCGGCGTCATCGGCGTCGAGTACACCTCGATGTTCGCGACCCTCGGGGTGCGGGTCATCCTGGTGGAGAAGCGGCCGCGGCTCCTGGAGTTCGCCGACGCCGAGATCGTGGAGACCCTGTCCTATCACCTGCGCGACAACCGGGTCACCATGCGCCTCAACGAGGAGGTGGTGGACGTCGAGGAGACGCCGGACGGCGGGGTGGTGGCGAACCTCGAGAGCAAGAAGCGGATCTCGGGCGACGCCCTGCTCTACGCGGTCGGCCGTCAGGGAAGCGTGGAAGACCTGAACCTCGCGGCGGCCGGAATCGAGGCCGACGGACGGGGGCGCATCGCGGTCGACGGGGAGTACCGTTGCACCGGGCAGCCCCACATCTTCGCGGTGGGGGACGTGATCGGCTTTCCGAGCCTGGCCTCGGTCTCCATGGAGCAGGGGCGGCTGGCCGCGGGCTACGCCTTCGGCCTGCGCGAGCAGTCCAACCCCGCCACCTATCCTTACGGCATCTATACCATCCCCGAGATCTCGTTCATCGGCAAGACCGAAGAGCAGCTCACCGAGGAGGACGTGCCGTACGAGGTCGGGGTCGCCTACTATCGCGAGATCGCCCGAGGCCAGATCCGGGGCGACACCACGGGGAGGCTCAAGCTCGTGTTCCATCGCGAGACCAAGGAGCTGCTGGGAATACACGTGATCGGGGAGGGGGCCTCGGAGCTGCTCCACATCGGCCAGGCGGTGATGATCCTCAAGGGGACGATCGAGTACTTCGTCCACACCGTCTTCAACTACCCGACCCTGGCCGAGTGCTACAAAGCCGCGGCCTTCAACGGCCTGAACAAACTGAGCCGGTTCTAGGGGAAGGGGATATGGGGCGGACGATCGGCGTGATGGCGGCGGAGCACGTGGCGGTGGGAGTGGTCGAGGGCGACCGCATCGCGGGCGCCGTCCGCGTGTTCCCGGAGACGGGTCGCGAGGCGGACTCCCTGCGGGACATGCCCGCCGACGAGATCGCGCAGTCCATCCGGCGGCAGGTGCAGCTCGCGGCCGAGGGGGGCGAGGTCACCGCCCTGGGAGTGGGCGTCCCCGGCGTCATCCTGGATGGCGCAGTTGCGGAGTCGCCGAACCTGCAGCAGATGAAGGGGCTGAACCTCCAGGCGGCGCTCACCGAGGCCTTTCCTTCTGCGGCCGTGCGCGTCCTGAACGACGCGGACGCGCTGGCGGCGGGGATCGCGGCCACCCGCGGGGAGCTGGACCGGCTGGTGCGCGTCTGGTGGCTGGGGACGGGCATCGGCTACGGGCGGTACCCCTGGGTGCCGGGAATGGGGGAGGGCGGCCACTGCGTGGTCACCCTCGACCCCAAGGAGCGCTTCTGCGGCTGCGGCGGCGTCGGCCACCTGGAAGGGATCATGGGCCACCGGGCCATGCGGCTCCGCTTCCTCGACCTGGAGCCGGAGGAGATCTTCGAGAACGCCGCGCAGGGAGACGAGCGATGCCGGAGCTTCGTGAGGCTCTGGCACCGGGCCCTGGCGGGCGGCACCGCCACCAGCATCCACTTCGACGGCCCGGGCAAGTTCTACATCTCGGGGCCGAACGCGAAGTTCGTGGACAGCGCCCTGCTGAACCAGTACCTCCACGAGATGGTCAAGATGAGCCCCCTGCAGGGGAGCTTCCTGGAAGTACTGCCCACCACCGACGAGGTGGCGATCATCGGGGCGGCGGTCAGCGCGGCGCGGGCGCCGCGGTCGTGACCCTCGTGCTCTCCCGAAGCCACTCGACCAGCTTCGCCTTGTAGGTCGTCCACGGGGAGTGCCCCTCCCAGTTCTCCATCCCGTGCGGCGCGCCCTCGATGGCGAAGAGCTCGTGGCGGGCGCCGGCCTCGGCCAGGCGGTCGCGCATGGCGACGCCCTGTTCCCAGAGCCGCTCGTTCGTTCCGTGGATGAGGAGCAGCGGAGGCATCGCGCTCGACACGTGATGGAGGGGGGAGTAGCGGCGCAGGAGGGCGCGGGCCGGATCGTCGAGCACCGGGAGGCCGAACAAGCGCACGAGCAGCGAGCGCGGAGAGGCGTCGGTGATCATGGGCAAGAAGTCGTAGACCCCGTAGAAGGAGACGACGGCCGCGAGGCGGCGATCCTGGGTCGCCACCTGGGCGACCATCTGCCCGCTGGCCGACTCGCCGAGGAGGACGAGGCGGGCGGGATCGACCCGGAATCGGCGGGCGTGGCGGCGGACGAAGGCGACCGCGCGGCGCAGGTCGTCGAGCTGCTCCGGGTGGCGGACCGCGGGCGTCAGTCGGTAGTCGATCGAGAACCAGGCGAAGCCGGCGCGCGCGAGCGGCTCGAGGACCGGCGTGACGTAGGTGACCTTGTCTCCCGCCTCCCAGCCTCCGCCGTGCACTACGATCACTCCGGGGAAGGGGCCCCTGCCCGGCGGGACGTAGGCGTCCAGTCGCAGCCCGTGTCCCGGGTCGTAGACGAGGTCCTTCTGGAGGCGGCCGGAGTAGGGCTCGTGTTCCGGCCGGGGCAGGCCGAGGCGCCTCGACAGCCACGCGGCGAGGCGCTGCTTGTAGCCCCACTGCGGCGGCCGCCAGTTCTCCGCCCGGTGGATGCCCTCCTCGACGGGCAGGAAGTCGCAAGCGCCGGCCGTGGCGCGAACCGCGTCGCAGAACCGCACCGCCTGCTCGGGCGGGACCTCGGAATCGGCGGTGCCGTGGATGGCCAACAGGTCGGGCATCCCCGCGGAGACCGCCCGCAGGGGTGAGGCCTCGGACAGGTCGTAGAAGCCCCCGACCAGCACCGCGGCCCGCAGGCCGGCTGGCTTCTCGGCGGCGAGCAGGGCGGCCAGGTGGGCCCCCGCGTCTTCGCCCAGGAGCGCCACCCGCTCGGGGTCGATCCGGAACTCCGCGGCATGGCAGCGGACGAAGGCGAGGGCGGCGCGCAGGTCGTCGAGGGCGTCGGCGTACCGCGAAAGGCCACCCAGCCGATAGTCGAGAGAGAACCAGTTGAAGCCGGCCCGGGTCAACGTCTCCAGGAGCTGGCCCACGAAGGCGACCCTGCTGCCCGAAGTCCAGCCGCCGCCGTGGACCACGAGCACGGCCGGGCGGAGGCCGCCCCGGCGCTGGACGTAGGCATCGAGCACCAGCTCGGCTCCCTCGACCCGCCGGTACACGATCTCGCCCTGCACGCCCGGGACGATGTAGTTGCCCTCGGGGTTACGAGCGCGGACGGGAAGACACTCCTGCGCCAGGGCCGGCCAGGCTCCGATCAGGAGCGAGGCGCAGGCAAGCGGTACGCCATGGAGGAACCGGAAGGGCTCCATGGCGCACCAGCTTAGCACTCAGCGGATCGCGACCACCTTCACCGTCTCCGGCAGAGCCAGCCCCTCCGCGACGTACCCGACGGCCCCGGGGTGGGTGGCCACGTAGGCGATCACGTCCGCGTCGGTCTTACGCGAAAAGGGAGGCTGGGCGCCCGATGAGATGCGGCGCATCCAGTAGAGGCGAACCCCCTCGGTGGGCAGGCCCAGGCACGCGCGCGAGAAGGCCTCGCGGACGGGCGAGGTCGCCGAGAGATCCACGGGCAGGACGTCACGGCCGTCGGTCCAGCGGTGGGCTTTGCCCATGAAGATGTCCGCCAGCGCGGCCTTCGTGATGGTCTTCCCCGCGACGCTCGGGTGGACGATCACCTGAAAGCCGGCCTCCGCCTCGGTGGCGAAGCCACGCGAAGCCAGTCCCACCAGGGCCAAGGTCCCGATCAGACCGGCTCTCCCGAAACATTTCCGCGTTATCAATCGAACCCTCCCGACGCCGATCATCGCAAGGCGCGTGCCAGGGCCGTTCCCCAAGCATCTCATAGGCCCGGCTGGTTGGGCGACGCCCGTTCCGGCCGGTCTCGTCCGGCATCCCGGACGGCCGTCCTGGATCCCGGACCCATAGATCGGCCGTCGCGCACCCCTCGCCGACCCCGGACCTCGGGTGACCAGGGGTCCGACTAAACTCGTTTGCGTCATGCCCCCTCCGCGCTACGCGATCCGCCTCGACCCCTGGGCGGCCGAGTACGAGGGGGCGATCCAGCTCCCGGAGGCGGGGGACGAGCCCGTGGGGGCGGTCGATCTCAGGGTCGAGCTGGAGGACTGGGCCGCGGTGCGCCCGCCCTCGGCCCCGCCGCCCCGGCGCGCGTTCTTCGTGGACGGGGTTCGGCGGATCGAGCATCGGCTGCTGATCGAGGACGGTGGGCGCACGGTCTTCGGCCTGCTCGCCTCGTTCGGGGTGGGGGCGGTCGAGGTGGGGGAGATGGCCCGGGCGGGTCACGAGCGCGTGGGGCGCGTGGCGGTGGCCGGTGGTGGGCTCGCCCTGGAGCCCTTCGAGGTCGTCCTTGGCGGCCACCGCATGACCTTCGCCCCCGAGACCGTGGCCGAGAACACGCCCATGGCCCCCGTGCAGGGCCTGCAGAGCGCGATGCGCCGGAGCGAGGCCGGGCTCGCCGAGCGCCTGGCCCCCGAGGCCGACGTCGTGTTCCTCGACGGGCCCCTCACCTTCCTGGCCTCGGCTCGGGGCCCCGTGGTCGGCTTCGTCAAGCGGCAGCTTCGCCCCTACCTCGAGCCCAGGGAAGCCGCCCTGCTTTCTCGCCTCGAGGTGGGCGAGCGAACGCCGCTGTTCCTGATCGAGCAGGTCCGCGAGTCGCGCTATTCGTGGTACCTCCGGATCGGGGCCGGCCGGGCCGTCGACTCACCCCTCGCCGGCCTCGTGCGCCTCGAGACCTCGGCCAGCCTAGAGCTCGCGGCGGTCCGCGCGCTGGCCGACACCAGCGCGCGCTACCTGCCGCGCTTCGCGTCCGATCCGGCCCGCGACCCGCGCGCCCCCCAGAACCTCTACCCGGTGGGCGCGCTGGAGGCGCGGCTGCGCCACCGGCTGGGCGACGCCACTCTGATCCGACGAGCGACCCTAGCCCACCTGCACGAGGAAGTGACGCCCTCCAGCTCGACGACGTCGTGGTGGTGGAGACGCCGCTGCCCGACGGCCGTCGGGTCCGCCTCTTCGGGGTGGTGGACCTCGTACGGGCCCGCCACGAGGGGGCGACCTTCGACTCCGACGTCTTTCTCATCGAGAAGGGCGTCCTGCCCGCCCAGGTGTCGCAGGCCGCGCACGTGCGGGTGACCCGGGTCGAGCCCGAGATCTTCGTGCCGCCGCTCCCGGGACAGCCGGTGGAGCGGGCGACGGGGCTCCTCCGCGACCAGGCCCTCTTCTTCGATTCGATGGAGCGCCGGGTGCCCATCGGCCTCTCCCGCGACGGCGAGCCCGTCTTCGCCAACCTCGATTTCCTGGACGGCACCCGGGGCGCCCACGTCAACATCTCGGGGATCTCGGGAGTGGCCACGAAGACCACCTATGCGACGTTCCTCCTGCACGGCCTGTTCACCAGCGGGGCCCTCCAGGGACGCACCACCTACGGGATCATCTTCAACGTCAAGGGCGAGGACCTGCTGTTTCTCGACCAGCCGAACGCGGGACTGCGGGACGAGGTCCGGGCCGAGTACCTGAAGCTGGGCCTCCCCGTGTCGCCCTTCGATGGCGTGCAGATCCTGGCCCCCGTGCGGCGGGGATCGCGCGAGCGCCTCCCCGCCACCGGCAGCCGGCAGGAGGGCGTCCTTGCCTTCTTCTGGACCATCCGGGAGTTCGTGAGCGAGCGCCTGCTGGGGTTCCTGTTCGCGGAATCCGACGACGCGAACAGCCAGCTGTCCTTCGTGATCGACCGCGTGGCGGCGAAGCTGGAGCAGGTGGCCACCCTCACGGGCGGCCCGAACGATCCCTGGATCGAGATCGAGGGCCGGCGGATCGAGACGTTCGACGCGCTCGTCGAGGTTCTGACCGACCGCGGGCCAGATGGCGAGAGCGCTTCGCTCGTCGAGCAGTGGACGAAGGCCGTCTTCGGCACCGTTTCCGCCTTCGAGCGCCGCTTGGCCAGCGCGGCCGCCCACGTGGGGCACCTCATCCGCGGCAAGGACGTGGGGAAGCGCGACCAGCACCGCCTGGAGTGGCGTCGGACCCAGACCACCGTCATCGACATCCACGCCCTGCACGACCGGGCCAAGCGCTTCGTGGTGGGAGCGACCCTGAAGCGGATGTTCGAGGAGAAGGAGAGCCTGGGCACCGCGGACCCCCTCGTGTTCGTGGTGCTCGACGAGCTGAACAAGTACGCTCCGCGCGAGGGCCACGGGCCGATCAAGGAAGTCCTGCTCGACATCTCGGAGCGCGGGCGCAGCCTGGGGATCGTCCTGATCGGCGCGCAGCAGACCGCGAGCGAGGTGGAGGGGCGGATCGTGGCCAACGCGGCCCTCCGGGTGGTCGGCCGCCTCGACCTGGCCGAGGCGGAGCGCCCCGAATACGGCTTCCTGACCGCGGCTGGGCGCGGGAGGGCCGGCATCCTCAAGCCGGGGACCATGATCGTCCAGCAGCCCGAGATCCCGACCCCGCTGCTGGTGCGCTTCCCGTTCCCGGCCTGGGCCACGCGGAAGAGCGAGGTCCGGGCCGGCGCCGCGAGCGAGGCCGAGGTATTCCGGGGCTTCACCTCATGAGGTTCCTGCACACGGCCGACTGGCACATCGGCAAGCCCCTGCGGGGCCGATCGAGGATGGACGAGTACGCGGCCGCGCTCGAGGAAGTGGCGGGGACGGCGATCGCCGCGCGCGTCGACGCCGTGCTTCTCGCGGGCGACGTCTTCGACTCGCCCGCGCCGCCCCCCGACGCCGAGAAGCTGGTCTACGACTTCCTGGCCCGGCTGATCCCGGAGCGCATCGCTTGCGTCGTGATCGCCGGGAACCACGACCACCCGCGGAGGCTCGGCGCCCTGTCGCGCCTCGTCGAAGGCCTGGGCATCCACATCCGGGCCCAGGTCCGGCCGCCGGGCGAGGGCGGGGTGGTCGCCCTGCGCGGCCGCGACGGCCAGGAGGAGGCGCGGGTCGCGGTCCTGCCGTTCGTCCCCGAGGGAAAGATCGTCGACGTGTGCCAGGTCATGGGCCCGGAGGATGGCTGGTACAAGGCCTACGCGGCGCGGATCGAGCAGATGCTGGCCCGGTTGACGAGCGGCTTGACCTCGTCCACCGTCAACCTGGTCCTGGCCCACCTGCTGGTCGACGGCGCGCGGGTAGGGGCGGGCGAGCGGCCGCTCCACCTCGGCCAGATCTACGGCGTGAACCCGCAGCAGCTCCCGGCGCGGGTCCAATACATCGCCCTCGGCCACCTGCACCGCCCGCAGGAGATCCTGGCCCCGGCCCGGACCCTCTATTCGGGCTCGCTCATCTCCCTGGACTTCGGCGAGGTCGAGCAGGAGAAGCGGGTCGTGATCGTCGAGGCGAAGCCGGGCCGGACGGCCGCCATCGAGTCGGTGCCCCTCACCGCCGGCCGCCCGCTGCGCGACGTGTCGGGGACGTTCGAGGAGCTGGCCCTGCGCGCGCCCGAGCTGAAGTCCGCCTTCCTGAGGGTCGCGGTGCGGGTGGACGGGCCTGTTCCCGGCCTGGCCGAGCAGGTCAAGGAGCTGCTGCCGGACGCGGTGGAGGTGACGCTCGACTACGCGCGCAAGCCCGCCGCGGCGGACCCCGGCCGGACGCGCTCCATGGCGCCCGCGGAGCTGTTCGGGGAGTTCTACCGCCTGCGCAACGGGGCCGAGGCGAGCGACGATCTGCGCAAGCTCTTCGAGGTGGTCTACGAGGAGGCGCACGGGGGCGCGCCGACGGAGACGGAGACGAAGACGGAGACGAAGACGGAGGCTCGATCGGGCGCCCGGCCGACCGAGGAGGTCAGCCTCTCCGGTGCCCGCTCATGAGGCCGCTCAAGCTGGAAGTCGAGGGCTTCACCTCCTTCCGCGAAAAGCTGGCCCTCGACCTCTCCGGCCTCGACCTCTTCGCCATCACCGGCCCCACGGGCGCCGGCAAGTCGTCGCTCATCGATGCCCTGGTCTTCGCCCTCTACGGCCAGGTGCCCCGCGTGGGCAAGGAGTACCGCCAGCTCATCAGCCACAAGGCCGAGCGGCTCTCCGTGCTCCTCGAGTTCGAAGTGGGGGGCCGCGGCTATCGCATCGCCCGCAGCGCCCGGGCGAACAACGGGCCCGTTCAGGTCCGGCTGGAGCACCGCAACGGCAAGGGGTGGGAGCCCTCCGCGGACAGGGTGAAGGAGATCGAGGCCGAGGTCGTGAAGATCGTCGGCCTCGACTACGACGCCTTCACCCGATCGGTGGTGCTGCCCCAGGGGCAGTTCGACGCGTTCCTGAAGGGCGAGCCCAAGGAGCGCCGCAAGATCCTGGTCGCGCTCTTGAACCTCGGCGTGTACGAGGACATGCACCGGATCACGAACGGCAAGGCCAACGACGCCAGGCGCGAGGCCGAGTTCATCGCCGGCCAGCTCGCGGTGGACTTCAAGGATGCGACCCAGGAAGCCCTGGCCGCCCGCCAGCAGGAGCTGGCGGTGGCCGAGGCACAGGTGCTGCGGCTCGAAGCCGCCCAGGCCGCGGTGGCCGAGGGCCTGGAGGTCGCCGCGGGGGTGCGGGCCGCCCGCCGCGACCTCGCGACCCTGGCGGCCGACGTCGAGGCCGAAGAGGCGAAGGCCCGGAAGGCCGAGGCCACCCTCGCCGAAGCCGACGGCCAGCGGGCACGGCTCGAGGCGGAGGGGGGGGCCGCCGAAGCCGCCCTGGCCACCATCGGCTTCGACGCGGACCGGCACGCGGCCCTCCTCGGGGCAAGGCCCCGGGCCCAGCAGCTCGCCGATCTCGCACCGAAGGCCGACCGGCTCGATCGCGCCGTCTCCGACAAGCGGGCCTCGTGGGAGGCGGCCGGAAAGGCCCTGGCCGCCGCGGAGCGGGCGGTTCCCGCCGCGGAGCAAGGGGTCGGCGCCGCGCGGTCCGCGCTCGAAAAAGCCCGCGCCGAGCGCGACGAGCTGCGACGGCGCCACGCGGCGGCCGAGCTGCGACGGCACTTGAAGCCGGGGGCCGCCTGCCCCGTGTGCGAGCAGGTCGTGAAGGCGGTGCCCAAGGGCGCGGCCGCGGGCCTCGACGCGGTGGAAGCCGCGTTGGACAAGGCGGAGACGGCCGACCGGGCCGCGGCCGATGCGCTCGGACACGCTCGCGTGGGCCTCGAGCGGGCCCGCGGGGAAGTCGCGGGCCTGGAGAAGGAGCGCGCCCAGCTCGAGGCGCAGCGGAAGGACGCGGCGGGATCGTGCGTGGAGCTGCGCGCCGCCCTCGCCTCGTTCGGCAAGACCGATCTGGACGATCCGGCGGCGCTCCTGGCCCGCGTGGGACGGGAGCTGGCCGCCCTGGAGACCGCCCGCGCCCAGCGCGAGGGCCTGGAGGCCCGGCGGCGCGCGCGGGAAGGCGAGCGGGCTCGGCTGGAGACCGCGGTCGCGGGCGCCCGCGCCGCGGCCGAATCGGCGCGCGCCCGCGCCCGCGAGCTGGCCGAGAGACTGGGCGAAGCGCAGCGTGCACTCGCGTCCGCGGTGGCCGCCCTGGCGCGCCTGGCCGAGAGCTCGGGTTGGGACCCCGCTACCGGAGCGAGCGGCGACGAAGCCGACGCGCTCGAGTCACGGCGGGCCGCGCTCCAGAAGGAGGTGGCGGCCCTGGCCGGCAGCGTGGCCCGCCTTCGCGCCGAGGCCCACCAGATCGAGCGGAAGATCGCCCGGGCGGCGGAGCTCCTCGAGAGGAAGCAGGGCCTGGAGGCGCGGGGGGCGCTCGCCCAGACCCTGGCCCAGCACTTGCGGGCCGACCAGTTCCTCGCCTACGTCCAGGAAGAAGCGCTGCGGCTCCTGGCCGAGGACGGCTCGCGCCACCTGCGGACGCTGTCCCAGGGACGCTACTCCCTGGTCTGCGACGAGCAGGAGTTCGCGGTCCTGGACCACTGGAACGCGGACAGCCGGCGCTCCGTGAAGACCCTGTCGGGAGGGGAGACGTTCCTGGCGTCGCTCGCCCTGGCCCTCGCCCTCGCGGAGAGCCTGTCACGGCTCTCCGCCGAGGGGCGGGCCGGGGAGGCCCTGGAGAGCCTGTTCCTCGACGAGGGCTTCGGCACCCTGGACGCGGAGACCCTCGACGTGGTCGTGCAGGCCATCGAGGCCCTGCACGGCGGCCGGCGCATGGTGGGCATCGTCACCCACATTCCGGAGCTGGCCGAGCGGATGCCGGCCCGTCTGGAGGTGAGGCGGGGCCCCGACTCCGCCACCGCCAGCGTCGCCTGACGGTCCGGGCCGACGGGCCGGCCTCAGCTCTTGAGCCCCCGGAACTCGTGGAGGTCCTGGCTGGTAAGGGCCACGTCATAGAGGGGGCCCGCCACTTTCTCCGGCGGGGTCTGGAGGGCCCGCTCGACGGCGAGCCCCAGCCCCCCCTCGATCTCGTCTTCCCCGAAGCGCTGGTCGCTCTTGGCCAGGGTGACCTTGAAACCCCGGTTCCTCTCGACGTCGTGAGCCTCCCAGGTCCGTCCGTCCATCCCCTGCGAAGTGCTCTCTGTGAGCTGGAGCACGATCCCCAGCTTCGGCGTCTTCAGGAATTTCGAGGTCCCCATGCCAGGCGCCTCCCGCGGGTACGATAACATCCCCGGCATGCGTTTCGGGTCCGCCGTGACCCTCACCGGCTCCTCCGGGGTCCGCCTCGGCGTCCTGCTGTGCCTTCTCATCCTGGCCGTCAACGTGCTCTCGGTCTCGTCTCGCCTGGGCTTCCTCCACAAGCCGAAGCAGGTCAAGGAGCTCGATCACTACCGCTACATCGAGATGGCGCGCGGCCCCGAGGGACGACCCGAGCTGACCCGTAAGGCCACGTACTGCTGGCGGATCCTCGTCCCCGCCCTGGCCCGCCTGATGAACCGCGCCGGGCTCGACCTGAACCTCTCCTTTTTCCTCATCACCAACGTGTCCCTCTTCGGCTTCCTGCTCGCCCTGTGGGCCTACTTCGGCGCGCTGGGCTTCGAGATCCCGTACCGGGTCGCGGGGCTCGGCCTGGTGGGCCTCACCCAGGGCGCCGTCCGCTGGTACGAGTACCAGTACTGGATGACCGACCCCTCCTGCCTGTTCCTGATGGCCCTCGCCTTCCTCTGGATCCGGGAGGACCGCTCCGCCGCCCTCCACCTCCCGAGCATCACCGCCGCCTTCGTGCGCGAGAACTACGTCGTGGTCTATCCCTACTACTTTCTCGACCTCCTGAAGCGCGGGGTGGCGCCCGCGCGGGCGGCCGCGCGGATGCTCACCCTCGCCGCCCTGCCCTTCGCCATCTTCGTGGGCCTGCGCGTCCTCATCGTTCCCGACCACCGCGACGACTTCCTGGCCGACATCGCCGACACGGTGGGCTTCCGGGTGCGGCATCTGGGCGACAGCCAGCCCTATCTCCTGACGGTCGGCTCCCTGGGCGTGCTCTTTCCCCTGCTGCTCCTCTTCCCGGGCCGCCTCCTGACGATCGCCCGGCGGCACTTCGACCAAGTCGCGGTGGTGGCGTTCTTCTACGCCCTGCTCCTCGTCGCCAACAACACCGAGCGGGAGCTGGCCTACACGCTGCCGGTGGTGGTGCCGGCCGCCCTGCGCAACCTGGGGGATTTCGCCGCCGCGGCGCGGGTGCCCACGGCGCCCCTCCTCGCCCTCGCGGTCGCCCTGCAGGCGCTGTTCTTCTCGCAGCAGCGCTTCACCGAGATCGGGATGAGCATGTACCAGCCGACGAACCTCATCGTCGTTTCGGCGATGGCCCTTTTCTGGCTCGGAGCCCAGGGGACGCTGCGCGGGCGCCGCCCCGATCCGGCGCCTCCGGGCTGAAGTGGGCACCTGGCTCGTGCTGCCCACGCTCAACGAGGCAGAGAACCTGGGCCGGCTGGTGGCGCGCATCCGCGCCCGCGACCGGGCCCTGCGCATCCTGGTGGTGGACGACGCCTCCCGCGACGGCACGGCCGAGATGGCGGACGAGCTCTCCCGCGGGGACGGCGCGCTGGAAGTGATCCACCGGACGGGAAAGCCCGGCTACGGGGAGGCCCTCACCGACGGCTTCCGCCGGGCCCTCGCGGCGGGGGCCGGCGCCATCCTGACCTGCGACTGCGACTTCTCGCACGACCCCGACGACATCCCGCGCCTGCTGGCCGGGCTCCAGGGCGCCCACGTGGCCATCGGCTCCCGGTACGTCGAGGGCGGGCAGATCCGCGATTGGTCGCTCTCCCGGCGCCTGCTCAGCGCGGCCGCCAACGCCTTCGTGCGCGTGCTGTTCCGCCTGCCCGCCCGCGACTGCACCTCGGGCTTCCGCGCCTATCGGCGCGAGGTGCTGGAGGGCGTGCCCTGGGGTCGGCTCCACTCCACCGGCTACTCGTTCCTGGTGGAGGTGCTGTACTGGGCGGCGCAGCCATCCGGCCGCCGCGTCCACGAGGTGCCGATCTGCTTCGTGGACCGCAAGGAGGGACGGAGCAAGATGGGGCTGCGGCAGATCGTGTTCGGGGCGGCCAACCTGCTGAAGCTGCGCCTGCAGCTCCTGCGCGGGGCCTAGGGAACGCCCACCCGCCCGAGCACGAACCGGTCGAGGGCGTGGAGCAGCTCTTCGCGGTTCGAATAGGGCCCCGGCTGGTAGCCCCGCGAGCCGATGCCCTGCTGGGCCAGCTCCGACAGCTCCCAGTCCTGGCGGTTCGTGAGGTCCCAGAAGTCGATCGCGCTTTTCGGGTCGAAGTCGGGGCGGGCCATGGCTTCGGGATGGAAATGCCATTCGCAGATCACGTCCGTGCGGTCGGGGGCCAGCGGCCACAAGGTGAAGGTCAGCATGTAGTCGGGGTGCAGGTTCAAGAGGAGGTTCGGGAGGATCGCGTAGTAGTAGACCCGGCGCTGGTCGTCGGCGGAGAGGCCGGGCAGGCAGGCGCGGTTGGTGGTGCCGTCCATGCTCAGGGTCTGCACCCCGTCGCGCAGGTCCATCCGCCCGCCCAGCCAGGTGGGCTGGGGGGGCTCGTTGTCTCCCGAGAGGTAGTGCGACTGCTTGTGGAGCAGGGGATGGACGAGGGGGCAGTGCAGGCACTCGGAGTAGTTCTGGAAGATGAGCTTCCAGTTGGTCTTGAGCGGGTAGATCCGGCGCTCCACCACGCGCAGCTCCGCCATGCCCCAGGGGCGGAACTTCTCGGGCAGGGCGGCGAGCTGGTCCGCGAGGGGAGCGGGCCGCTCGGACAAGTTGATGAAGACGTGGCCGTCCCAGAGGTCGACCGCCACGGGGCGCAGCGGGTAGTCGGCTTCGCGGAACCCTTCGACCTGGTCCATGTGGGGCGCCGCGAGCAGGGTGCCGTCCAGGCGGTAGGTCCAGGCGTGGTAGCTGCACTGGATGCGCCCGGGCAAGGCGCCTTCCGGCTGGGCGCAGAGGAGGGTCCCCCGGTGGCGGCACACGTTGTGGAAGGCGCGCACCTGGCCGTCCTCCCCCCGCAGGACGATCACGCTCGCGTTCCCCACCCGGCGCAGGACGTAGCGGCCGGGCGTGGCGAGGGCGTCGGCCCGTCCCGCGCAGAGCCACATGTCGAAGTGGATCCGCTCCAGCTCGAGCGCGAAGTGCGCAGGGTCGGTGTAATAGCGCGCGGGCAGCGTCTTCACGCCGGTGGGCATCGGAGAACGCGCGTAGCTCGTCATCTCTCAACCTAATCTTGTCATGCTCCGGCCATGCGCGCCGTCACTTCCCTCCAGGGGCAGGCCCGCGTCCCGCCAGGCCCCGAGCCCGCCTCGGAGCGGCCGCACGTTCGTGATCCCCCGGCGTCGGAGCAGGAGCGCCACCCGGGCGCTCGTGGCCTCGTTGGGTCAGGTGCAGTAGAGGACGACCTCGCGGTCCCGGGGGATCTCCTCGTGTCGAGCCTCGAGGTCCTCGCTGGCCAGGCGCAGGGCGCCCGGGATGGTCCGCGGATCGGCCGCGAAGTCCAGGGAGCCGCGCAGGTCCACGATCACGATGTCCTCTCCCGCCTCCAGCCGCCGCAAGAGCTCCGCGGGGGCGATGCGGGCCACCTCCAGCTTGCGCAGGAAGCTCCGGCGATCGTGCCATTTCCAGGAGAGCCAGCCGAGGAAGGCCGCGCCGAGCAGCGCGGCCAGCCAGCCGCCCAGGGCGGCCGCCCGGCGGCCCACGACGTCGAGCTGGGCGCGGAGCGCGTACCCGAGGAGCAGGCAGGTGCCCGCCCACAGCAGGGCGCCCCCCGCCGAGTAGAGGGCGAAGCGGGGGCGGCGCATGCCCACGATGCCGGCCAGGGGCGGGGCCACGGTGTTGAGGCCGGGGACGAACTTGGCGATGAGCAGGGTGCGCGCCCCGTGCCGCGCGAAGACGTTCTCGGTCCGGCGCACGCAGGAGTCGGGCTCGAGGGAGATGCGGCACAGCAGGTTCAGGATCGAGCCTCCGCGCCGCCGGCCGGCCTCGTACCACGCGAGGTCGCTCAGGAGCGAGGCCAGGATCGACAGGGCGAGGGCGGGCCCGAGCGCGAGCTTGCCCAGGCCCGCCAGGGCGCCCGCCGCGAGCAGGAAGGGGACCGCGGGGACGGGCAGTCCGAGCTGCTCCACCAGGACCACCGCGAAGAGCACCGCGTAGCCGTGCCTCAGGAGGAAGGCGAGGACGTCGTTCAACCAGGACCTCCAGCCAAAGCGACGATGGTAGCATCGGTCTTCCGCGGGAGGACCGAAGAGGGTGGTGGCCTGGGACGACGTGGCGGCGGCGGCGGCGCGGATCGCGGGGGCGGCCCGGCAGACCCCGGTGATGACCTCGCGCACCCTGGACGAGCGGCTCCGGGCCAGGGTCTTCCTCAAGTGCGAGAGCTTCCAGCGGGCGGGAGCCTTCAAGTTCCGCGGGGCCTACAACGCCATATCCCGGCTGTCCCCCGCAGAGCGCCAACGCGGCGTCCTCACCTACTCTTCCGGCAACCACGCCCAGGCGATCGCGCTCGCGAGCCGCCTTCTCGGCGCCCGGGCCACCATCGTCATGCCCGGGGACGCCCCCGCGGCCAAGCGGCAGGCCACCGAAGGCTACGGAGCCCGGGTGGTGGCCTACGACCCCGCCACCGAGCGGCGCGAAGAGGTGGCGGATCGGCTCTCGAAGGACGGCGACCCGGTCCTCATCCCGCCCTTCGACCATCCCGACGTGATCGCCGGGCAGGGGACGTGCGCCAAGGAGCTGCTCGAGGAGACGGGACCCCTCGACCTGTTGCTCGTCCCCTGCGGGGGCGGCGGGCTGCTCTCGGGGTCCGCGCTCTCCGCCCGGCGGCTCAGCCCCGGCTGCCGGGTCATCGGCGTGGAGCCCGAGGCGGGCGACGACGCGACCCGCTCGTTCAAGACGGGGACCCTCCAGACCGTCCACAACCCCCGCACGATCGCGGACGGCGCCCGCACGCCCTCGCTGGGGACGCTGACCTTCCCCCTCGTGCGGGCGAACGTGGACGACATGCTCACGGTCTCGGACGCCGACCTGGTGGAGACCATGCGCTTCCTCTGGGAGCGGATGAAGCTGGTGGTGGAGCCGACGGGCGTCCTGGGCCTGGCCGCCGCCTATCGCGGGAAGCTGGACGTGGCGGGCCGGCGCGTGGGAGCGATCGTCTCCGGCGGCAACGTGGACCTCCTGGCCGCGCTCGAGCTGTTCCGCGCCTTGCCACCCGGGAGTTAGAAGGGCCGCACGGAGCCGACGGCGCTCCATGCGGCCCGAGAACGTCAGCGGGCGGCTAGTTCTTGGCCGGGGCCGCCGCCTTGGGGGGAGGCAAGTCCTTGGAGCTCATGTCCCAGGTGATCATGAACCCGTTGGTCCCCTTGAACTCGAAGGCCTTCGGCCCCACCCGGTAGGCCTCGACCTCGTTCGGCATGAGGACGAAGCCGTCGTGCCGGGGGACGCCCCAGTAGCCCAGGTTCTTGATGACGATGGGGTCGTCGGTCATGCCCTTGAAGCGCTTCAGCTTGACCTCGCCCGACTTCCCGCCGTCCAGGGTGGCGCGGGCCGCGTCCTTGGTGTACTCCCAGACGTCGACGCTCCCCTCCGCAGTGGTGAACGAGCTCCACTGGACCGGGAAGACGTAGCCCATGATCTCGCCCACCGCGTCGCGCTGCTCCTTGGTCATGGCCTTGTCGAAGGTGAGGACGGCCCAGTCCATCTTGGGCGGGTTGCCGGAGAAGTCGCCACCCAGGTCGCTCGATACCCAGAACTTCACGCCGTCGAGGTTGACCGCTCCGTAGTGCCCCTTGTTGATCCGGTGAGCCAGGTTGGCCCGGCAGAAGTGCTTGGCCGCCCCCGCGTGATCGTGGTGACCCGCGGGCGACGTGTTGAAATAGCACTGGCAGAACATCGGGCAGCTGCACGCCTCGATGACGGTGGTGTTCGCCGCCCACTCCGTCGCCGGAGGCGCGGCCGCCCGAGTCGTCGAGGCCGGCACGAAGGCGACCGCCAGACACACGAGCGCGCCCGCCGCAAACAACGCCTTTCGCGACATTCTTCCTCCCTCTCTCGTCGGTCTTCGCGTGCCCGGGCCCGGCCGGCGGAAGGCCGGTCGCCCCTTGAGGCGGAAAACCGCTGACTTCTCTTGTTGCGTGAGAGGAGGCTATGGCAGCCGGGAGTCCCTGTCAAGGCGTCGTGAAGGTGGCCTCCGGCACCGACGCGGGAACCTCCAGCACCGGGAAGTAGATGCGGGTGCCGTCGGCCGCGTTCACCCGGTCGTCCGCCAGCTTGATCTTCCCGTAGGCCTTCCAGTTCGCCCAGGTGAAGGCGCTCGGCGGCTTCTTGTCGCCCTTGAGCACGTAGTCCCAGCGGTCCACCAGGCCGGTCTTGCGGTTCACGTAGGCCCAGTACTTGTCCTTCGGGGTGAGCCCGACGCTGTCGAAGGTGAGGCGGACCTTGTCCCAGGCCTCGCCGCCCTTCTTCTCCTCGCCGTCGTAGGCCAGGAGCACCCCCGGGTCCTTCATCTTGTAGGGCATGAGCAGCCAGTAGGTGTCGTTCACCCACGTGGCGTAGGCCTCCTCGAGGTGCTTCTTCGCCTCCTTGCCCTCGAGCTGCTTCCCCTTGAGGAAGGCCGAGCCTTCCTTGGTGTTGACGTTCATGAGGACGACGGAGGGGTCGCCCTTCTTGTTGGTGGCCTCGAGGCGGTAGCGTCCGGTCCACTTGTCCCAGGTGTGGGCGCGGCGCACGACCGTCTTGCCGCCCTTGTCCACCGCGAAGTCGAAGCGCAGGTAGTGCGTGTTGTTCCAGGCCTTGGCCCCTCCCAGCGCCTGCATCACCTTGTCAGCGAGCGCCGCCGCTTTCGGATCGGGACGGGCGGCCTCCGCCCCGGCGGAGCGCGGCGAGGGGAGAAGGGCCGCCGCGAGCAGGGCGGCCGGGGCGAGCACGGCAATACGATTCCTCACTTTCGACCTCCTCAATTGAGCACCTACCACTCTAGCTCAGGCGGCCCGCTCCCGGGGAGGGCTATTTCGCCGCCTTCTCCGTGAACGCCCCCGCCTGGGCCGCGCGCTGCAGGGTCTCCAGCACGTCCGCCGCCTTGACCCGGCCGTAGTACCACTCGCCCGCGGAGAGCGCCTCCGCCGCCACCGCTTCGTAGACCTCGTAGGCGCTGCGCTTGCCGTCGGCGAAGTTCAGGACCTCGAAGCGCATCATGGCGTGCAGGCCCGCCACCGGCTTCGCCTTCTCGACCGCGTCGGCGAAGGCCCCCACTTCGCCCGCGGGGACGAACACCTTCGCCGCCATGGCGCGCTCCTCGGCCGTGAGGTCCAGGTTCGGAGGCGTCTTGCCGGTGGTGGCGGTGTAGGCGCGCTCCAGGGCATCGAAGTCCCGCTTCATCGAGTCCTCGAGGCCGCTCGCTCGCGTATCTGCGGCCCGCCCAGGGGGCCCGATCCGACGCAGGGAGGCCTGGGCCGCCGCCTCCTTGCGGTGGGTCTCCCGGACCAGGTTGCGGGCCCGGCCGTAGGCGGCCTCGCGGTCCCCGGGCGCGGCCTCCGCCACGTGGGCGATCGCGGTGGCCAGATCGGCCGCGATGCGGGCGCGTCCCCGCGCGGCCGAGTAGGCGCCGAGGGCGGGCGCGTCTTCGTCCTTCAACCCCGCGAAGTAGAGGGCGACCCCCGCCACCACCACCGCGTTGCGCTCGAGCTGGGTGGCGTCGATGTTCTCGAGGTCGTCCCCCGTGCCGTGGATGTACTCGTCGGGCCAGTTGGTGAGGCTGGTGGCGGGGACGCCGATGCGCGCGGGGGTGAACGCGTGGTGATCCGTGTGATCGTAGTAGGGGACCATGCGGGCGTGGAAGGGCTCGCGCGAGCCCTTCACCGCGGTGATCTCGCGGGTGAAGGGCGCGGGCAGGCTCGTGCCCCGAGTGGTGAGGAGCGCGGTGTTGCCGTCGCGCACCATCCCGAGGACGCTCTCCATCACGTCCTCCAGGGGGTGGGGCAGGCTCCAGGGGAGCCGGGAGGCGTACTGCACGCGTCCGCCCCAGCTCTGGCGCGCCGCCACCATGTCCTGGTTGATGGCCAGCAGCATCTGGCGCGGCTCCTTCGGGTTCTCGCGGAAGAGCTGCTCCTCGCTGGCGATCTCGTTGACCCACCAGAAGCGGATGTCGCGGCGGGGAGGGGCCAGGGTGCCGTCCTTGATCAGGCGCGCGAGGGCCCGGCCGATCTCGAGCATGCTCGCGCAGCCGCTCCCGTCATCGTTGGCCGAGGTCATCTCCTCCTGGATGTGGGCGGTCAGGACGATCTGCTGATCGTGGACCTCGGTCCCCCGGATCCACGCCTCGACGTAGGCCTGCTCGGGCTTCTCCGCGAAGTCGGTCTCGATGTCGATCTTGACCTTGAGGGGCCGGCCCGCGGCCGCGAGCTGCTTCTCCAGCCAGCGGGCCCGGCGCGGGGAGAGCATCGCCGCGAAGGTGCCCGGAGTGCCGTCCTTGACGTTCGGAACGTCCTTGGCCTCGGCCGGAATCTGCGCCCAGGCCACCTGGTCGGGGGCATCGAAGGCCTCGGGACGGTTGGTCAATGACGACAGGATCCCCAGGGCGCCGCGCTTCCAGACCGCCTCGCGCATCACCGTGGCCAGCGCCCCCGAGGCGAGGACGATCCTGCCCTTCACGTCCCTGCCCTCGTAGTCCCGGTCCTCCTCGCCCGCGCCCACGTTCACCAGCTCGGCGGCCGCGTGGGTGGTGCGGCTCCGGTCGGCGATGGACACCGCCACCTCGCCGTAGTCGGCCAGCTTCGCCTCCTCCGGCTCGAGCAGAACGGCCGTCCCGGAGCGGCAGGACCAGGCCTGCCCGTTCCACGCCTGGCGGACCAGCTTGACGTCCTCGAGTCCGGCGGCCTGGGCCGCTCCGCGGATGTACTCGGCGGCGGCGAAGAAGTCGCGGCTGCCCGCCGTGCGGTGGAAGTGGCTCAGGTGGCGCACCTGCTCGAACGCGCGGTCGCCCGAGATCTCGTTCACGAGCTGCCGGTACAGCGGGTCGGGCAGGAAGGGCGAGGTCTGGGCGGCGACCATCGCGGGTGCGGCGACCGCAGGTGCGGCGGCGACGACGAAGGCGAAGGTCAGACGTCGTCTCACGGTGCCCTCCGCGGGAAGAAGGACAGCCCGCGGAGTATACCGCGACAAGCGGCGAGCGCTCGACGTCATCGTCGAAGGAAAGGCCGCGGAGACGTGGCCCGAGTACCCGGATGGCAACTACAGCCCAAACCGCCGGCCCGCCTCCTCGAACTCCCGAAGCAGCGTCCGCCGCTGGCCCGTGTCCGCGAGGCCGAAGCGCAGGCCATTCAGGTTCAGCTCCCAAAGCTCGGCCAAGTTCAAGTCGAGCTCCTGCTGGGCGCGCTCCCACTCCCGCAGGAGGTCCGTGCCGAAGAACGGCGGGTCGTCGGTGGAGAGGGTGACCGGGACCCCGGCCGCCATCATCCGCCGCAGCGGGTGCTCCTTCACCGACGGGACGACCTTGAGGCACTCGTTGCTCGTGAGGGCCACGTCGCAGCAGATCCCGCGGGCGGCCAGCAAGCGCAGCACCTCCGGGTCCTCGACCGCGCGGACTCCGTGCTGGACGCGGCGGACCCGCAGGTCCAGCACCGCCTGCCGACGTGGTCGGCTCCGCCCGTCTCGCCGGCGTGGGCCACTGCCGGGTAGCCGGCGCTCCGCGCCCGCTCGAACCAGGAAGTGAACCGTGCGCGGGGATGGCCGGCCTCCGGCCCTCCCAGGCCGAGGGCCACCACCAGCGGGTTCGCCTCCTCCTCGAGGAGGGCGACGGTGAAAGGCCCGCTCGCGTCGGCCGACTCGCTCGGGATGTCGGTGATGATCCGGACCACCGGCCCCCCCGCGGCCTCGGACGCGAGCAGGCGCCGGGTCACCGCCTCGAGGGAAAGGCGGCCCCCGATCCCCAACTTCTCGTGGTTGTAGGGGGTGAAGTGCACCTCGGCGTAGCGGATGTTCTGGCGGCCGCACTCGGCCAGGAAGCCGTCCACCATGCGCTCGTAGTCGGCCTCCGCCCGGAAGCACGAGCACATGGCGAGCCAGAGCTCGATGAACTCGTCGAAGCTCTCGAAGTGGTAGAGGCGCCGCAGCTCCTCTAGCGAGCCCACGGGCAGGGCCACGTGGTTGGCCTGGGCCATGGCCCAGAGCGTCTCCGCCGAGATCGTTCCTTCGAGGTGCAGGTGCAGCTCGGCCTTGGGCAGCCGGGCAAGGAGATCGTTCATGGCTCCGCGCTATTCGAAGGCCTTGCGGACCTCGTCCAGGGAACGCTCGAAGGACTGATAGATGGCCAGCTTGCCGTGTCGGCCCCGCCAGCCCGCCCGCGCCATCACCCGCAGCGGCTGGGGCTGCACCCCCGCCAGTACCACGAACACCTGGGCGTGGTTCAGCCGCTCGATGGCGGACTCGAGGGCCACCAGCCCGGTCACGTCCATGGCGGGGACCGCGCGCACGTCCAGGACCACCACTCGCACCGCCTGGTTGGTGCGGGCGAGGGCGGCCATGGCCTGCCGGGCGGCGCCAAAGAACAGCGGACCCGCCACCTCGTACATGAGAACGCCCGCGGGCAGCGGCCGGTCGAGGCCGAAGGGGTGCTCGTCCACGAGCCGCACGCCGGAGACCTCGCTCATCTCGCGCAGGAAGAGCAGCGAGGCGAGCACCACCCCCACCGAGACCGACACCACCATGTCGAAGAGCACCGTGAGCCCGAAGCAGGTGAGGAGCACCAGCACGTCGGGGCGCGGAGCCACGCGAAGCACGTGGACGAAATGCTCGCGCTCGCTCATGTTCCAGGCCACGAGCAGGAGCAGGGCGGCCAGGGATGCCATCGGCAGGTAGCCGAGGAGAGGCGCCAGGAGCAGCACCGCCAGCAGCACCACCAGGGAATGGAAGACCGCGGCCAGGGGTGAGCGCGCCCCCGATCGGATGTTGGTGGCGGTGCGGGCGATGGCCCCGGTGGCGGCGATCCCGCCGAAGAAGGGGACTATCACGTTGCCCGCCCCCTGCGCGAGCAGCTCCGCGTCCGGGTCGTGCTTGTGGCCGCTCATCCCGTCCGCCACCACCGCGGAGAGCAGCGACTCGATCGCCCCCAGCATGGCGATGGCGAAGGCCGAGGGGGCCAGGCTCCGGATCAGGCCCAGGCTGAGCTCCAGCGGCTGGCCGTCGGGCCCGGGCATGCGCCAGGGGAGGACGGGCAGGGGAGGGACCTGCGGGATCCCCTGCCGGGTCACCCCGTCGATCACGTAGTGGAAGCGGCTCCCGATCGTGGCCACCTCGAAGCCCGGGATGAAGCGGGTCATGAGGGCCGCCGCCGCGCCCGCCAGGAGCAGGGCGGCGAGCGCGGCCGGCACCTTCTGCGTCACCTTTCGCCAGACGAAGAGCACGGTCAGGGTCAGGAGGCCGATCAGGAGGTCGGCGAGCTGGGCGGTGGGCAGCGCACGGGCGAGGGCCAGGACCTTGTCCGTGAAGTGCTCGGGCATCTCGGGCACGGTCAGGCCGAGGAGGTCCTTGATCTGGAGGGTCCCGATCACGACCGCGATCCCCCGAGGTGAATCCGGTGGTCACCGGGTGGGGGACGAACTCGATGAGCCGCCCCATGCGGGCCAGGCCCATCGCCGCGAGCAGCAGGCCGGCCATGAGGGTGGCCAGCATCAGCCCGCCCACCCCGAAGCGATTCGAGATGGGGGCCAGGATCACCACGAAAGCCGCGGTCGGGCCCGACACCTGCACGCGCGACCCGCCGAGCAGGGCGATGATCCCGCCCCCCACGATCGCGGTGTAGAGCCCGTGCTGGGGCGGCACTCCGGAGGCGATGGCGAGGGCCATCGAGAGGGGCAGCGCCACCACCCCGACCACCAGGCCCGCCAGGAGGTCGCTGCGCAGGTCCGTCGCGCGGTAGCCCTGGGCGAAGCACTCGCGTATCGCCTGGGCGGGTCGCGGGAGGACGGCCTGGGCCGGTTGCTCGTGGCGGTGGGTCACGCGTTGGCTCCCCCCGCCTTCGCGGCTGCCCGCACGCGCTCGGGGAGGAGGGGAAGCTCGTAGAGGCGCGCTCCGATGGCGTGGGCCACCGCGTTCACGATCGCGAGCACGGGACCGGTGGCGGTGACCTCGTCCAGGGGCCGGGCGCCGAAGGGGGTGGGAGGCGCTCCCAGGGGGACGAACAGCGTCCGGACCTCGGGCG
>WNFT01001106.1_pt1 | contig 22876 bp, 18 predicted proteins | sample 5400191 | NCBI WGS metagenome assembly WNFT01 (sample SAMN13153359, study PRJNA577476) | soil metagenome | isolation source: 80 cm saprolite under Madrone tree | place: USA:California | collected 2016-06-14 | reverse complement strand
TCTCCCCGTAGCCCTCCGGCGCCAGGACGTCGACGCCAAGCGCGACCTTGGGGTCCTTGGGATCCTTCTTGAAGTAGAAAGCCTTCATCTCCGCTGGATAGCGGTGCACCATCACCGGCCGATCGAACTGCTTGCAGAGGATGGTCTCCTCGTCGCCGCCGAGATCGTCGCCCCACTTGATCGGATGGCCGGTCTTCTGAATATACTCAATGGCTTCCGTGTAGGTGATGCGCGGGAACGGCTTGCGCACGCGCCTGAGCGCCTCGACGTCCCGCTCGAGGATGGTCTTCAGCTCCAGCTCGTGGGCCGCCAACACCGTCCGCACGATCTCGACGATGAAGTCCTCGGCCAGGTCCATGTCGCCTTCGAGGTCCATGTAGGCGACCTCCGGCTCGACCATCCAGAACTCCGTCAGGTGCCGGCGGGTCTTGCTCTTCTCGGCACGGAAGGTCGGGCCGAAGACGTACGCCTTTCCCACGGCCATCGCCGCGGCCTCGCCATAGAGCTGTCCGGACTGGGTCAGGAACGCCTTGCCTAGATCGAAGTACGGCACCTCGAAGAGCGTGGAGGTGCCCTCGCACGCGGCGGGCGTGAGGATCGGTGCGTCTACCAGGGTGAACCCGCGCGCGTCGAAGTAATCTCGGATCGCCTTGATGATGCTGTGGCGCACCGCGAGGATCAGCCGCTGCCGCGACGAGCGCAGCCAGAGGTGCCGCTGCTCCTGCAGGAATCCGACGCCGTGCTCTTTCGGCTGGATGGGATATCCCGGCTCGCCCTGCAGCACGCGAAAATCGGTGACGTGCAGCTCATAGCCGATCGGGCTGCGCGGATCCTTCGCGACCTTGCCTCGCACCTCCACCGAGGCCTCCTGCGGAGCCTTCTCGGCGCCGGCAAAGGCCGCCTCGGGGACCTCTTTCTTCGAGAGCACGCACTGGATCAGGCCGGTGCCGTCGCGGACCTGCAGGAAATGCAGCTTGCCGCTCGAGCGCTTGCCGTAGAGCCACCCCCGGAGGACCACTTCGCGGCCGTCCTCGGCGGCGATGTCGCGGATGTACACCTGACGGTCCATGAAGGAGGGCGGATACTATTGCCAGCCTCCGCGCGCGTCGAGTACGACGCGCGATGATCGGACGCTGTGACCGACCCTTTTGTCGCTCGACCCCCCGCGATCTGGCGCACCGCGCTAGAATGCGCCGCCCTCGCAAGGAGAACCTCAAGTGCAGGACCGGTACGACCCGAAGTCGATCGAGCCACGATGGCAGGATCACTGGGCAAAGAAGGACGTGTTCCGCGCCGGTGCCCGGCCGGGCGCCCCGAAGAAGTACGTGCTCGCGATGCTGCCGTATCCGTCGGGCGAGATGCACATGGGCCACGCCCGCGTGTACTCGATCACCGACGTGCTCGCCCGCTATGCGCGCAAGCGCGGATTCGACGTCTTGCATCCCTTCGGTTGGGATGCTTTCGGGCTTCCTGCCGAGAACGCCGCCATCAAGGAGGGTGTCCACCCGGCGGAGCGCACTCCGCGCAACATCGCCTCCTTCAAGGAGGACGTGATCTCGCTGGGCATCTCGGTGGATTGGTCGACCGAGATCACCACCTCCGATCCCGAGTACTACCGCTGGAACCAGTGGTTCTTCCTCCGCATGCTCGAGCGCGGCATCGCCTACCGGCGCCGCGCCAAGGTGAACTTCTGTCCGCACGACAATACCGTCCTCGCCAACGAGCAGGTCGTGGAGGGCCGCTGCTGGCGGTGCGGGACGCTGGTGATCGAGCGCGAGATTCCGGAGTGGGCGTTTCGCATCACCGCCTACGCGGACAAGCTGCTGGAGGGCCTCAACCGCATCGACTGGCCGGAGCGCGTCGTCGCGATGCAGCGGAACTGGATCGGACGGTCGGACGGCCTGGAGATCGATTTCGCCGTCAAAGGGGCCCGCAAGAAGGCGTTCCGGGTCTTCACCACCCGCGCCGACACCATCTACGGCGCGACCTACGTCGCGGCGGCGCCCGATCACGCGCTCGTGACCGAGCTGGCCCCGGAATCGAAGAAAGCCGAGCTGGCGGCGTTCGCGGAGAAGATCCGGCGCGCCTCCAAGGAACTGGGCGAAGGCGCGCAGGCCGCGGAGAAGGAAGGGATCGACACCGGCATCCGAGTGAAAAACCCATTCACCGGGAAGGAGATCCCGGTGTGGGTCGCGAACTTCGTCCTCTCCGGATACGGCACGGGGGCGGTGATGGCGGTGCCGGCGCACGACCAGCGCGACCATGAATTCGCTACCAAGTACGGGCTACCCATCGTCTCGACGGTACTTCCGGCCGACGACTCCGAGCTCCCGAAGGACCGCGCGTATACGGACTATGGCGTCCTGTTCGATTCCGGGGATTTTTCCGGCATGCCCTCCGAGCAGGCGCGGCTCGCCATCGCCGCCGAAGCGCAGCGGCGTGGCATCGGGAAGCCCGCGGTCAATTACCACCTGCGCGACTGGGGGGTCTCGCGCCAGCGGTACTGGGGAACTCCGATCCCCGTCATCTACTGCCCCGAGGACGATCCGGAGGGGAAGGGCATCCCGGTACCCGACTCGCAGCTCCCCGTCACGCTGCCGGAGATCGACGTCAAGGAGGTCCTCACCGGCGAGGGTGAGCCGCCTCTCGCGAAGGTCGCATCCTGGGTGAACACGAGGTGCCCCATCTGCGGCGGCCCGGCGCGCCGCGAGGCCGAGACCATGGACACGTTCGTGGATTCGGCCTGGTACTGGGCCCGGTACCTGGACCCCCACAATTCGCGCGAGCCGTTCTCCCGCGAGAAGGCCGACCGCTGGTTGCCCATCGACGTGTACGTCGGCGGCCCGGAGCATGCCGTTCTGCACCTGCTCTACTTCCGCTTCTGGACCAAGGTCATGCAGGAGCTGGGGCTCTGCGCCATCGACGAGCCGGCCCAGAAGCTCGTCACCCAAGGGATCGTCAAGGGGCGCGACGGCGAGAAGATGTCCAAGAGCAAGGGCAACGTTGTCTCTCCGCGCGAGATCATCGATGAGTTCGGCGCTGACACCGCCCGCTTGTTCATCCTCTTCGCCGCTCCAGCTGAGAAGGACGTGGACTGGTCCGACGAGCAGGTGCAAGGGCAGCACCGCTTCCTCGGCCGCGTCTGGCGACTGGTCGAGGCGAGCCTGCCGAAGATCGCCGGCGCCAAGGCGAACGGGGCCGTGGACGAGCTGCGCCGGCGCACGCACAAGACGATCCTCCGGGTCACCCAACAGCTCGAGCGGCTCCAGTTCAATACGGCGATCTCCTCGCTGATGGAGCTGTCGAACGCGGCGTCCGACTGGAGCGGCGACACCGCCTCGTTGCGCGAGTGCCTGGAAATCCTGGTGCAGCTGCTCTCTCCCTTCGCGCCGCACATCGCCGAGGAGTTGTGGCGCGAGCTCGGGCGCAAGGAGGAATTGACGCTCCTGCATTGGCCGGATGCCGATCCGGCGCTGGTGGTCGAGGACGCGTACCAGATCGCCGTGCAGGTCAACGGCAAGCTGCGTGGCGAAGTACAGGTGGCGGCGAGCGCGGACGATGCCGAGATCCGCGAGACCGCCGCCAGGGACCCCAAGGTGGCAGGCTGGCTGCAGGGAAAGACGATCAAGAGGGTGGTGGTCATCCCCAAGCGGCTGGTGAACTTTGTCGTGGCGTAGGTTGGTATTTCTCGCTGTACTCGGATGCGGCTACGCCCCGGTGCGTGGAAGGGCCCCGCCCGTGGTGCGCGTGGGGGCGGTCCGGAACGCAACCGCGCAGGCGGAGGCAGGGGGGATCTTCGCCGCCGAGCTCCGGCGGGAGCTCGCCGGCCGCGGCCGCCTGGCTCCGGACGGGTCGGGCGCGCCCGAGCTCACCACCGAGCTGCTCATGCTCCGCTCGTTGCCGAGCGGCGCGGGCGCGGAGGGCGGCGCCACCTCCTATCGGCTGGACGCGCAGCTGCGCGTGCACGCCGGAGACTACGCGGACACCGTCTCGGGCGGCGAAGACTTCCTCACGGGCGTGGACGTCCTGGGAACGGAAGCGAACCGCCGTGCCGCCCTGCGGCGGCTGGCGAGGGCGCTCGCCGTGGAGGCGATCGAGCGATACGAGGTCAGCGAGCGATTCGCGCGCTGACTTACTTGGCTGGGGGCGGCACCTGGGACGCCGCCTTGGTCAGACGCGAGATGCGGCGGGACGCCTGCGCCTTGTGGATCACGCCCTTGGAGGCGGCCTTGGCGATCTGGCGGACGGCCGACGCAAGCTCCTGCCTGGTCTTTTCTGGATCGCCCGCGGCAGCAGCCTCGCGGAGCTTCCGGACGCTGGTCCGCAGCGTCGACATCACGTGAGCATTGCGGATGCGGTGCTTCTGCGCCTGCCGGTTCTGTTTCTCTGCCGAACGGGTATTCGCCACGATGGCTCCAAACAAAAGATTAAAAAATTGCTCGCGAAAGGGCGACCGCAGATAGCACCGGCAGCCGAGGCTGTCAACGCGGGGCGGCAAAGGGAAATCTGGACGAGGGCCACAGGTTTTCCACTACCCTGTCCGAACGCTTTTTCCTTGTATCCGTTTTGTCACCGCTGGTTGACCCACTGCTAGCGACTGGGTCGAACCACCCGTCAGTTCAGGCGCTTTTCCAACTCCGGCCCTGCGGCATTTTTTCTTTTTGCAGGTTGGAAAAAATGATTTTCCTTCTCGACCGAGACTGAATCCACAAGTTGTCCACACCCGGGCCGGAAATTGTGGGCAAGGGTCGCGAGGGTGCGTCAATCCGCCGACGCTTCGCGTCGCTTCGCCTCTTCCCAGAGCGCGTCCATCTCGGCGAGCGTCGAGTCGCGCGGCGACTTCCCACGCTCAGCGAGGCTGCGCTCGATATGGTGGAAACGCGACTCGAATCGCCGCAGCGTCCCGCGCAGCGCTTCCTCCGGGTGGGTCTTCATCCACCTGCCGAGATTGGCCACCGCAAACAGCAGGTCGCCGAGCTCATGCTCGACCCGCTCGCGCGAGCCGGCGTCCATCGCCGCGGTCAATTCGTCGAGCTCTTCGCGGACCTTGCCGAGCACCGCCTTCGCGTCGGGCCAATCGAAGCCGACCGCCCCCGCCTTTTCCGTCAGCCGCTCCGCGCGAACCAGGGCCGGCAACGATACCGGAACGCCGCCGATCGCCGATCGCGGCGCCTGACCCTTCCGGGTGCGCTCCTCCGCCTTGATCTTCTCCCAGTTGCGGACCACTTCGCCGGATCCGGAGACGGCGACGTCGCCGAACACGTGCGGGTGGCGACGGATGAGCTTGTCGGAGATCACCTCACATACCTCGGCGAAGTCGAACTTCCCTTCCTCGCGCGCGATCCGGGCCTGGAACACCACCTGGAAAAGCAGATCGCCCAGCTCCTCCTTGTGGTGTGCGACGTCTCCGGCTTCGATGGCTTCGATCACCTCGTGCGCCTCTTCGAGCAGGTAGGGCGTCAGGGTGCGCAGGGTCTGCTCGCGATCCCAGGGACAACCGCCGGGATCGCGGAGCCGATCCATGATCTCGAGTAGCCGCCGCATGGCCTTCTCGGGTTCGGGCATGGGCGGCGGCATACCACATCCACGCCCCGGATTTTCGGACCGATTCCTTGCTGGCCCGAGCGCCGCCCGTCTAGGATGACTACGTGACTTCGAGGGGGTTTTTGCTGCGCGCGCGCATCGTGCTGGGCGTCTGTGCCGCGGCGGCCCTCCTCGCATCCTTGCCGGTGTTCGCCGAGGAAGTTCCTGCCCCCCCGCTGCCGGTTGCGGTCGCGCCGGCGCCCGCCCAGGTCTCCGCCGCGGTCATGCTGCCGGCCACCAACCGCGCGGTGCTGATGCCCGCCGGAAGGAGCCCCGACATCCAGGTCCACTGGGCGGCGCGCCGCGAGTTCGTCCGCGAGCGCGACGACCGGCGCGCGGACGACGAGGAGCAGCGGGTCCGGGCGCTCAAGGACGACCTTGCCATCGAGAATCTCTTCTCGGTGGGCGCGGCTCTCGTGCGAGAGAGCGAGATCGCTCTCGCCAACGGCGCCTCCGCGGTGGCGATGCACCGATGCAAGCTCGCCGTCGAGCTGGCGCCGGCGCTTCCGGCGGCGCACGCCTGCCTCGCCCGGGCGCAGTTCGCGGAGAATCCCACGGCGATCAACTCCATCTTCGCGCAGCTCGGCGTCGCTGCGAATGCGGTGCTGGCGGATCCGCGCATCTCGCGGGCCGCGCTGGCCAATCTGCTCGCCGCCGTATTCGTGGGCAGCCTGGTGGCCGCGCTCGCGTTCATCGCCGTCCTGCTGCTGCGCCACGCGAACCTCTATGCGCACGATGTCCACCACCTGGTTCCGGGCGGCACGCGCGGATGGCAGGCGCGCATGCTGGCGGCGGTCCTGCTGCTCTCGCCGGTCCTGCTGCAGATGGGCCCCCTGCCGCTCCTGTTCACCTCGCTCATCGCCTGCGCGCTCTATGCGAGCACGGCCGAAGTGGCCATTTCCCTTTCGCTCCTCGTCGCCCTGGCGCTGTCGCCCTGGGCCGCCGAGGAGATCGGGCGGACCGCGGTGTTCTCCGGCCCCGCCGTCGACGTGTGGCTGGTCGAGCATGGCGAAGGCACGGGCCCAGAAATAGGCCGGCTGCAGAAGCGGTTCGAGTCCACCACTGAGCTGCCCGTCGCCTTTGCGCTCGCGCGCAAGGCGAAACGGGACGGCGACCTCGCCACGGCCGAGAGGCTCTACCTGCGCGCCATGCAGGTGCCGGGCTACAGCTCCGCCGGCCTGGCGGCCGTGCGGAACAATCTCGGCAACGTCTATCTGCTGCAGGGAGAGACGGCGAAGGCCATCACGCAGTATCAGCAGACGATCGATCTCAACGAGGCCCTGGCCGCGCCCCATTTCAACATCAGCCGTGCGCTCGCCATGGGCGGCGTGGATACGCTGGAGAAGGTACAGGCCGAACAAGCCCGCGCCCTGCAACTGGACCGCGCCGGTGTCGAGGCGTTCACCGGCGGACAGCTGCAGGCGAACCGCAAGTCGAACAAGTTCGTGATGGACGTGCCGCTCGACACCTCCCAGCTCGAGCCTCTGTTCGAGGCGCAGGAGCGAGGCGCCGACGCCGTGAGCGACGAGGTCCGCGCCCACCTCGCGGGCAGCCTGCCGGCCGCGATGGGGACGGCGATGCCGATCCTCACGGCCGTCCTGGTGCTGATGCTGCGCCTCTTGCGCGACCGGATCCGCCCGAGCGGCGGCTGCGACCGCTGCGGTCGTGAGGTCTGCAAACGCTGCGATCCTGACGCCCGCCCCGCCGAGGCGCTATGCGCCCAGTGCGTGAACGTGTTCATCCGCCGCAGCGGGGTCGACGCTCAGGAGCGCGCCCGGAAGGAATACGCCATCGAGGCCTACCATCGCCGCCGCCATCTGATGGTGCGGGCGCTGGCGGTGCTCTCGGGTGCGGGCCACGTGATGATGGGCTACACGGTCCGCGGCATCGCCTTCCTGCTGGTGACGGCCTCGCTTCTCGCCAGCGTCGTGCTCTGGCGCGGCGTTGCGCGCGAGCCGCTCGCCATCCATGGCGGCGTTTCCTTCCTGCGGGTCGCGCTCACCGCGCTCCTGCTGCTCGGCGTATACGCGCTCTGCCTCCGCGACCTGCTCGCGCGCCAGCGGGCCGAGGAGGGCGGGTAGATGGCGCTGTCGGGGACCCTGAAGGACTTCGGCATCGCCGACATCCTGCAGCTCATCGGACACCAGACGAAGACCGGCCGCCTGACGCTGAAGACGGGTACCGACGAGGTGGAGGTCTTCTTCGTCGACGGCAACGTCGTGTTCGCGAGTGAGAAGTCGCGCGACTCGAGGGACCTGCTCGGCAGCCTCCTGCTGCGGGCCGAGCTCGTCAGCAAAGAGCGGCTCGACGACGCGCTGGCGATCCAGCAGCGCACGCTCAAGCGGCTCGGCGACATCCTCGTCGACAACGCCTCCGTCACGCACGCGCAGCTCGCGCAGATGATGCGCCTGCAGACCACCGAGACGCTCTACAAGCTCTTCTCCTGGAAGAACGGCTCCTACGAGTTCTCGCAGGAGACGGTGGACGCGGCGAAGAGCACTTTCGAGCCCATCCGCTCGGAGAGCGTGCTGCTCGAGGGGTTCCGGCGGATGGACGAATGGCCGGCCTTGAAGCGGAACGTCCCCTGGACCGACGCGACCTTCGAGACCTTGAAGGAGCTGGACACCGCGGGGCTGCAATCCATCGACGACGGCCTGGACGACGGGCATGGCGAAGACGGCCAGCCGGCCGGCCGCCACAAGCTCGTCTACAAGCTCGCCACGCTCGGCAAGAACGTGCAGCAGATCCTGGACATCTCGCGCCTCGGCGAGTTCGAGGCCCTCAAGGCCTTGAACCAGCTGATCGAGTGGGAGTACTTGAGGGCCGTTCCAGCCGGGCCCGTCAAGGTGCTGGCCGAGGGGATCCGCAAGGGCCGGCGCTTGACCATGTCCTGGGCGGGAGCGCTCGTCCGCCTGGCGATCACCCTGACGTGTTTCGGCGCCACGCTGCTGCTGGTCCGCTCGGTCGCCCCGGGCCTCGGCACCTCCCGGGCGGAGGGCCCGGCGCGGCGCGGAGTGATCGCGCGCTTGATCGCGCGGGACCAGGTGGCGCGGCTGGAGAGCGCGCTCGAGGTGTACCGGACGGAACACGGCGAGTATCCGCCGGCGCTCCGTGCGCTGCTCGAGGGCGAGCTCGTGAGCGAGCACGACCTGCGCTACCCGTGGAAAGAGCCCTATTACTATCGACGTACTGCTCAGGGGTTTGTTTTGTTGCCGCCGCTTGATTAGATCACTTGCGAGGGCCCGCAGGGCCGCGAGGTGGAATTGGCAGAACCTTCCGCGCGACTGGAGCTGCTGGACAACGATGGTGCAAGGACGCTCGCCGGTGGGCGGAGCGAGAACCTCAAGCTGATCGAGCAGAGGTTCGGGGTCCATATCGGACAACGCGGGAACGTCTTCCTCATCTCCGGTGAGCCGGCGAAGGTCGCGCTCGCCGAGAAGCTGCTGGGAGGCTTGACCGAGTTGATCCAGCGCAAGTATCCGCTGGGGCTCGAGGACGTGGAGCAGGCGAGCAAGGTGCTGCTCTCGGACGCGAACGCGGACCTCAAGGACATCTTCCTCGACACTGTCTATGTCACGAATCGGAACCGTCCCGTCACGCCCAAGGGCTTCAACCAGAAGGCGTACATCGACGCGATCCGCAAGCACGACATCGTCTTCGGGATCGGGCCCGCCGGCACCGGCAAGACCTACCTCGCCATGGCGATGGCGGTCGCCGCGCTAGTCGAGCGGCGGGTGAAGCGGATCGTTCTCTGCCGCCCCGCGGTGGAGGCTGGGGAGAAGCTCGGCTTCCTTCCCGGCGACCTCGCGGAGAAGGTCAGCCCATACCTGCGCCCGCTGTACGATGCGCTGCACGACCTGATGGACATGGACCGCGCGCAGGATCTCATCGAGCGCGGCACGGTCGAGGTGGCTCCCCTGGCGTTCATGCGCGGCCGCACGCTGAACGACGCGTTCGTGATCCTCGACGAGGCGCAGAACACGACCACCGAGCAGATGAAGATGTTCCTCACCCGCCTGGGCTTCGGATCGAAGGCGGTGATCACCGGGGACCGCACGCAGGTGGATCTACCTTCCGGCAAGGCGTCCGGAATGATGGACGCCAGCCAGATCCTCAAGGACGTGGAGGGGATCCGCTTCTGCGAGTTCACCGACAGGGACGTCGTGCGGCATCCGCTGGTGCAGGAGGTCGTCCGCGCCTACGACGCTGCGCAGGCGCGGCGCGAGACCGACCAGGCTGCGAAGAGGACGGAGCAAGGTTAGAAGCTCCGCATGCTGCCGGCGTTGCTCCTGGTCGCCGCGGTCCACGGGCCGCTGACGTTCATCGAAGACGACCATCCGAAAGCGCTGGCTACGGCGCGCGCGGCGCAGAAACTACTCTTCATCGATTTCTGGGCGACTTGGTGCCACTCCTGCCTGTCGATGCAGCGTTTCGTGCTCAGCGATGCCGGGATGAAGCCGATCGCCGACGCGCTGGTGTGGAGCTCGGTGGAGACGGAGCGCGAGACCAACAAGGCAGTGGTGGAGAAATACCCGGTGGACGCCTGGCCGACGTTCCTGATCGTCGACCCCGATACCGAAGCGGTGATCGGGCGTTTTCTCGGATCGGGCACCATCCAGGACATGAGGACCTTCGTGCAGGACGCCGTTCGCGCGTATCGCGAGAAGGGGAGGCCGGCGGATCCGGCCTGGGCGGCGCAGCGCGAGGGCGATGCGGCGCGAAATCGCGGAGATCTTCAGGCGACGGCGGACGCCTACGGGCGAGCGGTGCAGCTCAGCGCAACCGACGAGCCGCAGCGTCCGGAGCGGCTCAATCTGTACATGTCCGCGCTCCTGCGGCTGAAGGACTTCCGCACCTGCGTGCGGATCGGCCTGGCGGAAGCCGGTCACACTCCCGACAGCGCGTTGGGAGTCGACTTCCAGAGCTATGCCTTCGCCTGCGCCCGGGAGCTGCCGAAGGGCGATCCGGACGCCGCCCGCATGCATCAGCTGGCGATGGCGCGAGTGCAGGAGATCTTGGCGAAGCCGGACGCGCCGCTCGCCGCTGACGATCGAAGCGACGCGCTCGCCAACCTCGCGGAGATGCTCGACGTCGCAGGGAGGCACGCGGAAGCGGTGTCCGCGATGGAGAATCGCGCGCGGGTGCTCGAGTCAGCAGCCGCCGCCGCGCCCGACGCGACGATGGCTTCCACCTTCGACGCCCACCGCGCCGAGACGTACTTGTATCTGAAGCAGGCGCGCAAGGCGGAGCAGCTGCTCGCCCGGCGCGAGAAGGAGATGCCCGAGGACTACAACCCGCCCGCGCGGCTCGCGCGGGTGCTCTTCGAAGAGAAGAAGCTACCGCAGGCGGAGGCGGCGGTCGATCGGGCGCTGGCGAAGATGGACCGGGGCCAGAGGCGCGTCGGCATCCTCGCCCTGAAGGCGAAGATCCTCCAGGCCCAGGGCAAGAGCACCTCGGCGGTGCTGCGCGAGCAGCTCGAGGTGTTGCGGTCGCTGCCGAAGACCCAGCGCAAGCCGGCGCAGGAGGCCGAGCTGGAGACCGCGCTGCGGACGGCGAAGCGGTGAAACCTTGGAAGTGGCAGCCTTTGCTGGCATAGTGCCGCCCGGCATGCAGGCAAGCGCACCTTCCCTTACATCGCGCATTCTGCGCTTTCGCAGAGTGCGGCAGGCGCTGGCGCTCGCCCTGCTCATCGGCATCGCGGTGAGCGCCGCGTTCCTGCTCACGCCTTCCCGATTCACGCCGGCGATCCCCGGCGACGACGCGCTCGGCACGCTCTTCTCGGGGACGCTGAAGGCGAACCGCGATTACGACGTCCTGGATCCCGAGACCACCGCCGAGAAGCGCGACGAGGCCGCGCGATCGGTATGGCCGGTGTACGACTTCGATGGCAGCGCCGCGGAGACCCTGCAGCGGCGCATCTCTGGGGCGTTCACCCAGGGCCGCGAGGCGGTGGCGCAGTGGAAGCAGCAGAACCCGGCGAAGGCTGCGCGCCTGCTGACCGAACACCGGATCGATGCGGAAGCGGCGCGTTTCCTCCTCTCGCATCGCGACGAATTCTGGAAGGCGCTGCAGGCGGTGATGGAGGACGACGATTATCTGGACCTGGCGCGGAGCGGGTTCGATCCCGCGGCGGAGCGGGCTGCCTTGCGTCTGGCCGACCTGGCGGCGTCCGGTTTCGTGGTCGAGGAGCGCGGGCTGCTCGCCGCCGATCGCGAGCGCGGGATCATCGTCCGGACCGTCGGAGGGGGCGGAGCTCCCGAGCAAGCGATCCGCGACATCGACCGCATCCAGGATCTGACGAGCGCGCGGGAGAACGTCGAGCGCATGTCGGCAGCGCAGCTCGCGGACTTGCCCCCGCGCACGGCGCGGGCCGCCACGCAGCTGGTTCGCCGGGCGCTGCGGCCGAACCTCGCCTACGACGACGCCGAGACGCGCCGCCGGCAGGAGGCGAAGCGCGCGCAAGTGAAGGACGTGCTGCTGCAAGTACGCAAAGGCGAGAAGATCATCGGCGACGGCGAGCAGGTGACCAAGACGCATCTCCTGGTCTTCCAGGCGCTGCGCGCCGCGGGGCGCGCCAGCGGGGCCGACCAGGTGCGCTGGGGAGGGGGACTGTTCGCCGCTTTGCTCTGCGCCGTGGTGTTCGAATTCGGCCGGCGGAACATGCGCAAGTTCCGTCCGCGCAGCCGGGACGTGTTCCTCCTCGCCGTGATGATGGTGGCGCAGCTCTTCGTGGTGAAGGGCGCGCTCATGGGAGCCGATGCGCTGCACGACGTGATACGCGAACAACTGCCCGCGCCGTACTCCGCATACGTCGCGCAGGCGCTGCCCGCCGCTGTCCCGTACGCGCTCGGTTCGTTGCTCGTGCGGTTCCTCCTCACCAGCGAGGCTGCACTGCTCTGGACGGCAGCTTTCGCCCCGCTCTGCGGGCTGCTCGCGGGTGGTTCGCTGCAGTTCGCGGCCGCGGCGCTGTTGGGGGGCGTGGTCGCCGCCGATCGCATCGGCCACGCCGGCCGCAAGAGCGCCGTCTTCCGCGCCGGTCTGGTCACGGGTGTGGTCACCGCCGTCGTGCTCGCGACCTTCGCAATGTTCCAGGGACGCCTGTGGACCTGGGAGATGGCCGCGACCTTCCTTGGCAGCGTCCTCGGTGGCGCGCTGGTGCTGCCGCTGCTCGCCCTGCTGCTCTCGCCGCTGCTCGAGGCGATGTTCGGGTACGTCACCGACGTCGAGCTGCTCAAGCTCGCGAACTTCAACCACCCGGTGCTCAAGGACCTGATCGTACAGGCGCCGGGCACGTATCATCACGGCATCCTGATCGGCCAGCTGGTCGACGCCGCGGCGCGCACCATCGGCGCGAACCCCCTGCTCGCGCGCGTCGGCGCGTACTACCACGACATCGGCAAGGGCAAGAACCCGCTGTACTTCGGCGAGAACCAGAAGGGCGAGAACCGGCACGACGGCCTGAGCGCGCAGATGAGCGCCGAGATCATCCGCCGGCACGTCGCCGAAGGAATGGAACTGGCCCGCCAGGCGAAGTTGCCGCGCCAGGTGACCGACTTCATCGCGCAGCACCACGGAACGCGAGCGATCGCGTACTTCTTCCATCGCGCAAAGGAAGAGGCCGAGCGCACCGGAGGGGCCCCGCCGCGCGAAGAGGATTTCCGCTACGCGGGAGCGAAGCCGCAGACGCGGGAGGCGGCGCTGGTGATGATCGCGGACATGGTCGTAGCTACCTCCCGCAACCTGGCCGGCCCCACCCCCGAGAAGCTGCGCGCCCTGGCAGACCGCGCCATCCAGGCGGTGGTCGCGGAAGGACAGCTCGACGAGTGCGAGATCACCCTGCGCGACCTGGAGCAGACGGCCCGGAGCTTCGCGGAGTCGCTCGAGCGCATCTACCTCGCCCGCAGCGACGTCCCACCCGCTCCCCGCTTGCGCGTGCTCGAACCGGAGCTCAAGCGAGCGTAGATCCCGAACGTGCGGCTCTCGCGCAATGTCGTCCTGCTGGGCACCGTCTCCCTGCTCGCGGACATCTCGAGCGACATGGTGATGCCGCTCTTGCCGGCATTCGTGGTCACGCTTGGGGCAGGTGCCGCCTACATCGGGGTCATCGAGGGCGCCGCGGAAGGCACCGCCGCGCTCTTCAAGTACGTTTCCGGCCGATGGGCAGACCGGGTGCGCAGGCTGCTTCCGCTCGCCGTCGCCGGGTATGCGCTCGCCGCGCTGGCGCGTCCGTTCCTCGCCGTCTCGCAGAGGCCATGGCAGGTGCTCGCGGTCCGCAACGTCGATCGGATCGGCAAGGGCATCCGCACCTCGCCGCGAGACAAGCTCCTGGCAGCGAGCGCGCCTCGCGAGCGCCTCGCCGAAGCGTACGCGTTCCACCGGGGCATGGACCACGCGGGTGCAGCCATCGGCCCCTTCGTCGCGGCGGGCCTCCTGCTCGTCTGGCCGGAGCAGATCCGGCGCGTCTTCCTCTTCGCGGCCATTCCCGGCGCCTTGGCGGTGCTGGCCCTGCTGGCGGTGCACGAGACCGCGCAGCTGACGCCGCGAGCGGAGGCGGGAGGGCAGGCGAAGGGGGGCGTGCCGAGGCGGCTGCTCGCGGCGATCGCTCTCTTCACACTGGGAAATTCGACCGACGCGCTGCTGCTCTTGCGCGCGGGAACCATCGGTGTGCCGACGGCGCAGCTACCGCTGTTGTGGGCTTCGCTCCATCTCGTGCGCGCGCTGCTCTCCTGGCCCATGGGGCGGATCGCGGACCGCCTCGGCCGGCAGCGTACGCTCATCTCCGGCTGGCTCTGGTATGCGCTCTGCTACGCCGGATTCGCCCTTGCGCGCGTTCCGGCACACGCCTGGGCGCTGTTCGCGGCTTACGGTCTCGTGGCCGCGTTGACCGAAGGGACCGAGCGCGCTCTGGTCGCGGACGCGGCTCCACCCGAGACGCGAGGTCGCGCGCTCGGCATCTACAACCTGGTGACCGGCGCCGGCCTGCTCGCAGCCTCGGTGGTCGCCGGGCAGGTCTGGGAGCATGTCTCGCCCGCCGCGGCGCTGCTGCTCGGCGCGGCGCTGGCGTTCGCCGCCAGCGCGCTGCTCGGTCTGGGGTCGCACCCGGCCAGGCAGGCGCCCGCTGCTTAGCTGCGACCGGCAGCCGGTATGGCCAGTTTCCGTTCATGCGTGTGAAATTGGGCCGGGTCGTCCTGCTCGACTACATGGTCCGCGTCGGAAGCGGACAGATGGTAGAGACGAGCGCGGACAAATCGCCGATCGAGTACCTCCACGGGGCCGGGCAGATCCTCCCCGCGCTCGAGCGCGCGCTGGAAGGCCTGCGCGAAGGAGACCAGGCCGCGTTCAGCATCGCAGCGGAGGATGCCTACGGCGAGCGCAAGGAGGACAACGTCGTCTCCCTGCCACGCGCGCTCTTCCCCGGCGAGGTGAAGCTTGCGAAGGGAGTCTGCCTCTACGCGCGCGCGAGCGGCGGCCAGAGCTATCCCATCACCGTCAAGGAAGTGAAGCAGGACGTGGTGGTGATAGACCTCAACCACCCGCTGGCGGGGGAGCGGCTTTTCTTCGAGGTGAACATCCGCGGCGTCCGGCCGGCGGGGAATCAGGAGATCTTCGCCGGGAAGGCGTCGGAAGCGGAAGTGGTCTAGTCGCTCAGTCGCGGCCGCCGAAGGCGGCTCAGTCGCGGCCGCCGAAGGCGGCTTAGCGACTGTGTCTTTAGACTGTACAAGGTGTTAAGCGCGGTTACGGCCCCCGCCCCAGCCGATCCAGCCACCGCTCGACTTCGAGTGCCCGCCCCGGCGGCGCGTCCTTCCCGAGCGCCGTGAACGCCGCGCGCGCAGTAGCGTCGTCGCCGACGTGCCAGGCGGCGATCCCACGCATGCGCAGAGCTTCCTGCACGAAGAGCGGGCCGGGCAGCTCGCGCCGCAGCGCGCTGACGGCGAAGACCGCGCACTCCGGCCAGGCGCCGCGGTTCTGCATCTGCTTGGCGAGCAGGTACGCGGCGAGACCGTCGCGCGGGCGAGCCAGATCGAGGTCGCGCAGGTGCAGGAGGATCTCCGGCGAGTTGTTGTTCTCCGCGAGCAGCGGGCGCAGAGCGGGCCAGCTCTGGGGGTCGCGCACCGCCCGCAGCCGTACCGTGAGGCCGCGCTCTGCAGGTTCGGTCTGCGGGAGCTTGGCGGCCTCCTCGTAGCGGGCGAGCGCGCGAGAGATGTCGCCCGCCTTCCACGCCGCGTCCCCCGAGTCCGTCAGGATCTGCGCCCGCAGTGGCGGCGACAGCTTGGGATGGTCGAGCGCCTTTGCTTCCGTCGTTTCCGCCGCAGCCGGATCTTTCGCCGCCAGCTGTGCCCGGCGCAGAGAAGCGAGCAGGGCGGGATCGTCCGGCTCGAGCTTCGCGCAGCGGGCCCAGATCTCCGCTGCGCTCTGCGGATCGCGGGCCGCCTGCGCCAGCCGCTGCAGCGCCGCGACCTCATGCACGCAGCGCTTGCGCAAGATCGGGGGCGCAGAGTACCGCTGGGTCGCCAGCGCGACGGCCCGCTCCGGCTCGCGCAGCTGCTGGAGGAAGCGCAGGTACTCCGGGACCAGGCTTGGGAGATCGATCGACTCGGGGGACGCGTAGAGGCGGAAGAAGGCCGCAGGTCCGCGGGTCTCCCAGACGAACCGCAAGAAGGATCCGGCCGCGGTATACGCGCGCGGGCCCGACTCCGCGTAGAAGAGGCCCCGCCGGAAGAGCCGCCGCAAGTCCGGCAGCCGGTGCAGATCCTCGAGCGCGCGCGCTTCCTCGTGCAGCGTGAACTCTCCCGGCGGCCAGTCGGCCGCCACCGCTACCCCTTCGACGAGCGCCATCTTCGGGACCAGGCCGCCGGGAACGCCCCAGGGTCCGTCCGCCACCTGCGCGCCGATGGCGTGCACCAGCTCGTGTCTCAGGATCGGATGCGGCGCGGGAGCGTCGTTGGTGTGGATCTGCCGGAGCCACGGCTTGGTGAAGCTGGTCTCCGCCGCGCCGATCAGGATCCGTTTCTCCTCCGCCGAACGGTACAGATAGATCTCGATGCGCGGACCGGGCGGAATCCCGAATAACCGCACCACCGCCCGGACATCGTTCTCCGCATCGCGCGCGAGAAGCGCACGCTCCTCGTCCTTTTTCTCGCGCGGAAAGTGGAGCAGCAGGTGCTCCGTCTCCATGCGGCCGCCCAGCTCGGCATCCAGCTGCGATGCCGCCGCTTTCCAGTGCAGCTTCTCCGCTTGCAAGGACATCCACGCGGCGCCGGCTCCGCAGGCGAGCAGGGCGAGGATCCCCCGCCGCCGCGGGCGCGGCGGGCCGGCGATCAGCGCGATCCCGGCGCATGCCCCGGCGTAGAGGAGGGTGTCTCCGCGAAAGAGCCAGAGCGCGCGCGAAGTGCTGATCGCCTCGTCGTAGATCGGGCCCGGGTACATGCCACCGAGGTGGTGGAAGACGAAGACTTGCGGACCGCGCACCACCGGCCAGAGGGCGATGGCGAGCGAGCCGGCGAACACCGCGGCATAGAGCCAGCCGGCCCGGCGAGGCGCAACGAAGCCGCAGGCGACTCCCAGCACGCATGCCAGCACCGCCGAGGGAACGGCGAGAGCGAGATACATGGCGAATCCGCCCAATGGGTCGCAGGCCGGCCTGCGGATCGCATTGAGCAAGATGATCGCGAGCGGGATGGTCAACGCCCAGAGCGAAAACCAGAGGGCCCGAGAGAGGGCGCGGGTGGAGGAGTCCCGTTCCAAGCGGGCGGCGGCGATCCCGGGCGCGCCGCCGAACAAGCCGGCGGCCAGGGCCACCATCTCGCTGAGCTCGTATCCGAGATGGTCGGCGAGCGGGAGAAAGCAGGCGGCGAGCGACAGAGTCGCGAGCAGCGCCAGGTAGAGCCGCGGACCGATCCTTGCTCCGACGCGGTCGCTGCTGTCAGACTGATCCTCGATGTCCCCTCCGGAAGATCTGCGTCAAGGCCAGCGCGCGCCGGTGCGCCTGCGCATCGACTACGAGCAGATGAACGCGTTCTTCGCCGACTATACGAGGAACATCTCCAAGGGTGGCACCTTCATCAAGACCTCGCGCCCGCTGGAGGTGGGCAGCCGGTGCCAGTTCTCGCTCTCGCTGCCGGCGTTGCCGGTACCGCTGGTGCTCGACGGGGAGGTGATCTGGATCCTCACTGCGGAGGACGCGCAGCAGAGCGGCGCGGAGCCCGGGATGGGGATCCGGTTCGTGTTCGCCGACGAGGCCGGCCGCCGCGAGTTCGAGCGGGTGATCGAACGGATCATGGAAGAGAGCCTCGGGGCCGACGTCGTCCGGCGGCTGCTGCGGCGTTGAGCACGGATCACTCCGATATGCCGATGAAGACTGCGCGTGTGCCCGGTCCCACCGCATGCACCGCCGCCTCGCCGGCGGCGACTTCGACGACGTACTGGGAGGGCTTGCCCACGGTGCGCGGCGTATCCGTCTGGGGGACCGCATTCGCCACCACCCCGATCACCGCCCGGCCCTCGTCCAGGAAGATCATGTCCAGAGCGATGAGCGTGTTGTGCATCCAGAACGTGTGCTCCTCGCTGGCCGGGAAGACGAAGACCATGCCGCGATCCGGCTCCAGCGACCGGCGGTACATGAGCCCGCGCGCCCGTGACGCTTCGTCGCCGGCGATCTCCACCTTCACCACCCATGGACCGCGCTCTGTATCGAACCGCACGGCGCCTTGTGAAAGGGCAGGCGCGGCCTTCTCCGCCGCTTCGGTGTGGCAAGCGGCTGCGCAGAGCAGTCCCGTGACGATGCGGCGCATGCGCGCCAAGCTACCTCACTGCGAGCGGGCGCAGTACCAGCTCGAGCCGAGCTGGCCGAACAGTTGCTGGTAACGGTCCGGGGTCAGCCGCGCCTTCATGGCGGCCAGGTAGTCCGGGCTCAGCGCGAGCTGCGCGCAAGCGAGTCCGGCGGGGCAGCTCGCTCCCTCGCCGCTGCAGGCTTGCGAGCAGTAGCCGCTGCTCGCCCCCTGCATGGCAAGGCAGGCGAAGCTCTCGCACTCGCTCGAGCCCAGGTAGAGGTATTGCCGGCCCGGCAACGGGACGAGCTCCGCTCCGGCGCCGTTCTCTACGTGACAAGGCGCGCCCAGATCCGTGCGTGCGCACGCGGCAGCGCCGAGAACTGTCAGGAGCACGACTGTCCGCAGGGCTGCCATGGCGAGGGAAAGTTGGTTCCCGGCCCTGCCGCCGCAAGGGGTTGCCCGCCTGGGGGGCGCCCCCCATGTTTGCCGCGCCATGCGTCCCTGGGTGCTGTGCGTCATCGCCTGCTCCGCAGCCGCCGCGCGCGCGCAGTCCGCCGATCCGGCGGACACGATCACGGCGGTGCAGAAGCGCCCGCTGCGGCAGGCGCAGCGGCTCGAGATCTCGCCCTACGGCGAGATGGGGATCGGCGATCCGTACCTGCAGCGGTGGGGAGCCGGGCTGCGCGCGATGTGGCACCTGCGCGAAGGACTCTCGGTAGGAGTGGATGCGAACGGCCTCGGCACCTGGGCGACGCAGGAGCTGGTGATCGCGAAGCGGGAGCTGCACGCGCGCATCCTCGAGTCGCGGCAGCGCGCTTCCCTGGCCGGATTCGCGGCCATCGCCCCTCTGTACGGCAAGGTCGCCCTGCCCGGAGATGCGCTCGTCCATTTCGAGACGTTCCTCGACGCTGGGCTCGGCGCTGCCTGGACCGAGACAGACGCGACCCGTGGGGTCCGGCCGATGATCGCCGCCGGAATCGGGCAACGGATCTCGCTGGGGGAAAGCGTCGCCATCACCGCGCGGGTAGGCGGCAACCTCTACGCGGAGCGCGTGATGGTGGACGGCTCCACGCAGACGAAAGCCATGGGGTTCTGGACGGTGAGGTTCGGTCTTTCCTTCTACCTGGGCGGTGGACCATGAAGGCGCTGGTCGCCGCCGCCCTGCTGGTCGCAGCGCAGCCGCGCGCGGCCGACGAGGCACCGCCGGCGGAGGAGACCAAGGTGGCGCAGATCACCCCCGCCGCGCTGCCTCCGGTGGCTTCGGTTCCCAGGTACGGCGCGCCCGCATCGCTTCCGCCGGTGACGGCGCAGCTCTTCCGTCTCGGCGGCATGCTGGAAGTGCAGCCCATGTTCGCGTTCTCCATCGGCGACCCGTTCTGGAGGACGCTCGGCATGGGCGTGCGCGTCGAGCACCACTTCGACGAGCGCTGGTCCATCTCCGGCCACGCGATCGGTGGCGTTTCGCTGCTTGCCGCGCCGGTCGAGGTCTGCAGCGACTCCTGCAGCAGCCCGGCGGAGGGAAAGTTGCGGTCGACACCGGGCAAGCTGCAGCTCGTGTCCGGCGTGCAGGTCGGTTGGGCGCCGGTCTACGGAAAGCTGTCCCTGATGGGCGAGCGCACGCTGCATTTCGACTTCTACGTCGCCGCCGGTCCCGAGTTGGTGCGCGAGCTGATCGCGCCGGACGCCGCATCGCCCCAAACAGGACGCTGGGCAGCCGGCGGGCGGGTCTCGATCGGCGAGCGGCTCTTCCTCACGAATCGCTTCATGATCCGGTTCGCCGCCAGCGAGCTGATCTATGCGGGCCGGGTCCGCGGGGTTTCCGAGATCGAGCGCAAGCTCATCATCGAGGGTGGAGTCGGCTGGCTTTTCGGCGGCGGGCGCTGACGGGGTTTGGGATGAGCCTGGTTCTCGCAATCCTGCTCGCGGCCGCCGATCCGGCGGCGGCGTACAAAGACCTCAATCGTGCCAACCTCGGCCCGGCGGAGGCACGCACCCGCGTGGCCGGCATGGTGCAGGCGCTGAACGACCTCGCCATGCCGCGCACCGCGACCGTGTTGCTCGCCTCGCTGGCCTCCGATCCCGAGCAGTCGGAAGCGGTCCGCGCCGCTGCTCGCTCCGAGCTCGCCGCGCGCGCTGCAGCAGATCCCGCGCTAGCGCAGCTCCTGCTCAGGGAGCAGGCCGAGCACGGAAAGCTGCCTTCCGCCGTCGCCGTGGCGATCGCTCGCGATCACCTGGAGAGGGCGCTGCAGATTGCACCGCCGGACGAGGACGCCGCTTTCGAGACGACGCACGGGGCCCCGGCGCTGGAACACGCGTCCTCGCCCGCGCACCCGCTCGACAAGGAGCTAGCGGCGGAGATGGGGCTGAGCGCGCCGGAGCCTGTCGTGACGCCGGCTCCGGAGCCACAGCGAGGTCTGCCTGCCCAGGCGCAGCGCGAGCTCGATCTTGCCCGGGCGCTGGCCGCTTCGGTTCCGCCTGGAGATGCGGCGGAAGGCGAGGCGCGCGAGGTGGCAGCGCTGGCGGCGCTAGCGGCAGGAGATCCCGCGCAGGCCACCAAGGAGTTCTTCGCCGTGACGGCGCTTGCCGTTTCTCGCGGTGATGCGGCCGCGGCCGAGCGACGGGAGAAAGCGTACCTCCAGCTCGCGCGGCTCGCTTACCAACGGGGCGACGACGCGCTGGCGACGACCCTCTACGACCGCGTGGGAAGAGGGGCGCCGCAGTGGCTCGACGCGCTGTTCGAGGCGAGCTGGGCGCATTTCCGCCGCGGCGAGGACGAGAGAGCGCTGGGAAACCTGCTCACGCTGCACGCGCCGTTCTTCCAGGAAAGGTTCTTCCCCGAGTCGTTCATTCTCAAGGCCCTGGTGCTCTACGAGAACTGCCGGTACGCGGACGCGAGGGCGGCGCTGGCCGACTTCCAGCGGCGCTACCAGCCGCTTCACGACGGTCTCGCACAAGCGCTCCCGCAAATCCCCACGCCCCAGGGAGCGGCGGAGCTTCTCGCCCGAGGACCGGTCGGCGTTCAGCAGGCGGTTCCCGCCGCGGCGCGCGAGGAGGTGGCGCGGCTCGAGCAAGGCAGCGATCTCCGCGGCGCGCTCGCTGCCGCCGCGCAGCTGGCGCAGGAGATCGACTCCATCGATCGGCGTCCCGATCCGTTCCGTGCTTCCCCGCTCGTCGCCCGCGTGGCTCCGCTCGCGCGCCAGGCTCGGGCGCGCCTGCTGGAGACGGCGGGGCGCAGGCTGATCGCGCGGCTCGATCACGAGCGGGCGACCCTGCGCGAGCTGCTCGGCCAGTCGCTGCGGCTTTCCTACGAGATCGCCGGTCGCGAGAAGGAGCTAGCCACCTCGGGCCCGGACGCAGCCCTCAGCGCCCAGCCGCACAGGGATCCACCACAGGTGGGCGACGACGAGGAGCTCTGGCCGTTCCAGGGCGAGTACTGGCGTGACGAGCTGGGGAGCTACCGGTACCAGCTCGGCCGGCGGTGCAAGCGCCCGCGCACGCTGGCGCCGACGGCATCGCAGCCAGCGTCCCCGCCGCCGCCGGCGGCTGTTGCCGGCACTCCCGCGGACTGAGAACGAGATTTCCCACGCGTGCCGGCGACGTTCCGCAGGCGTGAGAGCGAGAGGGCGGGGAACGGAGGTTGCACGGCAGAAAGGGACGGGAGCCGGCTGTCCGCGCGCCGCCGGTAGGGAGGGATGTCGATGCTCGCGTTGCTCATCGCCGCCGCAGTGGCCCAGCCCGGGCGCGATCCGACGCTGCTGCACCGCGATCCCGGCGCGATCGTGGCCGCAAAGGAGCAGGAGCAGGAGGCGGCGCTGCGGCGGATGCTGGAGCTAGGCGGATCGCCCGCGGAGCAGGCGGAGGCGCTGGCGCGGCTGGCAGGCCTTCTCCGCTCGCGAGGGCTCGCCTTGAGCATCCGCGCGCAGGCGGAAGCGGACCAAGGCAACGAGGCAGCGGCGGTTCGTGACCGGCGCGCCGTCGCCGATGCGCGCGCGGAAGCCGTCGCCCGCTACCGTGAGCTGCTCAACAAGTATCCCCGCGCGCCACGCACGGACGAGGCGCTCTACTTCCTCGCCGACTCCCTGCAGGAGAGCGGGAGGGATCGCGAAGCGATCGTCGTCGCGCGCGAGCTGACCAGGCGCTTCCCCCGCTCGCCGTGGGCCCCGGCGAGCCACGTCTTCATCGGCGAGCACCTGTTCGACGCCGCCAAGCTGGATGCCGCCCTGAAGGAGTACCGCGCCGCCGCCGAGGCGCCGGACGACGATGTCTATCCGTACGCGCTCTACAAGGCCGCCTGGTGCCGGTTCAACCAAGGCGCGTTCACCGACGCGATGAAGCTCTTCAAGCGGGTGGTGGACATCTCTACGAGCTCGGGCGACGTGAACAAGGTCCAGCTCGCGCGCGAGGCGCGCCGTGATTATGTGCTCGCCTACTCGCGCACCGGCAGACCCGATTCCGCGAAGGAGGAGTTCGCGCGGAAATTCGGGGCCCAGCCCGGGTTGAGGATGCTCGAGCAGTACGCAAAG
>WNFT01003866.1_pt1 | contig 22886 bp, 26 predicted proteins | sample 5400191 | NCBI WGS metagenome assembly WNFT01 (sample SAMN13153359, study PRJNA577476) | soil metagenome | isolation source: 80 cm saprolite under Madrone tree | place: USA:California | collected 2016-06-14 | reverse complement strand
CGTTTCTGCCGATGAACGTGACCGTGACGGTCGAGAGCGGGACGACGCCGCGGGCGGGCTCGGGCCGGCCGGGGTCGCTGCTCGACGTCGCCCTCGCCGGCCGGGTGCGCCTGACGCACGACTGCGGCGGCAGCGGCGCGTGCACCACCTGCCACGTCGTCGTGCGCGGGGGATGGGAGAACCTCTCGCGGATGGGAGCGGACGAGGAGGACCGGCTCGACCTGGCGTGGGGTCTCACGGCCCGCTCGCGGCTGGCCTGCCAGGCCGTCGTCCGCGGCGACGTCGTCGTGGAGATTCCGGCGTGACGCGCCCGGGGAGCGGGCGGCCTCTACCAGGAGATGACCTGGTCGCTCTCGAAGATCAGCTCGAGCAGCTCCCCGTAGCCGAGATCCCGGGGGACGTGCCGCACGGCGACGCCCCGGGGCAGGGACGGGACCGCCGCGCCGTGCAACAGCACGACCGTCACCCGGGTGTCCGGCTCTCGGTGCTGTCGTTCGATCGCGGCCAGCGCGGCGCCGGGCGCGTCCTTGAGCAGGTGGAGCGTCGTGCGCATCAGAACACGAGGAAGCGCCCGCCCGCGTCCACGATCGCCGCGAGCTCCAGCGGCGAGACCAGGACGACCGGATGGCCCGCCGCGTTCCAGTCGGCCGCGACGGGGACTCCGGCGCGGTCGACGTGGAGGGGCACGCCGAGCCTCTTGAGCTCGGTCCGAAACCGCGCGATGTCGTCGCCGTCGACGAGCCCATCGGTGTCCGCGTCTAGCAGGTGCGCGCCCGGGCCGGCCAGCACGAACGTCGCGGCCCGGTCGCTGGCCACCACGCCGAGCCCGATCCGCATGGCCTCGGCGGCGCGGTGGGACGCGCGCGGATCGGTGGAGATGATGACGACCACCGGCTCGGCGGCGCTCACGACCTTAGTTGAGGGCGACGAAGCGGTCGGCTCCGGTGACCACGTCGGTCAGCACGACGAGGCCGCAGTAGATGACGCCGTCGAGCTCCTCCAGCGGGAGACCGCGCCGCTGGCAGCCGTAGGCGCAGACGAAGAGCTTGGCGCCGCGGGCGGGGAGCCGCCGGACGCGCGGGTCGCCGAGCGCGCGGACGGCGTCGTCGATGAGGTAGAGGTAGAGGTCGACCCCGCGGCGGAGCGCTTCCTCGCCGAGCGCGATCGCGGTCTCGAGATTGGGATGGCCGGGGGCGGTGGACAGCATGAGCCCGAATTTTTTCTTCGTGAGATCCACGTCGAAGCGAGCGTAGCATCCTGAGATAGAGGGAGCAAGCGCATGGGTCGCCGCGTGTACCTGGACCACAACGCCTCGACGCCCGTCCATCCCGAGGTGATCGCCGAGATGCTGCCCTACCTCGCCGAGCGCTTCGGGAACCCGTCGAGCATCCACGGCTTCGGCCGGGAGGCGCGGGAGGGTCTGGAGACGGCGCGGGAGCGGATCGCCGACTTCCTCGGGGTCGGCAAGGACGAGATCGTGTTCACCTCGGGGGGGACCGAGTCCGACAACCTCGCCGTCAAGGGCGTGGCGCTGGCGCGCGGCGGCGGGCACATCGTCACCTCGCGGGTCGAGCACCACGCCGTGCTCCGGTCGTGCCAGGCGCTCGAGCGCCAGGGGTTCACCGTCACCTACCTGCCCGTCGACGGGGACGGCCTCGTCGACCCCGACGATGTCCGGCGAGCGATCCGCCCCGACACGATCCTCGTCACGATCATGCACGCCAACAGCGAGGTCGGCACGATCGAGCCGGTGGTGGAGATCGGGCGCGTCGCCCGCGCGCACGCCGTCCCCTTTCACGTCGACGGGGTGCAGACGTTCGGCAAGATGCCGATCGACGTGGACGCCGCCGGCATCGACCTCCTGTCCTTCTCGAGCCACAAGATCTACGGCCCGAAGGGGGTGGCCGGCCTCTACATCCGGAAGGGCACGCGGATGGCCGCCGTCCAGGACGGCGGGGAGCACGAGCGACGCCGGCGGGCGGGGACCGAGAACGTGGCGGGCGTCGTCGGCCTCGGCAAGGCGGTCGAGCTCCGCGCGCGCGAGATGGCCGCCGAGGCCGAGCGGGTGCGGGCGCTGCGGGACCGGCTGACCGCCGGCCTCCAGACGCGGGTACCCGACGTGCGGGTCAACGGGCATCCGACGCGGCGGCTCCCGGGCACCGCCAACGTCTCCTTCCGGCACGTGGAGTCGGAGTCGATCGTGCTCGGCCTCGACCTCAAGGGCGTCGGCGTGTCGGCGGGATCGGCCTGTACCTCCGGCAACGTCGAGCCCTCCTACGTGCTCGTGGCGATGGGCGTGCCGCTCGAGTGGGCGATGGGCGCGGTGCGGTGCTCGCTCGGCCGGGGCACGACGGCCGAGGACGTCGACTACGTGATCGACGCGGTCGAGCCGATCGTCCGGAAGCTGCGGGCGGCGTCGCCCGTCAGTCGATGACCTACAGCCGGACCTTGATCGAGCACTTTCGGAACCCGCGGAACGCCGGCCTGATGGCGAACCCGGACGCGGTGGGGGAGGGAGGGGACGACAAGTGCGGCGACCTGGCGCGCTTCTACCTGCGCGTGCGCGACGGCCGCGCCGTCGACGTCCGCTTCCAGACCTACGGCTGCGGCCCGACGATCGCGGCGGCCAGCGCGGGAAGCGAGCTGGCCACCGGCCGGCCGGTGGACGATCTGCTCCGTCTGCACCGTGACGACGTCGAGCGGGCCGTCGACGGGCTGCCCGACGAGCGCAAGCACGCGGCCGACGTGGTGGCGGAGGCGATCCGGGCCGCCGCCCAGGACTACGTGAGGCGCCATGTTTGACGCGCTCCGGCGGGACGTCCGCACCGTGCTCGAGCGCGACCCGGCCGCCCGGTCGCCGCTCGAGGTGCTCCTCTGCTACCCCGGCGTCCACGCCCTCGCCGTCCACCGCGTCGCCCACCGGCTCTGGAACCGGGGCTGGACGACGACGGCGCGGTTTGCCTCGCACGTCTCGCGGTTCCTGACGGGCATCGAGATCCACCCGGCGGCGAAGGTCGGGCCGGGTCTCTTCATCGACCACGGCCTCGGCGTGGTGATCGGGGAGACGGCGGAGGTCGGCGAGAACGTGACGATCCTCCAGGGCGTCACCCTGGGAGGGACGAGCCTCCGGCGGGAGAAGCGGCATCCGACGCTCGGCGACAACGTCGTCGTGGGCGCGGGGGCCAAGATCATCGGCGCCTTCAAGATCGGCGACGGGAGCCGGATCGGCGCGGGCTCCGTCGTCGTCCGGGAAGTGCCGCCCAACTCGGTTGTGGTCGGGGTGCCGGGGCGCGTAACATACCGGGACGGGCAACGTGTGGGCGGCATCGATCTCGACCAGGTCGACCTGCCCGACCCGGTGGCGAAGGCGATCGAACAGCTGATGGAGCGCATCCGGAACCTGGAGGCCGAGGTGGAGATCCTGCGCAAGGCTATCGCGGCGGCGGAGCCGGACGACAAGAAGTGAGCCTCGGACGGAGTGTTCCGGGCGACGCCAGCGAGGACCAGGCGAGAGTGCTCCCGAAGGACATGATGACCGCGACGGAAGCCTCGGCGTACCTGTCGATGGACGAGGCGACGGTGACCCGGATGGCCGCGGAGCGACGGATCCCGTCGATGGAGGTCGACGGCGTCTGGGTCTTCTCAAAGAAGTCGATCGACAAGTGGCGCCGGCAGCAGGAACAGCGCGACGTCGGCCGGTGACGTTCTAGTCCTCCTCCCGCGCCCCGCGCCGCCCGCCGGCTCGCCGTCGAGGTCCCCTCGGGTGCCGCCCTCGAGCAATCGTTCCCGGATACCCCTGACCCCAGCGCGGTGCCCGAGCCCGGTTGGGGGTCTGCCGCGGCGGCGCCGGCGATGACCGGCGCTCGGCCGGTGCCGCGCGCGATCATCCATGTCGACATGGATGCCTTCTACGCCTCGGTGGAGCAGCGAGATCGGCCGGAGCTCCGGGGCAGGCCGGTCATCGTCGGCGCCGATCCCGTGGGGCGCGGCGTCGTGACGGCGGCGTCCTACGAGGCTCGACCGTTCGGGGTGCACTCGGCGATGCCGATCCGCACGGCGGCCCGGCTCTGCCCGCACGCGACCTTCCTGCCCGTCGACCTGGCCAAGTACGGCCGCGTGTCGGCGGAGATCATGGCGGTCCTGGGGGAATTCTCGCCGCTGGTCGAGCCTGTCTCGATCGACGAGGCCTTCGTCGACGTCACCGGGACCCGCGGGCTCCACGGCCCGCCGCCCGTGGTCGCGCGGGCGATCAAGTGCCGGATCCGGGCGGAGGTGGGGCTGGTGGCGTCGCTCGGCCTGGCCGGCAACAAGTTCCTCGCAAAGGTCGCGTCGGATCTCGGCAAGCCCGACGGGCTCGTCGAGGTGCCGGCGGGCCAGGAGGCCGCCTTCCTCGCGCCGCTGCCGATCCGCCGGCTCTGGGGCGTCGGGGCCGCGACGGAGCGGGAGCTGACGAGCCTCGGCGTCGCGACGATCGGCCAGCTCGCGCGGATGCCCGGCGCGACGCTCGAGGCGCGGTTCGGCCTCTCCGGCCGCCACCTCCGCGAGCTGGCGCTCGGACGGGACGACCGGCCGGTCGACCCGGGGGGAGCGCCGAAGTCGGTCGGCGCCGAGGAGACGTTCGAGCGGGACCACCGTGACCTCGACCGCCTCCGCCGGGTGCTCCGGGAGCAGGCGGAGCGTGTCGCGCGCGAGCTGCGCGAGCGGGGCTTCGCGGCCGCGCGCGTCGTCCTGAAGGTGAGGTTCGCCGACTTCAGGACCTTGACGCGGAGCGAGACCGGCGACCCCACGCAGGACGGCCTCGAGCTCTACCGGCGCGCCGTCGACCTGCTGGGACGGGTGGAGCTCGGCCAGCCGGTCCGTCTCATCGGGCTCTCCGCCTCGGCGCTGGGGCCGCCCGGGGCGGGCCAGCTCTCGCTGCTCGACCCGGCGGCGGTGCGCCGCGAGCAGCTCGGCCGCGCGGTGGACCGCCTGGCCGCCCGCTTCGGCGCGGATAGCATCCGCCCCGCCAGCCTTCTCCCGCGGCCCAATAGCGATTGACCGGCGGTGGCCGGGTGAGGTCGTCCGGGTGCGGGGTGGTTGGGGCGGGGTCGCACATAGCGATTGACACCCACCAGTCGGTCCGTAGAATACGGGCGGTCCGCAGCGGCTGTTTCACGTTGTGCCGGACGCGTTTCGTCCCCACGACCGACGGCTCCCCCGGCTGAGCACGGTCGCACAGTGAGGCCGGCAGCCGGCCGTGACCCGACAGGGAGAAATGGGGCCGCCGCCCACATCCTCGCTCCTGACCGTCCGGGACGTCAGCCTCCGCTTTGGCGGGATCGTCGCCCTCGACGGGGTCTCTTTCGAATTGGCGGCCGGACAGATCGTCGGCCTGATCGGCCCGAACGGCGCGGGCAAGACGACCCTCTTCAACTGCCTGAGCCGGCTCTACACGCCCGAGCGGGGAGAGATTCTCTTCGAGGGACGATCCGTCCTCCGCCTGACGCCCCCCCGGATCGCCGGGCTCGGCGTCGGCCGGACCTTTCAGAACCTCGCGCTGTTTCCGACCTTGACGGTGCTCGAGAACGTCCTGGTCGGGCTGCACAGCCGGACCCGCAGCGACTTCGCGAGCAACGCCCTCCGCCTGCCGTGGGTCGGGCGAGAGGAGCGCCGGAGCCGCGGGGCCGCGCTGGAGCTCCTCGCGTTCCTCGACCTCGAGGGCCTCGCCGATCATCCGGCGGCCGGGCTTCCCTTTGGCACCCTCAAGCGCGTGGAGCTGGCCCGGGCGCTGGCCGGCCGGCCGCGGCTCCTGCTCCTCGACGAGCCCGCGGGCGGCCTGAACCACGAAGAGGTCGCCGCCCTCGGCCGGCTCCTTCGCGGCATCCGCGACCGCCGCGGCGTGACGGTGCTGCTGGTCGAGCACCACATGAGCCTCGTGATGCAGGTGTCGGACGAGGTGGTGGTGCTCGACTTCGGCCGGAAGATCGCGGAGGGGCCGCCCGCCCAGGTCCAGCAGGACCCGCAGGTGATCCGCGCCTACCTCGGGAGCGACAACTGATGGCGGCGTTGCTCGAGGCCCGCCAGCTCGAGGCCCGGTACGGGTGGACGAAGGTCCTCCACGGCGTGACGTTCGCGGTCGCCGAGGGCGGGATCACGACGGTCCTCGGCGCCAACGGGGCCGGCAAGACCACCGCCCTGCGCGCCGTCTGCGGCATGGTCGAGACCTCGGGCGAGATCCGCTTCGACGGCCGCCGGATCGACGGCCGGGCGACCGAGGACGTCGCCCGCCTCGGCATCGCCCACGCGCCCGAGGGGCGCGGCACGTTCGTCGGCATGACCGTCGAGGAGAACCTGTGGCTCGGGGCGTACGCCCGACGCGACCGCACCCGGCTCGCCGACGACTTCGAGCGCGTCTACCACTACTTCCCGATGCTCCGGGAGCGCCGCCGACAGCGGGCGGGGACGCTGTCCGGGGGCGAGCAGCAGATGCTCGCGGTGGCGCGGGCCCTCATGCTGCGGCCGCGGCTCTTGCTGCTCGACGAGCCGTCGCTCGGGCTCGCGCCGCTCGTCGTCCACGAGATCTTCCGCATCGTCCGCGCGATCAACCGTGACGAGCATGTCAGCGTGCTCTTGGTCGAGCAGAACGCGTCGCTGGCGCTCGACCTCGCCGACCAGGCGTATCTCCTCGAGACGGGCCGCGTGGCGATCGCGGGGCCCGCGGCGGACCTTCGGCGGGACGATGCGATCCGCCGCTCCTACCTCGGGTACTGACGGCGTCGCGATGGACGTCTTCCTCCAGCAGGTGGTGTCGGGGCTCGCCACGGGCGGCATCTACGCGAGCCTCGCTCTCGCGCTGGTCATGATCTACCAGGCGACGGACGTCGTGAACTTCGCCCAGGGCGAGATGGCGATGTTCAGCACCTACCTCGCCTGGTCGATGCTGAACCGCGGCGCCCCCTACTGGCTGGCCTTCGCCCTGACCGCCGCCATCGCGTTCGTGGGGGGGCTCGCGATCGAGCGGCTGATCATCCGGCCGGTGGAGAACGCGCCGGTCCTCGCGATCGTGATCGTGACCCTGGGCCTCCTCGTCATCTTCAACTCGGTCGCGGGGTGGCTCTACTCCTACATCATCCAGCCGTTCCCGAGCCCGTTCCCGCGGGCGCCGATCCGGATCGGCCGCGTCGTGTTCGGCCCGCACGACCTCGGCGTGATCGGCGTGACGCTGGTGATGCTGGTCCTCCTGTGGCTCTTCTTCCGCTTCACGAGCCTCGGCCTCGCGCTGCGGGCGGCCGCGCAGAATCCCGCCGGGAGCCGGCTCGTCGGGATCCGCGTCGGCTGGATGCTGGCGCTCGGCTGGGGCCTGGCCGCCCTGATCGGCGCCGTGGCCGGAATGATGGTGGCGCCGATCATCTTCCTCGAGCCGAACATGATGAGCGGGATCCTGATCTACGCGTTCGCCTCGGCCACCCTCGGTGGGTTCACGAGCCCCGGCGGTGCCGTGCTGGGCGGCTTCCTGGTCGGGGTGATCGAGAACCTGGCCGGCACCTACGTCAGCTTCATCGGCACCGACCTGAAGCTGACGCTCGCGCTTCTCGTGATCATCATGGTGCTGCTGGTCAAGCCGAGCGGCCTCTTCGGCCAGGCGGTGGTCCGGCGGGTATGAGGCTCGAGAACGCGAACGCGCCGCTCGCCCCCGAGGTGGCCACCTCGCCCGTCCGGGCCGCCGCCGCGCGCCCCCGCGCCTCCGCGGCCACCGCCGTGCGGGCCGCCGGCCTCCTGACCCTCGTGGGGGGCGCCTGCCTGCTGCCGTTCGAGCTCAGCGACTACCGGACCTTCCAGTTCACCCAGGTCTTCATCTACGCGATCGCGCTCCTCGGCCTCAACATGCTGACCGGGTACAACGGCCAGATCTCGCTCGGCCACGGGGCGTTCTACGCGATCGGCGCCTACACGACCGCGATCATGATCGACCGCTGGGGGGTGCCCTACGGCTGGACGATCCCGGTGGCCGGCCTCGTCTGTCTGCTCGCCGGCTTCCTGTTCGGGATCCCGGCGCTCCGGCTGGAGGGGCTCTACCTCGCGCTCGCGACCTTCGCCCTGGCCCTCGCGGTGCCGCAGATCCTCAAGCACTTCGACGGGTGGACCGGGGGCTCGCAGGGCATCGTGCTCTCGAAGCCGTCGCCCCCGGCGGGGCTGCCGCTCAGCCCCGACCGGTGGCTCTACTTCCTGAGCCTGGGCCTCCTCCTCCTGCTCTTCGTGCTCGGCTGGAACCTGCTCCGCGGCCGGACGGGACGGGCCCTCGTCGCGATCCGCGACAACCCGATCGCGGCCGAGGCGATGGGCGTGAACGCCGCCCTCTACAAGTCGCTGACGTTCGGCGTGAGCGCGGCCTACACGGGGATCGCGGGCGCCCTCGGCGCGCTGGCGATCGCGTTCGTGGCGCCCGACACGTTCAACGTCTTCCTGTCGATCACGTTTCTCGTCGGGATCGTCGTCGGCGGGCTCGCCTCGATCGCGGGCGCGGTCTTCGGCGCGCTCTTCATCCAGTTCGTGCCAAACTGGGCCCAGGCCATCTCGAAGGCAGCACCGTGGGCGATCTACGGCGTGTTCCTGATCGGTTTCATGTACGTCATGCCGCGGGGAATCGCGGGCGCGCTCCGGCTGCTCGGGCGCCGGCTGGCGCGGGCGACAGGGTCTCGCCCGGGATAATCACAGCGGACCAAGGAGGGGAGCATGCGCTACACGAAGCTCGTTCTCGCCGGGGCGCTGACGCTCGCGCTGGGCGGGCCCACCGCCCGCGCGGTCGCCGCGGACCCGGGCGTCACCGCCACTGAGGTCAAGATCGGCAACACCAACCCCTACAGCGGCCCCGCCTCGTCGTACGGGACGATCGGCAAGGCCATCGCCGCCTACTTCAAGATGCTCAACGACGAGGGCGGCGTCAACGGGCGGAAGATCAACTTCGTCAGCCTCGACGACGGCTACAGCCCGCCCAAGACGGTTGAGATGGTTCGGCAGCTCGTCGAGCAGGAGCAGGTGCTCTTCCTCTTCCAGACCCTCGGCACCCCGACCAACACGGCGATCTGGAAATACATGAACGATCAGCGGGTGCCCCACCTCTTCGTGGCGACCGGCGCCACGAAGTGGGGCGACCCCAAGGGGCACCCGTGGACCATGGGCTGGCAGCCGACCTACCAGGCCGAGGCGCACATCTACGCGGAGTACATCCTGAAGCATCTGCCGAACGCGAAGATCGGGGTCCTCTATCAGAACGACGACTACGGGAAGGACTACCTGAAGGGCTTCAAGGACGGGCTCGGGCCGGCGGGTCAGAAGATGATCGTGTCCGAGCAGACCTACGAGGTGACGGACCCGACCGTCGACTCCCAGATCGTCAACCTGAAGGAGAGCGGCGCCGACGTCTTCTTTAACATCACGATCCCGAAGTTCGCCGCCCAGGCGATCCGCCGGGCCTTCGACATCGGCTGGAAGCCGACCCAATTCATCAACAACGTGTCCGCGTCGATCGGCGCCGCCCTCAAGCCGGCCGGCCTCGAGGCCTCCAAAGGCCTCATCACCGCCCTCTACCTCAAGGATCCGGACGACCCGGACTGGAGGGACGACCCGGGGATGAAGGCGTGGAGGGTGTGGATGCAGAAGTCCTACCCGGACGGCAACCTCCACGACGTGAACAACGTCTACGGCTACAGCGTCGCCCAGACGCTGGTCCACGTCCTCCGGCAGTGCGGCCCGGAGCTGTCGCGCGGCAACGTCATGCGGCAGGCGGCGAACATCAAGGACCGCCTACGACAAGCTGGCGCGTGAGGATCGCTTCGTCCGGATGCGGGGCCGGCGGGTGGCCGAGCTCAAGGTGGCCCAGGGCCTCCCCCCGTTCCCCGACCTGGCGAGCCGCGAGTCGATCAAGGAGCGCGTCCACGGCATCCTCGTCGGCGAGCTCCAGGCCATGGAGGGGGCCGGCCGGTCCGTCTACGACTTCCCCGACGCGCCGTGGGAGTTCACGCTGGACATGGCGCGGCAGGTGTGGGACGAGTCGCGGCACGTCGAGGTCTACCTGCGCCTGCTCGAGCACCTGGACGGCTACGTCGGGGAGTACCCGGAGACGACCATTCTGTGGCGGTGCGCCTGCGCCGAGGACGCGGCGGCCCGGGTCGCGGGCGTGAACCGCGGGCTCGAGGGGCTGGCCTGCGACGTCTTCAACCAGCTGATCCACATCGCCCGCAAGATCGGCGATCCGATCCTCGAGCACGCGGTGGACTACGTCCTGGCCGACGAGATCACCCACGTCCGCATGGGCTCGAAATGGCTCGACGCGCTGACCGAGGGGGATCCCGAGCGGCGCCGTCGCGCGATCGAGTTCCAGGAGACGATCGACGAGCGGTTCAACCTGGGCGGCATCCGCCAGGAGGGCGACCCAGAGACGGTGCCGATCTCGATCGCCACCGAGGCGCGCCGGCTCGCCGGCTTCACCGACGAGGAGATCGACCGCCTCATCAAGGCGACACAGCGCTCCCCGGTGTACTGATAGCTCAGCGGCGGTGACCGCGCACACGCTCGCTGGGCACTTCTCGGTCGACGCCTCCGCCAAGCGCATCCGGCACTACCGCTTCGTCGAGGAGCGCATGATGCGGACGATGGGCGGCTGGATCGCGCTCACGCCGGAGCTCTCGGCCAAGCTTGTGCTCGGACGCCACGTGTGGGACTGCGCCCAGCACGCCGACCTCTGGGGCAAGCGGCTGCCCGAGCTGCGCGCCCCTGCTCAGCGCTCGGAGCCGTCGGGCGAGGCCTTCGTCCGCTTCATGGCGGAGCTGGCGAGCCCGGAGGCGTTCCACCAGACCGCGGAGCGGCTCGTCGGTGTCTACCGAGTCCTCAAGCCGTGCCTGCTCGCGACCTACGAGCACCACCTCGCGCGGGCGAACCCGGTCTACGAGCCCCCCACCCGACGGATCCTCGAGCGCTGCGTCGAGGAGGAGCGGCGCCACGTCGCCGCCGGGGAGGCGATCCTCCGCCAGCTCCTGGCGACTCCGGATCTCACCAGGCGGGCGCGGGAGTGGGAGCAGCGCCTGTCGGAGCGGCTCGGCGAGACGGCGGGGATCGCGGGGGATGGCGTAGAGCGGCGGGCCGCCCCCCCGGCCGCGGGCGAGGCTCCGGAGATCGCCCAGGATCTCGTGCAGGTCGAGAAGCCCCTCGGCCGGTTTCCGATCCCCGGCGAACTCGCGCGTCAGCTCGACGCCCACGCTCGGGCGATCCTCGCGGGGGACCTCGGGGCCCTCGAGCGGCAGGTCCTTCCGGAGGCGCGCGACGCCGTGATGCCGGCGTACCGTGAGCTCGCCGGCGGGGCGGTCTCGGAGCTGACGCTGGTCGCCAGTGCGCGCCTCGGCGGACACTGGGTGCTCAAGCAGCGGCTGACCGGCCCCGACGGGGTGCGCCTGCTCCAGGCCCGCTGGCAGACAGGGGAGCGCGGCTGGCAGGTGGCCGAGGCGGACATCGTCCGCCGCGAGCCCGCCCCGTAGCGGGGGTCCGCGCCGGGCTCGCCGAGCGACGGGGAGCGAGGTCTTCGGTACCTGCGACGCCGCGGCTCGCCACGCTGATCGCCTCCGAGGAGACGCGGGACCGGGCGATCGCGCGGGTGCGCGGGCGGCGCTGGCCGCCCGCGGGATCGAGGGCGCCGCCTTCCGGGCGGGTTGGGTGGACACGCGGATCGTCGACGGAGGAGCCTTCGATGCGTGAGGAGATCAAGGCCCACATCACGGGCGTCGTCTTCCAGATCACGGCGCGGCCGGGGGATCGGGTCGCCGCCGGCGACCCGGTGATCGTCCTCGAGTCGATGAAGATGGAGATCCCCGTGGAGGCGCCACGCGCTGGGGCCGTCATCGAGGTCCGCGTGGCCGAGGGCCAAACCGTTCAGGAAGGCGACACGGTCGCCGTCCTCGAGTAATCGACGAGGAGCCGATGGCACAGGCGAGGGACACCGGCGGCGTCAGGATGGTGCGGGCCGACCGGCTCCGGCCGCTCGTCCGGAGCCTCTTCACGGCGGTCGGCGTGCCGGACGCGGACGCGGAGACGGTCGCCGAGGTGCTGGTGGAGGCCGACCTGCGCGGCGTCGAGTCCCACGGGACGACCCGGGTGGCCGGCTACGTGAGCATGATCAAGGGCGGGCTGCTCAATCCGAAGCCGACCGTCGAGGTCTTCCGGGACACGCCGTCGACGGCGATGCTCGAGGGCGACCGCGCGTTCGGCATCGTGGTCGCCACGCGCGCCATGCGACTCGCGATCGGCAAGGCCGCGCGGACGGGCGTGGCCTGCGTGACCGCCCGGAACGTGACCCATACCGGGATGGTCGGCTTCTATCCCATGCTCGCGGCCCGCGCCGGGATGATCGGCGTCGCGGTGAACAACGGGCCCGCCATCCTGCCGCCGTTCGGCGGGAGGACGCCGACCGTCGCGACGAACCCGTTCAGCGTCGCCGTGCCGGCGGGGGCCGAGCGGCCGATCGTCCTCGACATGGCGACCTCGATCGTGGCCGGCGGCAAGCTCCGCCTGGCGGCCAAGAAGGGGCTGCCGATCCCGGAGGGCTGGGCGCTCGACCGGAACGGGGCGCCCACCACGGACCCCGGGGAGGCGATCTTCCACGGCTTCCTCCAGTGGGCCGGCGGCTACAAGGGCTTCGGCTTGGCGACGGTGGTCGAGGTCCTGAGCGGCGTCCTCTCCGGCGGCCTCTTCGGCCGGGACGTCCCGGCGATGCGGGAGTTCGGGCGGGATCCCCTCATCACGAGCGCGTTCTTCATGGCGATCAACGTCGAGGCGTTTATGCCGCTCGCCGAGTTCGGCGCGCGGGTCGATCGCCTCATCGGCCACGTCAAGTCCTCGGCGCCGGCCCCCGGGGTCGAGGAGGTGTTCGTCGCGGGGGAGCTCGAGTTCCGCCGCCAGGCCGAGCGCGCGCGAGACGGCATCCCCCTGAGCGACGTCGTCTGCCGCGAGCTCGAGCGGCTTGCGGCCGAGCACGGGATCCGGTGTGAGCTGTGAGGCGGCGCGGCCGCCCTGGCGCGCGCCGCTACTTCTTGGCCTGGGCTTGGGCGACCGCGGCCTCGGCCGCCTTGAAGCCGAGCTTGCTGTGCGTCCCGTCGCAGAACGGCTTGGTCGTCGAGCCGCCGCAGCGGCAGAGGGCGATGGTCGACCGCCCCCCGGTGTGGACGCGGGCGCCCGTGGGATCCTGGAGCTCGATTTCGCCTTCGACGACGTAGGGCCCGTTCGGGCGCGCGGTGATCTTGACCGTCATGGCTGCCTCCCGTTCGCGGATGAGTAGCCCGCCTCCCCCCAGAGTACACTAGGACCGTCGCGATGACGGAATCGGGCGCCATCCTCCTCGTCGCCTGCTACGAGCTCGGCCACCAGCCACTGGCGGTAGCCTGGCCGGCGGCGTTCCTCGAACGCCTCGGCTACCGGCCGGCGACGCTCGACGTCTCCGTCGAGCCCTTCGACGCCGAGGCGGTCAAGCGCGCGCGGCTCGTCGCCATCTCCGTGCCCATGCACACGGCGCTCCGGGTGGGCGTGGCCGTCGCCGAGCGGGTGCGAGCGGTGAACCCCGGTGCCCACCTCTGCTTCTTCGGCCTCTACGCGACCCTCAACGCCGACTACCTGCTCGCGCACGGGGCGGACTCGGTGATCGGGGGCGAGGCCGAAGCGCCGCTCGCAGAGCTCGCCCGGGCCCGCGCCGACGGCCTCGAGGGCCCGGTCCCGGGCGTGAGCCGTGCGGGGACGCGGGCCGGGCCGTACCTGGCGAAGCTCCCGTTCCCGGTGCCGAGCCGCGGCGGCCTTCCCTCGCTCAAGAAGTACGCCCATCTCGAGCGCGACGGGGGACGCGACCTGGCGGGGTACGTTGAGGCGAGCCGGGGCTGCCGCCACCACTGTCGGCACTGTCCGATCCCGCCCGTCTACGGCGGCCGCTTCTTCGTCGTGCCGCGGGAGATCTGCCTGGCGGATATCCGGCAGCTCGTCGCGGCCGGGGCGACCCACATCACGTTCGGCGATCCGGACTTCCTCAACGGGCCCGGCCACGCGCTCGCGGTCGCGCGCGCGCTCCACGCCGAGTTCCCGCGGCTCAGCTTCGACCTGACGGCCAAGATCGAGCACCTGCTCCGGCACCGACGCCTGCTCCCCGAGCTCGCGGCCCTGGGCTGCGCGTTCATCGTGTCGGCGGTCGAGTCCTTGAGCGACGCCGTGCTCGCGCACCTCGACAAGGGCCACACGCGCGCCGACGTCCAGGAGGCGGTCGGCCTCGTGCGGGCTGCCGGCGTGGCGCTCCGCCCGACCTGGGTGCCGTTCACGCCCTGGTCGACGCTCGACGACTACCGGGAGATGCTCGACTTCGTCGCCGACGAGGGGCTCGTCGACCACGTCGATCCCGTCCAGTACTCGATCCGGCTCCTGGTGCCTCCGGGCTCGCTCCTGCTCGCGAGCCCGGCCATGCGCCCCTTCCTCGGCCCGCTCGTCGAGCGCGACTTCTACTACCGGTGGACCCACCCGGACCCGAGGATGGACCGGTTGCAGGAGGCCGTGCAGGCCGCGGTCGCCCGGGCGGCAGAGTCGGCCGAGGACCCGGTCGTGACGTTCGACCGCGTGCGGGCGCTTGCCCAGCGGACGGCGGGCGAGCCATCGCGGCCCGCGGTGGCGGCTCGGCTCGACCCGGGCCGGCGGCGCCCGCCCCGGCTCACCGAACCGTGGTTCTGCTGAGCGGAGCCCACCGAGGGCCAGTTGGCCCTTCGCGGGAAGTCGGGTACAGTATCAGTCTGAAAGGAGCTGATCATGAGCGTAGATCTGAAGAGCAAGGTTCAGGATTTGGTCGACACCTCAATCAATCCGGCGATCGCGGCCCACGGCGGCTGGGTCGAGCTCCTCGACGTCAAGGACAGCGTGGTCTACCTGCAGATGGGCGGTGGGTGTCAGGGCTGCGGTGCCGCCGACATCACGCTCAAGGCCGGGATCGAGCGCCTGATCAAGGAGGAGCTTCCCGAGATCACCGAGGTGCTCGACACGACCGACCACGCGGCCGGAGACAATCCCTACTACACCGCCGGCAAGTCGTAGCGAGGGCGGGCGGGGGTCGGCCGGGATGGAGCGCGCGCTACTTCTCCTGCCGACCACGACCTACCGCACGCAGGCCTTCCTCGACGCCGCCGGGGCCCTCGGCGTCGAGATCGTCTGCGCCTCCGAACGGCCCAACGTCTTCGAGGAGCGGGCGCCGGACAGGCTCCTGACGCTCGACTTCGACGATCCCGACGCGGCGGCCGAGAGTGTCCGACGGTTCGCCGAGACCTCCCCGGTCGACGCCGTCGTGGGCGTCGACGACCGGACGACCGTGGTCGCCGCCGCCATCGCTGAGCGGCTCGGCCTGCCTGCGAACCCCGTCGCAGCGGCGGCCGCCGCCCGCAACAAGCTCGAGATGCGACGGCGGCTCGCCGCGGCCGGAGTCCCGGTGCCCCGCTTCGAGCCCGTCTCCCTCGACGACGATCTGGCGCCGATCGCCCGGGCCGCGACCTATCCGTGCGTGCTCAAGCCGCTCGCGCTCTCGGCGAGCCGCGGCGTGATCCGCGCGGACACGCCGGCGGAATTCGTCGCCGCCGTCCAGCGCATCGCCCGTATCCTCGCCGGGGCGGGGGACCCCTCGCGCACGCTCCTGGCCGAGGAGTTCGTCCCGGGCGCCGAGGTGGCGCTCGAGGGACTGCTGGTCGGGGGGGCGCTCCAGACGCTCGCGCTCTTCGACAAGCCGGACCCGCTCGACGGACCCTTCTTCGAGGAGACGATCTACGTCACGCCCTCCCGCCTGCCGGCGGTGGTCCAGGCCGAGCTCGCGACCGTGACGGCGCGCGCGGCGGCCGCCCTCGGGCTCCGCGAGGGCCCGGTTCACGCCGAGCTCCGGGTGGGCCCCCGCGGCCCCCGGGTCATCGAGGTGGCCGCGCGGTCGATCGGCGGGCTCTGCTCGCGCGCCCTGAGGTTCGGCACCGGGATGACGCTCGAGGAGCTGATCCTGCGCCACGCGCTCGGGCGGAAGATCGAGTCCTACGAACGCGAGCGCCGGCCGGCCGGCGTCATGATGCTCCCGATCCCGCGCGCCGGTCGACTCCGGGCCGTGACGGGGATCGAGGCGGCGCGGGCGGTCCCCGGGATCGAGGAGATCGTGATCACGACCCACCGCGGCCAGGAGCTCGTCCCGCTTCCCGAGGGCTGGCAGTACCTCGGCTTCGTCTTCGCGCGCGCCGACACGCCCGAGGCCGTCGAGCAGGCGCTCCGTGCGGCGCACGCGCGCCTGGACGTCGAGATCGTCTGAGCCGGCCCGCCGCCGGGGACCCGGCCGACCGCCGAACCGCCGGAGGCTCGGCGCGGACGCTAGGCGCAGCCGGAGCGGGGCGCCCCTCGCGGGCGGCGGGGCACGAGCGTGCAGGCGAAGGTCGCGGGCTGCCGCCGGTACTCGTCGAGCGTGGCTTGGAGGCGCGCCAAGGTGCGGTCGCGCCGGGCGAGCCCCATCCCGTAGATCGCCAAATCGTTGACGAGTCGGGTGTAGAACGCGTGCGGGTGGTCACCGCCGTCCCGCATGCACGGGGTCGGCTTCCGGGCCAGGCGCAGGAGGGGGCCGAAGGCCAGGACGTACTCCCGCAGCACCGCCTCCTGGCCGAGGTCCCGCGGCGCCTCGGGAAAGCGCGCCAGGAATTCGTCGGCCGTCATGGCGCCCGGGGTGGTGCGGGTGTCGAGCTCCGACGAGACCGGGATCTTCATGTCGTCGCCCCCTGCCTAGGATTATAGCGCGGACGGCGGCGCGGACGCCGCCCGGGAGGAGGCACCGGCTCAGTTCTCGACGAAGGCCTTCAGGTTGCGGCCGCGGAGCGGGTGCCGGAGCTTCCGAAGCGCCTTCGCTTCGATCTGACGGATCCGCTCCCGCGTGACGGCGAACCGCCGGCCCACCTCCTCCAGCGTGTGCTCGCCCTCCTCGCCGATCCCGAAGCGCAGGCGGAGGATTTCCTTCTCCTTCTGGCTGAGCGTCGACAGCGCCTTCTCGACCTGGGTCGTCAGATCCTGGCTGATCAGCGAGTCGTTGGGCGACCCCGCGGAGCGGTCCTCCAGGAAGTCGCCGAGCTCGGAGTCCTCGCCGATCGGCGTCTCCAGCGAGAGCGGCTTGCGCGACGACTCGAGGATCAGCCGCACCTTCTTCGCCGGCACGCCCGTGTGCTGGGCCAGCTCCTCCGGGGTCGGCTCGCGCCCCATCTCGCTCGTGAGGTTGCGGTTCACCCGCGAGATGCGGTTCAGCGTCTCCACCATGTGCACGGGGATCCGGATCGTCCGCGAGTGGTCCGCGATGGCCCGGGTGATCGCCTGGCGGATCCACCAGGTGGCGTACGTCGAGAACTTGAAGCCGCGGCGATACTGGAACCGGTCCACCGCCTTCATGAGTCCAATGTTGCCTTCCTGGACCAGGTCCAGGAGGGAGAGATCGCTCCCGAGGTACCGCTTGGCCACCGAGACCACGAGGCGGAGGTTCGCCTCCATCAGCTCGCGCTTGGCCTGCCGCACGATCCGATCGCTCCGGTCGATCTCCGTGATCGCGATCTCGAGGGGCCGGCGAGGCAGACCCGCCAGGCGCTCCAGCTCCCGGAGCTCGCCCCTGGCCGCCCGGCCGGGCTTCCGCTTGGCGTGTCCGGCCGCGTCGACGATCCGCGCGTGGTGCCGGCGGACGCGCCCGACCAGCTGGTCGATGAGCGCCGGCTTGAGCGGCATCTCGCCGACCACCCGCTGGATCGCCTCGCGGTTGGCCGCGATCCACTTCTGATAGTTGGCGCGCGCGGAGGCGCTCCGACGTCGGGCGCCGAGGGCCGCCTCCAGGCGCTCGATCTCCCGGCTGAGCCGCCGGAGCCGCGCGAAGGCCAGCAGGACGGACCTGACCTCGGCGGTGTCGGGCTCGCCGCCTTCCGGCAGCACGATCACGTCGTCCGGAGCGATCTGCTCGTGGCGGAGCCGGTCGCCGACCTCGACGAGGGAGCGGACCGCCATCGGGATGCCGACCAGCGCGCGGCGCAGCCGGATCTGGCCCTCCTCGATCCGCCGGCCGATCTCGACTTCCTGGCGCGCGGTCAGCAGGGGGACCTTGCCGATCTCCTTCAGGTAGAGCCGGACCGGGTCCGTCCCCTTGGCGGCGAGCGGTTCGAGCGCCTCGGCGACGGGCGGCGTCTCGAGCGCCGCCTGCAGCACGTCCGCCGTGGGCTCCTCCACCGCGAGGGGCGCCTTGTCCAGCTCCTGAGTCGTCTCGCCTACCGGTTCCCTGAAAGTCATCGCCCTCACCGCCCCGCTACCTGCCAAGGGCCTCAACTATTTGACGTGTGACGGCCTGGTTTCGTTTCGCGCGCGACACCCCTCCTGACGAACGCGTGCCGCGGGTTCTGGGTTCCGCGTGGGCCATCGACCTGGGCGACGGCCTCCGGTGCCCTGGCCCACACCGAACCGACTCGGCAGGCGTGGTCCCGAAGCGCACGGGACTACAGGCGAATGTCCCCCCGGGGGGCCCAGACCGGACCCCGACGGCCGGGACCCTGTCGCCGCCGCCAGCCTGACACTCGCCGTCTTTAGATGGCGGAGGGGTGCGGACTATTCAGCTCGCCGGGGAGTCTGCTATCATTCCGCGTTCGGGAGGCGGAATGCAGGCAGAAGTCTTAGCGGTCGGCTCGGAACTCCTCCTCGGCCAGATCGTCGACACCAACTCTGCCGTCATCGCCCGGCAGCTGGCCGCGATCGGGCTCGACCTCTACTACAAGACGACCGTCGGGGACAACCTCTCCCGGGTGGCGGCCGCCCTCCGCCAGGCCCTCGGCCGCTCGCAGGTCGTCCTGACGACGGGCGGCATCGGGCCCACCGCGGACGACATCACCCGCGAGGCCGTCGCCGCCGCCACGGACCGGGAACTCGTCTTCTCCGACCACCTGATGGCCCAGATCGAGGCCTACTTCGCGGCGCGCGGGGGGCAGGTGTCACCCTCGAACCGCCGCCAGGCGTTCATTCCCGCGGGCGCGATCGCCGTGGAGAACCCCGTCGGCACGGCGCCGGCCTTCATCGTGGAGGTCGGCGACCGATGCGTGATCACCTTGCCCGGCGTGCCGCGGGAGATGGAATACCTCCTGGTCAACCGGGTCATTCCCTACCTGCGCGGGCGGTACGGCCTCAAGGGCGAGATCCGCCTGCGCGTGCTCAAGATCGTGGGCCTCGGGGAGAGCCGGGTGGGCGAGTTGATCGCCGACTTCATGGAAAAGGGGCGGAACCCGACCGTGGGGACGCTTGCCCATCTCGGGCAGGTCGACCTGCGGATCGCCGCCAAAGGCGCCGACGCCGCCGAGGCCGAGGCGCTGATCGCGCCCGTCGAGGCGGAGATCCGGCGGCGGCTCGGGGACCTGATCTTCGGTGCGGACGCCGACACGCTGGAGAGCCAGGTCGGCGCCCGCCTCAACGCCCTCGGGGCCCGCCTTGGGCTGGCGGAGCTCGGCAGCGGAGGCGTGGTCGGCGAGCGCTTCGCCGCCGGCGTTGCCGGCGGCTTCGCGGGCGGCGTCATCCTCGCCGAGCCGGCGGGGGCGGCGCGGATCGGGGCCGACCTGGGCGCCGTCCTCGGGGCGGAGGACCGCGCGCGGGCGCTCGCCCGGGCGGCCGCGCTCTGGGCGGGCGTCCGGGTGGGCGCGGCGACCTACTTCGAGGACGTGCCGACCGTGGCGCCGCCGGTCACGCTGGTGGCGATCGCCGTCTCCCTGGACGGCCAGGCCGACGCGCGCGCGTACCGCTTCGGCGGCGACCTGCCCTCGATGCGGATCCGCGCCGCGACCTTCCTGCTCGACCTCGTCCGCCGATCGCTGCCGGCGCCGCGCTGACGCGGCCTTTGGCCTTGTGGACGCGGCCCGGCGGTGCGTACTCTACAGGTGCTCCATGAGGACGCCGGTCCCCCGTCGGACGGACGTGACGACGATCACCCCGAGCGCCAGCTACAGCCTCACCGTCCGCGTCGAGATCGCCCACAAGCCGGGGATGCTCGGGCGGGTCGCCTCGGCCATCGGCGAGGCCGGGGGGGATATCGGCGCCGTCGACCTCGTCGACACCACCCGCGCGCGCGTGGTGCGGGACATCACGATCAGCGCGCGGGACAGCGAGCACGGCCTGCAGATCGTGGCGCGCCTCAAGCGCCTGGCCGGGGCCCGGGTCGTCAGCGTCTCCGACCGCACCTTCCTGATGCACCTCGGAGGCAAGATCGAGATCCATAACAAGGTGCCGCTCCGCACGCGGGACGACCTCTCGATGGCGTACACGCCGGGCGTGGCGCGCGTCTGCCTCGCCATCCGCGAGGACGTCGAGCGGGTGTTTGCGCTGACCATCAAGCAGAATTCGGTCGCCGTCGTCACCGACGGTACCGCGGTGCTGGGGCTCGGCGACATCGGGCCCGAGGCGGCGCTGCCGGTGATGGAAGGCAAGGCGATGCTCTTCAAGGAGTTCGCCCAGGTCGACGCGTTCCCGATCTGTCTGGCGACCAAGGACCCCGAGAAGATCGTCGAGACCGTCAAGCTGATCGCGCCGGTCTACGGCGGAATCAACCTGGAGGACATCGCGGCCCCGCGCTGCTTCGAGATCGAGGAGCGCCTGCGCAAGGAGCTCGACATCCCCGTCTTCCACGACGACCAGCACGGGACGGCGGTCGTCGTGCTGGCGGCGCTCCTCAACGCCCTCCGCATCGTCCGCAAGGAGCTCCGGCGGCTCCGCGTGGTCGTGTCGGGCGTCGGCGCGGCGGGCACGGCCACCGTGAAGACCCTGCTCACGAGCGGCGTCACCCAAGTCATCGGCGTGGACGAGCACGGCACGCTCTACCGCGGGCGCCGAATCGGGATGGACTCCATGAAGGCGTGGGTGGCGGCGGCGACGAACCCGCGCAACCTCCGCGGGAGCCTCGGCGACGCGTTGGCGGGCGCGGACGTCTTCATCGGGCTCTCGGTGCCCGGCGTCCTCGCCGTGCGGGACATCCGGCGCATGGCGCGCGATCCCGTCGTGTTCGCGATGGCGAACCCCGTGCCCGAGATCCAGCCCGAGCTGGCCGAACGCCACGCGCGGGTGATGGCGACCGGCCGCTCGGACTACCCGAACCAGATCAACAACGTGCTCTGCTTTCCCGGCTTCTTCCGCGGCCTGCTCGACTCGCGGGCGCGCATGGTCAACGACGAGATGAAGCTCGCCGCCGCCCACGCGATCGCCGCCTGCGTCAGCCGGAGCGAGCTCGGCCCCGACTACATCATCCCGAGCGTGTTCAACAGGGCGGTGGCGCCGGCGGTGGCGGAGGCGGTCGCGCGCGCCGCCCACCGGACGGGCGCCGCGCGGCGCCGGCGCCGCGTCGGCCTGCCCCGATTCTAGTGCCGGCCGGGCGGCCGCGCTGGTCCGTGGTCATCCCCGCCTTCAACGAGGAGGCGCGCCTGCCCCCGTACCTCGACGAGGTCGTCACGTTCCTCGCCGGGCGCGGGGAGGCCTGGGAGGTCATCGTGGTCGACGACGGGAGCGCCGACCGGACGGCGGCGGTCGTCCGCGCGGCCGCCGTGCGGTCTCCCGGAGTCCGCCTGCTACGGCTGCCTGCCAACCGCGGCAAGGGCGCGGCGGAGCGGGCCGGGATGCTCGCCGCGCACGGCGACTTCCGGCTGTTCGCCGACGCCGACGGCGCCACGCCGATCGGCGAGCTGAAACGGCTCGAGGCCGCCTTCGGGGACGGCGCGGACGTGGTCATCGGGTCGCGCGCGCTCGCCGATCCCGCGGTCTCGGTCCGGGCGCGGCGCCACCGCCGGTGGGCGGGGCGGGTGTTCAACGCCGTCGTGCGCGGCGCCGGGCTCCGCCAGGTCGCCGACTCTCAGTGCGGGTTCAAGGCCTTCCGCGCTCCCTGCGCGGAGGCGCTCTTCGCCGCGCTCGAGACGACCGGGTTCGGCTTCGACGTGGAGCTCCTGCTGCGTGCGGGTCGCCACGGCTACCGAGTCGCCGAGGTGGCCGTCAACTGGACGGACCGCCCGGGCGGGAAGGTCGGGGTGCTGCGCCACGGGCCCGCGATGCTCTGGCAGATCCTGCAGGCGCGCCGTCGCCTCGGACGGGCCGCCCCGGCGGCGCCGGCCCCGCCCCCCGCCGAGGCGTGCTGATGCGGCTCGCGCGCCGGGTGGCGGCCATCGACCCCTTCCTCGCCGTCGAGGTGTTCGAGCGCGCCCAGGCGCTCGAGCGCCAGGGCGTCGACGTCGTCCACTTCGAGTTCGGCGAGCCGGACTTCGAGACACCGGCGGCCGTTCAGGAGGCGGCGCAGCGAGCGATCAAGGACGGCCGGACCAAGTACGCGGCGAGCCTCGGCCTCCTGCCGCTCCGGGAGGCGATCGCCGAGCACTACGCGCGCACGTACGGGGTGACGGTCTCCCCGGATCGGATCCTCGTGACGGCGGGCACCTCGCCGGCCATGCTGCTGTTGTTCGGCGCCCTCCTCGACCCCGGCGACGAGGTGATCCTGTCCGATCCGCACTACGCCTGCTATCCCAACTTCGTCCGCTACGCCGAGGGCACGCCGGTCTGCGTCGAGGTCGAGGAGGCCGACGGCTTCCAGTACCAGCCGGCGGCGATCCGGGCCCGCCTGACGGCCCGCACCCGCGCGATCCTGATCAACTCGCCGGCCAACCCGACCGGGACGCTCCTGGCCGCCGACCGCATGGCCGCCATCGCGGAGCTCGGCCCCACCGTCGTCTCCGACGAGATCTACCACGGCCTCACCTACGAGGGCCGGGAGCGATCCATCCTCGAGTTCACCGACCAGGCCTTCGTGCTCAACGGGTTTTCCAAGGCCTTCGCGATGACGGGCTGGC
>WNFT01001103.1_pt1 | contig 22886 bp, 21 predicted proteins | sample 5400191 | NCBI WGS metagenome assembly WNFT01 (sample SAMN13153359, study PRJNA577476) | soil metagenome | isolation source: 80 cm saprolite under Madrone tree | place: USA:California | collected 2016-06-14 | reverse complement strand
AGATTTTTGCCGATGGTGCCGATTATGAAGGCATCATCAAGATGTCGAAAAACCCGCTGATCAAGGGCTTCACGACCAATCCGACCTTGATGCGAAAGGCCGGAGTCAGCGATTACGAAGCTTTCGCGCGTAAGGTTCTGGCCGCGATCCCCGACCGGCCGGTCTCGTTCGAGGTGTTTGCCGACGACTTTCCGAGCATGGCCGAGCAGGCGCGCACGATCGCGGCATGGGGACCGAACGTGAACGTGAAAATTCCGGTCACCAATACCAAAGGACAGTCCGCAGGCGAGCTCATCCGCGCGCTGTCGTTCGAAGGGGTAGTGCTCAACGTGACGGCCATCTTTACGCTCGATCAGGTCCGCACGGTCATCGACGCGCTTGACCCCGCAACGGCGGCGATCGTCTCGGTTTTTGCAGGTCGCATCGCCGATACCGGCGTCGATCCGATTCCACACATGCGGGCATGCAAACAGATCACGGCCGCCCGCCCCAAAGCAGAGCTGTTGTGGGCCAGCACCCGCGAGCTCTTGAACATCTTCCACGCGGAGCAGAGTGGCTGCGACATCGTTACGGTGCCAAACGAATTTCTGAGCAAGCTCGATCTCGTCGGCAAGGATTTGGCGGAATATTCGCGCGAAACCGTGCAATCGTTCTATCGTGACGCTGCGGCTGCGGCTTATCAGATCAAGACGACCCGTTTCGCGGCGGAGTGAAGGAGAGGGGAATTATGGAGCGACTGTTCGAGAAGGTACTGGTAACCGGCGGTGCAGGCTATTGCGGGGGGCGACTCGTTCCGCAACTGCTCTCCCGCGGTTACAAAGTGACGGTCTATGACATCATGTTCTTCGGCAATCGGTTCCTGCCGAGGGATAACCCCAACCTGCGCATCATCGACGGCGATATTCGCGACACCGCGAAATTCGCGGCGGCGGTCGCAGGCCATGATGCCGTCGTCAATCTGGCCTGCATCTCGAATGACGCGAGCTTCGAGCTTGACGAGGACCTGTCGACCTCGATCAATCTCAACGCGTTCGAACCATTGGTCAAAGCCGCTAAAAAGGCCGGCGTGAGGCGCTTCGTCTACGCTTCTTCGAGCTCGGTCTATGGGGTCTCCGACAAGCCTGATGTCACCGAGGACCATCCGCTCGTTCCGCTCACGCTCTACAACAAATACAAGGGCATGTGCGAGCCGCTGTTGAAGAAGCACACGGATGCGACCTTCACGGGCGTCGTTTTCCGGCCGGCAACCGTCTGCGGGTACTCGCCGCGGCAACGGCTGGATCTGTCGGTCAACATCCTGACCAATCACGCCGTCAATCTTGGCAAGATTACCGTATTCGGCGGGTCTCAGTTGCGGCCGAACCTGCACATCCAGGACTATTGCGATGCAGTGCAGCTGTTTCTCACCGCGCCCGCCGACAAGATACAGAACGAGATCTTCAACGTCGGCTACCAGAATCTGTCGCTCATGCAGATCGCCGAGCTGGTCCGCCGCGTAGTTGCCGAGGAGATGCCCGAGCGCAAGGCGGTCGATATCGTCACCACTCCAACCGACGATGTGCGGTCCTATCATATAAACTCCGATAAGATAAAACGCGTGCTCGGCTATACACCGCGCCATACGATTGAGGATGCCGTGCGCGAACTGTGCAAGGCCTTTCTCGCGAGGAAGCTGCCGAACAGCATGGAGGACGATCGCTACTACAACGTCCGTCTGTTGAAGAGGCTCAAGGCGGCATGAGTTCCAAACCGGCTGCGGTCGTCACCGGCGGTGCCGGTTTCATCGGCAGCCACATGGTGGACGTGCTGCTGGGCGCGGGCTTTGCGGTTCGCGTGATCGACAATCTTGTCGGCGGCCACCGCAGCAATGTCGATCATCTTCGGGGGCATCCGGATCTCTCCTGCTACTGGCAGGATATCCGTCAGCTCGAGCCGGCTTCACCGATCTTTGCCGGGGCGCAGTATGTTTTCCATTTCGCCGGCATTGGCGACATCGTGCCCTCGATCGAGCACCCGACCGAGTACATGGAGACCAACGTGCAGGGCACCGTGCGCGTCCTGGAGTGCGCGCGTTATGCGGCGATCGACAAGTTCGTCTACGCCGCCTCCTCGTCCTGCTACGGGCTTGCGGCCGTACCGACCGCCGAAGACCATCCCATTGCTCCGCAATATCCGTACGCGCTCTCCAAGTACCAAGGCGAGCAAGCGGCGTTTCATTGGCATCGCGTTTATGGACTGCCGGTGAATTCGGTGTGCATCTTCAACGCGTATGGCCCGCGTGTGCGCACGACAGGGGTTTACGGAGCGGTGTTCGGCGTCTTCTTTCGGCAGAAACTTGCGGGCAGGCCTTACACGGTGGTGGGTGACGGAACCCAGCGCCGCGATTTCGTGTATGTGACCGACGTTGCCGAGGCGTTTCTTGCGGCCGCGCGCACGCCGATCAGCGGCGAGCGCTTCAATGTGGGCGCTGGCAACCCACAATCGGTCAATCGACTGGTCGAGCTTCTCGGGGGCGACGTGGTGTATGTCCCCAAGCGACCGGGCGAGCCTGATTGCACCTTCGCCAACATCTCCAAAATCGCCTCGCAGCTGGGATGGAATCCTACAATCAGCTTCGAGGAGGGCGTGCGCCGGATGCTCGTCGATATCGAACGCTGGCGCGATGCCCCGTTGTGGGATCCCGATCGGATTGCGGAGGCGACCAAAACTTGGTTTCGTTACCTCGGCAAGCAGAGTGCCTGAGAAGAGTCCATGCTCCAATTGCTTGACCGATATCGCCACAAGATCAAATCGGCGCAAGAGTTACGCGAGATAATTGGTCCGCGCCCGCGCGAGAGACGCGTAATTATGTGCCACGGGGTCTTCGACGTCGTGCATCCCGGTCACGTGCGGCATCTGCTGTACGCCAAGAGCAAGGCGGACCTGCTGATCGCCAGCATCACCGCCGACCACCACATCACCAAGGGGACGCACCGGCCGCACGTCCCGCAGGACTTGCGCGCGGTCAATCTCGCGGCCTTCGAGGTGGTCGATTACGTCGTCATCGATAAGAATGCCACGCCGATCGAGAACATCCGTCTCATCCAGCCCGACTATTTCGCGAAGGGATTCGAGTACACGGCAACAGGCATGCCCACAAAGACGGCCGAGGAGGCGGAAGTGGTGCAGGCCTATGGCGGCGAGATCATTTTCACTCCCGGCGACGTGATCTATTCCTCCTCGAATCTGATCGATCTCGCCCCGCCGGCGATCAAGCTGGAAAAGCTTCAAATCCTGATGGAGCGAAACTGCATTACTTTCGACAAGCTTCGGAAAGCGCTCGATGCGATGGAGGGGCAACGCGTCCACGTCGTCGGCGATACGATCGTAGATAGCTATACTCATTGCGCCATGGTCGGCGGCAATACCAAGACGCCCACCATGAGCGTGATGTTCGAGCGCAAGGTCGATTACGTGGGCGGTGCCGGGATCGTGGCAAAGCATCTCGCCGCGGCCGGAGGTCGGGTCACCTTTTCAACCGTGCTCGGGGAGGACAGCTACCGAGATCTCGTCATCGACGATCTCAAAGCTGCCGATATCCAGGTGCACGCAGTGATCGACCGCTCGCGACCGACGGTCAACAAGAACGCCATCGTCGTCGGCGGCTATCGACTCCTGAAGGTGGATACGCTCGACAACCGCTCCATCTCCGACCAAATCCTCGAGGACATCACGCGCTCGCTGCGAAGCGTGCCCACCGATGCGGTGGTTTTCTCGGATTTCCGCCATGGCCTTTTCAATCGCCGCACCATTCCGCAACTAGTGCAGGCGCTGCCGGATGGCTGCTTCCGTGTCGCCGACAGCCAAGTCGCCAGCCGCTGGGGAAACATAACCGACTTCCAGGGCTTCGATCTCATCACCCCCAACGAGCGAGAGGCGCGTTTTGCTCTCGGCGATCAAGATTCCGGGATTCGTCCTCTCGCGTCGAATCTCTATGATGCGTCGCAGTGCAAGCTGCTCATCCTCAAGCTCGGCGAGCGCGGCGTGCTTGCATGCTGCAACGCTGATCATGAATCGCTGGATAGTTTCTTCGTCATCGACAGCTTTGTGGATCGGCTGATCGATGCCGTCGGCGCCGGCGACGCGTTGCTCGCATATGCGACCCTTGCCCTGCTCGCGGTTCGTGACCCCGGCATTGCCACGATCCTCGGGACAATGGCAGCAGCGGTCGAATGCGAATGTGACGGTAATATCCCGGTAACAGCGGACGATTTGCGGTCCAGGATCGACGTCATCGAGCGACAGATGGTCCTCGCTTGAGCGCTTAGCCATGCGGGTGGTGGTCGCCGGGCTCGGGGTTCAGGGGTACAAGCGTCGCCGAATTGCCGGCGCGGACCTGGTCGCAGATGTCGATCCAGTCAACGAAGAAGCTCGCTACCGGTCAATCGTCGATGTTCCACTTGCGGACTACGACGCGGTGCTGGCGTGCGTCCCCGATCAGCCCAAGATCGAGCTTCTCACGTATTGCCTCGAAAACGGCAAGCACGTCTTGGTGGAGAAGCCGCTGTGGGCGAGGCATGAGAGCGACATAGCTCAACTCGAAGCGCTTGCACGCAAGAACGGGGTTGTTTGCTATACAGCCTATAATCACCGGTTCGAGCCGCACTTCGTGCGCATGCGCGACCTGATCGCAACCGGCGAACTCGGGGCGATCTATTCCTGCCGGATGTTTTATGGCAACGGCACGGCGCGGCTCGTGCGCGATTCGGCTTGGCGGGATCGGGGCGCTGGCGTCCTGCCCGATCTCGGCTCGCATCTGCTCGATACTTGCCGCTTCTGGTTCGGAGATATCGAGGACAAGTTTGAATTCGTCGGCGTGCATGGATTTGAAAATCGCGCACCGGATCATGTCGTCATCAACTGCGAACATTCACGTCCCCGCATCGAGCTGGAAATGACGCTTTTGATGTGGCGTAACCATTTTACTTGCGACATCCTCGCTGAGCGCGGCTCGGCGCATATCCAGTCGCTATGCAAATGGGGTCCGTCGGCGTTTACCGAACGCACACGCGTCTTGCCAAGCGGACGGCCGCCGGAGAAGACCGAGACGCTGGTGCAAGATGATCCGACCTGGGCCCTCGAATACGCGCACTTCAAGACGCTTTGCCTCTCCGGCGCGAAGACCGATCTCGCAAACGACATCTGGTTGCACCGCGTCCTACAACGCCTGAGCACGAAAGCGATTGCAGCGAGAGGTGGGGGATGACGTCACCGGTCGTTGGTTTCGCCGGCATGACTCACCTCGGCCTTGTTTCCTCCTCGGCGACGGCGGCACGCGGGTTCGAGCTCGTATGCTTCGATCCTGATCACGCGTTGATCCGCCGTTTGGCCAGGCAGGATATGCCGATACTCGAGCCTGGCCTTAACGAGCTCATTCATGGCAATGGCGCGCGCCAGCGGTTCACGAGCGCGCGCCGCGATCTTGAGGCTTGCGACATCGTCTACGTGGCGCCGGACGTGCCGACGGACGAGGAGGGTAGGAGCGATGTATCCGGATTGACGGCGTTGATCCGCGATGTTTCCGCCGCGATGGATCCCCGTGCCGTCATGGTTGTGCTCTCGCAGGTACCACCGGGTTACACGCGCGCGCTTGGCGCTTGGCCGCTCGAGCGCCTTTATTACCAGGTCGAGACGCTGGTTTTCGGCCAGGCGGTCGAGCGCGCCCTCAAACCCGAACGGATCATTGTCGGCTGTTGCGAACCGGTGGCTGCGCTCGAGGCGCGCTTTCGCACCGTGCTCGATGCGTTCGGCTGTCCGATCCTGCCGATGCGCTACGAGAGCGCGGAACTCGCGAAGATATCCATTAATTGCTGCCTCGTGGGCTCGGTGACGGTCGCCAACACATTAGCGGAGGTGTGCGAAAAGGTCGGTGCCGATTGGAGCGAAATCGTGCCGGCGCTGAAGCTCGACCGGCGCATCGGTGCTTACGCCTATATTGCGCCCGGTCTCGGTATTGCCGGTGGGAATCTTGAACGCGATCTCGCCACCGTCCAGCGGCTGTCCGAAGCGCATGGCACCGAAGCGGGGCTTGTGGCCGCTTGGCGGCGCAATAGCCGCTACCGGCGGGATTGGCCCTTGCGGCAGCTTCACGAACGGATCATGTCGCGGATCAACGAGCCGGTCATCGCCATCCTGGGCGTGACGTATAAAGAAAACACTCACTCGATCAAGAACTCGCCTGCAGTGGCGCTGATCGCGGAACTTGTGAGCTGCCGACTGCAGGTTTTCGACCCGGCAGTGCGCGCATCGACCGATTGGCATCCGCGCATGAGCGTGAGCGAAGACGCGCTGGCATGTTGCGAGGGTGCCGACGCCCTTGTCATTATGACGCCCTGGCCGCAGTTTCGCTCGCTCAAGCCCAGCGATATTGCCGCGCGGCTGCGCGGCCGCGTTGTGGTCGATCCCTTTTCGATGTTAGACCGTGCGGCCGCGGTTGCAGCCGGACTGGAACATATCGTACTTGGAGCGCCCGTGCCGGTGCACCCCGAATGACGCTGTCCCATGCCTATAGTCATTCCCGCAAACCCGATCGTGTCGTCGTCCTAGGTTCGGGTGGATTCTTAGGCCGCGGTCTCGTTCCAGCCTGCGTGGCGGCCGGCGTCGAGGTCGCAGGGCTCGCTTCGCGCGATATCGATCTCGCGGAGGCCTCAGCCGGCGCGCGGCTGGCCGAACGGCTGCGTCCCACGGATGTGCTCGTGTTTCTGGCGGCGCTCACCCCGGACAAGGGTCGCGACTCCGGCACGTTGATGCGAAATCTCGCCATCGCCCGAGCGGTCTGCGAGGCGACGCGCGCCGTCGGCATCGCGCAAATCGTCTACGCAAGCTCCGATGCCGTCTATTCCTTCGCCACGGCGCTCATCTCGGAGGACACGCCGGCGGTGCCGGTGGATCTCTACGGCGCCATGCATCGCACGCGTGAACTGATGCTCGCTGCGGAGGCAAACGCGCCGGTCGCAGTTCTGCGCCTGACCGCAGTCTATGGCGCCGGCGACACCCACAACTCCTACGGACCGAACCGGTTCGTGCGCCAGGCAGTCAAGGACGGGCGCATTCCGCTGTTCGGCAATGGCGAGGAAACGCGCGACCATTTGTACGCGGATGACGCCGTGGACCTCATCCTGAAGGTCGTCTCCTACGGCTCGACCGGTGTGCTCAATCTGGCAACCGGCGCATCCGCCACGTTCCGCGCTGTCGCCGAGATGGTCGCGGCGCATGCAGGGCGGCCGGTCGAGATCGCTCCCTCTCCGCGGCAGAGCCCGGTGACCCATCGCCATTTCGACATCACCAATCTCCTACGCGCCTTTCCTGGGACACGCTTGAAGTCGCTGGCTGAGGGTTTGGCAGCGACGCTCGTCGGCATGAGAGCCCAAGCCAGTGGCTGAAATCAATCTGCTCGCAAAATATCCGCGCGCAAAACGCAATCTCACCGCACGCAAGCAAGGGCAAGCGGAGAACCGGATTATTGCCCGCAGATTCGGGCGCGAATATTTCGATGGGACGCGAGAGCAAGGCTATGGCGGCTATCGCTATGATGGACGCTGGATTCCCGTGGCGCGCGACATTGCCGCGCATTTCCGGCTCGAGCGAGGGGACCGCGTTCTCGACATTGGCTGCGCCAAGGGCTTTCTCATGCGCGATCTGATGGCTGTTGTGCCCGGCTTGGAAGCATGGGGACTGGAAATCTCCGAGTACGCGATCGAGAACTGCCACCCCGAAGTGCGTGGCCACATCGTATGCGCAAGCGCGCAGAAGCTGCCGTTCGCGAGCGGCAGCTTCGATGCGGTGCTCTGCGTCAACGTCGTCCATAATCTTGGCTACGAGGCCTGTGTCGAGGCTGTGCGCGAGATCGAGCGCGTGGCGCCCGGGCGCGGTTATGTGCAGGTCGACGCCTATCGCAACGATGACGAGCGCGATGTCTTTCTTGATTGGGTGCTTACGGCCGAGACGTTCGGCAAGCCTGACATGTGGCATGACCTGTTCAAGCGGGCCGGATACACCGGCGACTATTATTGGACGATTCTAGAGGTTGACCCCGAGTGGACGGTGCGGAGCGCTGAGCTCGGCCGCGAGCATCATCAGGAGCGCGGACGATGAAGAAGAGCTATGCTGTGTTGGGTGGGGGCGGATCTTTTGGGCTTCATACCTCGAAGTACCTGCTCGAACACGCCGATCCCGCCAAAGTCATCGCGGTCGGCCGCAATCTGCCGAAATACGAATGCTTCACATTGGGCATCGGCGATGGCGATCCCCGATATAGCTATCACGCCTATCATGTAAATTACGAACTCGATCTCCTCATGGAGCTCCTCGATCGTGAGAAGCCGCAGATCATCATCAATTTTGCCGCGCAAGGGGAGGGCGCGACGTCGCTCAGGCATTCATGGCGCTATTTCGAAACCAACTGCGTCGCCCTCGCCAAACTGGCCGAGCAGCTCCAGTCGCGCGGTTACCTCGAGCGCTTCATTCAAATAGGCACCTCTGAGCTTTACGGTTCGGTGGAACATGCGGCGCGGGAGGACGAGCCGATCAAGCCGACGAGCCCCTACGCCGCCTCGAAGGCTGCTTTCGACATGCATCTCATTTCGATACACCGCTACTTGAAATTTCCGATGAACATCATTCGGCCGTCGAACGCCTATGGACCCGGCCAGCAGCTTCATCGTGTCGTTCCGAAGGCTGTGCTCTGTGGACTTACCGGACGCAAGCTTCCGCTGCACGGAGGCGGCCGCGCGGAGAAATCCTACATCCACAATCGCGATCTCGCCCGGGCCATTTACCTGGTGGCGGAAAAGGCGCCACTCGGCACCGTCTACAACGCCGGACCGAAGGAGCCGACTTCGATTCGCCGCGTCGTCGAGCTGGTGGCTGAGGCGCTCAAAATGCCGTTCGAGGAGCTTTGCGAGGTGACCGGCGACCGCCAGCATCAGGATTCGCGGTATTGGCTCGATAGCTCCGCCATCAAGCGCGATGTCGGTTGGGAACCGCAGGTCGGCTGGGAGCAAGGCATGCGCGAAATGGTCGAATGGGGCCGCAGATATTTGCCGCAGCTCAAGACGCTGCCGAGCGATTTCGTGATGCGGGCCTGATGCTTGCGAAGGGCGCGCGCGTGTCAAATCCCTCCGGTGCATTTCTCGGCTCCCGGGCCACGCTGCGGCCCGCCCATGCCGTCGCCGCGCTGCTGCAACTTTCGGATAATCGCTACGTGATGCAGCTGCGAGATTCCAATCTAGCTATCTTTTATCCCGACCATTGGGGGTGCTTTGGAGGGGCGGTCGAAGCCGGCGAGCCGCCGGCGCTTGCGTTGGTGCGGGAACTCGAGGAGGAGCTGGCGGTGACTCTGTCTCCTGCAGAGGTGGCGCGATTTACCGAGTTCTCCTTTGATTTCGGCTTTGCCGGCGACGGCATCCGGCTGCGAACGTACTATGCCGTTAGGCTGCCACGTGCCGACGTCGACGGTCTCGTTCTTGGCGAGGGCGCGGGTCTCGCCGCGTTCGAGCCCGAGAGGCTGCTTGCAATGCCCCGCGTGGTCCCGTACGACGCTTTCGCCCTCTGGATGCACCATGCGCGGGGGCGGATTGTATCCGCCAGCCGAGGGGCGCGCGATCCGGCCTAGAGCGGTCCGATTGAGCAGGCGCTGCCGGGATCGTGTTTCGACGTGGTTTTGACGTGGAGCGGTTTTCCTCTTTGCTGAAATGCGAAAGCGGACGATGACCGAATGACGATGATTTCACCTCGCCCGTTGCCGTCGGCCGACCGGCTCGAGCGTAAGGCGACCTCGAGCATGCCGCGCGAGGTGCGCCTCGCACTGTATCGTTCCATGCTGAAGATTAGGCGGGTGGAGGAGCGCATCAAGGCGCTCTATCCGGAAGGCGATATGCGCTGTCCTACTCATTTCAGCATCGGCCAGGAGGCGGTGGCGGCCGGGGTGTGCAGGCACCTGCGCCAGGAAGACCACGTCATCAGCGCGCACCGCTCGCATGCGCATTACATCGGCAAGGGCGGCAGCCTGCGGGCCATGTTCGCGGAACTGTATGGCAAAGTGGACGGGTGCGCGTCGGGCAAGGGCGGCTCGATGCACCTCATCGACCTGTCGGTCAACTTCCTCGGCTGCGTCCCGATTGTCGGGAGCACCATCCCAATCGGTGTCGGTGCGTCCTTCGGCGCGATGCTGCAGGATCGCCCCGCCGTCACGGTCATTTTCTTCGGCGATGCGGCGACCGAGACAGGGGTTTTCCACGAGAGCGTGAATTTCGCGGCGGTTCATCGACTCCCCGTGCTCTTCGTTTGCGAGAACAATCTCTATTCGGTGAATACGCCGCTTGCCGCGCGCCAGCCGCCGACCCGCACCATTGCTGAACTGGTGCGCGGCCACGGCATCCGGACCTCTCAGCATGACGGTCAATTGGTTGAGACGGTCGATGCGGCCGCCGCAGATACAGTCGCTCATCTTCGCAACAAGGGTGGCCCGGCGCTTCTGGAATTCATGACCTATCGGTGGCTTGAACATTGCGGTCCACTCGGCGATCTTCATCTCGGCTATCGCGCCCAGGAGGAGTTTGACTCATGGGTGGCGCGATGCCCCATCCGTCTACACCGCAAGTTGCTCGAAGACGACGATCTGATCGATGAGGCCGCGCATATTGCCATGGATGCCGAGATTGCCGCGGAAATCGACGACGCGGTTACCTTTGCGCAGAAGAGTCCGTTTCCGCAGCGCGCAGAACTCAACCGGCATATATTTGCCTGAGCGGTCGCGTTCATGACCAACCGGCAGCTCAAATTCGCGGAAGCCATCAACGAAGCGATCGACGTCTGCCTCGAGCGCGACCGCAGCACCTATCTGATGGGCCTTGGCGTTCCCGACCCGATCGGCGTGTTCGGTACGACAAAGGGCCTGCAGGAAAAGCACGGCAGGAAACGTGTATTCGACATGCCCGTGGCGGAGAGCGCCATGACCGGCGTGGCGCTCGGTTCGTGTCTAGTGGGAATGCGCCCCATCATGACCCACATGCGGCTCGAATTCGCAATGACCGCGATGGATCAAATCTGCAATCAGGCCGCGAAGTGGCATTACATGTTTGGCGGCCAATCGAAGGTGCCGATGACGCTGCGCATGATCATCGGCCGCGGTTGGGGTCAAGGTCCGCAGCACTCGCAAAGTCTGCATGCTTGGTTTGCGCACATTCCGGGCCTCAAGGTCGTCATGCCATCGACCCCGCACGATGCCAAGGGGCTGCTCATCGCCAGCATCGAAGATGACAATCCGGTCGTGTTCTTCGAGCATCGCTGGTTGCACAACATTCATGGGCCCGTTCCCGAAGGCCACTACACTGTGCCGCTTGGCGAACCGCGAATAGTCACCGAAGGCGCGGACGTGACGATTGTTTCCGCCTCCTATGCGACTCTCGATGCGATCAAAGCAGCGCGAACGCTCGAGCGGGACGGAATCAGTCCCGAGGTCATCGATTTGCGAACTCTTGTCCCCCGCAACGATGCGATCGTCCTTGACTCGGTCCGCAAAACCGGCCGGCTGGTCGTGGTGGATCAAGGAACTTTGACGGCTGGTTTTGCAGGGGAGATCGTCGCGCGGGTGACCGAGGAGGCGTTCGACGCACTCAAGGCGGCACCGATCCGTGTGACGCTGCCCGATGTCCCGACGCCTACGACGCGCGCGCTCTCGAATTATTATTATCCAACTCCCGGCCATATCGTGGCTGCCGTGCGCCGTGTCCTTGGGCTGTCCTATGGCGATGCTCGTGACGATCCCTGGGCCGGTATTGCGCCCGAGGACAAAACGTTGGATGTGCCGGACAAATCGTTCACCGGGCCATTTTGATGTTCGCCTTCGACGCGAGCTTCTGGCGCGATCGCCGCGTCTTCCTCACCGGGCATACGGGCTTCAAAGGCGCCTGGTTGGTGTTATGGCTGACCGGTCTCGGCGCGAAAGTCACCGGGCTATCGCTGCCGCCGCACACGGAGCCCAGCTTATTTGCGCTCTGTGCCCGGGGCCGATGCACCGATATCTACGGTGACATTGCCGACTACGCCTTGATCGCGCGCGCGCTTGCGGACTGTGAGCCTGAAATCGCGATCCACATGGCTGCCCAGGCACTGGTGCGCCCGTCCTATACCGACCCGCTCGGCACCTTTGCGACCAATGTGATGGGGACCGCGAACGTGCTGCAGGCCGTGCGCTCGGTGCCCAGCGTGCGCGCCGTGCTCGTGGTAACGAGCGACAAGGTTTATGAAAACGACGGCGCCGGGCGCCCATTCAGCGAGGACGACCGCCTGGGCGGTCGTGATCCGTACAGCAACTCCAAGGCCTGCGCCGAGTTCGTCACCAGCTCATTCCGTCAATGCTTCTTCGCGGATACATGCCCCGTGGCGACTGCGCGGGCGGGTAACGTCATCGGCGGCGGCGACTGGTCGCCGTTCCGCGTTGCGCACGATCTGGTCGAGGCTTTCGAGGCCGGAACGCCGGTCGCGTTACGCTACCCTCACGCCGTTCGCCCTTGGCAGCACGTGCTCGATCCGCTCGCCGGCTATTTGATGCTGGCGCAGGCCATGATCAACGACCCCTCCGGCGCGCCGACTGCGCTGAATTTTGCTCCCGACGCGGATAGCTTTCGTTCGGTGTGCGACCTGGTCCAGGCATTCACCAGCCGTTGGGGCGGTCGCCCTGGATGGCGGTTCGATACGGATGAGCATCCACACGAGGCATCGCTCCTCATGCTCGATGCGACGCGCGCTCGCGCGCTGCTGGGTTGGCGACCGCTGCTCTCCTTCGACGACGCGGTGACCTGGACCGCCGATTGGTACCGCGCCTTCTGGAATGGAGAGGACGTCGGCGCCGTCACGCGCCGGCAGATCGACTCGTTTTCGGAGCGGCTCGATCTACTGGCGAGCGAGCGATTGCCGTTGCGGGGCACGGCATGAAGGTCGTGATCCTCGCCGGAGGGTTTGGCACTAGGCTCGCCGAAGAGACAGTCGCTGTTCCCAAGCCGATGGTGCAGATCGGCCAGCATCCGATTCTCTGGCACATCATGAAGTTCTACGCCTCCTACGGCTTCGAAGAGTTCGTGGTGGCGCTCGGTTACAAGGCTGAGGTGGTGAAGAACTTTTTCTTGCAATTTGCCGATATGGCGAGCGACCTCACGATCGACCTCGGCACCGGTGTTGTCGAGCGGCGCCGGCGCCACGATGAAACCTGGAAAATCCATCTTATCGACACCGGTCTTGATACGCTGACCGGAGGACGCGTGCGCCGGCTTGCGCCGCTCCTCAGCGGCGCAACCTTCATGCTGACCTATGGTGACGGGGTATCCGACGTTCCGCTGGACCGGCTCATGGCTTTTCACAAGAGCCAAGGAAAGCTCGCGACCGTGACGGCTGTGCCGGCGCTGGCGCGCTTCGGCAACATCATTTTCGACGGTGATCGCGTCACCAATTTTGCTGAGAAGCGCGTGACCGAAAACGCCTGGATCAACGGTGGTTACATGGTCATGGAGCCCGGGGTCCTCGACTATTTGAAGAAGGACGAGGACGTGCTCGAGATCGACCTGCTCGAACGGCTGACCCACGACGGTCAGCTTGCCGCGTACAGACACGAGGGATTCTGGCAGTGCATGGATACGCTACGCGACAAGCACGGACTCGAGCGGCTATGGGTGTCGGGCTCTCCGCCGTGGAAGCGATGGTGAGTGCAGTGCGCGCAGAACCCGCGCCCGCGTATCGACCGGGCTGCCGATCCTGCGGGCACGCGCATCTGATGCAAGTGCTGAACCTCGGCCGCGTCCCGCTCGCGAATGCCCTGCTGACCGCCGAAGAATTGCACGGCAGGGAGGAGCGGTTTCCTCTCGAGCTTTATTTCTGCCCGCAATGCGCGCTCGCTCAGATCGGCGAGACGGTGCCCCCGGAGCGGCTTTTCCGCGATTACACCTATGCCTCCTCCTTCTCCGACACCATGATCGAGCACGCGCGCACGCTGGTCGAGACGCTGATCAGCCGCCATGATCTGGGCCCGGGGAACTTGGTCGTCGAGGTTGCCAGCAACGACGGATACCTGCTGCAGTTCTACAAGGCGCGGGGCATTCCGGTGCTCGGCATCGAACCGGCCGCCAATATCGCAGAGCGCGCAATAAGGACCAAAGGCATTCCGACACTGGTCGAGTTCTTCGATCAGGATCTTGCCGGCCGACTCGCGGCACGGGGGCAATTCGCCGACATCATCCATGCGCACAATGTCTTCGCGCACGTTCCCGATCCCAACAAATTCGTCGGCGGCATCAAACAGGTGCTCAAGCCGGATGGGGTCGCAGTCATCGAGGCCCCCTATGTGCGCGACCTCATTGCCAAGCTCGAGTTCGACACCATCTATCACGAGCACTTTAGCTATTATTCCCTGAGTTCGGTCGAGGCGCTCTGCCATCGCCACGGTCTGATGCTTCGCGACGTCGAACTCGTTCCCATTCACGGCGGCTCGTTGCGGCTGTTCATTGCCCATGCGGGCGGGCCCACGTCGCTGCGCGTCGGCGAGCTGTTGGCGAAGGAGCGATCGGAGGGACTGCTCACTTTCGACTATTATCGCGACTTCGCCGAGCGGGTTGGGCGCCTGAAGCAGCAGCTGCTGGAATTGTTGCAGCGGCTGAAAAAACAGGGCCAACGCATCGCCGCGTATGGCGCTTCGGCGAAGGGCAGCACTTTGATGAATGCCTTCGGCATCGACCGGCGGCTACTCGATTTCGTGGTTGACCGCAGCCCCCTCAAGCAAGGCCGCTTCACGCCCGGCAATCACCTGCCGATTCTGCCGCCGCAGGCGCTGCTCGAACGCCGGCCCGACTACGTGCTCCTGCTGACATGGAACTTTGCCGCCGAGATCCTCGCGCAGCAAGACGAATTCCGCCGGTGCGGGGGCAAGTTCATCGTTCCCGTGCCCGAAGTGGCTGTCCTCTGAGGTTACGCAATTAGCGGTCTTGTTTCTGCCGCGACCAAGCGTGCGCCCGACTCCGGAGAACTGCGGGTTACTTAGATTTGCGCGCGATGGTGCCGATATTGCCGAGCTTTAGTCCGATCAGCGGTGACTCTGCTGTCGGGATGAGCCGCTCCGGCAAGCCGAACACGGCCAAAGCAGCGCGCATCAAAAACGCCAGGGGGAAGTAATTGGTGGTCTTGATGGACTCAACGACGTCGAACCCGCTTGCCTGCAAGAGCGTAGCAAGCGAGCGCCGCGAGAACAGCTGCGGGTGTTGCAGCGTGTAGGGCGGCCAGCGTCGCCCCAGCATACGGGCCAACCCGGACGCGCAATCGTGGGTGACGATCAAGACCACGCCGCCCGGTTCAAGACTCGCTCTCACCTCGTGAAGAAATTCCTTCGGCTGCAGCAGGTGATCGAGGACGTGAATCATTACTGCGGTCGACACGCTCTGTGCAGGCACCTGCGAGGCGCGAAAGCTACCGGCGTTGATGGTGAAGCTCAGCCCGCGAAAATTGTCGGCCAGTGATTGGTGCACCTCCCGGTTCGGCTCGTAGAGCCAGAAGTGGTCGAAAGAACCATCTTTTGCAAATGAAGAGGCGAACAAGCCAATGTCCGGACCGATTTCCAAAAAATGCCCCTCCATTCGGCTGTACCGGCGCAGAAGACGCGCATAGCTCTCCTGGGTGCGTCTGCGCGCCGATAATGGAACAGAGACCATGTTCTCGGCTTGCCGGCCGTAGAGTCCATCAAGCTGGCCTTGTCGATAATAGGTACGACAAAACAAAGCACTACATTTCGAGCACTCGAAGTACGTGAAGAAAACCCGCGCGTGCGTATAACCGGAAACAAACGCGCCATGACGGTCGGCGCTGAGTGTCTCCGCCGGGGGCGAAGAGGCGACGCGTGGTTTGGCATCTGCGGCGGGCGCGCCGCAGCAAGGACAAAGCTCGACGCGCAGATAATCATCGAACCAGTGGTTATCATTCTCGCCCGAGGCAAAAGCCTTGGTCGATTGACGGACGCTGTCGGTTTTCAGGTGTTGAACGTAATTCATGGCGCGAACACCGTCCGTTTTGCGTGAGCTTAGCACTATGGAGAGGCGGGTTTTCCTTGTAAAGCTAGCGCGGCGCGGCAGCCGATTCGAACGCGTTGTCTGTCGAACTCGCAACGCGTTCGGGAGAAAATGGCTTGACAAACGGATCGGCCTGGGCCCCGTACGCGCCCATGCGGCAGTGGTTCCAAAGCCAACCCGCCTCGGGTGCATCGCTTTGAAATCATTAAGAAATTAGAAATAAAGCCTTCATCGCCGGATCGGCCGCCGGAGAGTATCATGTTGAACGAGGATCAGCGGAACGATTGAGTGCTTGCAGCCGCGATGATGAAGCAGTGCGCCGACGTCAGAACAATTCGGCTGGTTTGGATCCTGCGCAACCGTAATCTGAAAGAAGCGTCTTTGCACGCGCGCATATGTCGGTGCGGCCGTTAGATTGAGATGCAGTCCCTTCGCTCGCGCTATACGTTACTGATCCCTACCTTTAACCGGTCCGCCCACCTACGCAGACTGCTCGGGTATCTGGCTGCCCGGCGGTTCGCCTATCCGATACGGGTGCTCGACTCGAGTGCGGGCGACGCCTTGGCGCAAAACCGCGAGACGGTCGCCCGGGGAGGCCTGGACATCGTGCACGATGTCTACGACCCCGCCACGCCGATCCACAAGAAGATCGGCCTTGCGATTGCATCGGTGGAATCGACCTACTGCTCGCTTTGCGCCGACGACGACGTCCTGTTCACGGATGAACTGAACGCACTTTTCGATGTGCTCGACGCCAACCCAAACTTGGTCGTGGCGCATGGATATTACGTTAATTTCAAAGCTGGAGAGGATTTCGACGTTTGGTATACGGACTACTCGGCGCCTTCAATCGTCGCAGAAGATGCATTGAAACGGATCGTCGAACAGATGAGCGATTACCAGGCGATCTTCTATGGCATTCATCGCACTCATACCATGAAATTGATCCAGCCGCCGCTCGATCGCGTGAAGTCGCTTTGGGCGAAGGAACTGCTGACCTCCTCTCTGGCCTTGATCGCGGGCGGAATGTACCGCGCGCCGCGGTATTACATGGCGCGGAACACGAACCCCTCTATCGCATCCGAAGGATGGCACCCACACCAGTTTTTGGCCATGGAGCCAGCCGAGCTCTTTCGCGAATACGCGGACTATCGCGCCGTCGCCCTCGAACATCTGACAGCCGATTCCCGCTGTCGGGCGACCTACCGGCCGGACCAGATGCAGCGCGTTTTCGATCTTGTGCATCTGAAATATCTTGCGCCGATGATTTCGTCGGGCGTCATGAACTATCTCATTCAGCAATCCATGCTACCGAATACGACATCTCGGCAAATCATCGATGGCATATGGAACACGTTCGTCCCTCCATATGCTCGGCAGGCGGGGGGGCTCAAGCACCACTTGACCCAGGCGATTGCATTATTGCGGCCGAGTAACGCATCGAGTGCGTTCAAGCATTTTCGGCGTCTTGCCGGCATTTACAGCGAACTCAAATTTCAGGAGAAATCCGATGTTTCCGTCAATTCGGCGTTTGACACGATCACGGTGACCCGTAAAAGCCGGGACGGCCAATCGCGCCGCTACATCATGTCGGGTTCCCTGTTGGATCAGCAGTTTGCCGATGGTCGCCAAGTGAACGCGTCGCATCTGCGAAATATTGTCAGTCACCTCGACGACTATGTCTAGTATGGCGCGAATGAAAGGCGCAAACATCGACCATATGATTGTCCGACGCGAAAACAGTCCCGCCAATCCTGCGGCATTGCTGGGAGTTTTCGATTTCTCCTACCAGCACTACGCGCTCGGGGATCTGCTCACGAACCAGATCAATCTCGCTGTCATGGCGATCGAGCGGGGCCTTCGGCACGTCGACCTCGTGGTCATGGTCAATCCGGAAAGGCCGTCGGCACGCCAGCAGACGTTCGTAACCCGCAGCAATTACATCGCTCATCTCGACAACGTCGTGCCGGTCTTCACGTGCAATCCGTTGCTACGATCGTTTCGACTCGTTCGTGATCTGCAGACGTTCAATTTCCTGATTGCGTTGCAGCACCGGAATCGTCTTCCGATGTGGCCCGATCTGAAGACGCATCTGAAAATGCGGCAGGATTTTCCGATCGATCATCGGCGCATCAACGCATTTCACGCGCGATATGGCTACATTCCCAAGCTTTCGGCCCCGCACGGCTATGAGGCCTGGGCGCGGCATTTCCACACCACCGAACTGGGCGGGCGTCCGCTCGTAATCATCAATCCGCGTCAGAGTTCATTGACCGAAGCCCCGGCCGTTACCTATCGCGATGCGCCACTGCCGGCATGGCATGACTTCATCGACGCGGTTGCAACGAGCTGGCCGCAGGCGCTCTTCGTAATGGTCGGCGGGTTTCAAGAATGGGAGCACCGGCTGCTCTACCGGCACAACGTCTTCATCCCGCGTACCTGGGGCTTGCGGCTCGCGCACGAGTTGGCGCTGCTGAAGATCGCTGACGCATTCATGGGAACCTCGAGCGGCTTTGCCACTTTCGCGACCTTCACCGATGTAGCTTATGCGATCGTGAACGTCGAACACAGCTTTGCGCGCCCCGCCGGAGTTCGCCTCAATGATCGACATTTTCCTTTCGCCAAGGCAAATCAGATCCTGACCTGGCGGCAGGAGACGACCGAAGAGTTGCTGGCGCTGTTCGAAGAGGTCTATTCGAGCGCACGACGCGAGCGCATGTCGGACGCGCAAAAAGGATCGATCCCGGCCGAGCAAGGCGGCGCCGAACTTCTCAGGGATCGCCCATGATTCGTCGCCTTCTGCTCGGCCCTTATAAGCTTGCCGAGCCATGGGTCCGCCATCCCAGTTGGGTGGTCCGCCGGCCCGCTCAAGTCGCGGTGCTCGGCATCGCGACGATCTGGCTTGCATTGCCGCGAGGCGAGAAGGCGGAGCGCGATGCGTCGGAACCAGTCGATGAACTCGCCCGCCAGTTCTGGTCGTCCCCGAGACTGCTTGAGTTTCTCAACGGACCGGCTATCGGCAAGCCGGTCATCGGCCGCATCTGCCGCCTACTGGTATTGCGCCTTTCGGTCGCCGCGAAACTGCGTGAACGCGCAAGCGCCGACGATCGCAATTTCGTGTTGCGGTTCAATGGGCCCATCGACCAAAAATCGCTGCGGAACTTGCTGATTTGGCAGAACCACGTTCTCCCCTCGTACGTGGAGCGGGAGGATGCCCAGGTGGATGTCGCGCTGGTGCTAGCAAACAGATCGGCCAACGAGGCGCGCCTGTTCGATCTCATCTCGATCCTGCTCATGCTAGAGCGCTTTCGCAGCTTCGCGGTGTTCTGGGACGAAGATACTGCGCTGGCCGCAACATCAGTCGTCATGTCGCAGCGGGAGGTGAGCCGCTGGCGCGCCGGCGAACCAGCGAGCGATCTGAGCACGCTGCCGCGCCAGATCCTACGCCAAGTCGAACTTCGGGGCACGCGCGGCGGCATCAAGCTTCTGCCGCACGGGCGCAAATATGCAAACGATTTCTTGAAACTGGCGTTACCGGGCCGATTCATCGTGGCGGTCGCGTTGCGGGAGGGCGAGGATGGTACGATCGTGCCGGACGAACTCGAGTTTTGGCTTTGTTTGATCGAGCGGCTCGGCGCTCGTTATCCGCGCGCGGCGTTCGTGATGCTCAATCGGCTTGCTCCCTCGCAATGGCGGGAATGGCCGGTTCATCTGCGGTTTGCCCGCCATCATGGATTGAATCTTCAAGATGCTATGTGCCTCGCTCAGATTGCCGACGGCTATCTAGGGGTCCTCGACCTATTTGGGCTCGCGGCCCATTCCGCCGGTCGTCCGGGAGTCTATGTTCCACTCGATGATCTGCCGCCCACCGACCGAGGAACTGGAAACTCGGGGGCCTCGCAAATTTTGGTTGGAAGCGGCAATCGCGCAGACATCGAGGCGGCCGTGAAGAGTTTGGAACTCGCTCCGATCCACGCACCATTCGGATGTGCGGGAGGGCGGGGATGAAGCAGTGCGGGCACGCGAATGCTTCCTGAAGCTATGCCTCGGCCGGCGGAGCAGGGACCGGGGGCCGCCGAAGTCAGTTTCGTTGTTCCCTGCTTGAACGAAGAGGAGAACGTCCTCGGCACGGTCGAGACGATCACCAAGGCCATGGAGCGCGTCGGCTGCCGGTTCGAAATCCTGGTATTCGATGACGGCTCACAGGACAATACTTCCGGTGTGGTGGCAGCATATCAATCGGCAAATCCGCAAGCTCCCGTCCGTCTGTTTCGCAACAAAGTCAATCGCGGTTTAGCCTATAATTTCGTGGAGGGAGCATTCCAAGGATGCGGCCGTTACTATCGTGCAGTTCCGGGCGACAATGTCGAGCTTGCCGAGTCGCTCGAGAAGATCATCCAAGCCCGCGGCACGGCCGACGTCATCGTGCCCTATTTCGTGGAGATTCGAAACCGACCGTTGCGACGCAAGATCATATCCAAGCTTTATACTCACCTAGTTAATTTGGCGAGCGGATATAGGCTCGCCTACTACAACGGCAATCCCTTGTATTTACGGGCGCATGTCCTGCGGTTCCACGTCGAATGCACGGGCTTCGGCTATCAGGCGGAATTCCTGACGCGCCTTATCTCAGAAGGCGCAACTGTCAACGCGATTCCGCTCGTGTCATATGACCGCGAGGGCTCTACCGCGATCAATATCAAGAATTTATTGTCGGTTACCCATTCGCTCCTCACGATCGCGCTGCGTCGGCTAAGAATTGTCCTCTTCGACTAAGGTGATTGCGGGGTTCCGTCGATAAGCCGCTAATGGGCCTAGCAGGAGGCGCGCGCAAGAGACGTGCGGCCGCACGACAATAAAATTCCCCATTGCGCTGGCCCCGCTCATCTGATTCGTTCGCGCTAGGCCCCCGGGCGCCATTGCTGGGGCAATTGGAGCGGATCAGCCGATAATGCTGTTCAGACCATTGGACATCCCCGGCCTTTTTCTTATAGAGCTTGAAAAAATGGAAGATGAACGCGGTTTTTTTTCCCGTCTGTTCTGCAGTGATACGTTCCTGGAACAAGGGCTATGCGCGACCTATCCGCAGTGGAGCGTGTCGTTCAACGATCGTCGCGGCACGTTGCGCGGCCTGCACTTTCAGGCACCCCCGCACGAGGAAATCAAGCTTGTCTCGTGTACGCGAGGAGCAGTATTCGACGTGGCCGTGGACGTGAGGCCCGGCTCGCGCTCCCGCGGTAAGTGGGTCGGCGTGGAGCTCAGTGCGGACAACCGGGCAGCAATATACATCCCTGCCGGCTTCGCTCACGGTTTTCAAACTCTCACTGATGACGCCGAGGTGCGCTATCACATATCCGAACGTTATCGGCCCGAGGCCGCGCGCGGTGTGCGGTGGGATGATCCGGATCTCGCCATCTCATGGCCGAGTATCGACCAGCGCTTGATCTCCAGCCGGGACCTGGCTTTGCCAAGACTGCGGGATCTCTTATGAACCCTTTCAGCCGTGCATTGCGGGCGCGACCGCGAACGGCAATCACAGCCGTCAAGGGCGACCGCGAGGGAATCGGAGCGGCCATGCCTAACAGCGCGCTTTTCCTCGACCGGGATGGGGTGATTAATGTGGACCATGGCTACGTCCACCGGCCGGACCAATTCGAATTCATCCCCGGAATTTTCGAACTGGCTCGCTTCTGGACCAACGAGGTGAAGCGGCCGATCGTCGTCGTCACCAACCAATCAGGGATCGGCCGTGGCTATTTCGACCAAAATGCCTATGCGGCGCTGACGCGGTGGATGTGCGAGCGTTTTGAGGCGGAAGGTACGGCAATCAGCCGCGTCTATCACTGTCCTCACCACCCCGTGGAGGGCATCGGCGAGTACCGTCGCGATCATCCGTGGCGCAAACCCAATCCTGGAATGCTCCTGCAGGCTGTATCGGACCTCGGGCTTGATCCTGTTCACTGCGCGATCCTTGGCGACAAGATAAGCGACATGGTAGCCGGCGCGGCTGCCGGGATCGGGTTGCGCATTCTCATCGGACCGCGCGAGCTCAAGAAGCGCGAGGCGGCCTGTGAGGTAGTCGCCGACCTTCGCGAAGCACTCACCGTTCTGCGATCTCGCTTTGCGCCGGCTGTGCTGGCCGAAAGGAGTGGGGGTGCTTGATGCGCAGCGATTTCCTGCTTGAACTGCGCGACCCGCTCGGCCATTACGCGTCGCGTAACGGCGTGTGCCCAACACCCTGAAACCGGTCGTTGGCGCGATGGGACAGGGACGGGATCGAATGAGCAGCCTCGCTGGTGATTTCGAGCCGCCGCGCGCGTCGCGCGGAGGCGTGCAGAAAGTTGCGATCGTGACAGCCAAGCTGCTCGTGACCGGAGCATGCTTTTGGTATGTGTCGCGGCAAGTCGATTGGCGCCAGGCCTTGTCGACGATCCCGCTTCTGGATTGGCGCTGGGCTGCGCTCGCCACCCTGATAGCGATGTTGCAGGTTCCGCTGCTGGGGCTGCGCTGGCGCAATATTGTCGATGCGCTCGCTCCCGACGATGCGCCGATGACGCGCGCGGACATGATTGCTGCGACCGCGGTGGGGATGTTCTTCGCCCAAGTGTTACCGAGTGTGGCGGGGGAAGGGGTCCGCGCGTGGCTGCTCGTTCGCCTCGGCAGTAATTGGCGCAAGGCCGTGACCAGCGCTGTGATCGATCGCGGAATAGGCGTGGGGCTGTTGCTGGCGTTCGGCCTGCTTATTCTGCTGGTGCCATCCGGCCTTACGGCGCTGGGTGGCTATCGCGATCTGGTGCTCAT
>WNFT01002300.1_pt1 | contig 22889 bp, 15 predicted proteins | sample 5400191 | NCBI WGS metagenome assembly WNFT01 (sample SAMN13153359, study PRJNA577476) | soil metagenome | isolation source: 80 cm saprolite under Madrone tree | place: USA:California | collected 2016-06-14 | reverse complement strand
TACTGTCGTGCGACCAGCGCCCGGTACCTGTCGTTCGTTCTTGCCGTTGAAAAATTCCCGATGTCGTGAATTTTCGTGATCCGTTCGACGTTGAAAGGCTCCGGCGCCGGACAGGTCGCTGGATCGAAACATGTGATCGGGTTTGATCTGGGCATTGGAGCGCCGTCGCCGTTGTTAAAGGTGAGCGGCTGGCCGGCTTGCGGACCCGGAACATTGTCGATGTGCTCGAACGTGCTCCAGACTCCCTGCGGATGGGTCGGTGTTTTGGTGACGATGTGAATGCCTGCCAGCCCTACGGTTCGCTTTTCGCACTGGCCGGTTGTGATGTTGAACAGCCAGGCCTCTCTGGTGTGAAAGCGTTCGGGTCGTTCGATGTCCTGCATATCGATCCAGGCCGACTTGACGCGGATCGTCGCGGCCGGAAGCGGCGTGAAGCTCCCCAGATTTGCCCGCAGAAAGAAGCGCCCGTCCGCGATATGCCGAAAAAGCGTCTGGTTGAACCCGGACATGTACCGGACGAAGGTGCGATTTTGGGCGAGCAGGGGGCCGGAACCACCGGACTGAATGATGTTATCGAACTTCGTGGAGCCTGCCAGGACGACGTCGCCGAAGGCCAGGCCCGAAACGTCGCACGGGATCACTCCGCCATACTCATTCCAGTCTCTCGGGTCCTGTCCGTCCTTTTGAAACAGCTCCCACTCTGACTTGAACGTCTCGAACACCGTCGGGCGGCCGGCAGCGCTGCCCAGCGTAAGTCCTGCGTCGGGCACGCCGCGCTCACCATCTTGCGCCGGCCATGCCAGCGCGATGAAGCTTCGCCAGGAGAAATCGTCGTAGAGGAGGATGGGCAGGCTGCTGGCGGGAAACCGCTCAATAAAGCAGACGTCGCTCCACATCCGATATGACACGGTCGGCTGCGGTCCGCCTGGCGGCATCGTGGCTGAAGCCGGACAGTCGATCCATTGCTGCGCGTTCGCGGCCGAGGCGCAAACGATGCCCATCAGGGCCGTTACCAACGCGCAGGTCATCTGCGAGCGTCGCATGACAGTCTCCGTACGACTGGGCCCGGCATTGACATTGCGCTGTGCGCGCGTCCTTGTGGGCGTACTCATGGGTTCTGACATCAATATAAAGTCCGTCGCGAGTCCTAAGGCCGCCCAATCTGCCGTAAAATCCTTTCAGCCTGTGTGATTTAGCTCACACAAGCGGAGCGGGGGCAGCTGATATTACCTGCATGCAAGGGTGGATTGTGTTGAAGCTACTATCTTACCATCATGCCGCGTTGGGGATCAGTGGGTTCGGAGGCCTGGTGGCGGCCCCGCGCCGATTAAATCGCCGTGCTGAGTTCAAAAGATTATTCACTGCAACGGAGGGGTTGTTATGAGTGACGACAGGATTAGCGTCGGTCCGAAGAAAACGTTGGCCGAACTGGAGGCGGCGACGGGGCGACTTTCGCCGGAGCCGGGCGTGGCGGGTCAGCCGCTGCAAGAATATGACAAAGACCTGAAGATCAATCATTGGAAATACCACCGCCATCTCGACCCTTCCTGGGACAATGCAGCGTGGGCTGAACAGCATGATAATACGGCCCCGGATTCTCCCTATAAGGGCGATCCGTATTTTGACCGCACCGGGAAAAAACAGAATGACGAGCTGAAGCAGGCCATCGCCGAGGCGTTTATTAAATACAAAAAAATAGACCTGACGGATCCCGATGGACCGCAGTGGCTGCTGGCGTGGCGCATGTATCCGAATGAAAATCATCCGCGCTGGTCGAACTCCGGATTCGAAGGATGCGGATGCAATTGCGGCTGCTATGCCCCGAAGAGTTGGGAGTAACCCAAGAAATAGGACCCGGAATTTTTCGCGGCCGCGATCGGAGTGGCGTCATTTTTCGAAAATGCCACTCCGACGCTCGCTTTTTCTGTAGGACTCTTGTTGTGATAACTCGAAACGCGAAAAGCACGTTCCGTTAAATACTCCCGAGTTTCGTGCTGTTCGCGGCTTGAAGAGGTGCGAATGGGGGGACAACGGCCCGCGGTTGGCATCGGTTTTCGTGCGGCCATTGCCGATTGGACGCGCGAAAACCTCGATCATTTCGACGCCCTCGAAATCACCGTCGATCACTGCCTTGCGGGCAGCAGATCGCTGCGCGCGGCGATATTCGATCTCGTCGGCCGCATTCCGCTGACGGCGCACGGGGTCGGGCTGTCGCTCGGCACCGATGCGCCGCTCGATCTTGCGTATCTTGATGAGGTCGCCGAGGTGGTCGAGCGCCTGCGCGCCCCCGCCTATAGCGAGCACCTTGCCTTCACGCGGGTGCCGGGCCGCGAGACCGCTGCCCTCATGCCGCTGCCAAAGACCGAGGCGGTCGCCGAACAGATCATCGCCAAGGTGCGGACGGTGCAGTCGCGGGTGCCGTTTCCGTTTTTGCTCGAAAACATCACCTACGTGTTCGAGTGGACGGACTCGAAAATGTCGGACGCGGAGTTTCTCAACCTGATCTGCCGGGAGACCGGGGCGGGCCTCCTGCTCGATGTGGAGAATGTCTATTTGAATGCGACGAACCACGGGTTCGACCCCCACGCGTTCATCGATGCGCTGCGCCCGGGCCTCGTCAAGGAGGTGCACATGGCAGGCGGCGTCACCATTCGCGATGAGTCCCTTGCCAAGCCGCTGCTTGCGGATTCTCACAGCCATCCGGTCCCTGATGCGGCCCTCGATCTCCTGGAATACACGCTGGCGCGGCACACGCCCTCCGTCATCATCCTGGAGCGCGACGACCGGCTTGAGGCCGGCGACGAAATTCTCGACGACATCGCCCGCATTCGCGCGCGCGTCGCCGCTGCCCGATCAAGGAGCACCCATGGCGAAGCCCTTGTTGGAGCGGCAGGTTAGCCTCATCGAACATATGACGAGCGCCGCCGCCATTTTCGACGGGGCAGGGGGCTCGGCTCCCGATCTTGAGGGCATCGATCGCGCGCTGTTGCGGGTTGAGGCGCGGTTCTCTTACGCCAAGCGCATGGAAAAGATCACTGCGGTGCTGCCCAAAACTTTTGAGTTGCTGGGAAGCAGCAGGGACGCGCACGTACGCGCATTCGTCGAAAGCTGCCCGCCGACCACGCTCAGCCGCCTTGAGAACGCCTGCCAGTTTCATCGGCATCTGGTGTCTTGCTGGACGCGTGCGGCGCCCGATCCGCCCTATATCGGCGATGTCGCCGCCTTCGAGATCGCTTGGGCCAAAGTCGATGCCGATCCCGAGCACCATTCGTCCGCTCGTGCAACACGAGCGGATCGTGCACCCGGCCGCGGCGTCCGCCGCTGTCCGCACGTCATTTTGCTCCGCTGTGCCTATGACATACGGCCGCTATTCGAAGCCCCCATCCCTACCCTCCCGCGCATGCGGGGGAGGGTAGGGGAGGGGGCCGCGCCGGTGAAGCGCGACGCGCCGTTGGTGGTCGCCTTGCCTCCCGGTGCGGACGGTCCACAGGTATTCGAGGTTGCTCCGGCGCTCTTCGATCTGCTTGCCGCATTGGACGATTGGACCGATCCCCAGGGACTGGATGTCGACCCCGCCTTTGCCAAGCTCCTCTCAGACCTTACGTCGCGCGGGCTCGTCGAGGTGCGGCGGTGAGAATCTGTCTCATCGGCAAATTTCCGCCCATCCAGGGCGGCGTCAGCATGCGCACCTATTGGACCGCCCACGCGCTTGCGGCACGCGGGCAAGAGGTCCATGTCGTTACCAACGCCAAGGAGGTGCGGCCGCCGTTCCGGATGCATATGCGAGAACAGGACTGGCAGCGTTGCGAGGCGCGCTATGGCAAAGGCTCCGTGACGGTGCACTGGACCGATCCGGTCGACAGATCGCAGACCTATATCCCGATGGCGAGCCCATTCGTCTCGAAGCTCGCGGGGATCGCGGTGCGGCTGCATGCGGAGCACCCGTTTGACGTGATCCATTCATTCTATCTGGAGCCTTACGGGGTGGCGGGACATATGGCGGCGCAAATGACCGGTGTGCCCCATGTCACCCGAACGGCCGGAAGCGACGCCGGCCACCTGTGGCGCCATCCGCAGCTTGAAGCGCTCTACGATCATCTCTTGCGCTCCGCTGCCGGCGTGATCACCGGCCAGGCTGTTGCGGCCCGCGCCATTGAACGCGGCGTCGACGCCGATCGCATTGCGTTCGCGGGCGGCGTCATCGTGCCGGAGAGTGTTTTTACGCCCATCGGGCCGTCTCTCGATCTTGCGGCACTTCGCGCCGAAGTCGCCTGCGACCCTGATCTGCGCGAGTTGCTGTGGGGCGAATTTGCCGGCGAGCGGCCATATTTTGGGGTCTACGGCAAACTCGGCGAATCCAAGGGGTCCTTTGCGCTTCTCGCCGCGATGCAGCGGTTGAAGAATGCCGGACTGGATGTCGGGCTTGTCGCCCTTGCGCATGGGCCGCCCGCCGTGGAGGAGCGCTTCCGCGCGCAAGCGCGGGATTTCGGGCTTGCCGATCGCATCCTCCAGCTCCCGTTCCTTCCCCATTGGCGGGTGCCTGAATTCATCCGCGGATGTCTCGCCATATGCTGCCTGGAACAGGATTTCCCGATCGGGTTCCGCACGCCCATCATCCTGCGCGAGGTGCTGCTGTGCGGAACGTGTCTGGTCGCCGCAACGGAGGTGATCCGGAAGCTTCCGGGCTATAGTCAATTGGCCCACGGCTTCGGCTGCGTCGCGATCGAAGACGTGAACGACGTCGACACCTTGAGCGAGCGCCTCGCGGCCATCGTGGCGGATCCCGCGCCGGCCCTGCAGGTCGGCGCGCGCGGGCGTGAATTTGCATGCGCGCTGCAGCGCGCTGAATCATTTCCGCAAGGACTTGAGCGCGCACTCGAAGCCGCCGCGGCAGGCCGCCCTATGAGGCCGGACGGGCCGCCGCCCGCACACGCCGCCACCGCACAAGAAGAAGCCGGGAGCCGCTTTCGGCTTTGTCAACTCGCGGCGGGCGTGATCGAACGCACGGACCGGGAGGCCGGGACCGCCTGGAAGCCGGTTGCACCGACGGAAGTCCCTGACCTGCCGTGGGCGCGTGAGCTGTTGGCTGTCATCAAGCAGCGAATAGCCAACGGCCACCGGCACTTCGTCGGGCTTGTCCCGGCCGTTGAGGCGGAGATCGCAGTCGCGGCGGCGGAGTGCGACGCGGATGCGACAAGCACCGGAGAGCCGGGCGATGCGTTGTTTCGACTGCGCATCGGGCGATGGGGAATGACGACGGACGATCTCGCCGATTTGATTTGTGTTCGCGACCCTTGCCTCCGGGTGCTGGCATTCGACTTCGATGTCGCGGCGCTCACAGCGGTTCGTACCGCCGATGATCTGGCCAAGCCTCCGGCATCTCGTCGAAGCTACATCGTGGCTTTCGGGCGCTCCGCCGGCCCGGATGGCGGGCGGAGCGATCCGCTGGTCATCGACGCCGCGGCGGCGCGAATTCTGGATCTGAGCGACGCGACACGCAGCGCTTCGGAGGTCGTCACGGCATTGAACCGGGAAGGCCAGTTGCTGGGAGGCGACGTGGCGCTCAAGCGGATCGAAAGCCTGTTCGCGCACGGCTTGATCTTATTGCGGGACAAGCGGCTCAATGCGGTTCGTCACGACCGTCCGGCCGTTGTTGAATTAGGCTTCGCGGCGAAATAATCGCTTGGATTGTTGCGGGCAGGTGCAGCAAGCCTTCCGCTCCCCAGCAAGCGGGGGAGAGTATAGCGGCGGCCGTGGAATGGCGGCCGACGGCCTCAGCCGCCGTCCTGGCGTCCCGGTCCAAGTCGGCCATTCAGCGTAGGTCGCGCCCGTGCTAACCTGCCGATGACGAGTTGGCCGCCATGAGTTTTGCGCCTATTACTGAGTTCTAAGTTTTTGCGAGTGCGATGTTTAATTGCGGGGAGGGGGAAGCGGGGACGTAGCATGAGACGACGCGATTTTATGACCTTGGTTGGGGGCAGCTTGGCGTGGCCGTTCAACGCCCTTGCGCAAGGGCGGGAGACGCCGATGATCGGATTTCTTAACAGCGCCTCACGAAAACCGTTTGCACAGCTTGTCGCTGCTTTTCACAAAGGTTTGAACGAGCAGGGTTACATCGACGGTCGGAACGTCAAGGTCGAGGAGAGCTGGGCGGAAGGCGATGAAGATCGGCTGACGTCGCTGGCGAGAGATCTCGTTCAAAGAAAGGTGAACGTGATCGCCGCTACCGGAGGTATCAGGTCCGCGCAGGCCGCGCGCGATGCAACCCCAGTGATCCCGGTGCTCTTCATTTCAGGCGTCAACCCAGTCGAGCTTGGTCTTGTATCAAGCTTCAATCGGCCTGGCCACAATCTCACCGGCGTCAATCTCGATACCACGCACTTGATCTCAAAACGTCTCGAAATGTTGCACGAGTTCGTACCGGCCGACACGAAAGTCGCCGTGCTGGCGAGCCCCGGACGCTTCTCCCCAGAAGCTGAGGCAAAATTCTATAAAGAAAAAAGAATGGTTGCCATCCCAGTCAATCCCAACGGGGAGCTGGAGGATGCCTTCAAGGCAGCCGTCGAACAGGATGCTCGCGCCTTGCTCGTCGCTGCCGATCCGTTCTATTTCAACAGGCGTGATCGTATCGCTGCGCTTGCGGCGCAATATAAGATCCCGGCGCTTTACCCGGGACGGGAATATGCTGTGGCCGGCGGTCTTTTGAGCTATGGCCCAAGCATCTCGGATGCCTATCGACAGATCGGCGTTTATGCTGGCCGCATCCTCCATGGGGCGCGGCCGGAGGACCTCCCGGTTGTATCGCCGCAGAAATGGGAATTGGTGATTAATCGCAAGACCGCAAATGCGCTCCACCTGGCGATCCCGCCCTGGCTAATTGCCCGCGCCGACGAAACCATCGATTGAGGTATTGATCCGGCCTCGCATAGGCATCCTGGCCGTGAGAGACGACATCGCATTACGGCCGTACGGCTGTCTTGCGCGAAAAATTCGGGCCGTTCGTATCGAGAGGTTGGATGGACGAGAAGTCTGCCCAGGTGCAAGGCTCGAATGGGCTCAACCAGTTCTTGGGTAGGCCCCCATCGCTCCTGCAGTTCTTCGCTCGTCTTCCGAAGTGGTTCGTATCGCATCGTCTTGAAGTATTGCTTACGGTCCTGCTGATCGTTCTATTGACGACGGGCGCTTTTGTCGCCCTGTTCGGAACTGACCAAGGGCGTGACCTTCTTCAGCTTGCGTTGGATCAAAAATCGGCTCTCACACTCTTTTCGGGCCTGTCCGTTGCTATGATTCTTGTTGTGTTTCTTCTTCGGACGGTCGCCAAGGGCGCGCCCAAGAGCGACCCCGGAACCATCATCTATGTCACCGCCTTCGGCAAATTGGTCGCAAAGGGCGCGCCCAAGAGCGACCCCGGAACGGCCCATCGTGATGACCTCGAAGAATGGTTTGTGCTGCTCATATTGACTGCATTTGGAATGGCGATTGTTGCGGGGTGGTATGGCAAATCCGTTTGGCTTGGTATTGAGGTTTATTTCACTGGCGGCATGATTGGGGCGGTGGTCGTTGCGCTCGTCGTCCAGTTTTTCGAACGTTCACCGATGTGCGCCGGCTACATCTTTCTCTGTTTTTCCATCGTCTGTCTACTTGCCGTCGCATATTCTCCCACGGAGATCGGGGCGACATTTGGTTCGCCGTTACTGCTCACTGTTTTGCTCATACTCTGGATCCTTTTCGTGTTTGCGCTCGCGGCAATTGGATTTCTGAGCGGACGCCCCGGGTACGGAATCAAGGGGGCTTTTTTTGGGGTCATGGTTTGGCTGGTGGTGAAGCTCCTTGGCATCGATCCGTTCTCGCTCGGATATCTGGATCGCGATTATGTACGGCAGCAGGATGGACCGCGCTCCGACACGTTGCCGACCCTTAAGGCTGCCTATCTTGCATGGCGCAAGAAACAGACTGAGCCAGTGCCACAGCTCGTTCTCGTGGCTGCGGCGGGCGGAGGAATAAGGGCAAGCTACTGGACCTCATTGGTGCTCACTCGCCTGGCGGATCGTGGGACGGATTTACGCGGGAAGCTATTCGCGGCGAGCGGTGTATCGGGCGGCTCGCTCGGCCTTGGCGTCTCTTATGGCCTGCTTTCCGCTCCTGCTTTCACCTGCGCTGCCGCCGGTGACATCCGCGAGCCCTGCGTCAAGCTGTTCCACCGGCAGGATTTCCTGGTGGGACCGCTCGGCGCGACACTGGCGGGTTATCCAGCCAATATCTTCGTGCCATTCTTTCCGCGCCGAAACTACGCGCTTGAGATCGGATGGGAGCGCGCGTGGCAGGATACGGTTGGTCACCAGAGCCCGGTGGCTCGTGCCTTCTCGGCCCCAATGACCGCGCTGTGGCCCGAAGACGGCCGCAACCGTCCGCTGCTGCTTCTCAATGCGACATCCGCGAGAAGCGGCGAACGCGTGATGTCCGCTGACGTGCGTACTGACTGGATATACCTGCAAACACCCTGTCGCCTCAATCTTGCCGAAGAGATCAATCTTTCGCTCAGCGCCGCGATTGGCGCCAGCGCGCGCTTTCCAATTGTATCGGACTGGGGTTGGCTGTGGCGGCCCAAGTCGCCAGGCTGCGGACGGCTGGAAGGCGTTGCCGATGGCGGTTTCTATGACAACTACGGGGCTGCAACTATTCTCGATCTCCTTAATGGTTTGGCAAGTCAAAACGGCGGCAGTGTCAATCTTCAACGCGACGTCAATCTTGTTGTGATCCAAATCACCAGCGATCCCACCAGGCAGATGGGTTGCATATTCAAGAAGCTCGACGCGGAAAGCATGTCGCATGACGATACCCGGTCCACCGACGACTATTGTTCTCCGCCACCGCAGCAGACCGCGTTCCAGAACGCCGCATTCAACAGGCTAGACGAGATACTCCAGAGAGAGCTTGGGCTGGATGTCAAATTACCTAGGCTGTCTCTGGAAATCGAGGCGTTTCAAACTAGCTTTCTGGGTTCCGGCGAGCCGGGTGTGATCGATGTCGAGACGCAGGCCAGAGCCGTGAACGGGATCAAAGTTGCCGAAATGCTGCGTGAGCGTACTTGCGCCCTTGGCGGATCCTACTATCACTTTGCGATGACCGGAGCAGAAGCCATCCCGCTCAACTGGACGCTTTCGCCAACGTCGCAGACTCGGCTGTCCGCGCTTCTTGATAGAGGACGCGGCAAAGACCGTCTGGATCGTCTGGTAACCGAGTTGAGGACTGGAGTGGGACTAGGACAATGCTACACCTTGGCTCGCGCCCGGAAGTAGTTAGAGGTCCTCGACTGCTGGGGACGGCGGGCGTCTCGCCCGCCTCTTTCTTCTAACAGGCATACCGCCTTCTTCCAAAAGAGTGGGCCTGACGCCCGCCGTTCCAGGTCAGGCGCTCGACCGTCGCGATCACTTGCCGCAATCCCATGCTGCTTGCACAGGGTTGGGCACCTTCCCACTAATTTTACCGGCGACGACAATCGTCGGTTCCCAATTCCAAAAAGTGGGACGAAAAATAGTTGGATCTTTTTGATGATCTACCGTTGATTGCTGCGCTTTTTGTTTTCATTTCGACTGAAAAGGCTTTCCGCTTGCATGATTCCAACTACACTGCGGCCGGCCGCAATGCCGGCGATAAAAACGCAAGGGGAGGATCACATGGGTGCGCGCAGCCGCGTCATTTTACTAATTGCATCGTCGTCGCTCGCGGTGGCGACGATAATCGCTCCAGCTCTGGGGCGCGATGATGACGATGACCGCTGCACCGGCGCGCGCGATGTGACGTTGATCAATGGAAAGATTCATACACTCGACGCCCGTAACTCGATTGTGTCGTCGGTGACGATCCGGAACGGCAAGTTCGCCGCGGTCGGCCACGACGGGCGATTCGGTGAGGGTCGCTGCACGCGCACGATCAATCTGCGCGGACACACCGCCGTGCCGGGGCTGGTCGACAACCACAATCATTTTCTGCTGCTCGGCTTGCGCCCGGGCCACGACACGCGGCTCGAGACGGCGGCGTCGATCGCGGACGTGCAGGCGGCGATTCGCGCGCGCACCAAGACCGTGAAGGCGGGCGCCTTTATCACTGCGATGGGCGGCTGGACAGCTGCCCAGTTCGCCGAAAACCGCCTGCCGACTCTTGCCGAGCTCGATGCCGCGGCGCCCAACAATCCGGTGCTGGTCTTTAATACGTTCCTCGGGCCGGCGACCACCAATACGCCGGGAAGGACCTTCTTCACCGGCAAAGGCGTTGCCGTCGACGCCCTGGGCAATATCGCGGCGGGCGCCCCCTCGCTCGCTGCCCTCAACGCGCTGCGCGCCATTCAGACCTTCGACGACAAGAAGCAGGGCACGCTTGACGCCATGGCCTATTCGGCGAGCGTCGGCGTCACTACCAATGTCGACATGGGCGGCTTCGTCATTCCGGGAACGCCGAACATCCAGGATTCGGACGTTTTCGACACTCTGGCGAGTTGGGACCCGTTTACGGCCTACGATCCGCTCCTCGCCCTCCATGACGAAGGCAAGGTATCGGTGCGCGTTCGCATCTTCTTCCTCAGCATGGACCACAATCCGGATGTTCCGCTGACCACCCAGCGCGTGCTCAACGCGTTCAGCAATTTCGGCGACGACATGATCCGCAGTTCCGGCATCGGAGAGTTCGCCACGAGCTGGCCGCTGTTCGGCAATCCGTTCCCGACCAACTACGGCGCGGCGTTGAATATCGTCGCCCAGCGCGGCTGGGCCTTCCAGCAGCACAGCCTGTCGCTGGCGGAGGACCAGTTCATCGCCAGCGCGTTTGAGACGGTGAATAAGACGATCCCGATCGCCGATCTGCGCTGGTCGGACGCCCACGTGCCATCGATCGACCAGGCAACGGTCAACCGCCTGAAGGCCATCGGCGCCGGCATTGCGGTCCATCCGTTCCGCTATCTGAGCGGCGGCACCAACGGCGGCCCGCCGCTGCGCATGATCATCGACAGCGGCATCCATGTCGGCGCCGGATCGGATTCGGCACAGATTTCCACGCTCAATCCGTGGAACATGATCTACTACATGGTCACGGGCAAGAACGTCGCCGGCAAGCTGGTCAATGCCGGTCAGCAGATTACCCGTGAAGAGGCAATCCGGCTGTACTCCGTCGAGAACGGCTGGTTCCTCAAGGAGGAAAATAAGCTGGGCTCGATCGAAGAAGGCAAGCTCGGGGATGTCGTGGTATTGAGCGACGACTATTTCAACCCGGTGCGCGTCCCCGATGAGTCGATCAGGAAGCTCCACTCCGTCCTGACGGTTGTCGACGGAAAGGTGGTGCATAATCTGCTGGATCGGTAAGGGCGCCCGCGCGTCCTCCTGTTTGCCTGTGTGGAGCTCGTTCCGCTGACTTTCCTCATTGTCATTGCCGGGCTTGACCCGCGGGTGACGGCAAAGAGCTACTTAGTGAGGCCCGCTAGTCCTGCAATCAGGAAAGAGGCCAGCAGGTAACCCATGATCTTGTGGCCATAAAAATAGTAGCGTGCCCACGTCTTCAGATCGATCTGATAATGGCTCTCGCGCAGTCGGATGATGGGCAGGAGGAGGTCGAAGCTGTAGGTAAGACCATAGGGCATCCCATTGCGCCGCCCCTCGTCGGAAACACGCAGGATTAGCGCCCCGACCATTACAAGGCCGATCACCCAGAACATCGCGAAGTATGGGTAATAGCCATAACCGATCACCCATTTGAGGGTGGTCAGCCCCGCCCACGCTGTGCCCATTGCCTCGCTCCGTTCCCGCTCGCGGCCTGAATACCGGATTTCCGTCGCCAGCGCGCGATTCCCCTGGCTCTCAACAACGGAGGCAAGTTGGTCGTAAGGTTGCGGCGCGTAGCGATCGAGCCTGCCGAGCCAGCCCTTGAACTTGTCGGCCGCTCCGGCACCCCGGTAGCTGAAGCCATCGAGATCGAGTTTCGGCGTCCAGGTATCCGCTAAAGTGGGAATGATACCCACCTTGGCGTCACGAAGAACGAGAGTGATGCCATCCGACCATTGCGCTGAGTCAAGGTACAGGAAGCCACCGATTTCCGCCCCAGATAGGTCGACATCTTTCTTGAACCGACTATCGCTTAGGTGGAGGTCGCCCTTGATCTTGGCGATACGACAATTGATCGAATCACCAAACGTCGCATGGTCCATGAGGACTTGTTGCCCCACCTCCAATCCATAACAATCGAGATGGCCGGTCACTTTCGCGCCGCTCAGGCCGAGGGAGTTGCCCACGCGGGCCACAGCAAGCACAACGTCCGCGAACTCGGCCTCGTCGCTCATACCGAGAGATTGGTCGACACGAAATCCGCTCATGTCGAGCTTTCCGGTGACTTTCGCCCCGCGCAGGTCGAGGTAGCCGCCCACGCGGGCGCCGGTAAGCACTACGTTCGCGAACTCGGCCTTGTTGGTCATACTTAGAGTTTGGTCGACCTGAAGTCTGGTCATGTCGAGCTTGCCGGCCACTTTCGCGCTGCTCAGGCCGAGGTCGCCACCCACGTGGGCGCCAGAAAGCACTACGTCCGCGAACTTAGCCCTGTCATCCATTACCAGGTACGCGCCGACCCGAAGTCCGTCCATGTCGAGTGTGCGGGTCACTTTCGAGCCGCTCAGGCTGAGTGAGTTGCCCACGCGGACGACAGCAAGCGATACATCCGCGAACTCGGCCTTGTCGTTCATACCAACAGATTGGTCGACGTGAAGTCCGCGCATGTCGAGCTTTCCGGTGACTTTCGCCCCGCGCAGGTCGAGGTCGCCGCCCACGTGGGCGCCAGAAAGCACCGCGTCCGCGAACTCAGCATTGTCGGTCATACTCAGAGTTTGGTCGACCTGAAGTCTGGTCATGTCGAGCTTTCCGGTGACTTTCGCCCCGCGCAGGTCGAGGTCGCCGCCCACATGGGCGCCAGAAAGCACCGCGTCCGCGAACTCAGCATTGTCGGTCATACTCAGAGTTTGGTCGACCTGAAGTCTAGTCATGTCGAGATTGCCGGTCACTCTCGAACCCGTCAGGTCCAGCAGGCGGACATGAGCCCGCACAAGACCCACGTCGGTGAACTTCCCGTTTTGCAAGTCCATGTCCGCATCGAGTTGGAGCTCGTACATGTCGAAAATGCCGGCCACATTCGAATGTCGCAGGCCTATCGGAAATTTCGACCTGACCCGTCTGAGATTTATGCCTTTCTCAAGAAGGCTATACTCCAACTCCAATGGATGTTCGAGTTCCGCATTCTCGAGGTCGACGGCCTCGGTAAAACGAGCGCCTCTGATCGACACGCCACGCCGCGTCAACGTGCGGCGGTACAGGTCTTCGAACAGAATCGTCCTCAGAAAGGCCGGCCGCAACACCCGGCTCTGCGGCCACTCAGCTGGATTTGTGGGATCGCGGTCGCCGCCGTACTCCGGCGCCGCATTTAAATCTGCGACCGCGCCGACGCCGGCGTGCTCCCAAACGAATTTCTCCTGCCGCGTCCAGCGCGAGTCGACCGAAACGGAGCACGGCTTGTCGAGAAAAACGGGCTGTGTCGGCTCTTGGCTGCGCGCTCCTATGGGCGCGATGAACAATATGAGTGCGAGGACAATCCGTGAGGGCCGCATGACAAGTCCACTGGGGCTCGTATAATTTTAGGTATCAAAAAGAACGATTGACTATTATCAAATCTGCAGTTGCATGCCAATTGATCCGGCATCCCGGCTACGTCCGCTCCACCGCCACCACCCGTCCCCTGTCCACCGCGAGCGCCAGCCGGCCGCGCTTGAGGGCGATGGCGTGTTCGCCGAACATCTCGCGGCGCCAGCCGTGCAGCGCCGGCACGTCGGCGCGATCGTCGATGGCGATGCGTTCGAGATCTTCGACCGTCGCGATCACTTTGGCCGCAACGCCGTGCTGCTCGGACGCCATGCGCAGCAGCACCTTGAGGAGCTCGACTGTGGCGCTGCCATTGATGCCTTGCCGCGGCTTGTCGAGCCGGGGCAGTTCAGAAGGATCGCGCGCCAGCCCCCGCTTGACGGCCTCGATGATCTCCGCCCCCCATTTGGAGCGCTCGAACCCCCGCGGCAGCGAGCGCAGCGAGGCGAGCCGTTCTGTCGTCGTCGGGGCGTGCATGGCGATGTCGCCGATCGCCTCGTCCTTGAGCACGCGCCCGCGCGGAACGTCGCGCGACTGCGCCTCGCGCTCGCGCCACGCCGCGATTTCCATCAGCACGCTCAGCTCCCTGGGCTTGCGCACCCGCGTCTTGAGACGTTCCCACGCGCTTTCCGGGTCGGCCCGGTAGGTGTCCGGCGAAGTCAGAATTTCCATCTCCTCGCCGACCCACTCACTGCGTCCCCGGCTCTGCAGGTCCGCCGAAAGCGACAGGAAAACCTCGCGCAGATGCGTCACATCGGAAATTGCGTAGCTGACCTGTGCGGCGGACAACGGCCGGCGCGACCAGTCGGTGAAACGATTCGATTTGTCGATGACGTCGCCGGTAATGCGCTGCACCAATTGATCGTAGGAAATGGAGTCGCCGTATCCGAGCACCATGGCGGCCACCTGGGTGTCGAAGATCGGACGCGGAACGAGCTTGGCCTGGTGCCAGACGATCTCAATGTCCTGACGTGCCGCGTGGAACACCTTGAGCACGCCCTCGTTCGCCATCAGTTCGAAAAACGGCGCCAGATCCAAATCCTGGGCAAGCGCATCGATGACGACGGCCTCGTCGGAGGTCGCCATCTGGGCGACGCATAGCAGCGGATAATAGGTGGTCTCGCGCAGGAATTCGGTGTCGACGGTAACGAAGGTGTGGCGTGACATTCGCTCGCACGCCGCCGTGAGATCGGCCGTGGTGGTGATTAAATTCATTGCAAACTCTTACCGGACTTGGCGGGCCATGTCGCGGGCGGAAACGCGTGCCAAGCTCGCGGTATTGCGGTAGGGCGCTGGTCGGATTTCACCATGGCTGCTGCAATAGAGAATTTTGAATCGCGTGGCAATTGCTTGTTATCTCGGCATTTTTCTCTTTCAGCCGGCGTGGAGGCCGCAGGCGGACGCGCCTCGGATGAGATTGGGGATAAGTGCGGGGACAACCGGGAAAACCGGCGCAGATTGAAGCCCTTGAGCTTACGGCTGTGATTTCCTGGATTTGCAGCAATGTCGCACCCTCGCATCTCCTCCGACCCTGCCGTCATGATGGGTAAGCCCTGCATCAAGGGCACGCGCATTACTGTGGAAATGATCCTTCGCAAACTGAGCTCGGGTCGCTCGTTCGCGGATGTACTCGACGCCTACCCGCATCTTACCGAAGAGGACTTGAGGGCAGCGCTGGGATTCGCCGCGGATTACTCTCGGGGCTAAATAAGGGAAACCCTTTCGAACATCACCCCCTCACTTTCGGCATGTGAATGAATTCCCACGGCGACGGCATGGCGCCGACCGGCACTTCAATAAGGGTCGGGCCGTCGCGGCGGGCAAATCCGCGCCTGAGCGCCGCGCGCAGCCCGGTGGGGTCCTTGGCGCGCTCGGCCGCGGCGCCGAAGCTCTCCGCAAACCGCAAAAAGTCCGGATTGGCGAGGTCGCAGGCGATCAGGCGGTTGCCGTATTGTTCGGCCTGAATGCGGCGCACATTGCCGAAGGCGCCGTCATTGAAGACGACTGCGACCAGCGCAATGCGGTGGCGGACCGCGGTAGCCAGCTCATTCGCCGTGTACAGGAAGCCGCCGTCGCCCGAGACGGCGAGGACCGGCACATCTGGCCGCGCGTGCTGGGCGCCGAGCGCTGTGGCATAGCCCCAGCCGAGATTATCCTGGTAGCCCGGCGAAAGGAAAGTGCGCGGCCGGTAGACCGGGAGGGCGAGGCGGGCTGCGAAGCCAATCTGGGTCACTTCGTCGACGAAAATGCCGTCGTCCGGCAGTTCGGCCCGGATCGCGTCGAGGAAGGCGAGCTGGGGGCCGAGCTTTTCGAGGCGCGCATTCCAGCGCGCGTGGCGGTCCCGCATCTCGTCCGCGCGCGCCGGCCGTTTCGCGTTGTGGGCCGGCAGAACATCAAGGAGCCGCCGCAGAATCGGCACCGCATCGCCGACGAGCGACACCGCCGGCCGGCGCACCCGCGCCGGCTCCTCGGGGTCGGAATCGATCCGGATCACGGCGATGTCGTCGTCGATCCCCCATTGCCGGAACGGGTAGAACATCCGCGTGCCGACGCCGAGCACCGCGTCGGCCTCGCCCCACAGCTCGCGGCCGAGCGGCAGCGTGATGCTGAGCGGATCGCGGCTGTCCCGCCGCCGCAGACGATCATCGGGCGTTTCGCCGCGCCGAGCCGTTTCGCTGCAGCCGCTACCGCACCCTCGTCGACGGCGGGCTCCGGCGCCGCCACGGGCGCCTGCGGCGCGCCGGCGCCCGGCCGGCCCCACATGTCGATGGCGCATTCCAGCACGGCCGGACCGCGACGCCCGGTAAACATCGCCGCAACGGCTTGCGCCACCAGCCGCGAAGCCTCAGCCGGCGTTTTGACGCGGGCGGAAAAATCGACGAGCCGGGCAATGATGCCGGCCTGGTCGCGGATTTCGTGAAGATGCCCCAAACCGCGGCCGATATCGGCGTCGGGGATCTGCCCGATCAGCCCGAGCACGGGCGCATTCATCGCATAAGCGGTGAGCAGCGCCGCACCAGTGTTGAGGAGGCCGGGGCCGGGAACGACCGCGTAGGCCGAAGGCCGGCCGGTCGCGAGCGCCGCCCCCAGGGCCATGTAGCCGGCACCCTGCTCATGACGCGGATGGACCACGCCGATGCTATCGGAGGCCCGGAAAAGGGCATCGAATAAATGGTCATTGTGGACGCCCGGCAGCGCGTAAAGCGTCTTGATGCCGTGGGCGATCAGGGAGGCGACGATCGCCTCGGCGGTGGTCGTTTTGTCCATTCGCAGCGCCTTGGTTCTCGGTTTGCGGCAGATGTGCAGATCGGATTGGCGCTGTCGAGGGGAGGGGTGTTTCCATTTCGCCGCGGGTCAGCTAATACCCCCGCACAATTTCTTGCTTGTCATGCCCAGCGAAAGCGGGGCATCCAGTACCCCCAAGCCGTTGCCATTTCACTGCAGGATTTCGGCTGCGAGTCCGGTGGTTACTGGATCGTCCGCTTTCGCGGACGATGACAATCTCGTTCACTGCGTCCGCGAACAGGGCGCCCATCGAACCGGCGGACTCCGCCCCGGGGAACTTGATGCACCGTTATCGTACCCACACCTGCGGCGCGCTGCGCGCCGACAATATCGGTTCAACGGTCCGGCTGTCGGGGTGGTGCCACCGCATCCGCGACCATGGCGGGTTGCTGTTCATCGACCTGCGCGACCACTATGGCTTGACGCAGATCGTCGCCGACCCCGACTCGCCGGCCTTCAAGACCGCTGAGAAGTTGCGCGCCGAATGGGTCGTCCGGGTCGACGGCCGGGTGCGCGCGCGCCCTGCCGGCACCGACAATCCGGATCTGCCGACCGGCGCCGTAGAGGTGTTTGCGACCGACATCGAGGTGCTGGGCCCGGCCGGCGAACTGCCGATGCCGGTGTTCGGCGACCAGGAATATCCGGAAGAGATTCGCCTCAAGTACCGCTTCCTCGACCTGCGGCGCGAGCGCCTGCATCGCAATATCATCAAGCGCGGCGCCATCATCGACGAGCTGCGGCGGCGCATGAAGGAGCAGGGCTTCTTCGAGTTCCAGACCCCGATTCTGACCGCGTCGAGCCCGGAAGGCGCGCGCGACTTCCTGGTGCCGTCGCGGCTGCATCCGGGCAAATTCTACGCGCTGCCGCAGGCGCCGCAGCAGTTCAAGCAACTTGTGATGATTTCGGGCTTCGATCGTTATTTCCAGATTGCGCCGTGCTTCCGCGACGAGGATGCGCGGGCGGACCGCTCACCTGGCGAGTTCTACCAGCTCGATATCGAGATGAGCTTCGTCACCCAGGATGATGTGTTTGCGGCCGTCGAGCCGGTGTTGCGTGGGGTGTTCGAAGAGTTCGCGGACGGCAAGCCGGTGACGCAGAAATTTCCGCGGATTGCCTACGCGGAGGCGATGCGCAGCTACGGCTCCGACAAGCCGGACCTGCGCAACCCGATCCGCATGCAGGACGTCACCGCCCCCTTCCGCGGCTCCGGCTTCAAGGTATTCGCCGGCATGATCGCGTCCGATCCGGCCGTCGAGGTGTGGGCGATTCCGGCGCCCAAAGGCGGCAACCGGGCCTTCTGCGACCGCATGAATTCGTGGGCGCAGGGCGAAGGTCAGCCGGGGCTTGGCTACATCTTCTGGCGGGAGGGAGAGGACGGCGGCGCGGGCCCGCTCGCGAAGAATATCGGCGTCGAGCGCACAGAAGGGATCCGCAATCAGCTTGGCCTCAACGTCGGCGATGCCGTGTTCTTCATTGCCGGCCGGCCCAAGGACTCCATCACATTCGCCGGCCTGGCGCGCGCCAAGATCGGCGCGGACCTCGGCCTGATCGACCGCAATCAATTCGCATTCTGCTGGATCGTCGATTTCCCGATGTACGAGTGGAACGAGGAGGAGAAGAAGATCGACTTCTCCCACAACCCGTTCTCGATGCCGAACATGGGGCCAGAGGAATTCCTCGCGCTCGACCCGGGCGACAAGGAGAAAATCCTCGGCCTCAAGGCCATCCAATACGACATCGTCTGCAACGGCGTCGAGCTGTCGTCGGGCGCGATCCGCAATCATCGCCCGGACGTGATGAAGAAGGCGTTTGCGATCGCCGGCTACGACGAAAGCGTGCTGGAACAGAAATTCGGCGGCATGCTGCGCGCCCTCTCGCTCGGCGCCCCGCCCCACGGCGGCATTGCGCCCGGCATCGACCGCATCGTCAGGTTGCTGTGCGGCGAGGAGAATTTGCGCGAGGTGGTGATGTTTCCGATGGATCAGAAGGCGCAGGATTTGTTGATGGGCGCGCCGTCTGAGGTCACTCCGAAACAGCTGCGGGAGCTGCATATAAGGCTAAATTTGCCGAAGTAAGCTACGGTCCGTAGCCCGGTGGCTCCATCCGGGCTACAAGAGAGCAAGACGCGGCAACCGCTCAAAAATCCTAGCAGCCGCGATTCGCAAAATAGCGCGGAGCGCGGCCTCCGGCGCGCGCGCCGCGCGTTTTCGGTTGCATAATTACGCCGGGCACATTTCCGCTTCAAGTCAAGCGAGTATGCCCCTGCCTACATCAATGGTGACGTTGATGGCGAGCGGTGCGCGTGACCGGGGCGCTTGCGGGCCGAGGGCATGCGCTCCAATAGCCAAAGTCCCTCGAACTCGGGCTCGCTTTCCAGCACTGACCTGCGTTCTCCACCGGCCCGAAGTGGTAATCAGCCTTGGCTGGCCCCGACGCCAACATGGCGGCAAGAACGGCGGCCGCCGCAAAAGCAGTGAACTGACGCATTGAAAGCCTCCTTAGTGTTTTGTTGTCTGGTCGTTTCATTTTGCAACCTTGTCTATCCGGCTGCATTACTTAGCAATCAAAAACTTATGTTGAATAAATACTTTCGACAATACGATTTTTACGAGTATATTTTATTATTTTTACGAGTATATTTTTATTAAAATAGCCAGACGGTCCGAGAGTGGCCGACGGCGGGTCTGAACAACCTATCGTTGACCCCGGCCTCATTGTGATGTGGCAAAAAAACCCCGCACATGCGGTGCGGGGCAAGGAGGCTAGGCTTTTGCTCCGGCTGGTTCGGCGCGTGCCGCCTAGCTTCAAGGGGCGAAGCCCAGACGACGCGCCTACTTTACAGCCGGGAGCTTGTTCCGGGGGCAACGCGCTCCCTTTCGGTTCAATTACAGCTTCACATCGCCCCGTATTTTTCCCGCGACTTCGGGCGGGTCATGCTCTCGCTGTGGTCACTTATGACGGGCCTTGTGGCCCTTCGGCGCCACAGCGACGCTCGCGGGCTGCGGGCATGCGCCCCAAGTGCCAAAGGCGAGATCGCGCCCTTGCGAGTGAGAAGATGTGAAGCACTGACTTCCCACCTGTTTCGGCCCATAATTCTCTACGGCATTGGCCGGAGCTGACGCCAGTAAGGCCGCAAACGCCGTCATTGCCGCGGCCGAAATGATGAATTTTCGCATGATTTGTCTCCCTCGAGTTTGTCAGTCGTACATGCTCCAGGTTGTTTATCTGTCACCTGGCTGCATGCCATTGTATAATTTTTGCACTTATTAAAGTATCGAAAATTTATGCCTTAGCAACAAGAAATTTATGAACGTTAATTTATGTTTATGAACGCTGGCGTCGTGTGCGTAGCCGTTTCGACCTCTCCTGCGCACGTAAAAGCGCGGGGCTACGGCTTTCCGTTGAGCCCTAGACACGCTGCCGCCGCGCTGCGCTTGAGCCAGAATCGCCCGCGCCCGGCGCTTATCAACATTCTCAGCGCGCTGCCGTAGTTGTGCGGGGTGGCCTCGACGGCCGCGCGCAGGCAGGCGATGCCGTCATCCAGTTGGCCGAGCTCGATCAGGCAATAGCCGAGATTCATGCGGGCGCGGTGATGGGCGGGGTCGTGCGCCAGCACGCGCCGGAAGCGCTCGGCTGCGCGAGCGAAGTCGCCTTCGTATTGCAGCGCCACGCCGAAGCCGACCAGCGCGTCGGCGTGTTGCGGCACAATCGCGAGGGCGCGGGCGAAAGCGATCTTGGCGTGCCCTGAGTCGGCGCGGTCGAGGTAAACGCCGCCGAGCGCCAGCGACAGTTCCGGTACGGTAGGCGCTGCTTCGATGCCGCGTTTGAGCACGGATTCCGCCTCGACGTAGCGTCGCTTGGCGCGCAGCAGGTTTCCCAGCTCCTGAAATGCGCGCGCGCATACAGGCACCCGCTCGATCGCGCGGTAGAACCATGCCACGGCTTCATCCGTGCGCCCGGTCTCGCGCAAGGCGATCGCCAGGCTGGTTTCGAGTTCGGGATTGGCGCTGTGGCGGGCCGCTTCTTCGAGCGGCGCGATCGCCTCGCGCGGGCGCCTCTGCGCCATCAGCAACGCGCCTAAAAGCTGCAGCGCCTCCAGGTGCTGCGGCTTTTGCGCAAGAACAACCCGAGCGATGCGTTCAGCTTCGCCCATGTTTCCGCTTTCCGCGGCCGCCACCGCCCGCGCCAGCGCTTCGGCCTCGGCCGCCATCGCGGCGCGGGCGCCTTTGGAAATCCCGGCTTGCTTCTTCATCGGCAACTCAAGTCGCAGTCGTCATCTTGCGTTTGGCGTGGAAAAGCAGGCAGGAAACGAAAAAATGCGGCGTTTCATCGGGCGATATGGTGTGGCAGATATCGCAACGCCGCAACCAAAGCAATCGGACACCGAAACACGATGGCTTCACCCCTGTTCACCCTCGCCGAGATTGAATCCGCACTGCCGATCGTGCGATCCGCCGTGCCGCCCACGCCCCAGTACGCTTGGCCGCGGCTCACGGTCCGCACCGGCGCGGATGTGTTCGTCAAGCATGAGAATCACACGCCGATCGGCGCGTTCAAGGTGCGCGGCGGCATGGTCTATATGGATCGGCTGAGAAGCGAGCGGCCGCAGGTCATGGGGATCGTGTCGGCCACGCGCGGCAATCACGGTCAGTCGCTTGCGTTTGCGGCGCGGCGCGCCGGAATTGCCGCGACGATCGTGGTGCCGCGCGGTAACTCGGCCGAGAAGAATGCGGCCATGTGTGCGTTCGGCGCCGAGCTCATCGAACACGGCCGCGACTTCGACGAAGCGAAGGAATACGCCGCCGCGATCGCGCATCAACGCGGCTACGTGCTCACGCCCGCATTCCACCGCGATCTCGTCATCGGGGTTGCGAGCTATGCGTACGAGTTTTTTGCCGCGGTGAGCGACCTTGACACCGTCTATGTCCCGATCGGCCTCGGCTCCGGTATTTGCGGCGTGATCGGCATGCGCGACGTGCTCGGGCTTGCGACCCGAATCGTTGGCGTCGTCGCGCAAAATGCCAACGCGTATGCGCGCTCGTTTGCGGCCGGCGCGGTCATCACAACCGACGCGGCCGACACGTTCGCGGACGGCCTCGCGGTGCGGGTGCCGGATGCGGCGGCGCTCGCCGTCATCCGCGCCGGGGCCGATCGTATCGTCGAAGTCTCGGAAGCGGAGCTGGTCGAGGCGATCGGCATTTATTTCACCGATACCCACACGCTCGCCGAGGGCGCCGGCGCCGCGCCGCTCGCGGCGCTCATCAAGGAACGGGCCCGCATGCAGGGATGCCGGGTCGGCCTCATCATGTCCGGACAGAATATCGATCGCGCCGTCATGTGCGAGGTGCTGGCGGGACGCGTGCCGGGCCACTCAGGCCGATCGGGCCAGCAGACGCCGCGCCTTTCGGTCTGATATGGGCGAACGGCTTACTCGCACCACCGCCGCCACATGACGCGGTAGCCGCTTTCCCGCTCAATACCCGACCACGGTGCCAAAGAGATCGTAAGCATCGGCGCGCTCGATCTTCACGGTGGCGACTTCGCCGATCCGCAGCGGCCGGCGCGACGTCACATTGACTGTGCCATCGATCTCCGGGGCGTCGCCCTTACTGCGGCCTTTAGCCCAGCGGTTGCCGACCTCGTCAATGATGACTTGCTGGCGGGTGCCGACGTGGCGCTTGAGGCGGCGCGCCGAGATTGCCTGCTGGCGCTGCATGAAGCGGTGCCAGCGCTCTGCTTTGACCTCATCCGGCACGGCCTCGGCAAGATCGTTGGCAGCCGCGCCCGTCACTGGCTCATAGCGGAAACAGCCGACCCGGTCGAGCGCCGCTTCATCGAGCCAATCAAGCAGAAAGGCGAATTCCTCCTCGGTCTCGCCTGGGAAACCGACGATGAAGGTCGATCGCAAGGTGATGTCCGGGCAGATGGCGCGCCAGG
>WNFT01001101.1_pt1 | contig 22900 bp, 14 predicted proteins | sample 5400191 | NCBI WGS metagenome assembly WNFT01 (sample SAMN13153359, study PRJNA577476) | soil metagenome | isolation source: 80 cm saprolite under Madrone tree | place: USA:California | collected 2016-06-14 | reverse complement strand
CCATCGCATTTTTGTAGCGGCGGTCTGTGACCGTCGGTCGCGTTCTCGGAGGAAGTTCGGCGCTCATCCGCTTTCGCAGGGCTACAGCGCGATAAATAGAGCGCCGCTACAGCTTTGCAGGTAGGACTGATTGGTTGACCGTCTTTGCAAGTCGGCAGTCGCAACGGCGGCCCATGACCATCTGGTTGCAAATAGAAGAAATTATTTTGCGGCGAAAAAAAGATCGACATGTCATCGCCAGCGCCGCCGTTGCCCTTTTCGCCGAGGTTCAGTTCCGGTCTCACGTCCGAGTCGTAGCTGCGCGCCACGTGATTCGGGACAAAATCAATGAGCGCTTTCATGTCGTGCTTGTGAATTCGATCGAGAAGCGATTTGAATTCATCGAGACGTTTCTCCGGTTTCACCGCGTAATCGGGGCAGACATCAAAGTAATCTTTGATCGCGAACGGACTACCGGCGACGCCTTTGAGAAGATCGGGATCGTCGGCTGGCTGGCCGATTGACGAATAATCGGTCCCGCTGGCCTGCTGCAAGACGCCCATTAGCCAAATGTGGGTAAAACCCATTTTGCGCAGCGACTTCAGCGCACCGTCATTGATGTCGTTAAACGTACCGACGCCATTTCGCGCGAGCGTGCCGTTAGGTGTTCGCGTCTCATTGGTATTGCCGAAGAGCCTGACGAATAACTGATAGATCCGCAGGGGCGATCGATCGGCGTTGAGCCTGCTGCGTGGGACCGACAATTCCGCCGCGGCCGGATCGAGATTCAGTTCGCGGTAATTGGAAATGTATTTGTCGCCCACTCCGCTGCCGGCGCTCTTGTCAGAGCATCCGCAAAAGCGGCCCCAGCCGTCATTTTCCCTCAGGTCTTTCGCGTAGAGAACAAAATCGAGTCTTTTCGAGGTGCCGAGCTCTGCGCGCTGAAGATTAAAGGTGAGAGTGCCCTTGTGAAATTTGGCGAGACAGCCGCTTGCGCTCACGCGCTCGCTCCATTTCCAATGTTCCCATTTGCGTTGATAACAATCCAGCTTTCCATCTTTGACCACGGCGACGACCAGAAGATCGCTTTTGAAGGGAAGGAAAACGGTCGAGCCTTCCTGGTCGCGCTGGAATGGGACAAGGGCCGACCCAATCTCGCGGTGCGTTCCGAGCGCGACGAAAACTACGCAACCCTCAGCAACGAAATCGGGCGCGCGATATTCGACCAGGAGATTGGTGTTGGAAAGCGAAAGCGCAATCGTCGCGTCGTTCGATCCGGAAATGATTTGTTTTTCCAAGGCTTGGCGGGATGAAGTTGAGCAGAAGAATGGAAATGACTCCATCTCGATCTTTGGCTTCGCGGCCGCTGTTCGTGAAAACTGAAACTGGATCAGATCATGCGCGGCGGGAGGCGCTTGCAAGCAGGGCAGATGCTGTAGATCACCATGTCGTCGCTGCCACCTCGGCAGGAGATTTGATGATTTTACCGCCCAAAGCGCACACGATGACGGTTCCGCCACCGATTTTGGCGAGCTTTTTGTTTGCCGGCTGCTTCGCTTTCGCGTTCACCTTCGGCTTGCTGCACGGCTTCGGCTTCGCCAGCGCGTTAAGCGAAGTCGGTCTGCCGCAATCAGCGATTCCCGTCGCGCTGCTTTTCTTCAACGTCGGCGTCGAGGTCGGACAACTTTTGTTCATTGCGTCCGTCTTCGCCGTCATAGCGCTGGCGCGGCGCTCGACGTTTCCCGCGCCGCAGTGGGCACAACTCGTTCCGCCTTACGCCATCGGCAGTGTCGCCGCCTTCTGGATCATCCAGCGAATCGCCGCCTTTTGAAAAATGATTAACTACCGCAAGGGCACAACAATGAAAACGACACGCACACAAAAGCTCATGGCCGCCGCGCTCGTTGGCGCGCTGGCGAGCCGTGGTTCAACGAGAGGCGGCGGCCGGGAGACATCGAGTTGGTGAAGTGAGTTGAATTAGAAATGAAAACAGACCTTTCAAAAGAAGAAATGATTCGCTCATCCTTATCATCACTGGCTTCGTCGTGATTAGACCAAGGTCCAATAGCCACACCGGTTTATTCTCATTTATTCTCAACTGACTTTCCACCGTGAGCTGGTTTGGTCGCAATGACTGTTTGCGCATTCGCCCCGCGCATCGTACGCAAGACTGAAGTGAATCCTATGCTGCTACGCGTTACCGCGTTCGTGTTCGCCGCGCTCGTTGCTTGTAGCGCGCACGGCCAGACGCGCATAGCGACGGACACGAAATCGTGCTGCACAATGATCTCGTCGCGTGCAACGTTGTTTGCCGCTGCGAGTCCCGCAGCGAAAATGGCCGGCGCCGAAGGCGTCAAACGCACCGCAACGGACGCGCCGAAGGTTTCCACTAAAGACTGGCCGGCCAAGCCGTGGCCAGACGGAATGGTCTGGATCCCGGGCGGCGAATTCTGGATGGGATCGGACGAGTCGCAGTTTGCCGATGCGCGGCCTTGGCATCGCGTTTACGTGGATGGCTTCTGGATGGACAAAACGGAAGTGACTAACGAGCAGTTCCAAAAATTCGTCAAAGCTACCGGCTACGTCACCGTTGCCGAGCGCAAGCCGACGAAGGAACAGTTTCCGACTGCGCCGGAAGAAAATCTAGTTGCAGGCTCGGTCGTTTTCACGCCGCCTAACGAAGCCGTGCCGTTGGACAATCATCTTCGGTGGTGGAACTACGTGAAAGGCGCCAACTGGCGTCACCCTACCGGTCCAGCCAGCGATCTCAAGGGCAAGGAGAAACATCCCGTCGTGCATATCGCCTACGACGATGCGCTGGCTTACTGCAAGTGGGCTGGTAAACGCCTGCCCACGGAAGCGGAGTTCGAGTTTGCCGCGCGCGGCGGCTTGGAACGCAAAGCGTATGCGTGGGGCGATGAGTTCAAGCCGGGCGGCAAGTGGATGGCGAACACGTTTCAAGGACATTTCCCGGACAAAAACACAGGTGAAGATGGCTTTGCCGGCACCGCGCCGGTCGGTTCTTTTCCGCCCAACGGGTACGGCCTCTACGATATTGCCGGCAACGTGTGGGAATGGTGCAGCGATTGGTACCGGCCGGATTACTACCAAACGCTGGCCGACGCCGGCGGCGTGGCGCGCAATCCGCAGGGGCCAGCTGACAGTGTCGACCCGTCAGAACCGGGGACGAAAAAGCGCGTGCACAAAGGCGGCTCGTACCTTTGCACCGATCAATACTGCAAACGCTACATGCCTGGCGGTCGCGGCAAAGGCGAACCGGACACCGGTACCAACCACCTCGGCTTTCGCACGGTAATGACGCGGTCGGAGAAGGGGAAGAAAACCGGGGCTGAGCGTTCCCTCGCGAAGGTCAGGTGATTTTATCCCGCATCGTGGTATTAGCCTAAGGTCTAATATTCACGCCACGGCGTCTCCGCTAACGTCCGGTTCGATGGGTAAGGCTGGCCGCACAATTTTCGCTCTGAACGGTGCTAACAGATCAGAGAATCGATTGAATGGTGCTCGGGGCGGGACTTGAACCCGCATGCCTTTCGGCATACGCCCCTCAAACGTACGTGTCTGCCATTCCACCACCCGAGCTTCTTTAGGAGAAGGCGTTGGCTTCCCGTCGATAGTGACTGTGAACGGTAGATGGAGGAGCAAGGCTCGCAAGCGCTTTGTCGATTCACCCTCTTACTCCTGCTCCTGCTCGTAATCGGAACCGAATCGATCACGAGCACGATCACGGTTATGAGCACGAAGTATGAAATCTGCTCATCCGCTATAAATTGGTCGCGCATGATGGAGATCACCGAGAACGACGATTGGATCAAAATCGATTTGCACATCCATACGCTGGATGACCCGAAAGACATCATCGATTATTCAGCGCATCAGTTGCTCGACCGGGCGCGGGCACTCGGCTTCGGCGTGCTCGCCATTACTTTGCATGACACTGTTTTTGATCGGCCGGAAGTCTTTGCCGATGCGGCCGCGATGGGAATCTTGCTCATTCCCGCGGCGGAAGTGCGTTTGCAGGGCGCGGACGTGATCGTCCTCAATGTGACGGCCGCCGAAGTCGCAGGTTTGAAAGATTTCGAGAACCTTCGACGACTACGCAGTCGCCGCGGCGACTCGATCTTCACCATCGCACCGCATCCCTTTTATGTGCTTGGCGGTTCGATCGGAAACCGATTGCTGGATGAAATCGATTGTTTCGACGCGATTGAGATCTGTCATTTCCACAAGGGGTTTTTGAATCCGAACCGCCAGGCTGGAAAAATCGCGGCGCGATTCGGGAAGCCGCTCATTGCGACTTCGGACGCGCACCGGCTGCACGCTTTCGGGCGGCATTACACCAGCATTCCACGTCCGTCGGAGTTGATCGCGGAAAATGTTTTCGCGGCGCTGCGCAGCGGTCCGTTGCGCCTAACGAGTCCGTCGGCATCGATTGTCGATCTCACGAGCGCGGTTTATTGGATTTTCCTGGCGCATCCGTTTCGGCGGCGGCAGCGCCAGGCATTGCGAGCGAGCACGACGCATTCGCGGACGCAGGTCGGTCTTGAATCCAAATCGCGAACGTGACAGAGGTGTATCTCATGAGAATCATCGCCTCCATTCTGCTTGTGCTCGCTATTGGTTTAAGCGGTTGCCAAACGCCGTCGCAAAAAGAGAAAGCGAAAAAGGCGGCGCTGAAGAAGAAAACCAAAGCCGAGCTGCGCGAGGAGAGCAGCGATGTTGATTTTCAAGCTTTTGTCGGCCGGCTGCGCAAAGCGGTGGCGGCTCACGATGTGAACACGCTGGCTGGAATGATGACCCCGGACTTTGGTTACAGCCTGAATCCGGAGAAATCCGGGGAAGGTGTCTTTAAGTACTGGGACGAGCAGAATCTCTGGCCGGAGCTGGACGGCATCCTGTCGGAAAAATTCGTGAAGAAGGGCGATTTCATGGTGGCGCCACCGCAATTCGCCGACGAATCGCTCAATTACGATGGCTACCGCGCGGGGCTCCGGCGCGTGAACGGGAGCTGGAAGTTCGCCTACTTTGTGAACGGCTGAGACCAAGTGACTGGAAGACAGCCGTCTTCGGCTGTATGGCAAACAGCTGTCCCGGCCCTTCGACAGGCCGGAGGCTCGCCGCGGCGAGCCAGACGCCTATTTTCCCTGTAGGTCATAGATCGCGCCCCAATTCCCAGAAGCGACCGGCGCAATTGTTTTTTCCCACGGCCGCCCGCTCATCGGGTAATTGATCTTTTCCTCTCGTCCCCAAAAAATATAGCGCGCACGCAAATGGCGCGCAGTTTCCCGCCAATCCACCGCGCCTTCCATCAATTCGCGGAGCTGCTCCTCCGTCTCCTTATAATCGAAACCCTCCGTCCATAAATGTCCCGGATACCCGAGCACAACCTTCCGGCCCTGGAGCAAGAGGGGGTGATTGTAGATTGGGTAGGCGGCAAAACGAGCTTCCGCGGGCAATTTTTGGACCGCGTCGCCGACCCCATCAAGTTCCGCGCGATCCGCAAATCCAAAGCCGTTCCGCCCCGCCGCCAGCCCACCGAGCAAGCTGACAAACCCGGAGCCGAAGAGTGCGATGCAAATCGCCACCCGCACCGGCATCGACCAGCGGCCAATGAGATGCGTCCACAAAAACGGAAGCACGAGAAAGTAGGCCCAAATCATGATCTTGAGATTGTCCCATCCCCACGGCGCCGTTTTTACGAAGAACGCAAAAACAAAAATCGCTGCCGCCGGCAGGAGAAAGACGAGATCTTCGGGGAGTTTCTTGCCCCAGCGCCAATTGTTTTTCCAAACACGCCAACTGCACACTCCGATCAGGACTAGGATGAGTGGGATCAAGATGCCGAAGTTGAGGAACCAAAACTCGAAGAACGGGCGCGCGAAGTCGTCCTCATTTTGTACCCAGCCTGGATGCCACTCGATGACCGAATGGGCGCGAAAATGATCTGTAATTAACCAAACGAAAAACGTGGCAGGAAGGAAGGCGCATCCGAGGAGTGTCACGACGTCCTTGCGCAGGCCCGCGTCGCTAAAGAGAGAGAAACAAAGCAGGACGATGCTAAGCGCGAGGAACGTGTGTACATGAAAGAGCGGCATCGACGCATACAAAGAGAGCTCGACCCAAAACGGCAGCGGTGGACGGTGGCGATCTTGCGCGGCAATTTTGAAGAATTTTTCGCGCCAATGCCAGAGTAAGAGCAAGCCGACAGGAATCGCGTAGAGCAATCCGCGCTGCGTCAGGAACATGGTGAGCGGAATACTTTTCCAAGCGATCGAGCTGACGTCTTGATAGTCCTGAAATCGAAGCGTGCTAATGACTGCGAAACCGGCAATGCCCCCATTGAACAGAAAACCGGCGACGCCAAATTCGCCGGCCCATCGATAAAACGCATAGAAGGTCGCGAGCGAGGCAAGTAATCCCGTCCAGATCAAGCCTTGCCTTAGATCGACGTGGACCAAATAGAGCAATGCATTGAATAAGTCGATGCCGGCCGGATATCTTAGTTTGCTGAAAACGTAGATCGGATTGTCCGGCCAAAGCGAAACTCCGCTCGCGAAGTTTCTAATATAGGTAATATGCAGCGCGAGATCGCCGAGATTGTTTGGCGATTGGATTTTGAGTTGGTTGCCGTCGATGTAGAGCAGCCAGCAAAAAGAGCGAACTGCGAAGATGGCGAAGCACGCGGCTAAAACCCAAGTCCAAAAGGTCCGATATTTGCAAATAGCCGTTGGCGCTGAAGGTAAGTTCCCAGCGCGTCGCAGTCGTCGTTGCGCGCGCTTGGAAAGCCTTGCTCCCGGCTCCGCAGAATCTAAGATGGTCTCGAGCTTTATCTTAGGATCAGAAGTTCTAAGATATGCGAAGATAGCAGCGACCGCGCCTAATATAAGAGATGCCACCGCGATCCATAGAGCCAAGCCGTTTGTCGCCATCCCCAGGATCAGACCGCAAACGGTCGAGAAATTAACAAAGGTTACTCCGGCGGAAAGCCATTTCATGCCGGAGGTTCTCGCGTGTCGTGGATCGGGCGCTCCGCGCGCGATGTTAAGCATGGCGCCGAAGGCACATTATTTTTAGCATCGAGCGCGGAGCGCTCGATCCACCTGAGCCACTTCATTGAGAATGCAATTGGCCTTCGGTTGTCCCCCGGAAGTTGGGCGGCTGGCCAGGGAAGAAGTCTTTGAAAATCTTCGCGCTGAAATAGACTTTCGAAGTGTCCTGATAAGAGCGAATCCTCAACGGTTCCGTATAATAAGAATCGTGCAATTTTCTTTCGACCTCGGCAATTCGATCTTCCTGGACGAGTAGAAAAGCGGCATCGAGCTTTGCTGGCAAGGTCTCGTGCTCGTAGTAACCGACATTTGGGAAGTCACCAAGAATCCACGGCAGCGGATAGGCACTCGTCCGGATCATGTGGCCGATTAACTGGTAAAAGATCGGATCTTTGTGTGCCAGTTTCAGCAGGGGGTCGGTCAACTTATAGATGTCGTTATAAGTCTGTACGTAAACGTACGGCTCGGTGTCCGTCGTGCAGCGAAAGTAGTTGAGCCAGATTGTCGATCCAAGGGAAGCGCCCAAGAGTATTGCCGATATAACATAGGTGATCATGCGATATCTTAGGGAGACAACTACGAGCGCCGCGCCAAAGATAAACAAGAAGGGCCAGATGATGCTGATGATGCACCACGGTGTCTTATATTTGACGATGCTGTAGGCGATCAACGTGCCCACGCCATAAATGGCGAGATAACGCAAACTAACATTCTTGAATCGATGCCAAAATAAACAGAGAATTAAACCGGCCAGCGCGGGTAATTCATAGCGCAGCATCAGTTTCGAAACCCAGTAATGCCACGGTTTTTCGTGGCCGTGGCCCTCGTGGCCGGTCGCGAACCAGGCGCTGTAAGCTTGGTACACACCTTTGACCCCGCTCCAGTGAAAGAACGTTCCTGAATAAAAAAAGATCACCACACCACTGCCGGTCGCCAGAACAACTGCAAGATCGACATAGTCCCACGTTTGCCGGGCTGGCCGCGCGTCCGGAAGCCGGCTGAACGCGTTAGCGACGAATAGAACCGGCACCGCGATCAGCCCGCAGCCGAGATGGATGATATAAGTTTCCTTTGTCAGGATCATGCCGGCCAAGCCCATGCCGGCACACCAAAGATAATTGGGCGTTCCAAATTTCCACAGACCGAGCAGCCCCAGGACGAATAACATCGAGAAGAGCACGAGCCAGACTTCGTGAATCGAATAGCGTCCGTAGAAAACGAAACCGGGCGAGACGGCCATGGCCAGCGCGGCCATTCGGCTCACGCTTCGACCGACGAACGGCTCGAATTTTAAGGTGAGCCAAACGCAACCAATGCTCACCAGCACTACTGCCACCCGCAAGGCCCACACGTTCCGCCCGAACAATGTTTGGGAGAGGAAGAGCACGTAAAAATGAAGCGGGCCGTGATAATTTGTCGGGTCGTATTTATAGAAGCCGTTCTTGACCATTTGATCGACAAACCAGCCGTTGATCCCCTCGTCGAAATGCGGCGGCTTGATGTCGAGCAGGAAAAAGCGCAGGAACACCGCGAGCGCGAGGATGAGCCACGGTGTCCAGCCAGTTTCGGCCAGAGCCGCTCTCCACGCCTGGAGGTGATTGCGCAGCGCGGGAAAATCTGCTAGCGCGCCGCCGCTCCCGCTGCTAGTACGCGCTGCCATGCGCATTCTCGTGACCGGCGGCTGCGGCTTCATCGGGAGTAACTTTATTCGGTATATTTTGCAACATTACAAGCCGGCCTCGGTGACCAACGTCGATGTGCTCACGTACGCCGGCAATCTCGCCAATCTCGATGGCGTGGTCGAGGAACATGGCGAGCGTTACGAGTTTTTCAAAGCCGACATCGCCAACGCCGACCAGATGGACGCCCTCATGACCGAGCATCAATTTTACGCCGTGATCAATTTCGCAGCCGAGTCGCATGTTGATCGCAGCATCAATTCGCCTCTCAATTTCATTCACACCAATGTCGTTGGCACGAGTGTGTTGCTCGATTGCGCGCGCCGCCACGGGGTGCAGCGGTTCATTCAAATTTCCACGGACGAAGTTTACGGCTCGCTAGGCGAAACGGGGAAATTCACCGAGCAATCGCCGCTTGATCCGAGCTCGCCTTACTCCGCGAGCAAAGCCGGCGCCGATCTGCTCGCTCTCGCCTGCTACAAAACCTACGACCAGGAAGTGATCGTGACGCGCTGCTCGAACAACTACGGCCCCTATCAATTTCCGGAAAAACTCATTCCGCTCATGATCATAAAGGCGCTGCGCGACGAGCCGTTGCCGGTTTATGGCGACGGCCGCAATGTGCGCGACTGGATCCATGTCCAGGATCATTGCGCCGCGATTGTCGCCGTGCTCTTCGAGGGAAAACCGGGAGCGATTTATAATTTCGGCGGCGGCGATGAAATGGTGAATCTCGACGTGGTAAAGACGATTCTAGAGAAGCTGGAAAAACCGCTGAGCCTGATTTCATTTGTGACCGACCGGCTCGGACACGATCGTCGTTACGCGATCGATTCCTCCTTTGCCCAGCGCGAGTTGAAATGGCACCCGCGCGAAAATTTCAAAGGTGGCCTCGACGCAACCATTCAATGGTACATCGACAACCAACCGTGGTGGCAAGCGTTGCTCGAACGCGCCGGGAGATATTAGAGAATCAACTCACGCGCTGATACGGATATACATCCTTGATCGCCGTGTTGAAATATCGCCCTTTTGATAGAGCTGACATTAAGGCTGCGTGAATATCGTTCGCCACCCCAAAATATTGATAAGTGCCGCCACGGTGAAATTCGACCTCAAGTGTCAATGTCTGTCGATCATAGCCAACTGAACGCAACTCGGTAGAGATCACAGCTTCCCTGATCATGCGAAACCAACAGCTGCTAATCTCGTTTCTTTAACGCGCGGATAAGTAGCTGGAAACAATGATCGTCGTTGACGCCCGGCAGTCGCGACGTGAGCAACTCATAAGTTTCCGCGCTAATTTCGATCGGTTCGGCGGGGTCCTGCACTGGTGGTCCTGCTTTAGCACGTGGCAACTTGCCGAGATGCTCCTGCACAGCGCGCCCTATAGTTTCCGAGTCAACCTTTCCGAGGGCCTTGCGCAGATCTTCGAGTGTTGTTCGGGTTACCCAACAGCGGATTCGCCCTCGAAGAATCACTTCTCCAATGACGGTGAATAGATACAAGTTCGGATCGTCGGGCAGCGGAACATCAAAGTACGGCTGGATTTTCGCTCCAGCAGCTGTGGTCACAGAGAACCGTTTTCGATTGGTTGCGCGATCATAAATCCACAAATTACGGCTTGCTAAACGCGCTCCACCGCCACTGCTGACCCATCTAGCGGTGTAATCCTCCGGATTCGGAGCTTCCATTCGTTCTTCGAAGTACAGAAACTGGCGCAGACTCTCTTGCCATAGTAGCCAACCCGTCCGCATGTCAGGTTTGGTACCTTTCGGCGCCTCCGCGCGAACCTTTTCGGTACGCTCTCGTATACGGGCTCCATATTGTTGAAGAATTTCACGCATCGCTCTTTCCGCTGATATTCGACCCGGCGGAATTCGAATCGCTCTTGTGGCTGCGGGATGCATCAAGGTTTCGCCGCACGCCTGCGTGATATCTATATTGGAGCGATAGCAGAGCATTTTGTGCTCAACTCCAAGGCCAAGATGAATCACATCGATGTTAAGATTGCTCCAGCCGCGATTGGGGATGTCTTTCGCCCGGCAGTACACCTCCGACCAATCGCCTTCTTCCAATTTGCGGCCCATCATCCGCGCAACCTTCGCTGCAAGAAGTTGGTGAGCACAATCGCGCTGAGCCGGTGTAAATGCGGCCAGCGTCATCTTAATTCATGTTGAATAGCAATGGCTGCGACCGAAGTATTTGTGCCTTCGGCAGTATCGGGCCGACGCATTCTCGGAATTCCTGAAATCCAATCAAGGCGCCTTTCGCTATTTTCGATTCGGCGAGCCATTCGGAATACAGTTTCCTGAGGTCCCATTCGTCCATCCGAGCGACATGGAGATAGCGAACGCGATATTTGCCAGGATTCGCGGTAATTCGCATCGCTACAAACTCGCGAATAGCTGAATGAACGTTCACCATCGGTTGTAACGATTTGGCATCGCGATCTTTCGTTCTGCAGTGGAGGACAAGATCATAACCAACTGCATTGTCCGAGACGAATTGCTTAAATGTGCCGTGCGTCTTATCGAATGTTTGCGATCCGTTAACGGCGAAACCTGCGTCGCGAATCGCCTGTTCCAATGCCGCCCAAACAGACCGTGAAGAATTGTGAAACACAATCGTCAACCATCCACGGTCTTTCAATACGCGTCGGCACTCTTTAAATGCGCGAGTAAGCAGCAGTCTATAATCTTCTTCATCCTTTCCTTGCACCGAGTTGATTATGGCCTCTTCCCGAGTGTCGGTGTAATAATCGAGCCAGCTCTCCCATAGAAAATTCATTTCGGAATAATTAATGTTTCCGCCAAACGGTGGATCAGTGAAAACATAGTCGATGGACTTATCAGCCACATGCTTAAGGTCGCAAGCAGATGCTACTCGCACATCAACATCAGCGCGGTTGCGCGCAGCACTCTCGAAATACCAACTAATCGTGTTCGCCTTGCGCAGAAATGTGCGGAACACATTCTGTTCATTCGAAATGAACGGTACATTGTAATTAGCGGTGTTGCTGCTTCCGCCCCAGAATCGAAATTCGGAAAAAACGGTGATGCGCTGATATAGAGATGTGAGCGTGAACAGCAACTTGCCCGCAATCTCCAGATCTCGGCACTCTTTAGCCTTCTTCCAGAGCCATGCCATCGCATGTAGAGCGCGAGTCGTGTACGCCTGATCCACACGCGTGATGCCTGCGGAAATTGGTTGACGCGTATTAATTCCGTTGGGAAACGCCACTCGCGGATACCAAAGGTTTTTCGGAACTCCTTCTTGCTCAATCCGGCTGAGCGTTGCGCGATCGTAATCAGTTAACTCCGCTGTTTGTTCTTTTGGACCACGACTGCAACATTTATATCCGACTTGGACGGGATATCGGCGGGTGCGTTTGAGTCCGCGCTTGACTAATCGTCGGTGACAATGCGGGCACTCAAAGGTTGAAAGAATCTTGCTATCACGCACCCTTGCTCTCTCATCGCGTGCGACGTCCCACAGCAAAAACTCTCTGGTGCAGCTCGGGCAAACTACGCCATAACTCCAGACCATGTACAACATTGGGACCATGGTGCCGCAACTCCTGCACGGCGTGTTGTAAAGGCGAGCCTCTAAATCCTCAGCTTCCGAGATAATCGCACGAATAGCTTTCATGTATGTCTTGGCGTCAATCGGACTGTTCAGGTGCTGAGCGATGAATACTGCGGCTGGTGAGATATCGCTCAGCAAACCTTTCCGTCCCAACTCTGCTGCTGCGATTCCAGCCATTCCGGATCCGCAAAAAGGATCCAGAATCACATCGCCAGGTTTCGTATAGTATTCAATAAGCTGCGCGATGCCGCTCGGCGGAACCTTCGTGTGGTACGTGTGGGCGTCGTACACGTACGTGTTTTTGCCTGCACGTATCGCCCCTTCAAACGGAGCGGCTCGAGAACCCGTCTGGGATTGGAAAGGCTCTTCACGTACTACCGAGCAGCAGTCTGAATGAGCATGGTCACGCAACTCAGAACCATCCAAACGAACACCAGCTTTTTTGAGCGCCTGTTTTGGCATTTCCGAACAGTGCCGGAAAACTGGTTTATGGGCAAGAACGGGAAAAAGGAGCGCGTCTAAATGTTGAATTCTCGTTTGCCCGGGCATCGGACATTCTGTTGGTTCCTAAACGTGGAGGCGAGGCGCCTGCTCGTTCTACGGGCTGGAAGCCTGTGCTAGCAAAGGCGATTGAATTGTCGCGGCCATCTGCGACCATCGGGCGAATAAGCCGACGCTCATAGAGCGCCGCTACAGAAGAAAATGAAAATCGTGATTATCGGTAGCGGCGGCCGCCTCGGTGCTGCGCTCACTCGTGAATATCGCGACAAATTCGACGTCGTCGGTTTCAATCACGCCCAACTTGATCTCACGAATTTCGAGCAAGTGCGGGAGAAAGTCACCGCACTCGATTTCGACGTTTTGATCAACTGCGCCGCGTTCACGAATGTCGATCTTTGCGAGAAACAACGCGACCGAGCGTTTCGGATCAACGCCGAAGCGCCGCGGGTCCTCGCGGAAATTTGTCGCGAGAAAAAAGCGAAGCTCATCCACTTTAGCACCGATTACGTTTTCGATGGCGAAAAACGTGAGCCATATCGCGAAGAAGACGCGGCGCGGCCGATCAGCGCTTACGGCGAGTCAAAAAGGCAAGGGGAGAAATTGGTTTTGCAAACGCAAGATCGACCCGCTTCGCGCCCGAAGGGCAGCCGATTGAATCAATCAGCTGGGTCGCCCAGCTCCTTCGATCTGGGTCCTTCTTCCACCGAGTTGTCTCCGAGTGAAGGAGCTGCCGGGCTTGGCCCGGTCCGGCGACATCTTATTGTGCGGGTCTCATGGGTCTTCGGTCCGGATCGGCCGAGCTTCATCGACGGCCTGATCAAGCGCGCTCGCGAAGGCGAAGATGTCGCTGCGGTTGCCGACAAATTTTCCACGCCCACATACACACGTGATATCGCGCAAATGCTCCCGCGATTTTTCGATATCGATGTTGAAGGCGGCATTCTGCATTTTGCCAATGCTGGCGAATGCAGTTGGCAGGAATACGCGCAGTTTTCTCTCGATTGCTGCCGCTCGCTCGGCATTTTGCTCAAAGCAAAAACGGTCGGCGCATTGAAACTTGCCGATATGAAGAATTGGATGGCGCGGCGTCCTGTGTATTCCGTTCTTTCCACCGAGAAATTTTTCTCGCTCACCGGCACGACGCCGCGCAATTGGCGTGACGCGGTTGCGGAGTACATTCGCGATCACGTTTGCAAATAGAGGCCGCGGCTACAAAATCGCGCTCAGCTCGGCACAATCTTCCCATCACGAAGTTGTGTGTCGCTCCCTTCGCGCTGAGTTCGAAGGTGGAAGTGCATCGACCCAAACCGGCGAAGCTGCAAGCTGGATCGAATTGAACTTTCCGATTTGTGGATCCCGCTCTTCGGTTGTCGTCAAAGCAAATTAACTAGGAACTTCGCCTTTCGTTTCCGGTAGAGACCAGTGAAAGGCTCCTTCACCACAAGTCAAAATCCCTCAACTAGAAAGTAGAATTATGAAAAACAAACAAACGGAAACAAAGTTCAAATCTGCCCTTCGCGACGCGCGTCATTTATTCAGCAGGATAGTATGTTCGGGAGCGGTCAGTCTGATTTGCTCCAGCGCGCCGGCGCAGAATCTGTTTGTGGCGGCCAACGACGGCAGCGGCAACATCTATGAATTTACTCCGGCTGGACAGGCCGAGATTGAAGCCACCGGGTTGCCGCCCTCAAATAATGCTGAATCGGCGGTCGTGCAGACACTCACTCCGGGAAATTACACCGCCATCGTGCGCGGCAAGAACAAACGATCGGCGTCGCGCTAGCCGAAGTGTACGGGCTGAACTATCTACCATTTACGCTTGTATAAAAAGAAAGAGCTGACCACAATGTTCGCTGGTGAACTCGGAGGTCTGCAAGGAGGGTGCAGGCGAACCGCGCGCGTTTGCGACCACGCGGTGGAGTCTCATCCTTTCGGCCGCGAACTCCGGAGGCGAGGAGCAAAAGGCGCGCGACGCCCTGGCCGAGCTTTGCCGGACTTATTGGCGGCCTATTTTCTCGTTTGTCCGCCGACGCGGCTATTCGACTGAGGACGCGCAGGACCTCACTCAGGATTTTTTTGTGATGATATTGGAAAGTAACTGGCTGGAGCACGCCGACCCGAATCGCGGCCGGTTCCGTTCGCTCTTGCTCAAGTCGCTCCAGAATTTTCTCGTTAACGCCGCCGAGAGAACTCAGGCGCGCAAACGTGGCGGCGATGTGCAATTTGTTTCCTGGGACGATTGGATGGCGGAAGCGTCATCACAATTATCCATCTCCACTCAAGCGCTCGATTCCTTGCCGCCGGAGCGGCTCTTCGATCTGCGTTGGGCGGCGACGGTGGTGGAACAAGCGCTTCGGCGCCTACGCGAAGAATGCGAAAGCAAAGGACGACTCCGACTTTTCGATGTGCTGAGCAGCCACCTCACGGCCGAACGCGCCGAAGTATCGTATGCTAATCTTTCGAGCGCCTTGGGACTGGCTGAGAGTGCGGTGAAAAAACAACTGCACAATATGCGGCAGCGTTACCGCTGGCTGGTGCGCGATGAAGTCGCGCACACGGTCGAGAACCCGGCTGACGTGGAAGACGAGATTCGGCACCTCTGTGCGGTCCTCGCCGCCGGAACCGAATAAATCTGATGAAGAATTCGGACAGGCTCTCGGACTCGCTCCCGAGTGCGACCAAGAGCCCGGCAAAATGCGAGCAGTGCGGTGTAACAACGCGACTCAGCACTGGAGTTTGCGTGAGTTGCCTCTTGCGCGAGGGACTTGAAGCTGTTGGCGAGACGTCGAGGGCGGTTTTTGAAAGCATACTTGCCGAAGTCGCCGTGCCGGATAAGCAATGGCGCCTCGGCAATTACGAAATCTTGGAGGAAATCGGGCGCGGCGGCATGGGCGTGATTTATCGGGCGCGGCAACGACACTCCCGAAGGATCGTCGCCGTAAAGCGCGTGTTAAGTTACCACACCGATTCACACGAGACGCTTGGACGTTTCCGGCGCGAAGCCGAGGCAGTAGCCAGCCTCGATCATCCGAACATTCTGTCGATTTACGAAGTGAGCGAAAGCGAGGACGGTCTTCCGTTTTTCAGCATGAAATTCGCGACCGGGGGCAGTTTACAAAAGGTTGGGCCGGCTCTGCGCACCGAGCCTCGGCAGTGCATGCAACTGATGGCGAAAGTTGCGCGTGCGATCGAATATGCGCATGGCCAGGGAATTCTCCATCGCGATCTCAAACCGGGAAACATTCTGCTTGATGGCTGCGGCGAACCACTGGTGAGCGATTTCGGTCTGGCAAAGTGGCTCGACGCAAACAAGGATCTTACAAAATCGCTGACTACTTTCGGAACTCCGGGTTACATCGCACCCGAACAAGCCGAGGGAGCATCCGCCGATCTGACCTCGGCCGCCGATGTTTACAGTCTCGGCGCGATTCTCTTCGACTTGCTGACTGGCCGCCCACCGTTTTTGGGCTCCAACACGCTTTCCGTAATTCGGCAGGCCTCGGAAACGCCCGCACCGAAATTGCGCTCGCTCGTACACTCGCTCGACCGTGATTTGGAAACCATTTGCGCACGCTGTCTCGAGCGTGATCCGAAAGCACGCTACGAATCCGCGGGAGATCTTGCGACTGACTTGGAGCGCTGGCTCGACGGACGTCCAATCCTCGCCCGTCCGGTCTTAGCTCCCGCACGGATCTGGCGCTGGTCGCGACGTAATCCGAAGTTGGTGGCAACTGGCGCTGCCTGTCTCCTTTTTGGAGCCGCTGCGATTTGGTTCTTCCGCGGCGAACTCGCACAAACCTCGCTTGAGCGACCGGAAAAAAGCATCGCAGTGCTGCCATTCCTCGATCTTAGCCAGGCAAGAGATCAGGAATATTTCTGCGACGGCATAAGCGAGGAGATTCTCGATGCACTGGCGAAGGTCGATGGGCTGCGCGTGGTTGCCCGCACCTCGTCATTTTCATTCAAAGGGAAGAATGCGAACGTGAGCGAGGTTGGGAAAAAGCTAAACGTTGAGAATGTGCTTGGAGGAAGTTTGCGACGCGACGGTAACCGCATTCGTATTACGGCGGAGTTGATTGATGCGCGCAACGGTTTTCATCTTTGGTCGGAAACTTACGAACGGGAACTCCAGGGCGTGTTTGCGGTACAGGATGAAATAACGCATGCAATTGTCGACGCGCTCAAGATCAAGCTCGCCGTTTCGCTTCCCGGCCGTGAACAACGCAACATGGAGGCATACGAACTTTATCTGCAAGGCCTCTATTTCTCGAACAAGAGCAGCGAGGAGGATTTGCGGAGGGCGCTCAGTTTCTTTCAGGGCGCTCTCGAGAAAGATCCAACATTTGCGCGCGCCTGGACTGGAATCGCGAAGGTTTGGTATTTTCTGGCCGACGTCTACGTAAAACCGCTCGAAGCTTACCCGGCATCAAAGGAAGCGGCCTCAAAAGCGATTGCGTTGGACGAGAAAGATGCGGAAGCGCGTTGCTACCTAAGCGAAGCGAAACGGGTCCTCGATTGGGACTTATTCGGCGCGGACGCAGAGTTGAATCGCGCGCTCCAGCTCGATTCCAACTCGGCGCCAGCTCACTTCTTCCTGGCGCTGCTGCCCCTCTTTCGAGGCGAACTGAAAGAAGGGCTTCAGCTGGTGCTCGAAGCGAAGAAATTGGATCCCGTGTCGCCCATCATCAGCTACGTTGCCACTTCCGCCTACCTGGCTAACGACCGGATCGATGACGCGATTATCGAGGGCCAGCGGACGCTCGAGCTCGACCCCAATTACTTTTATCTGGATTCGACTCTTGCCGCTGCCTATCGCGAGAAAGGGAACTTCGCGGAAGCGATCGCGCTCTACACCAAGGCCCAGGAAGCAACGCACCTCCCAAGCAGCGGCCTTGCCATCACCTACGGGCGCATGGGCCGCCAAATGGAGGCGCAAAATATTCTTGCCCAGCTTCTGCAAGCCAGGGAAAAACGATACGTGTCAGCGCCGTTGATCGCCGCAGTTTACACCTCGTTAGGCGACAAAGAAGAAGCTTTCCGGTGGCTCGAACGCGCCTCTGCCGAACACTCGGGAATACTACAGTGGATCGCGTTTCTTCCCGAATTTCGTGCGCTCCATTCCGACGAACGCTTTCCCCAGCTTTTACATCGAATCGGTGTTTTGCAGAAATCAATTTTGGCGATTACGGAGACAACTCTGTCAGAGACTACCGATCCGAGCGCCCAGACTCACCTGACTCTCAAAATCGGAGTAAAGCCACGACCCGGGACCCAAAATGGCCACATCGTCAGGATTAGCGTCTCCTTCTACGATCTCACGAGAGATAACAGAATTAAATCAACTAATGCGCAGGTCAGTTATAACTGGCTTACCTCTGCGCGCGACTGGACGGACGCGACGCCGAAGTTCCTGGCAGCGACTTACGTGCGTCCCAAGAACCAACTGTTTCCATCTGAAGAACGACGATACGGTGGATTCATCATCCGCGTGTATTTCGACGGCCAGTTACAAGATTCGCGAGCGAGTTCGCGAGACTTATTAACGCTTTTTCCGGCGGAGGATCAACCCACCTCTTCCCCCAATGCGACCCCCGGACTGTGATCGCACCGGCAGGCACTCCAAGCTGCTTGTAGTGCCAGGCGTGGGCGCCACGCCGCTACTCTGGGGAGCGCACGCGCCCTCGCGTGCACAGTTCGGCGCCCTTGCCGAACCACTCCCACGCTACATCGTAGTCATTGGCGAGGCGCGTGCGCTCCCCAATCAGCGCTGTCTTTTGATCATCGCGGCGTTCCTCTGTTCAGTTATTGGGACACTGGCACAGAAACCGACCCCCACACCGAAAGCAGCGGTCCCGACTGGCGTTACTACCGAGGAGGTTATACTGACCAACGAAGAAGTTATCGTCACCGGTTCAAACATCCCCACTGCCGAAGAAGTCGGGCCGCAGCCAGTCTATCGCTTAAACAAGGACGACATCTTCCAACTCGGCGTGCGCAGTGCCACGGACCTTGTTCAGAAGCTGCCCATGGTAACCGGAGCGGCGTTCAATGACAATCTGAACATCATCGGTGACGGCCGAACGGAAATCGACCTGCGTGGTCTCTTTGCCAAAGAAACGCTGGTGTTGCAGGATGGACGACGTCTCGCGACTGATGGCTTTGCCGGTTATAACGTCGGCCGCAATTTCTCCTTCACTTCCACAGTGGATTTCAACCTGATTCCGATCGGGTTGATTGATCACATCGACATTCTGCTGGACGGCGCGTCCGCCGTTTACGGCAGTGACGCGGTCGGTGGAGTAGTTAACGTTTCGCTGATCCACAAATTTCGCGGCGTCGAAATTTACACCAGCTATGGGAACACCAATCTCGGCGCTTCCAATGATCAGGCTGAACGGTTAGCTTACGTGCTCGCCGGTACCGGTGACGACAAAACGGACATTGTTGTCTATGCCGAATGGTACGATCGCGACGCCATCTTCAGCCGGGACCGCGATGTTTCCTCGAACGCTGACTTTACCCGTTTGGGTGGTGGCGACTTTCGGTCGGGGGACTTTGCCGGGCGTGTCGGAGACTTCGTTTACCAACCACAGCTTAATGGCGACGCGCTGACTCCTACGCCACATGCGTTTCCAAATGTGGAAAGCGATCCGCAATACGTGCCGCAGCTTAGTCTGCCGCGGGGGCAACAGCTCTTTAACTTCGCCGCTCTCACCCCTGCAATGCCCGCAGTGGACCGTGAATACCTGTATGGCTCGCTCGATCGCAAAATTTATGGCCAAAACCTGGAGCTTTTCGCCGATTTCAAGTACGTGCGCACGTTCTGGGACGGCGCACAGGCACCGGCCCTTTTTTTACCAGACGTATTCACGGACGCAACTCATCCCGTTGGAATAAGCGACGATGGCATTAGTGTTCCGATTCAGAATCCGTTCAATCCATTCAGGGTTCCGGATTATATCTCACCCGGCGGATTTGACCCAAATCACCCTGAGACCAAGGTCAGCGCCGCGCCTCCAGGGACTGGATTCACGACTGGCGTGCATTACGCTGGTTTGGAAGCAGGATTGCGTACTGACGAAATTACGACCCATAATTATGAGTTTACTGCCGGCCTGAGAGGAAAGTTAGATGAGTTCGTCGACTACTTTAAAACCTGGCAGTGGGAAAGCGGTTTCCGCTACAACGAAGACGACCGCGTTGAGCGGATTGGCGGAAACGTAGACAGCAATGCGCTGCGGGCGGCGTTGCTCGACACAAATCCGGCAACCGCCTTCAATCCATTTGGCCTGAACCGGAATTCGCCCGCCGTAATTGATAGAATTTTTGTCACCACACAGCGGCGCGGCAAAAGCTCGCTCACACTCGAAGACCTGAAGCTAACCGGCGACCTCTTGCCCTTGCCGGCAGGGCCGCTCTCATTTGCGGTCGGCGGCGAACACCGGACCGAATACGAAAACGATCAGCCTGACGCCCTAACGGCTTCTCGCCAAATAACTGGCGCGGTTAAAACTGCGTCGACGAACACGGGAGGGGACGAGGTGCCTGATTTCCTCGCAACAAACGGGAGCCGGGACGTGTGGTCCCTCTACTGGGAGGTTCGGGTTCCGGTCACGAGCCCCACCTGGAACTGGTATGGTCTCCACAGCCTGGAATTAGGGTACCAGGAAAGATTTGATCACTACAGCGATTTTGGTTCTACGGAAAAGCCCAAGTTCTTGTTTCGCTGGCAGCCAATCGATTCGTCGCTGACCTTGCGCGGGACTTATAGCGAAGCTTATCACGCTCCAGCCCTTGCCGAATTGTATACCTCGCGAGCGCAGATCGCTGTGGGCGTGTTTGACCCGGCTGGGTTGACACCGTCGGGCACTGCGATCAAACAAACAGTTGGCGGCAATCCGAATTTGAGTGCGGAAGTGGCGTATGAATGGACCTACGGTGCTGTTTGGACGCCCGCGAAATTGATCAAGGGACTCACCCTAAGCGCGGACTTTTACCACATTGATTTGCGCAACACCATCTCCGCTTTCAACGCTAATAACATTTTGATTGTTAACTTCTTGACTAGTAAAGGTAATCTGCCTAACGGCGCCCCCAAGGGCGGTGTATTTTCAGACCTGATCGAGCGCGATCCCATTACCGGCGCGGTCGTGAGCGTTAACAGTGCCCTCCGGAACTCAGCGCGAGATATCACCGAAGGTCTGGATTACCAGGCTAACTATCAACTCGATACCTCGGTTTTCGGTCACGGCAATTTCGGGACATTCACCTTCACTCTCAGCGGCAACTACTTGGCTCGATTTGTTCGGCAGGACAGTCCGGTGGACCCCAAAGCTAATTTCGACAACCACTTCATAGGAGTCAGATTCGGCTCTTTCCCGAGAAACCGCTGGTATACGAGCTTGTTTTATGATCTCGGCGGACTCGATGCCGGCGCGACCGTTCACTACGTTGGTCAATACTATGATGGTCTCATCAACCTGCCGGAACCTCGCAAAATTCGCGAATGGACAACACTTGATCTGGTAGTCAACTACACGTTTCATCGCCCGCAGTCGGTTACCGAGTCAGTTCCCGGCTATGCCAAGGACGCGGAGAAGAGCGTCGCGGTCACAGACCGCGAAGACAAGAACGTCACGCCGGTCTCCACCGCGGAATACAGTTCATCTCGCTGGCGCGCATGGCTCAGCAACACCACCATCACACTTGGCATGAACAACGTGTTCGATCAGGATCCGCCGTTCGTCGCTGGGGCGCTCGAAAACGGCTACGACCAGCGGCAGGCCAATATCAGGGGGCGAGTCTGGTATGTGGCGTTAAAGAAGCGTTTCTAAAAGCCATCGGACGGCTTCGCTGGTCCTCGATCTTGTAGGGGAAGCGGCTTGCCGCGCCGTAGCTGGCAAAGGCGGGTTCGCTTCCCATGGGACGCCGACAGCGTCCCCTACAGACAATCATCCAACTTTCCGAGCCGATCCCACTCTTTGGACGCTGCCGACGCAAATTAACTGGGAACTTCGCCTTTTGTTTCCTGTAGTGACTAGTGAAAGAAAGGTGGAATCATGAAAAACAAACTAACTGAAACGAAATTCAAATCTGCCCGTGGCGTCGCCGGTCATTTATTCAGCCAGGTATTGTGTTTGGGAGCGCTCATTCTGATTTGCTCCGGCGCGCCGGCGCAGAACCTCTTTATGTCAGATGGCTATAGTGGCATATCGCATACCCTCGGCAACATCTATAAATTTACTCCAAACGGAGCGTCAAGCACCTTTGCCTCCGGATTGGATGGCCCTGAAGGTCTGGCTTTTGACAGCGCGGGCAATCTGTTTGTGACGTCCTTCCTCGGCAACATCTATAAATTTACTCCCAGTGGAGCGCGAACCACCTTTGCCTCTGGATTAAATGACGCTATGGGCCTGGCCTTTGACGGCGCAGGCAATCTGTTTGTGGCGGATGAAGGCAGCGGCAACATCTACAAATTCAAGCCGAACGCAGGGCGAAGCACGTTCGCCTCTGGATTAAGCAGTCCTAGAAGTCTCACCTTTGACATCATGGGCAATCTGTATGTGGCGGATGTCACCGGCGGCAGCATCTATAAATTCGACCCGAACGGAGTGCGAAGCACCTTTGCCTCTGGGCTGAGTTACCCGTACGCTCTGGCGTTTGACAGTGCGGGCAATCTGTTTGTGACCGCTTGGGGCAACCCCGGCGTCGCCGGCTACGTCTATAAATATACTCCTGGCGGAATGCGAAGTACCTTTGCGGAGTTGGGTGCCCCATTGGGTCTGGCCTTCGACAGCGCAGGCAATCTGCTTGTAATGGATGAATACAGCGGCAAGATCTATAAATACACGCCGAACGGAGTGCGCACCGTCTTTGCAACGATCCCAGGCCTCGTTATGGATCAGACGGGCTATCTCGCCTTCCAGCCCGCTCCAACGTCCAGTCCCGGTCAGCTCCAAAACATCTCCACGCGCGCCTTTGTGCAGACGGGCGACAATGTCATGATCGGCGGAGTTATCATCACGGGCAGCGGACAGAAGAAAGTAATTCTGCGCGCGATCGGCCCCAGCCTAGGGAATTATGGCA
>WNFT01001100.1_pt1 | contig 22902 bp, 20 predicted proteins | sample 5400191 | NCBI WGS metagenome assembly WNFT01 (sample SAMN13153359, study PRJNA577476) | soil metagenome | isolation source: 80 cm saprolite under Madrone tree | place: USA:California | collected 2016-06-14 | reverse complement strand
GCGCGGGTCGAAGCAATCTTAGCCAATGCTAGCTTCACCTTCCCGGAGATGAAGCGCCATTTCGATATCTCAAAATCGAAGGCGTGGGCAGGCCTGCGGCCGGTCAGTCCTTCGGGCACCCCCATTATCGGCGAAACCCGTATCCGGGGTCTCTGGGTCAACGCTGGCCATGGGCACCTCGGCTGGACGCTTTCATGCGGTTCGGGGCGCCTCATTGCCGATCTCATTGATGGTCGCGATCCGGGTATTCCCGTGCCTCCGCCGCAGGGCGTAGTTGTCGCAAGGGCCGCTTGAAACCCGGTCTGATCGAGCCAATCAGCCGTTCAGCATATGCGTTCCGCGATAGCGATTGCGGTGCAGTTGGTCAATCACGAATACCCATCGCACGAACCCGCCGGACGCATGCCTCGCCATAAGCGCAGTCGTGATCGCAAACGATTTAAGGTCTTCCAGCCCCGTGAGGGCCCTTGCCTTCCCGGGCCAGGTACTTGGCAACGCGCGTCCGGCCGACATCGATGCCAAGCTTGAGCAGTTCGCCGTGGATGCGGGATGTACCCCGGAGCGGGTTAGCCAGGCTCATGTCCCGGATCGGCCAAGCGCGTGCCGTTTGCTAGAACCCCACGACGCTGCGGATCGATTTCCCCTCATGCATCAGGTCGAAGGCCTTGTTGATGTCCTTCAGGGGCATCTGATGGGTGATCATCGGATCGATCTGGATCTTGCCGTCCATATACCAGTCGACAATCTTGGGCACATCGGTGCGCCCGCGCGCCCCACCAAAGGCCGTGCCCCGCCAGGAGCGGCCGGTGACGAGCTGGAACGGCCGGGTGGAAATTTCCTGCCCGGATCCAGCCACCCCGATGATGATCGATTGGCCCCAGCCCTTGTGAGCACATTCCAGCGCCGTGCGCATCACCTTCACATTGCCGATGCATTCGAAGCTGTAATCCGCCCCGCCCCCGGTCAGATCGACCAGGTGCTTCACCAGATCGCCCTCGACCTTGCTGGGGTTGACGAAATGGGTCATGCCGAAACGCTTGCCCCAGGCCTCGCGCTCGGGATTGAGGTCGACGCCGACGATCATGCGGGCACCCACCAGGCGCAGGCCCTGGAGGACGTTGAGCCCGATGCCGCCCAGGCCGAAGACGACGCAATTGGCGCCCGGCTCGACTTTGGCCGTGTTGATCACGGCGCCGATGCCGGTGGTGACGCCGCAGCCGACGTAGCAGACCTTGTCGAAGGGCGCGTCCACGCGGATCTTGGCCAAGGCAATTTCCGGCAGCACGGTGAAATTCGAGAAGGTCGAGGTCCCCATGTAATGGCGGATCATCTTGCCCTTGTGCGAGAAGCGGCTGGTGCCGTCGGGCATCAGACCCTGGCCCTGGGTGAGGCGAATCTTCTGGCAGAGATTGGTCTTGGGGTTCAGGCAGTATTCGCATTCCCGGCATTCGGGCGTGTAAAGGGGGATGACATGGTCGCCCTTCTTCAGGGATTTGACGCCCGATCCGACCTCCACCACGATCCCCGCCCCTTCGTGGCCCAGGATCGTGGGAAACAGGCCTTCGGGATCGGCCCCGGAGAGGGTGAATTCATCGGTGTGGCAGACCCCGGTCGCCTTCACCTCCACCATGACTTCGCCTTCTTTCGGCCCTTCCAGATCGACTTCCACGATCTCGAGCGGTTTCTTCGCCTCGAAGGCGACGGCGGCGCGGGTTTTCATTTGTCGCTCCTCTGCGCTGTGATTAAGGCGGTGTCGCTTGCCCTGTCACCGACAACCGACTTAGGTTAGCAAGGCTAGCCGACCGCCGCGCGCTGCAACAGAGGGAACTCGCTTGACCGACATTGCCTTTCTTCCCGCCCATCAATTGGCCGGCATGCTGCGCAGCCGGGAAATCGGCAGCCTGGAACTATTGGATCATTACCTGCGGCGCGTGGAGCGCTTCAACCCGGCACTCAACGCCATCATCTGGATGGATGTCGAGGGGGCGCGGGCCCGGGCGCGCCAGGCCGATGCGGCGCTGGCCAGCGGCGAGCTGTGGGGGCCGCTGCATGGTCTGCCCATGACCATCAAAGAATCCTTCGAGCTCACCGGGTCGCCCACGACCTGGGGCATCCCCGCCATGCGCCAGAACATGTCGCGCGGCAATGCGGTGGCGACCCAGCGGTTGATCGATGCCGGGGCCGTCATCTTCGGCAAGACCAATGTGCCGCTGCTGCTGGCCGATTGGCAGAGCTTCAACGAGATCTACGGCACGACGAACAACCCCTGGGATCTGACCAAGACGCCGGGCGGGTCGTCGGGCGGTTCGTCGGCCGCGCTGGCCGCAGGACTGACGGCGCTCGAGCTCGGCTCGGACATCGGGGCCTCGATCCGCAATCCGGCCCACTACTGCGGGGTGATGGGCCACAAACCCACCTGGGGCATCGTGCCGCCGCGGGGCCAGACCGTGACCGGGGCCATGGCCATGGCGGATATTTCGGTCTCGGGGCCGCTGGCCCGCTCCGTGGACGATCTGGCGCTGGCGCTGGGCACGCTCGCCGGGCCGGACGAACTCGACGAAACGGGCTGGCGCCTAATCCTGCCTAAGCCGAAAAAGACGAAGGCTGCCGACTACCGCATCGCCGTCATGGCCGAGGATCCCAACTGCGCCGTCGATAGCGAATACGCCCAGCGGATCACGGATCTCGGCAGGACGCTCGCCAAGGCCGGGGCCAATGTATCGTTCACGGCGCGGCCCGGCATCGACCTGCGCCGGGCGCATCGGCTTTACATCAAGCTGCTGCGCGGCGTCACCATGGCCCGCATCGCCCCCGATGCGTTTGCCGAATGGCAGCGCAAGGCCGCCGCGCTCTCGCCGGAGGACGAAAGCTACAAAGCCCAGGTCGCCCGCGCCGCCACCCTGCTGCATCGCGATTGGCTGGCCGGGCACGAGGAGCGCACGAAACTGCGCTGGGCCTGGCATGATTTCTTCGATGAGTGGGATGTGCTGCTGACGCCGGCCGCCGCCGGCCCTGCCTGGTCCCATGATCAGAAGGGCGACCGTCTTGATCGCAAGATCATGGTCAATGGCCGGCTAGAGGATACCAATGATCAGCTCTTCTGGGCCGGCATCTCAGGCGTGGTCCTGCTGCCCTCCACCGTCACGCCATTGGGCCTCAACAAGGCAGGGCTGCCGCTGGGTGTGCAGATCATCGGCGACCATCTGCAGGACCTGACCACCATCGAGATGGCGCGGCTTGTGGTCGAGCAGATCGGCGGATTCGTGCCGCCGCCGGGATATTGAGCCCCATGTTCCAACGCATCCTGATCGCCTGCGACAGCCGGCCGGAAAGCGAAGCGGCTCTGCGCGAGGGCGTGGGCCTGGCCCGCGCGCTCAAGGCCGAGGTGGTGATCTTCGGCATTTGCATCATCGATGCGGCCATCCTGATCGCCGAAGCCAATGCCCCCAGCGATCTGCCGGCGCGCATCGCCGAAGAATTCCGCGGCGATCTGGAGGCCGAAGCCACGGGCCTGCGGGAAGCGGGCATGGTGGTTCAGGTGCATTGCACGGAGAGCGAGAGGGCGGAAACCATCTGCGCGGCGGCGGAAGAGACCAAGGCCGATCTGGTCGTCATCGGACACCGGCACAAATCCGCCTTGCAGAATCTGTACGACCCCTCGAAGGAGCATTCGATCCTAAACCGGATGCCCTGCAGCGTGCTGGTGGTCGGCAACCGCGAGTGAGGCCGGCAGAACCGGCAAATTACTCCATGACCATCTGTTCCAGCGGCGCCTTGCGCCTCGGACGGCGCATGATGATCAGCATCGGCACCGCCGCCAGCATCACATACATCATCAGCTTGAAGTCGTTGAGATAGGCGATGGTCGTCGCCTGGACATTGATCTCCGCATCCAAGGCGGCGCGCCCGGCGGTGGTGGCCAGGTTCCATATTTCGGGATAGTTCGGCGAACGGAACGCGGGATTGAGCGGGGTCGCGTGGGCCGCCAAGTTCATATGATTTTCCTGGGTGAACCGGGCCAGCAGCATGGTTACCACGGAGATGCCGATACTGCTGCCGATATTGCGCACCAGGCTGTAGAGGCCCGCCGCCTCGGTCCTGAGTTTCGGATCCAAGGTGGTAAAGGCGATCGTCGTCAGGGGCACGAAGATGAAGCCCAAGCCGAGGCCTTGGATGAAGCCGCTCCAGATCAAGGCCCACTCCGAGACTTCCGTGGTAAACCCGGACATCTGATAGAGGGAATAGGCGGCCGACAGGAAGCCCGCCAGGATGAGCAGCCGCGGATCGAGGCGCGTGATCACCCGGCCGACGATCGTCATGGCGATGAGAGTCCCGACCCCGCGCGGCGCCAAGACATAGCCCGTGGTCAGCACGGGATACCCCATCAAGTCCTGCAGGAAGGGCGGCAGCAAGGCAAGGGTGGCCAACAGGATGATACCGACGATGAAAATGAACAGCAAGCCGGTGACGAAATTCCGATCCTTGAAGATAGCCGGGCTGAGAAAGGGTTTGTCGGTGGTGAACATGTGCACGACGAAGGCGTACATGCCGAAAATGCCAAGTGCCAGTTCGATGATGATCTCGTTCGAGCCGAACCAATCCTTCAGCTGGCCGCGGTCGAGGAACATCTGGAGGGCGCCGAGTCCGAGGCTGAGGAACGAAAATCCCAGAACGTCGAATGTGACTTTGCGTTTCGGAGTCTCGGCAACGAAGGACACCACGCCCAGAAAGGCCAGGATGCCGACTGGCAGGTTGATGTAGAAAACCCAGCGCCAGCTATAATATTCCGTCAGATAGCCGCCCAGCGTCGGGCCCAGGATCGGTCCCACCATGATGCCCATGCCCCAGACCGCCATGGCCTGGCCATGCTGCTCGTGGGGATAGGCGTCCAGCAGCACCGTTTGCGACAAGGGTACGAGCGAGGCGCCGAAAACGCCCTGCAGCATGCGGAACAGGACGATCTCCTCCAGCGATGTGGCGGCGCCACAAAGCATGGAGGCAATCGTGAATCCGCCGATGGCCACCAGGAACAGGCGCTTGCGGCCGAAGCGGTTTTCGAAAAAGCCGGTGGGCGGAGTCATGATCGCGGCCGCCACGATATAGGAGGTCAGCACCCAGGAAATCTGATCCTGGGTCGCGCCCAGGCTGCCTTGCATATGGGGCAACGCCACATTGGCGATGGTGGTGTCCAGCGCCTGCATGATGGTGGCCAACATCACCGAAACGGTGATGAAGCCGCGATGTGGCGCAGCGGTCTTGCGATTGAAAAGCGTCATGGCTGATCGGTGCCGGCAATCGCCCGCGTGATGAAAGGCAGATGACGCCGGTGTCCGGTGTCGATTTCCACCACCGCGCTCATGCCCGTCGTCAGCGGCGGATTGCCGGGCATGGGCGTCAGCTCCAGGCGCACCGGTATTCGCTGCACGACTTTGACCCAGTTGCCCGTGGCATTCTGTGCCGGCAGTACCGACAACTCGTTGCCGCTGGCCGGGCTGATGCTTGTCACGGTGGCCTGCCAGCTACGGTCGGGATATGTATCGATGGTGACGGTGGCCGTCTGGCCGGGATGGACATAGGTCAGGTCCGTCTCCTTCATATTCGCCTCGACCCAGACATCGTTCGTATGCACCAGGGTAAAGGCTTGAGTTCCCGCCTTCAAATACATGCCGACCTGCAAGCTTGGCACCTGGCCCACCGTGCCATCGGACGGCGCCATGACGACGGTGTGGCGCAAATCGAGGGCGGCCTGATCGCGTTCGGCCACTGCCTGAAGATATGCGGCCTGTTGCTCCGCCGGCTTTTCCGGTTCGCCGCCGAGTTGGGCCGCAATCGAATCCATCGCCTGACGGTCGCTGTCGGCCTGCTGGCGCGCCATGTCGAGGGCGCGCCGGGTATCGTCGAGCTTGGCCTTGGCGGCATAGCCCTGGGCCGCCAAGGCGGTTTGGCGCGCATTGTCGCTTTGGGCATAGGCAAGCGCCGCCTGGGCGCTGCGCAGACCGGCCTGTTTCCCGCGATATGTGGCCTGGAGGGCCAGGATATCGTTGCGGGTCTGGGCCATTTTGCTTTCCGCCTTGGCCAAGGCCAGACGAAAGGCCTCGTCATCCAGACGGAACAGGACCTGGCCCGCTTTTACCTGCTGATTGTCGTGGACCTCGATGGCGACCACCCGGGCCGAGACGTCGGCGCTGATGGGCACGGTGTCGGCCTTGGTAAAGGCATCGTCGGTGCCCACGAAGCGACCGCCCGTGGCATAGATGAAACCGGCGACCGCCAGCGCCGCGACCGGCACGCCGACCAGGAGAACCCAGCGGATGACGGAACGGCCGAAGCGGCGCTGAGGCTTCGCCGGCGTCTTTTCCGGCGCCGTCGTTTCCGGCGCTTTGTTCGTGGCGGTACCGTCAGGCATTGCCGGCGGTTTGCTGTTTGGCGGGCGGGCTGTCGGACGCCGCGTCGGCTTCGGAAAGATTGCGGCGAATGGTGGTCAGGACATCGAGGAGCAGAGCCTCGTCGGCCTTGGAGATTCCGGCCTGGGCCTGGCGACGGGTCTCAGCCCCCATTTCCCACAGCCGGTCCAGCAGCGGATGGGCGTGATCGGCGAGATATAGCTGATAGCTGCGCCGGTCGCCCGGCCGCGGACGGCGCTGGACCAGGCCAGCGGCTTCGAGCTTGTCGATCAATCGGACCAAGGTCATGGGCGACATTTCCAGGAGGTCAGCCAATGCCGCTTGCGAGATGCCCTCATTGCGCTTCAGCCAGGCGAGGACCTGCCATTGGGCGCGAGAGAGGCCAACTTGCTGGGCCCGGCGGTCGAAGTTCCGACGCATGAGCCGAGCGACATCGGCAAGAAGGAATCCCATGTTGGGTTCAGGTTGGCGGTCGGACATGGCAGGGCTCAAGTTCTATTTAATAACAAGCCATACTATAACCTTCGTTACAATAAGCTTGTTACAATCTCGGCACAAGGCCTGCGGCGGAACGTCGCAGGGTGCCTTCGGCCATCGCTTCCGCCACCGCGTCTTCTGGCTCTATCTCGATATCCACGGAATCCCAGTCCTCGCGCGCTGAATTCGCTGGCTGTCGCATAACCGGTTCAACCTCGTCGGCCTTCACGACTGCGATCACGGGCCGGTGACGCCCGCCCGCTTCGTCCCTGGACCGCTGGGTAGCGCGCTACCTCGGCCAACTAAAGCTGCGCCAAGCGATTCTTCGTTTCGCCTTTCTTTCCCCCCACGGCACGCTATCGTTTCACCCTGACACTGCCCGACGAGGCCATGACATTGTCGATCCCCTACGACACGGCGGACGGAACGGCGCTGGCCGCCTATGAGCGGGGCGGGCGCGAGAGCGTTTGCGTGGGATCTTTGGCCCCGGCGCTGGCCCTATATCCGCTGATGATGGTCAAACTGATCGCCGCCATCCATTGGCATGCGCTGCGCCTCTGGCTCAAGGTCGCGCGCCTGCAGCCCCGCCCGGCCGCGCGGGTATGAAGGGATTGGCCAGCCTCAGCTCGGCCCTGCACGAGCGCGTGCTGGGCGCGATGTTGCGCCGGGCCGAGCATGGGTTGATTCGCATCGCCGGACCCGACGGCACCCATTATGAGCAGCGCGGGCCCCATGACGGTCCGGTGGCGGCGCTCAGCATTCGCCACTGGCGGGCCTTGCGCCGTCTCATCTTCGGCGGCGCTTTGGGTTTCGCGGAATCCTATCTCGACGGCGAATGGGATACGCCTGAACTGGCATCGGTTCTGAGATATGGGGCGGTCAATCTCGATACCGAGGCCGACTCGCTGCCGGGCTCTCCCTGGTCGCGATTGATGGCGCGGCTTGCCCATCTGGCACAGCCGAATACGAAGACCGGCGCGAAACGCAATATCCAGCGCCACTATGATCTGGGCAATGAGTTCTACCGGCGCTGGCTCGACTGCACGATGACCTATTCGGCGGCGATCTTCGAGACGCCAGCCGACGAACTGGCCAAGGCCCAGGTCAACAAGTTCCGCCGCATCGCCGGTTTGCTCGATCTGAAGCCCGACCACCAGCTGCTGGAAATCGGCTGTGGCTGGGGCGGCTTCGCCCGCTGGGCGGCGAAGGAGATCGGCTGCCGCATCACCGCCATTACCATCTCGCCGGCCCAGCATGATTTCGCCCTCCAGGGCGTGCAGAGCGAGGGCCTGGGCGAGCGCGTCACCGTGCGCCAGCAGGATTATCGCGATGTGACCGGGCGCTTCGACCGCATCGCCTCCATCGAAATGTTCGAAGCGGTGGGCGAGCGCTATTGGCCGGTCTTCTTCAACCAGATCTTCGATCGGCTGAAACCCGGCGGCGTGGCGGCCCTTCAGATCATCACCATCGCCGACGAAATCTTCAACTCATACCGGCGCAAGGTCGATTTCATCCAGCGCTACGTCTTCCCCGGCGGCATGCTGCCCTCGCTCGCAGCATTGCGTCGCCAGGCCAAGAACGCGGGCCTCGAATGGCGCGCCGATTCCGGGTTCGGCGCCCATTACGCCTTGACCCTGGCGCAATGGCGCCATCGCTTCGAGGCGGTCTGGCCGGAGCTTCGCCAATTGGGCTTCGACGAGCGGTTTCGCCGGATGTGGAACTATTACCTCGCCTATTGCGAAGTTGGGTTCAGCCTGGGCCGCATCGATCTGAAACAAGTCGCCCTCGCCCGCCCGTAATTCGACGGGGTCCCACGCCGTCGGCGGCTTGCCGGACCAGTCAGGGCGATGCCTTGCGTCCCGCCATATGGTGCAGATAGGCGACGATCAAATCGATTTCGTGGTCGCTCAGCTGTTCCCGGTTGAAGGCTTTCATTTCCATCTTCGACCAATGGCGCAGCGAGGCCGGATCGCGGATATAGCGCTTGAGGGCGCTTTCCTTGAAATACTCGGTGGGATTCTCCGGCCGATTGAGATCGGGGCCGACATCGGCGCTGCCGGCGCCATTCATTTTATGGCAGACCAGGCATTGGGTGACGAACAATGTCTGCCCGGCGCGAACCGGATCGTCCGGCGGTAGAGATGGGGCTACGTCCAGCGCCGGCCAGCGTTTGGCCGGGGAATCCGCACTGCGGATCGCCACCACCTGATAGGGCCATTGCTCGCTGTGGATGCCCGCGGCTTCCGGATTCAGCCAGACGACGTAAAACGGCCCCGGGCTTGCCTCGCCTCCCTTGAGCGGCGGCCAAGGCGCGTCGGCGGGCTCAATCGCGAGATAGGCGCGCGCGCCGCCAGGCGGCGGGCGAAGAACCAGATCGACCGGCAGCATGCCGATGAATCCATCGCTTGCCACCGCCTCCAGGATCTGAGCGCGTGGCAGATCGACACCGGCGAGGAGGCGATCCAAGGGGATCGCGCGATAATGCATGGTTCCGCCATAGGCGTTGTCGTGGGCGACATCGATCTCGACCGCCTCTGGGCTTTTCAATAACTGCGCGCGGGCGAAGCTGCGCGTCGTTCCGCCGATGTCGATGGTGAGCACGGGCTCACTCGCCCCGGCGAGGGTCGTTGCCATTGCCGCCAGGGCGAAGCCCAGCAGCGGAAGAATTCGGCGGTTCACCGTAGCCACGCCGCGATGGCGAAACCGGCGGCCGAAAGCGCCATCAGGGCGGCGGCGCTGCCCGCGCCCCGGCGCGCCCCGGCGAAGCCAAGAGCATAGACTGCCTTCAACAGATTGTTGGACGATGCGGCGATCAGCACGGCGATGACCAGGATCTGCGGGCTGGCATCGCTGAGGCCGCCCTGAGCCAAATTGAGAACGAAGGGATCGATATCTGTCACGCCCACGACGCCGGCGAGCCAGAGCAGGCCGGCAGCCCCGATGGTCGCTTTCACCCAGGTGGAGGCCAGGCTGACGATGACGAAGGAAAGGGCGAAGATCGCCGCCGCCGAAAGCTCCAGCGGGTTGGCCGGCCGATCGGCGCTCGCCATCGCCGCACCGGCCAGGCTTTGGATTCCCCGGCGCAGCAACAGGGCGATGGCCAGCGCCAGAAACAGCAGGACCGCCAGCGCCGGCGCCAGCATTCGGGCCAGCGGCAGGTTGAATATCGCGATCATCACTGCCAGGCGAAGATACATGAGCGCGGTCGCCAGAAGAATGCCGGACTTTATCTCCGGCAATGCCGCGCTCTCCGCGCTATGCAGGCGGCGCGAGAGCACCACCGTGGTCGCCGTCGAGGAATAGAGTCCACCCAGGATCGAGGCGAAGGTGATGCTGCCGCTCAAGGGCAGATAGCGCTGCGCCAGATAGCTGCCGTAGGAGAGCGCCGAGATGACGACGAGCGCCAGCCAGACCTGATAGGGCGTGATGGCGGTCCAACTCGTCACCGGCTCGTTGGGCAGCAGGGGCAGGACGATGCCGCTGAGGATCAGGAACTGGCCCAGCGTGATGATCTCATTGCCCGGCACCCGATAGGCCCAGGCATGAAGTCGCTCCCGGGCACCCACCAGAAGCACGGCGGACACGACAAGCCCGACTGAAAACCAGGTCGGAGCCAGCAGCGCCACCGGCCCCAGCAGATAGGCCAGAAGATTGCAGACCGGGGTCACCAGGCCCTCCCCCGCCTCGTCCTCGCCGGCCGCGGCGGGCTGGGCAACCAGGGCGCGGTAATAGCTGAACAGCCATAATCCCAGCACCAGAAGGCCGGCGATGAAGGCCAGCGCCTGCTTGGGCTCGATCAGATAAAGCCCGGCGCCAAGGACGGCCAGCAGCGGAAAGGTGCGGATGCCGCCGGGCGGCTTGCGGGCCGTCGAATGATAGAACCCCTCATAGGCGAGCCCGAAGAACAGGGCCAAGGCCAACAGCAGGAGCAATCGTTTGGAATCGAGAAGAATGGGGTCGAAAGGATTGAACATTGCCGCCCGTCGTCGTGGTCTGCCCCAGTTCCCACCAGCGCGCCGCCGCCGTCAAGGGCTGCCTGTCCCGGCGGGACCTCCGGCGAGGCGGGGGTTGCCAGCCCGCCATTGCGGTCATCGCCCGGTTGGGATAGGCGATGGCGGCAGGATTGGGGAGTGAATCAGTGACGGCACAGCGCGGCTCAGGCTGGCTTCCGGTCGTGGTCGCGTTCGCGGTGGTGGTGGTATGGGGTGCCTCCTCGGTCTTGACCAAACTCGCGGCCCGCGAGATCGATCCGGTGGTGGTCGGCATGGCGCGCACCGTACTCGGCGGACTCGTAGCTGCCCCGCTTGCGCTTGCCTTCCGTATCGCCCTGCCGAAGCGCGAGCATTGTCTCGCCTTCGGCATTTCGGCCTTCTGCGGCTTCATCGCCTTTCCCATCATGTTCAGCATCGGGCAGCGCATGACCTCGGCCATGCATGGCGGCCTCATCCTCGCTGTCCTGCCGATCTTTACCGGACTTGTGGCCGCGGCCGTCGAACGGCGCTGGCCAGCGGGTCGCTGGTGGCTGGGCTGCGCCATCGCCTTTGCCGGGGAAGTCGTGTTGGTCGCCGGCCGCGCGGCCAGCGGTGCGGCAGCCTCCTCCCTGGCCGGCGATCTGCTGATCCTGCTGGCGAGCCTTCTGGCGGCCAGCGGCTATGTCGCCGGCGCCCGGCTGACCCAGGCGCGTTATGCCAGCCTGGGCGCCACGCTCTGGGGCATCGCCGCGGCAACCGTCATCCTGGCGCCGGCGCTGCCGCTGGCCAATGCGGGCTGGTCTCTGCCGGTGGCAAGCCCGGTGGCTTGGGCGGCCGTCGCCTTTCTCGCCTGGATCACCTCGATCCTGGGATATATCGGCTGGTACTGGGCGCTAGGCCATGGCGGGATTGCGCGCATGGGGACGATCCAGTTCATGCAGCCGCTCTCCGGCCTGATCCTCGCCTTTTTTCTTCTGGGCGAGCGGCCCACGCTGCCGCTGGCCATCGCCACGGTCCTTATTTTTCTGGGCGTCGTAGTCGCGCGGCGGCGGTAACAAAATCGAAACCGAGTGAGGGTTTGGGTGCTTCTTGCACGCCAGCCAACCAGGTTCCATATGGGGTGGCGAAATCGCGCATGATCGGTCGCGATGGTGAGGGAGGTGCAAAGTGGCAAAACAGAATTCCGTGGCCGAGAAGACCGCCGCGCCGACGAATTCGACGCGAAAGCTGTTGCGCGTCTTGGCGGGTCAGCCCACCAGCGACGGCGCCGGGGTAAAACTGAACCGGGTCATCGGAACCCAGGCCATTCCCGATCTCGATCCCTTCTTGATGCTGGATGAATTCCGTTCCGACGATCCGGCCGCATATCTGGCGGGATTTCCCAATCATCCCCATCGCGGCTTCGAGACCGTCACTTACATGCTGGCCGGCCGCATGCGCCATCACGACAACAAGGGCAACAAGGGCCTGCTCGGCCCCGGCAGCGTGCAGTGGATGACCGCCGCGCGCGGCATCGTCCACTCCGAAATGCCGGAGCAGCAGGATGGGCTGATGCAGGGCTTTCAGCTCTGGATCAATTTGCCCGCCAAGGAGAAGATGGGCGAGCCGCGCTATAAGGACGTCCCCGCCGAAGACGTGCCTGTCGTGAAGACGGCGGATGGCGCCACGGTCAAGGTCATCGCCGGCAATTACGGCGGCGCCCAAGGCCCGGTCGCCCCCGAGGCGACGGCGCCGCTGTTCCTCGACATCGGACTTCCAGCGCGCACGCATTTCGAGATCGAGCTTGCCGCCGATCGCAATGCCTTTACCTATGTCTTCGAGGGTGCCGCCGAGATCGGGCCCGCAGGCGAGACGAAGGCCCTGTCGCTGGGCCAGCTCGGGCTGCTGGGACCGGGCACGTCGTTCCAAGCTCATGCGGCCGTGAAGCCGGCGCGCCTGCTGCTCCTGGCCGGCCGTCCGCTGAACGAACCCGTCGCCAAATACGGACCCTTCGTCATGAACACCACGGCCGAGCTGCATCAGGCGGTGGCCGATTTCCAGGCGGGCCGGTTCTGACCCGCCTCGCCCCAGCTGTCCGCTATTCGGCTGGCCGCGGCACTTCAGGGCGTTCGGAGAAGGGATGGGGTGCTGCGGAACGCCGGCGGTAAAGGACCAGGCTGGCGGCGAGGCCCGCCGTTGCCGCCAGCAGCCCCACCTGGACGCTGATCAATTCCGCCACATGCCCCCAGAGCCAGCTTCCCAGCGCCAAGCCGCCGAAGAGGGCGACGTAGTAAACCGAAATGGCGCGGCCGCGATAGGACTCCGCGGCCGCCGCCTGCACCACCAGGTTGAAGGTGGACATGGAAATCATCCAGCCAAAGCCGCCGATGGCGAGGATGATGAGAAGGGATATGACCTGAGGCACGACCGCCATGGCGAGCGTGGTGAGCGCCAGGCAGATTGTCGATGCCGCGAACAGGCGTCTTAGGCCGAAGCGGTGGCGCATCCAGCCGATGGATCCTGCGCCCAGCAGCGCGCCGATACCCAGCGCCCCCAGCATCGAGCCATAGGTCGAGGCGCCGCCGCCCACCAGATTCTTCGCCACCAGTGGCAGAAGGGACCAAAGGGCGCTCGAGAATAGCGTGAACGCGAAGCAGCGCAGCATCGCCGCGCGGATGGCGGGCGTCGAATGGACATGGCTGAAGCCGCCGCCGACGGCGGAAAGGATGCTGCCGGTGGGCGCCGCCTTGACGATGGCCTTTTGCCGGCGCCATCGGAACAGCACGAAGATGATGTAGACGTTGCACAGCGCGTTGATGGCGAAAGCCGCCTGCACCCCCATGGTGGCGATGATGAGGCCGCCGATGCCTGGTCCCGCCGCCCGCGCGATGTTCCAGCCGACGCTGCTGAGGACCAGCGCGCTCGGGATCTGGTCGCGGGGCAGCACGTCATAGATCGTGATCTGATAGGCGGGGTAGCGCAGCGCCGAGCCGCTGTCCAACGCGAAGGTCAAGGCCAGAAGCAGCCACGGCGTCATCAGGGCGAAGTGATCGAGCACCGCGAGCATCAGGGCAACCGAAAGCACGATGAGCTGGGCGATGAGGAAGATCAGCCGCTGGTCGTAGCGATCGGCCAGGACGCCGCCGAAGACCGTGAAGAAGAGTGGCGGCAGGGATGTGGCGGCCTGGACCCAGGCGACGAAATCCACCGTGGGCGCAATGGAGGTCATCAGCCAGGCGGCGGCCACCGACTGAATCCAGACGCCGAAGTTGGAGAACAGGGTCGCAACCCAGAGGCGGCGATAGATGGTATTGCGCAGCGGCGCCAGCAGGGCGCCGGGCCGCGGGTTGCTCGAATCACGCGCCTGCATATTGGTCGCTAACGTCGCTCAGATCATTGGCCGGCTGAGCCTACACCGCGCAAGGCTCGCCGCGCATCGTCCGGGCGCGCATGGCTGGCCTTCGGCAGAAGGCTAGCTGGTCCGGCGCATCGCTTCCGCGATTGAGCCGGCGGTGATCTGGGACGATTGGCCGCAGGTGGCCATGTGATCGACGCCAAGAGGAATCCGGTGGCCGCCGCCTTCAGGTCAGCGGGCGATTCAACTCATGAATGGTGTTCTCGATGATCCCATTGGTATCGGCGCACCTGATCGCGCCCTCGTTGGCGAGTGCCGAGAGCGTCGAAATTTCGGCCGTGCGATAGCGCTGCCACAGGCTCTGGCGATGGGCCGGGTCGAGCTTGGCGTTGTCGAGGGCGCGCATGAAGGCGAAATGGATCGGCGCCGCATCCCCGTAGCATTGATTGACGAATCCCGCGGCGGTTCCAGCGCGAGTCGCCGCAGCGGCGAGCGAGGCAGTTTCTTCAGCGCGTGAGGCGGCCATTTGGGTGGCGGCACCGGAGATCACGGGAAACCCTGCGATCAGGATGGCGCCGAAGGCGGCAGCGAATGAATTCTTTGTCATGTTGGGTTCCTGATTTCTTGGTCACCTTCAGGTACCCACCGCGCGAGCCGGGTCGAATCGAAAGTCCCGGCAGCGATGGTTCAAACCGCTGAAGATGTGCTGCTGCCTATATGTGTGCTGGCAGGTCTATTGCCAACATCCCCGCCTGCCGAGCGGCGTCACAAATCGGTGAGGCGAGCGCGAGCGAAAGTTGATCCGATCGCAGCATCCGTTCGAACAAGTGATAGATCGTCCGGTTTGGATTCGATCGATTGGTCACGCCGCTGCTCTGCCTCTGGCAGATGCGGATTGCCCGCACCAATCTCGGGCAACAACGTAACGACTGGTTCACGTCTTAACCCGAATTGACAAGGCGATCGGACGCTAGCGCAAGGTCTCCAGCAGCAGGGGCAGCTGCTCGCCCAGCCAGAGCGGGAAATCGGCGTGGTCGACATAATCGTCGCCGGTCACCGGATGAACGAGGATGCTGAGCCCCTCCCGGTTCAACATCAGGAAGGGCAGCAGGCGCGGGAGCTCTTCGACGGCGAAGATCACCTGATACATGGATGTCGGGTGGGGACCGACGGGCCGGTCATGCCAGCGCCCAAGCTGCACGTTGAAACCGGTTCCAATGCCCTGGCGCAGGCGCTCGGCGATGGGCCGCGTTGCGGGATCGTAATAGACATGGGCGTGATAGCCCTCGATCAGACTGGGATCGAGGAACGCGCCGGGCTTTGTCGCGGGATCGTTCATCGTCATCTCCTTGGCGTGAGATAGTAACATGGCCGGTCTGTCGCGCCATGCGTACCGGCGCCTCGCTCGATCGTGATTCCCGTTATTCCTTCGGCATTGTAGGATCGCCGATCACCCCGCCGAACACAGTTGATCAATCGCAGGAGAATTCCCATGGGCAAGACGATCGAACTCAAGGCTGCCGACGGTTTCACGCTGGGTGCCTATAAGGCGGAGCCCACCGGCTCGTCCAAGGGCGGGCTGGTGGTGATCCAGGAGATCTTCGGCGTCAATCATCACATCCGCGCCGTCGCCGATCGTTTCGCCGCACTGGGCTACACATCGCTGGCCCCGGCCTTGTTCGATCGCGCCGAGCGCGGCGTCGATATCGGCTATGACGAGGCCGCCATGAAACAAGGCGTCGAGCTCCGCGCCAAGATCAAGCTCGAGGACACGCTGCTGGACCTCGCGGCGGCAATCGCCGCCTTGAAAGGCGCGGGCAAGATCGCCGTCGTCGGTTATTGCTGGGGCGGATCGCTGGCCTTTCTCTCGGCAACCCGCCTTTCCGGCATCGCCGGCGCCGTGGGCTACTACGGCGGCATGATCGCCGCCCACGCCAATGAGAAGCCGAAGGTGCCGGTGATGCTGCATTTCGGCGAAAAGGATCACGGCATTTCCATGGCCGATGTGGAGAAGGTCAAGGCGGCGCGGCCCGAGGTGAAGATCTTCGCTTACCCCGCCGGTCATGGATTCAGCTGCGATGAACGCGAAAGTTTCGACAAGCCGAGCCACGAACAGGCGCTGGCGCGGACGCTTGCCTTCTTCAAGGAAACATTGGGGGCTTAGCGCGTCGAGTGTCAGCGCGGAAGTCGCGAGGGAAACCGCCGTTCATCGACCTCGAGTCCCTGCAGGCCCGCCAGCACGTCGGCTGGGATGTGGCAGCGGATCTGATGGCCCGGTTCGCTGGTCAGCAGCGGGGGCTCCTGGCGCTCGCAGACCTCGCCCAGCTTGCGCGGGCATCGCGTATGGAAGACGCAGCCCGAGGGCGGGTTGATGGCGCTGGGAATTTCGCCTTCCAGGCGAATCCGCTCGCGCGTCTGGCCGTCGATGGTGGGAATGGCGGAGAGGAGTGCCTCCGTGTAGGGATGATGGGGGCCCGAGAAGACGCTTTCGGCCGGTCCGATCTCCATCAGGCGTCCGAGATACAGCACCGCGATCCGATCGGAGAGATAGCGCACCGTGCCCAGATCGTGAGAAATGAAGATGTAGCTCACCTGGTGTTCGGCCTGAAGATCGGCGAGCAGGTTCAGGATCGCCGCCTGGACAGAAACGTCGAGGGCCGAGGTAGGCTCGTCGCAGACGATGATCCGCGGGTCGCCGGCGAAGGCCCGCGCGATGGCTACGCGCTGCTTCAGCCCGCCGGAAAGCTGGCGCGGGCGCACGCTGAGATAGCGGTCGGCGAGCCGCACGGCGCGGGTCAGCGCCACCAGGCGGACCAGGCGGTCGTGGCGGGCCACCTTGGCCAGTTTCGCCAACGCCCGGCCGACCAGACTGCGCACCGAATGGGCGCGATTGAGGGCCGAGTCCGGATTCTGGAAGACGATCTGGAGGGCCTTCACCTGCTCCGGGCTGCGCTGGTCGGTGCGGCCCGGAAGCGGCTTTCCGTCGAGCTCGACGAGGCTGCCGCCATCCGGTCCACTGAGGCCCAGCAGGACGCGGGCCAAGGTGGTCTTGCCGCTGCCCGATTCCCCGACCAGGCCGAGCGTTTCGCCGGGCCAGAGCTCGAGACTGACATCGCTCAACGCCCGCACTTTGTGACCGCCTGCGCCAAAGGTCTTGGCGAGTTTGGCTATCCGCAGGACCGGCTGCCCATCCTGCCCGCCCGCGGTCGCTGCCGCCATGTCGCTCGGCGTGGCACGCGGCAGGTTCGGCGCCCGGTCGTGATAATGGCAGCGGCTGCGCCGGGCGCCGAGGTCGATCAGTGCGGGCTCGGTCTTGCGGCAAAGGTCGTCCGCCAAGGCGCAGCGTTCGGCGAAGACGCAGCCGGTGATCTTGGCGCCCGGAGCCGGAAGAAATCCCGGAATAGTATCCAGCCGGCCATGATCCTTGCGCCGGCCGCGGCGCGGGAGGCAGCGCAGCAGCCCGACCGTATAGGGATGCCGCGGATCGTTGAACACCTCCCGGGTGGAGCCTTCCTCGACCAGGGTCCCGGCATAGAGCACGCCGACCCGGTCGCACATGCGGGCGATGACGGCGAGGTTGTGGCTGATGAAAAGGACGGATGTGGCGAACTCGCCGCGCAGCCGCGCGATCAGGTCCAGTACCTCGGCCTCCACCGTGGCGTCCAGGCCCGTGGTAGGCTCGTCCAGGATCAACAGCTTGGGATCGATGGAGAGCGCCATGGCGATGGCGACGCGCTGCTGCATGCCGCCGGAGAGCTGATGGGGGTAGCGCTCCAGCACCGGGCGGGGATCGGCGATCTGCACGCGGCGCAGCATGGCCTCGGCCCGGTCGCGCGACTCCGCCTTGCCCAATCCCTTGAGGCTGAAGATTTCGCCCATCTGCCGGCCGATACGAAGCGACGGATTGAGCGCGCGGCCGGGGTCCTGATAGACCATGGATACCGTGGTGGCGCGCAATTGGCGCAACGCGCCCTCGTTCAGCGACGATAGATCGCGGTCGTCGACCAGGATACGGCCGCCGCGCACGCGGCCGTTGCGCGGCAGATAGCGCACGGCGGCCAGCGCCGCCGTCGATTTGCCGCAACCCGATTCGCCGACCAGGCCATAGGATTCGCCACGGCCGATGTGGAAACTCAAGCCTCGCAGCACCTGGCGATCGCGGCCGCGCACGCGATAGGCAAGATCGAGATCGCTGATCGTGAGCGCGGCGGGCGCCGGGTTCGGGAAAGGCTCGGCCGTCACGATTCGAAGGCTCCCTGAACCCCGTCGGCCACGAGATTGACGCCGACCACCAGCGAGGCGATGGCGAAGGCGTCGAACAGCACCACCCACCAGAAACCGCCGTTGATGAGGCCATAACTGTCGGCGATGGCCAACCCCCAGTCCGCCGACGGCGGCTGGATGCCGAATCCCAGAAAGCTCAGCGTGGCCACGGTGAAAACGGCATAGCCCAGGCGCACCGTGGTCTCGACCAGGATGGGCGGAATAACGTTGGGCAGGATTTCGACAAACATGACGTAGAACGCGTTTTCCCCTCGCAGCTTCGCCGCGGCGACATAGTCGAGTTCGCGTTCCGACAACACGGCCGAACGCACGGTGCGCGCGATGATGGGCGCGAAGATCACGCCAATGACGATGACCACCGTCGTGTTCGAGGGGCCAAGGGCGACCAGAGCCAGCAGCGCGATGATGATCAGCGGCAGGGCGTTCACCGCGTCGATGATGCGGCTCATGATGTCGTCGACGATGCCGCGGAAATAGCCGGTGATCAGGCCGAGCGCCGTCCCCATGAAGGTGCCGAGCAGGGTTGCGAGCGGCGCGATGGTCAGGATGTCGCGGGCGCCGACGATGACCCGGGAAAACACGTCCCGGCCCAGTTGATCGGTGCCGAACCAGTTGTCCGAGGAAGGTGGGCCAAGCGTATTGAGCAGATCGCCGGAATAGGGATCGTAGGGCACCAGCCGCGTGCCGAACAGCGCACATCCGACCCAGAACAGGACGATGATCATGCCGCCGAGGAACGTGGCCGAGTGCAGCAGTAGGCGCAGCCGCTCGTTGCGCGCGACCGCCGGGCCCGGGGCGTCCGGGGAATCGGCGGCGGCGGCTGGCGCGCTCATTCGACCGCCCCGAAGCGGATACGCGGATTGAGCACCGAATAGAGCAGGTCGGCCGCCAGGGTTGCCGCCGTATAGATGATGCCCACGGTCAGGACGCCCGCCTCCAGCATGGGAAAATCGCGGCCGCGGGCGGCGGTATAGATGAGTCCGCCGATGCCCTGGTAGTGGAACAGGTGTTGCACGACCACCAGCCCGCCGATCAGATAGCCCACTTGGGTCGCGATCACGGTGATGGTGGGCAGCAGCGCATTGCGCAGCACATGGCGCCAGAGGACAACGCGCCGCGGCAGGCCCTTCAGCACCGCAGTACGGGTGTAATCCGCGTCCAGGGCCTCGATCGTACCGGCCCGCGCCATGCGGGCGATATAGCCGAACAGCACCAGGACCAGCGGCATGGAAGGCAGCAGCAGATAGTAGATCTGGGTCAGCGGGCCCGCGCCCTCCGGCCAGCTGGCGGCGATGGGCAGCCAGTTGAGCCAGACGCCGAAGATCATGATCAGGATGATGCCGGTGACGAATTCGGGCAGCACGGTGGCGGAGAGGCCGGCAACGCTGATGATGCGGTCAAGCGCCCGGCCGACGTGAAGGGCGGCCCAGACGCCGCCGAAGATGCTGAGCGGCACCACCAGCACGAAAGCCACGGCGGCGAGCTTCAGCGAATTGATCAGCGCGGTGACGATGAAGGGCGCGACCGGGCTGCGAAAGAGATAGGACATGCTCATGTCGCCGGTGACGAAGCGGCTGATCCAGTCCCAGTATTGAATCACCAGGGGCCGGTCGGTGCCGAGCTGGTGGTCGAGGTTGGCCACGGCCCGGGCATCGGCCAGCGGGCCCAGGATCGCGCGGCCCACATCGCCCGGCAGAAGCTGGCCGCCAGCGAAGACCAGCAGGCTCAAGAGCCACAGCGTAATAAGCGACAGCAGAAGGCGTTTCGAAAGGACCCGGGCGAAATTCACGACGTAGGCCTGTCCCTGGCAACGAAACCGCCGACGGATGGGATCACCCGTCGGCGGATCGTCGGTTCCCGCGCCGCTGTTTCGAGGTGGCTCGACTCTCGGCGGCCTGGCATTCGGGATCGCCGCCTTAGGTCAGCGACGTCCGGGCCAGGAAGAGCTGCCCCATGGCCGTGGCCTGCGCGCCCGAGACCTTTTTGGTCGTGGCGGTCAGGAAGTCATAGAAATAAGTGAATAGCACCGGGCTCTCGTCGAGCAGAAGCTTCTGGATATTGCTCGCGGTATGGCGCTGGGATTGCAGATCCAGCGCGCCGACGTATTGGGCGACCAGGCTGTCATAGTCCTTGTTCTTGAAATGGGCCGAATTCCACGGCCCGTCGCTCTTCAACGGCGCGGCCAGCAAAACGTTGGGCACGCCGCGATGGCCGTAGTCGGTTGCCCCCAGAATCGAATCGAGCCAGTCCGACTGGCCGAACACCGCTTTGCCGTAATATGAATCCTGGCTCTCGACGTTCAGATTGATGGTGATGCCGGCATCGCGAACTTGCTGCTGGATCACCTGGGCGTATTCGGGGATCTCCAGGTATTTCTCGGTGGTTAATTTGACGGTGAAGCCGTCTGGGTGTCCGGCGTCGGCCAGAAGCTGCTTGGCCTGGGCGATATCGCGGTGACGCTGGGCCACCGTCTTGTCGGTCGAGGGGAAGACGGGGGCAAAGGGCGAATCGTTGCCGATATCCGCGCGATCGCGGAACAAGCCCCTGATCAGCTTCTTGCGATCCATGCAGAGCGCAACCGCGCGGCGCACGCGCTTGTCGGTGAAGGGCGCCATGTCGTTGCGCATATGGACCTGGGTATGGGCGCTCGACTTGATGCTGAGGATGGTCACGTTTGGATCGCTCAACAGCGCAATACCCTGAATGACCGGAAGCTGGTTGATGATGTCGACCTGATGGCCCTGGAGCGCCAGAACCTGGGGCTCCATATCGGCGTAGAACATGAACTCCGTGCGCTCCGGCAGGGCTTTGGGGCCCCAATAACCGTCATTGCGCACGAAAGAGGCGCCGACCTTGGGCGTGTACTTGTCCAGCTTGAACGGGCCCGTACCGACGAAGTTTTTCTCGAAATCGCCTGCGTAATCCGCCGGCAGGATGATGGCGTTGTAGTTGTCGGAGGAGATGTAATAGGGAAAGTTGCCGTTGGGCGCGTCGAGATGGAATTCGACGGTGTATTCGTCGGCCTTCTTCGTGCCGCCCTTGGACAGCACGCCGGTGAAGGCCGACAGCGCGTTCGAGGAATTCTTCGGATCGGCGAGGCGATCGATGGTCGCCACCACGTCGTCGGCCACCATCTCCTTGCCGTTGTGATACTTGACGCCCTTGCGCAGCGTGAAGGTCCATACCGAACCGTCGCTGTTCGGCTTCCAGGACGTGGCAAGCCCCGGCCGCAGGCGGAGGTCGGAGCCCGAGATCGCCAGGAACTCGCCCGTCTGCTGCAGCATGAGCAACCCGCCGGCATCGGCGACCGTGACCGGATCGATCGCAGCCGCCGGCACGGTCGTGGCCACCTTCACCGTTCCCCCGGCGGCACCGGCAGCCCGCGGCAGGGCGACCAGGCTGGCCCCGAAGGCGCCGGCAAGCGTCGTCAGAAGCGGCAGCGACATGCCGATGGTGGCCCCATGGCGCAGGAAGGCGCGTCGGTCGATATGACCGGCGGCAAATTCGTCGATGACATGATTTTCCAGATCGCTGCATTGGCGGCGGATGCTGTCGATCAACTTGTCGTTCTTCTTCACGGGAAGTCCCTCCCAGGTTGTTCGTCAGCCGAAGCCCCACGTCCCAACGGCCCGACGGATGCTGACGCAATGACAGGGGCATTATCGGGCGACGGCCCGAAGGGAGTCAATCTGACGGCAATTGGTCTCGCCAGGCGGCACTTGGCGCCCGGCTTGCCGCCCACATGGTGCCCGAATTCCAGTTGCCAGCGGGCCTGACAGCAACGTCCGCTGGGCGCTAACCCATCAGAGCGCCGCCCAGCGCGTCGAATCCCGCGAGCGACAACTTATCCACGGCGTCGTCCACGGCCAGCGGCTGCGAGGAAAGTTTGACGACCACCATTTCCGCCGCCGGATCGACATAGATCCATTGCCCATGGATGCCGATGGCGCAGTAGGCGTCATGATCGTTGCCGGTGCTGTACCATTTGCTGCGGTAGCGCCCCCGAGGCAGCAAGTGCGCCATCTCGCCCTTCTGCCAGGCGGCGGGATCGCCCTTGGCCCGGATATCGGCGATCCACCAGCCGGGCAGCACCTGGCGGTTCTCGGCCATGCCGCGCCGGCGCATGAGTTCGCCGAAGCGGCCGAGATCGCGCGAGGCCGCCGAGATGCCGCCGGCCGAGCGCGGCGCGCCGAAACGGTCGACGGCGATTTCGGCATCGAACTCGGCGCCCATGGGTTGCCAGAGTAGATCGCTCAGGAGGCGCGCATATCGGGCGCCGGACGCACGCTCGAGAATCCAGCCCAGCAGATCGGAATTGGGCGAGACGTAGTGGAAGCGCATGCCATGCGGTTCGGCGCCTCGCTTCAGCGTCGCCAGGAAGCCGCGCATATCGACAAGGTTCTTCGGATCCGTAATGGGAATCCAGCCCGTC
>WNFT01007413.1_pt1 | contig 22909 bp, 26 predicted proteins | sample 5400191 | NCBI WGS metagenome assembly WNFT01 (sample SAMN13153359, study PRJNA577476) | soil metagenome | isolation source: 80 cm saprolite under Madrone tree | place: USA:California | collected 2016-06-14 | reverse complement strand
GGCCGGTGGTTGGGAAAAATTCACCTCGCCCTCACTAACCCTGACCTCAAAGCCCGCCTGCCTGACCGCGGACTCGGCTATTACCTGGCACTGCTCCGCCATTGCCGCGCCACATGGCGGGGGCTGGCAGCCGAGAACGGTATCGTGGCTGGCGACGAGGTCAGGATGTTGCGGACGTTGGAGGCGCACTGCGAAGTGCTGGAATCGCGCTGGAGCGACATGGAAAGCATCTGCGCGGCCATGCCGCCAACGCTGGTCCACGACGATTTCGTCGTAAAGAACGTGCGCATCCAACCCAGCCCAAGCGGCTCAGGTCTGCTGGTGTTCGACTGGGAGTATGCCGGCTGGGGAGCACCAGGGGCCGATCTGGCGCAGTCCATCGACCGTGCAGTCAGTCCCGACCTCGGCGTCTATCGCTCCGTTTTGACAAGCGCCTACCCGCACCTCGACGAGCCGACCATTCAGCGCGTGGCCGGCTGCGGGACACTGTTGCGGCTGGTGGACTCAATGTACTGGGCGACCACGTGGATGGGACCGGGCGAGTACAGGTACTCGGCGAAAGTTGCCCAGACACTGCGGAATTATGAACCCAGATTGAACGAGGAGTTGCGCGCCATGAAGTGGAGTTGAAATGATCGAAGGATTGGAGCGAGTGCTCGAAGACAGCGGGCAACGCGGCGTGAAAGAGTTGTGCGGCCTGCTTCAGGAACTGCTGGGCGGGCGCGACGCAACGGGCCGATTGCTGGAGGAGCAAATGTTGCAACCGCGGGCGATGCGCGTGTTCCGCTTCGCCAACCGGATTATCTGGCCAGCGATTGCGCTGGTGATGGACCGCGCCGCTTGGGGTGCCGAAGCGTTGGTAGAAATTAACGGATGGTTCGAACAATTCGAGTCCGTGCTTCCCGTCATGGTGGAGGCGACCGCCTAACCGCAGCTATGAAGTCACTATTGCGCCTCTGCATGAACCATTCGCACGTAGCTGCGGAGGTATAACGTAAGGAACAAGCTCATGTTAACCGTCGTTATTGCGGCGTACAATGTAGCGGCCTTTCCTGAAGGCGGCGGACATTTCTGGGTTTACCTGCAATACGTGCTTGGGCTGCGTCAACTTGGCTGCGACGTGTATTGGTTGGAAGGCTTTCGCACCAAGGGCCGCGTTGAACAGGAAGCCGCGGCGCTGGCCACGTTTCGCCGACGCATGGACGAGCATGGCTTCCGCGGCAAGTACATTCTCTATATCGCGGGCAACGATACGCCGACACCGGAGGCACCGGCGGAGTATCTCGACATGAGCCGGGCGGCGGCTGAGGCCATATTTGAACGGGCTGACCTGCTGTTGAATTTTCACTACGCCATCAGCCCCGGCCTGCTTGCGCACTTCCGGCAAACGGCGCTGGTGGACATTGATCCGGGGTTGCTGCAGTTCTGGATCAGCCGCGAGCAACTGTCCGTGCCGCCACACGATTTCTATTTCACCATCAGTGAGAAAGTCGGTAAGCCGGACGGGAAAATTCCCGATTGCGGTCTGAGCTGGATTCACATCCGGCCCGCAGTCTGCGTGGAGCGTTGGCCTTACTCGTTCGACCCGCGCAGCCAAGCGTTCACGACAGTGTCGATCTGGGATTCGTCGGACTGGATCGTGGATCGCGATGACAAGTACGAAAACACCAAGCGTGTAGCGTTCCTGCAATTTGCCGAACTGCCGCGTCTGACCCGCCAGCGGCTGGAGTTGGCGCTGTTCCTGCGCACGAAGCGCGACATAGAAGAGTGGAAGGACCTGGAAAACCGCGGCTGGCATATCCGACACTCGCGCGAAGTCGCAGCCACCCCCGAGAGGTACCAGGCGTACATCCAGGAGTCGCGCGGCGAGTTCAGTTGTGCGAAGCCGTCGTACCTCAAGTTCGAAACGGCCTGGATCAGCGACCGCACCGTTTGCTATCTGGCCAGCGGCAAGCCGGTGGTCGTGCAGGACACCGGCCCAAGCGACTTCCTTCCCAACGGCGAGGGCATGTTCCGTTTCACCACGCTGCAGCAGGCCGCCGAGGCGTTGAAAACAATCAATGCCGACTACGAACGGCATTGCCGGGCCGCGCGCGAGTTGGCGGAGACCTGTTTTGACGCCAAACAAGTCGCCGAAAAAATCCTGCGCCATACTCTGAATAATGTTCGTACTGAAGTAAACCCATGATTGAGTTGAGTCGCACGCGAGCGGAGTTCCTTGCCGAGATCAATGCGCCGGACCCACTCGGTGATCCGGTGACTGATCTCACCGACCGGCGCGCCGAGACCGTGGACGCTCACCTGCGCATTTGCAGCCACGCACAGGAGCCGCTTTTTTCGCTGCTCAAGACCGTGCTGCTGGAACGGTTCGCGGTTGTGGCACGGCTGGAACTGGTCCGGGACTTGTTGGTGCCGCTGAAAAACGCTCTTGGCAACGCCTTCAAACACGGCAACGGCACCGATGCGGCCAAGGCGATTTCGGTCGAGATCGTGCTAACAGGCAAGGGGGCCCTCATCGCTGTCACCGATGAGGGCGGCGGATTCGATGTTGCGCTCACATTTCAGCGCTTTCAAGGACAGGAAAGCTACTTCGTGAATTACGGGGCCGGATTCCGCAATCTGCACCGGGCGATGGCCACAGTCAGCTACGAAAATGGCGGTCGCACTGTTCTCCTGTGCTTCCGGACCAAGGCGCAGAATGAAGATCGCGAATCTCTTTTCCCTGCCCCTGAACCTCTAGCGGTGGGCATCTCGCCTGCCCAAGAACCGGGCGTCTCGCCCGACGGAAAACATGTTGAACTTTCCAAACGCGCAAAGATTTCAGGTAGTGCTCTCCCGAAGGTTCTCGATCCGGAATGGGTTCAGAGCAGCCTGTCAGCGGAGCTGCCAGAATTCGGCAAAGACGGGGCAAGGATCGAGTCTTGCCGGGTTTACGCGCCGAGCGGTTGTGCCGGTGACGACTGCGGGAATCGCTACGTGCTGCGGGTGGCCAGCCGCAACGGCCGCCTGGAGGATACGCGCATCCTCACCGGAAGGGTCCATGCGACGGCAGCTGCGGCGACATCCGACTTCAAGGCCGCGACCAAGCTGCACGATGCGAATATTTCGAACCGGCTGCGCATCCCCCGACCGGTGGGACGGCTCTCGGGGGAGCCCAGTCTTGTCCTCTACGACTTTGACCCTTGGATGAACCTCTGGGAGTACTCCACGTGTCACAGCCGGCTTAAGACTCTTCGCCGGATTGCAAAACGGATTGGTCGGGCGCTGCAGCGCCTGCACTGGAGTCCGATCGTGTTCCCCGGCGGGGAACCGGAGCGCGTCGGGGAGGAGCTACTGGCGATGATGGAGCGCGCGGAGAAACATCTTCAATCTCTGCCCTACGGACCTGGCCTGGTGAATCGATTCCGCGCCTCCGCTCGGCGGCTCGAGAACCGGGCGGTGTTCGTTGGGCAGGGAATTCCGGCGCCGATCCACGGCGCGCTCGGTTGGGATTGCATTTATTATGGCGTTGACGGTCGCTTCTATCTTTACCGCTTCGAGACGTGTCGGCGGTCCGACCCGGGGCTTGATCTGGGAGGATTCGCGGCCGACCTCCTCCGCTTCACGCTCGCCAACCACGATGAGGAGGCATATCACATCTGCCTCGACGATTTCTTGGGAAATTACAACTCGGAGGCAGCGCACGCAATGAGCAAGGATGAACTCCTTACCTACACCGTGCTCGCCCTAGTCGAGCGTCTCCGGCGGGCCGACCCCTCCGCAAAGGCCGGCGTCGGGCAACTGCTCGCCGCTCTGGATATTGCGTTAACGACCGGGCCCAGCGGTACCGAGAGCGAGGTGTCTGCATGAAATATCGGATGGGAAAATGCGGACCGCTGAAAACGCCATCGTCGCTTTTGCCGGATGTGGAGACGTTGACCGCGTGTCTCACCTCTGCTTTCAACGGCGACGATTCTTGCGGGCATGCGGTAAGAATCCTTGATCGAAAGCTGCCGCAGATGATGAGCACATTTCCGAATGAGGTTGTGACCTGCCAGTTAGCGGACGGCAGCAAAGGGCGAGTGTTTATCAAGTACGAGGCCGATCGCAGTCACGATTCGTTCGGGCATCGCGGCGGCGTCGCCTACGAAGCGGAGGTTTATCGCCGCTTACTGCAGCCGTTGCCGGATTTCTATCCCAAGTGCCTGGGCGCGCCCACGGATCCAAACACCGGCAAGACCTGGCTTGTCCTCCAATACGTTTCCAGCGCCGTGCGCGTCAGCGATCTGGTTTACAAACGCGCCACCCGACAACCGCGCGCCATGGCCGAATCGGCCCGCTGGATCGGAAAATTTCACGCGAGACACGAGGAGCGCGTCTGTGAGCCGGAGTTTTCGTTCCTCAAGCGTTACAACGCAGAGTATTATCGCGGATGGGCGATCCGGACATTTGAATTCGCGGCGCCAATACGCAAACGTTTTCCGTGGTTGGACAAACTTTGCCAAGCGGGTGACGAATGGTTCGCCCCGTTGCTAACGGCTCCACCGACGCTCATTCACGGCGAGTTTTATTCAAAGACGGTCCTGATCCGAGGTCAAAAACTTTTCATGGTGGACTGGGAGTCCGCCGCCGTCGCCCCAGGCGAAATTGACGTGGCGACGCTTACGGAAGGAAAGCACTGGCGCGGGCAAATCGCACACCAATGTGAACGCGAATACCAGCGTGCCCGCTGGCCAAAGTGTACACCAGCCAACTTCTCGCGAACGCTCGAGGCCGCCAAAATTTATTTGCACTTTCGGTGGCTGGGCGAAAGGCCGGATTGGACTCTCCGTGAAAAAACTCTCTGGCGGTACGATCATCTCCAAGCGGCCGCCCGAAGATCGGGGTTGATTTAGCGGAGGCAGGTGGCCGCCAGGTGGACTATGGGGTGCCGCCCGTTTAGTTTTCCCGGTTCAATGCCGAATGTCGTAGAGGGTGCGGCTCCCGTTGTTTGGTAGAGGCGAGCCGCTGCCGAACACCAACGTTACCCATATTGTGGGAACTCTCGGCTCGCCATTCTTTGGGCGTGCTAATTCGGCAGAAACGGCACGAAGATTTCAAGTCTCTCTCAACTATGAATTCACCGACTAACGCGGCCAGGTATGTAGTCGCGGGCTTTAGCCCGCGTTCAAGGCTTATTGGAACAAACGGGCATCGCATCCGGAGGACGAAGTGAAATCCAATACCTGGAGGCTTTGCAAAGAGGTGCAGCCTTACTTCTGGCATTTGGCGGGTCTGTTTTCGCTGGGCCTGTTGGGAACACCGCTGGCCCTGCTGACTCCAGTGCCGCTGAAGATTGCCGTGGACAGCATCATCGGCTCGCGCCCACTGCCCCGCTACCTTGATGTGCTGTTGCCTGCTGCTCTTAAAACTTCCGAGCGCCGTTTACTCGCGATGGCTGCTGTTCTGGTGGTGCTGCTGGCATTGTTGAATCAGCTTCGTGAATTTGGCACCTCGGTTTTGACGGCCTATGCCGGTGAACAGATGCTGCGTGGATTTCGGGCCAAGCTCTTTCGTCACGTCCAGCGCTTGTCTTTGTCCTACCACGATTCCAGGGGTACGGCGGATTCCATTTACCGCATTCAATACGACGCCAGTGCTCTTCAAAACATCTTCATCACGGGCATTGTGCCGTCTGTTTCATCCGTCGTCACCCTCGTGTCGATGATTTACGTCACGGCACGCATCAACTGGAAATTTGCGCTGGTCGGGCTGGCAGTTTCGCCTTTTATTTTGTTGGTCTCGCAATACTACCGCAGGCAGATGCGCAGGCAGTCGCGGAAAGTGAAGCACATCGAGAGTTCCGCCTTGTCTGTCGTGCAGGAAGTGTTGGGCTCGGTCCGAGTCGTGAGGGCATTCGGTCAGGAAGAGCGCGAGGAAGGCCGTTTCATGCAAAAGTCAAACGAAGGAATGCAGGCCCGGATTCAGCAAACGTTTCTGGAAGGCGGTTATGGAATCGCCGTTGGCTTGCTTACAGCCCTTGGCATGGCGAGCGTGCTCTATCTCGGGGTACTCGACATCATATCCGGAAAACTGAGTCTGGGTAATCTGCTGCTTGTGATGGGGTATCTCGGACAACTCTATAATCCTCTCCGAACGGTCGGCAAAAAAATGGCAACCATGCAGTCCCACTTCGTTAGCGCTGAGCGGGCTTTTGCTCTGCTGGACGCAGCGCCTGAAGTGGTCGAGCGCCCGAATGCTCGACCTCTAGAGCGCGCGATCGGCGGTATGGCCTTCCGCCACGTTTCGTTCAGTTACGAAAATAAGGGTCAGCCGGTCTTGCAGGATATCTCGTTCGAGGTCAGGCCAGGCGAATGCGTGGGCGTCATCGGCGCCACGGGTGCCGGCAAGACCACGCTGGTGAATCTCCTGACGCGTTTTTACGACGCGACAGAAGGAGAGATTCTGCTCGATGGACTGGACCTGCGCGACTACAAATTGGCCGATCTCCGCAACCAGTTCGGTATCGTCCTTCAGGAACCGATCCTGTTTTCGACCAGCATCGCCGAGAACATTGCATATGGCCGTCCCGGCGCCAGCCAAAATGAAATCATAGCTGCGGCCGGGTCCGCCAATGCGCACGAGTTTATTATCGGCCTGCCGGATGGTTACGACACTCTTGTTGGTGAACGCGGCATGCGTCTTTCCGGCGGTGAGCGCCAGCGCATTTCCGTTGCTCGAGCATTCCTGAAGGACGCGCCTATTCTCATCCTCGACGAGCCGACTAGTTCGATCGATGTGAAGACTGAGGCTACACTGCTGGAAGCAATGGAACGGCTCGCTCGAGGCCGGACAACATTCATCATCACCCACCGGGTTAGCGCGCTGAAGCACTGCGATATTATCATCACGATTGAGAAGGGACAGCTCGTCGCGGTCGATCCTGCGTCATCCGCTCTCAGCCGGTCTTCAAGCCAATGATCAAGGAAATCATTACGGATGAACTCGAAGAGCACCCGGCCGTCAGGGCCTGGCACCAAGTCCAATCGGATCATTCGAGGCCGGAGTGCATTGAAGTCCTCAAAAGAAAACGCAAGGTTGCCGTTTACCGCCTGTGCGGAATCGGTTCCGATGATACAGCGGTTATCGCCAAGAGGTGCAGGGAGGCCACAGCGAATCTCGAGCGGCTAATTTATGAGGAGCTCCTGCCGAATTTTCCAGTGCCGGCTCTGCGTTGCTATGGATTCTTGAAGGAGCCAGATGCGGGGTTTTGCTGGCTGTTCCTGGAAGACGCTACGGGTGAGCTGTATTCCCCACAGCTTGTTCAACACCGCGTGCTGGCAGGCCGTTTCCTGGGCGAGATGCACTTGCAAAACGTGCCCGCTAGCGTCAGGACCAGCCTGCCTGCCCGCGGACCGGATCACTATCTGCAACTGATGCGCTCAGCCCGGACCGTCCTCAGCCGGTGTGATAGTGGGCGATTCATACCGGGCTCTGCTCAAACTCTGCGCACTCTCGGAAATTGTGAGCCTCAACTGGCCGCGGCGCTGCGCGCGGTCGACTGGAGCGAGGATGATTGAAGATTTGGACAAGGTCCTGGAGGATACCGGCCTGCGCGGCCTCACCGAGCTGCGAGGCTTGCTCGAGGAAGTGCTGGGCGGAGAAAGCGTAGACGGCCGCCTGACGGAGCAGCAGAGTTTACAGCCGCGCTCCTGTCGCGTGTTCCGCCTGCGCTTCGCCATCAAAGGCCGAACACAGACTGTAGTGGTGAAGCGACTGAAGCCCGAGATCGCCCGGCGCAACGAATTGGTTGCCAGACGGTGGCTGCCGGCCATCTGCATGGAAGAGGCCGGACCGCCCGTGCTGGGCAGTGTCGCTGCGCGGACCGGCGACTGCGTCTGGCATGTGTACGACGACCTGGGCGAGTGGGAGCTTGATGCCCGTGAACCTGACCGTGAGCGCGTGAAAGCCGCCATTGATCTGATCGCCCGGATACACACAGGCTTCGCGGGACATGCCCTGCTTGGAGAAGTCCGGCTGCATGGCGGCGACCTGGGCATCCACTTCTACGAATCCAACGTGCGCGATGCCATTTACGCACTCCAAGCCTGTGAGTCCCCAGTGGACCAAGAGCAGCTGCGTGACAGGCTGCTCGAGCGGCTTTACAAACTGCTCGATGAACTGCCGGAGCGCGCAAAGGCATTCAAGGAACGGGGCGGCCCCGAGACATTGCTGCATGGCGATTTGTGGGCCATCAATGTCTTTGTGATCCCCAGCGCCAACCGTCTGCACGCGCGACTTATCGACTGGGACCACGCAGCGGTCGGCCCGGCGGTATACGACGTTTCGACTTTCCTGATGCGTTTCCCGTCCGAACATCGGCCGTGGATCCTGGAACTCTACGCGCACGCCGTGGCGCGTGCGGGTTGGCGCTTACCGTCGGCGCCGGAGTTGAACTTCCTGTTCGAAACCTCGGAATATGCGCGAATTGCCAATCGCGTGATCTGGCCGGCGATTGCGCTAGTGCGGGATCAGGCGTCATGGGGCTGGGATACGTTGGCGGAGGTGGACAAATGGTTCAAAGACTTCAAGCCGGTGCTCCAGTGTGAAAGTGAGACGCCGGCCGCAAAGATCGTCGCGCCATGAAATACCTCATCGTCAATGGAGATGATTTCGGCGCCAGTCACGGTATCAACCGCGGCATCATCGAAGCGCACGATCTAGAGCGCAACACAAGCAATCTGTGAAAGCCCCGAGGTTCTGGTGTGCAAGTTGATCAAGGGCAAGGTCACTTATGTCCATCGAAGGCTCTGGCCGGCCCTGGCAAAGCTTGCGTCACGTTTCCAACCCGAGCAGTTGGCACAGGTCTGGGACGAGCACACAAAAAACGGCGCGCACGTGTCGAGGACGAAACCATTCCCAGGCTGGGTACCCGCGGAAATCTGGCGAGAGGCAAAAGCTCTCTCCGTGGGCGAAGCGGAAAAAGCGCTTGCGCCGGTGTTGGCCGCACAGCTGAAGACCACATGAACGACAAGGTTCCGGATTTCAACCAACCCTCGCCTGTTGAACGTTTCTTCAACAAATTCTTTGGATTTCTTGTCGGGCTGGGCCTTGGATTTTCATACAATTACCTTCTTCAGGTACGTGGCCGGAGGAGTGGCCGGCTGTACTCCACGCCCGTCAATGTCGTCGTGCTCGACGGAAAGCGGTTCCTCGTCGCTCCTCGGGGAAACACCCAGTGGGTCCGCAACGCAGTGGCCACCGGGACGGTTTTTCTCAAGAGGGGGCGCAGGTCGGACGAGTTTGCGTTGCGACCGGTTCCAGACGAACAAAAACCTGAAATACTCAAGGCCTACTTAGACAGTTACAAGACTACGGTCCAACGTTATTTCCCGATACCGGCCGGGTCGCCCACCGAAAACTTTCGGGCCCTGGCGGCCCGCTATCCGGTCTTCGAATTAATACCGAAGCGATGAATCGTGGAATTTATGGCGTAAGGACCGGAGCTTGTGGTAGAAGGTCGTGACTGAACAACCGGAGGCCAGGGAATGAGATTCTCACGCGTTGTGCTCGCTGTGCTGGTTGCCACCGCCATTTTCGCGCAAAATCCGCGGCAGCCGGATTGGAAGGCCCTTGAAAACGAGACGATGCAGCATTACCAGGCGCTGCTGCGTTTCGACACCAGCGACCCGCCGGGAAATGAACGGCCCGCAGCCGAATACCTTCGCCAGGTGCTGGAGAAGGAAGGCATACCGGCCAGGGTGTTTGCTCTCGAGCCGAATCGGCCGAACGTCGTTGCGAGGCTGAAGGGCAGCGGCAAGAAGCGGCCGCTCCTTATTATGGGCCACACTGACGTCGTGAATGTCGATCCCAAAAAATGGACGTTCCCTCCGTTTGGCGCGACGCGAGACGGCGGCTATGTGTATGGGCGGGGCACCGTCGATGACAAAGACAACGTGGTGGCTTCCCTCATGACCATGTTGGAACTGAAACGGCGAAATGTGCCGCTCGACCGCGACGTGATTTTCCTGGCCGAGTCCGGCGAGGAAGGCACGACGCGCGTCGGCATTCAGTTCATGGTGGACCAGCACTTTCCGGAAATAGACGCGGAGTATTGCCTGGCTGAGGGTGGCGGCGTAAACCGCTCCGGCGGAAAAGTCACGTTCGCATCTGTCCAGACGCTGGAGAAAATTCCGCGGGCTATCGAACTCACGGCAACCGGCATCTCGGGGCACGGATCGGTGCCGCTCAAGACTAATCCCATCGTCCATCTTGCCGCCGCGGTTGCCCGGATTGGCGACTGGCGTCCCCCGATACGCCTCAATGACACGACGGGCGCATACTTCGCGCGGCTGGCCGAGATCTCGTCTCCTGCGGAGGCCCAACGCTATCGGGACATCCTGAGCCTGGATCCGAAGAAGCGGGCCGCGGCGGACGACTACTTCCTCGAGAAAGAGCCGCGGCATGCATCGATGATTCGAACATCCATTTCGCCAAACATGTTCACGGCCGGCTATCGGATCAATGTAATCCCGTCGGAAGCGAAGGCGCTATTGGACACCAGGACCCTGCCGGACGAAAACCCCGCGTTGTTCCTCGAACAAGTTCGGAAGGTCGTCAACGACCCGGCGGTGAAAGTGGAATGGGCCCAGCGCGACGTCCGGCCGGGCGCAGCGAATGGGCGTCTGGATTCGGAGGCTTTCAAGACCATCGAAGCCATGGCTACCCGGCACTACAGCGCTCCGACCTTGCCAACGATGAGCACCGGCGCGACGGATATGGCATATCTCCGCGGGAAAGGTATTCAGTGCTATGGGATCGGCCCTGCGACCGACGCGGAGGACGGTCCGAAAGGTTTTGGCGCTCACAGCGATCAGGAGCGCATACTCGAAAGCGAACTGCACCGGTTTGTGCGGTTCAACTGGGATGTAGTCGTGGAACTTGCAGGTGCGAAGTAGCGGTACATGAAGAGAGGAGAGACTATGAGTACTTCGAAGCTGACTGCCGTATTCGTCATGGCCGTCCTTGTCCTGACCGGTCTCACCGGAAGCACAACCCGGGCAGCCGAGCGGCCTCCTGTTATGGGACGTAACGCCGGAGTATCTGCCGGCCACCCGCTCACGACCGCTGCCGCTTTTGAAGTTCTGACGAAGGGAGGAAACGCGTTCGACGCCGGCGTTGCGGCGCTCCTGGTGGGGGGCGTTGTCGAACAAGACCTCTATAGTCTCGGTGGCGAGGCGCTGGTCCTCGTTTTCCCCCGCAATTCAGGGAAGGTTACTTCCATCGTCGGCCAGGGTTGGGCTCCGAAAGGCGCGACGATCGATGGATACACCTCTCACGGCAAGAACCTGAACGGCGAGGGGCTCGATCCGGCGGTTGTTCCCGGGGCGCTTCACGCAGCGCTGACAGTGCTCGAGCGATGGGGCACGATGAGCTTCGAACAAGTGTCGGCCCGCGCGATTGAATACGCAGGGCAAGGATTTCCGCTGCGGCCCCGCACCGTTCAGTCGATTCAGGGGAACCTCAAGTTCTTCCAGTCCTGGCCGGAGAACCAGAAATACTGGCTGAAGCCGGACGGCTCCATGTACAAGGCTGGCGAGACCATCAAGCTGCCGACTCTGGCTCGCACGCTGAGTCTCATGGTTGAAGCCGAGCGCGCGGCTTCAGCGAAGGGCCGCGCGGCAGGCATCGCAGCGGCACGGGACAGGTTCTACAAGGGCGACATTGCGGGCGATATGGTCGCCTTCCTCAAACAACATCAGGCGCCGTTCGAGAAGGACGACTTCGCCGAATTCTTCGCAAGAGTCGAAGAGCCGGCGACAACGAACTACCGGGGGTACCAGGTCTACAAACACTCGTTCGGCAGCCAGGGTCCGACGCTGCTCGAGGCTCTCAACATCCTGGAACAGTTCGATCTGAAGTCGATGAAACACGACAGCGCCGATTACATCCACACCGTCGTCGAGGCGCTGAAGCTGGCGTATGCGGACCGGGACAGCTACTACGCCGACCCCGCCTTCGTGCAGGTGCCCGCAGAGGGTTTGCTGTCGAAGATGTATGCTCGGGAACGTGCGAAATTGATCGATCCGAGGAAAGCCTCGCGCGCTTTTGTGGCTGGCAATCCCCTGCCGTTCGATTCGAAAGTGAAGGAGTGGAAATACTGGGTCGCGAACATCACGGACGGCTACAAGCCTGGCCAGCCTGCACCGGATGCTGAGCCACTGCGCGGCACCATCAAAGACACGACCCACATCGCAATCATCGATAAGGACGGAAACATTTTTGACAGCACGCCGAGCGGCGGCTGGATCGGAGGCGCGGTCATCCTTGGTAAGACGGGAATCGGTATGAGCGTGCGGGGCGAGCAGTTCTGGCTCGACAAGACACGCGCCGCACAACTGCGGCCGCGGGCCCGGCCGCGCTACACGCTGACGCCAAGCATCGTCCTGCGGAACGGCGAACCTTTCATGGCGATCGGCACGCCGGGAGGAGACAACCAGGACCAGACCATCCTGCAGGCATTCCTCAACATCGTGGAATTCTGGCCCGACTGGTATCCGAATCTGCACACGGCGTTCGAGTGGCCGCGGGTGCAGACGTTGCACTTCTTCGGCTCGTTCTGGCCGCACACGCCCGGCTTCAACAAGCTGAATATTGAATCCGAGATCCCTGATGCCGTATTCAAGGACCTGCAGGCCCGCGGTCACGATGTGAACAAGATCCGGCCGTTCAGCATTCAAAGTTGTGCGACAGCCGTACTCATCGATCCGGCCAGCGGGAATCGGATCGCCGGAGCGGATCCGCGCCGAGACTGTTACGCGATGGCGTATTAGAAGGAGCGATGCGACGGGGATGTAGCCACATAAAGCGTAAACATCAGTAATGTATGAGCTCCACACCGAAAACCTCTTGCCGAGGCGACAGTTTCTGCGCCGCCTCGCCCGGCACGGGGGACTCGCTGGTGTGGTCCTGGTGTTGTCTCTCGTGGTTGGAATCCTGGGATTTCACTTTTTCGCAAATCAGCTGTGGCTCGATGCATATCTAAACGCGACGATGCTGCTTAGCGGTATGGGGCCGGTTGGCGATTTCCAGGGCTCAGTCGGAAAAATATTCGCCGGCATTTATGCGATGTATTCCGGCATTGTGTTTCTTGGTGCTACCGCTGTATTTCTTGCACCTGTTGTGCATCGTGTACTACACAAACTGCGTCTGAGCGAGGACCGCAAGCGCAAATGAAAGAAACGCCAATCTCTTTACCCGGCTTTCGGCCGCGGTTAATCAGATTCAGGAACTGCCCAACGGCTTTTCGCTGACCGTCTCGCCCGTCCCAAACATCTGGATGATTGCGGCCGAGTTCATAACCCTGGAAAGCCGGTGCTGTCCGTTCCTATCTTTCTCCCTGGAAGTTGAAGCAGAAGACGGCCCAATGTCGATGCGGATTACCGGCCGGCCGGGAGTCCGAGAGTTTCTTGCAACCGAACTCCACTTCGAGAGAAGAGCTTGAACCGTGTATTCCCCTCCTGGGACAGGAGGGGTGGACGCGCCATCAAAAAAATGCTGCGAAGCCTCCTTTGAAAGGCGCGGCCGGGGTGGTCAGTTCGGCGAAAACGTAGGTGCGCCGGTCTGACCACCCTGTCTGCGCCGCTTCGGAACGGGAACTTTTTATTGATGGCGCAGCCACCCCTCCTGTCCCAGGAGGGGAATACACTCGCCCTTACACCTTGATGCGCTACTGGGTTATCAAAGGCAGGTCCCGGGAGAGCGATTTTCGAGGCTGGCTTCGGCCAGGGACGCTTGACACGTGGAGCACAGGCCGCCCGCCGAGAAGCTGGCTATGCGGAGATCGATTGTTCTTTTGGGAAGGTTCTCCCGAGCTTCGCGTCGTCGGGCTCGGAGTCCTCACCGCAGTGAGCTCCGACGAACGCATTCGAGACCGCAGGTTCGACGTTCGTTACCTGACGCGGTATCTGCGTGCTTCACCGTCCGTGACCGAACTGAAATCCGATCCCGTCATCCGTACCGCCAGTTTTGTAAAATCAGGACCCGCTGGAACCGTGTTTCCAATTTCCAATAGCCAGGCATCTCAACTCTATGCTCTCTTGGTCCGTGACAATCCAAAACTACGAACAATCTGGCCGGATCTCGAGTGAAGGGAGAGTGTGATTGGGTAAAGGGCGGCTGGAGGCATTCAGCGATGGTGTGATCGCCATCATCATCACGATCATGGTGCTGGATCTGAAGGTGCCGCATGAAGCCAGCTGGCGCGCGCTCGGTCCTTTGATCCCTGTATTTCTAAGCTATGTGCTCAGCTTCGTTTTCCTCGGCATTTACTGGAGCAATCATCATCATTTGTTCCAGGCCGTCCAGCGCGTCGATGGTCGAATCCTCTGGGCGAACCTGCATCTGTTGTTCTGGCTATCATTAACTCCCTTCGTCACCGCGTGGATGGGGGAGAACTTCGGACCATGGCCGGTCGCGGCCTACGGTGTTGTGCTGATGCTCGCGGCGGTCGCCTACTACATCCTTGCCCGCGCGTTGATTTCTCACCATGGCAAGAGCTCGGCGATCGCGATCGCATTGGGCAGCGACTTCAAAGGCAAAGTATCGATTGTCATTTATGCCGTGGCTATTCCCCTCGCTTTCTGGAATGCGTGGGCGGCGTGTGCGCTTTACGTCCTGGTTGCGATAATCTGGTTGATCCCGGACCGTCGCATTGAAAAGACGCTGGTTCATCAGGAGGTCAAGTGAAACGGATTGTCGTGATTCAGATTCTGGCGCTGCTCCTCCATGCCTGCACCAATAACGTTCCGCCAAAACAGCCGGGCAGGGCCGGCTACCTGGACTACTCAGGCCGGGACGACGTCCTGGGCGGCGGCGTGAAGGTGATTCCGGTGAAGACGCCGAAAGGAACTTTTCATGTATGGACCAAGCGCGTCGGGAATAATCCGACGATGAAGGTGCTCCTTTTGCACGGCGGTCCGGCTGCCACGCATGAGTACTTCGAGGCATTCGACAGCTATTTCCCGTCGGCCGGCATCGAGTACTACTATTACGACCAACTGGGTTCTTTCTACAGCGATCAGCCGGACGAACCGGAACTCTGGGATTTGCCGCGCTTCGTTGACGAGGTCGAGCAGGTGCGCCAGGCGCTCGGACTTAATCGAAATAACTTCTATCTGCTTGGCCACTCCTGGGGTGGCATTCTGGCGATCGAGTACGCGCTGAAATACCCGCAAAACCTCAAGGCGCTTGTCATTTCCAACATGATGGCCAGCATTCCCGCTTACAACGAATATGCCCAAAAGGTCCTGATGCCGGCGATGGATCAGACGGCTCTGGCCGAGATCAAGCGACTCGAGGCGGCCGGCGATTATGAGAACCCGCGCTACATGGAGTTGCTGATTCCGAATTTCTATGTTCATCATCTCCTGCGCATGCCGCAGGAGCAATGGCCGGATCCCGTAAATCGTGCTTTCAAGCACCTCAACCCCAAGATCTACGTTCCGATGCAGGGACCAAGCGAACTCGGCGCGAGCGGGAAACTGGTCAACTGGGACCGGACACTCGACATGGGGAGGATTACCGTGCCGACTCTGGCGATCGGCGCCCGATACGACACAATGGATCCGGCGCACATGGAAAAGATGGCGACCCGGGTGCAAAAAGGGCGCTACCTCTACTGTCCAAACGGAAGCCACCTTGCGATGTACGACGACCAGAAGGTGTACTTCGAAGGCCTCGTCCAGTTCGTTTTCGACGTGGACACAGGCCGGTTTTGAATCAGGAGAACGCTTGATGAGCAGACGAGAGAACACGATCGGAAAGATGAGCGGGAACTATGAAGGTTCAGGGACCTGGTACGATTCCACTGGAAAATCGATGAACTACAGCGTCGTTCAGGCCAATCGGGCAGCGAGCGATGGGTTTGAAATGGAGTTCAAACATGACTTCGACGATGGGACCACTACCGACGCGCACTTGGCAATGAAATGGATCGCTCCTTTCATCTTCCGTCTCGAAAGTTTCGATAAGCCGATCGGAAACGGCTATTGCGTTAATGAGTACTGTCACTATCACATGAAGATCGGCGAGACCTTCGTCGAGGCTGCGTATCGAACGACAGCCGATGGGCTCGAGGTGTTTGGGTCCAGCACCAGGAATGCGGAGGGCAACTACATCGCATGGCACGAGAATCTTCGCCGAAAGGAATTTTAGGTGTCTCCATCGTCCAGAAGTCATAATCGGGAATACTCACCAAAAGGAGGATGATCATGGCCCATTATCACGATGAAAACGATCTCAAGTTGCTTAAAGACATGTCCACGCTCGCGCCTGAGGATTTCAAAGCCTGGGCGAATCTTGACGCCATTGTTAAGCGGGAAGACGGCAAGATACCGCGCAAATACCGTGAACTCATCGCTATTGCTGTCGCGCACACTACGCAATGCGTGTATTGCATCGAAGTTCACACGAAGGCAGCCAAAAAAGTGGGCGCCAGCAAAGCAGAGGTAGCTGAAGCGGTACTGCTTGCAGCCGCGCTACGGGCCGGCGGCGCTGCGGCGCACGGAAGCCTTGCGATGAAGTTCTTTGACAACCCCTGATTCATATCGGCGTAGTCAGCCGGGGAGAATGGAATGAAGTTTCGGATTCCTTGTTCTTTGATTGCGGTGGTGCTGCTGGCGGGCCTCGTCACGTCGCACGCAAGTCAGGCGCCACCGCCGGCTGTTCGGACGATCGCGGCGCCGAGGAAACCGCTGCCTCTGGAGGATGCGTCCGCGGGTGTCACGAAATTTTCATACATCGTGTATGGAGACACTCGGGGCCGCGCTGATGGTGTGGAACTTCAGTACGAGCACGGGCTGGTCGTGGACGGAATGCTGGCGGCCATCAAGCAACTCGAGAGCACCGACTACCCGGTGCGATGGGTGATGAATACCGGCGATGCGGTGTTCGATGGAGGAGACGTCCGGCGATGGAATAACAGCTTCGTGGGCCTCGTTAATCGGATCACGACCGAAGGTGGCTTGCCGTATTTCCTAGCCCCGGGCAATCATGACGTCACCGTCGCTGAAAACCTGGACAATCCTCAGCGGCAGCAGGGATTGCGAAATTATCTTCAAGCGATGTCACAGCTGATCCCGCCCGATAACGCGCGGCGCCGTCTGGCCGGATATCCGACCTATGCCTTCGGCTACGGCAATACCTTCGTTCTGGCGCTCGACTCCAATATTGCGAATGACGCCACACAGTTTGAATGGGCCCGGAAACAGCTCGAGGGCTTGAATCGGAATCGTTACGTCAATGTCATCGCAGCCTTTCATCACCCAGTGTTTTCTTCCGGCCCGCATGGTGGGCCAAACCTCGAACCACCGTCGGCTACGATGCGGACGCGATACATGCCGTTGTTCCAGGCCCATCACGTCAGAGTGATATTTGCGGGTCATGATCATTTGTTCGAACACTGGGTGGAGCGATATACGGACAGCTCCGGCCGGCATCGTATGGACCTTGTGACGACCGGGGGCGGTGGCGCTCCTATCTACACGTACCAGGGGGAGCCCGATGTCGCGCAGTACCTGAGAGAGAATCAGGCATCCGGAGTTGCGCTGGAACATCTCGCCAAGCCGGGTCTGGCGGCTGGAGACAACCCTTACCACTTTGTCCTCGTTCGAGTGGATGGAGATCGCATGGACCTGCAGGTTATCGGCGTGGATTGGGGGAGTGGCTGGCAGCCCTATCGCAGCAACCGTTCGGATTTGAACGACGCCCGTTGATGCTGAGACAGCTCTTTCGCACAAAAGGTCTGGACCGCCTCGTTGCCGATGCAGAGGACCCGGAGCATCGACTGAAAAAAGCTCTGGGGCCGATCGATGTGACGGCGTTGGGAATTGGCGCAATCATCGGCGCGGGCATCTTTGCGACGATCGGAACGGCCGCTGCCGGCGATGCTACCAGGCCCGGCGCCGGTCCGGCATTGATCCTGTCGTTTATCCTCACCGGCATTGCATGCGGCTTCGCCGCGTTGTGCTATGCCGAGTTCGCGGCGATGATCCCCGTTTCCGGCAGCGCGTACACCTATGCTTATGCGACGCTGGGTGAGCTGATCGCGTGGATCATCGGCTGGGACCTGATCATCGAATATGCGGTAGGTAACGTCGCCGTCGCTATCAGTTGGGGCAATTACTTCAAGACGCTCGTTGCAGGTTTCGGCATCGTCATCCCGGATTGGTTATCGACCGATTACCGTACCGCCGCCCGCATCCCGGGTTTGTTCGAAAGCGCGCCGCATATTTTCGGGGTGCCCATCGTCTTTAATGTTCTGGCATTCGCCATTGTCGCCCTAATCACGATCGTGCTTGTGATCGGGATTCGCGAAAGCGCCATGGCCAATACGACGATGGTGTTGCTGAAGCTGTGCGTGCTGGGATTCTTCGTGCTCGTCGGCTGGGGTTACGTGAGAACCGAAAACTTCCATCCTTTTATGCCCAATGGTTGGGCGGGAGTGCAAACGGGCGCGGCGATCGTCTTTTTTGCATACATCGGCTTCGACGCCGTGTCCACCGTCGCCGAGGAGACGCGCAACCCGAGGCGCGATCTGCCGATCGGCATCATTGGATCGCTGATCATTTGCACGATCATCTACATCGTCGTTGCCGCGGTATTCACGGGCATCATTCCGTATGACGTGCTGAGGCAGAAACTGGCCACCGAACAAGCCGAACCTCTTACGATGGCGCTCCAGTACGCCAACATCGGGAGGTGGGCCAACCTCTTCGTCGGGATAGTTGCGTTCGGGTCGGTGGTCGCACACACCGCCGTGCTGCTGGTATTTCAACTCGGCCAGCCGAGAATCTTTTTCTCGATGGCGCGTGACGGGCTGCTTCCACCGTCGTTCGCGAAGGTGCACCCGCGATTCCGGACGCCATACGTCACCACCATTCTCACCGGTGTTGCCGTCGCGCTCTGCGCGATGTTCACCAGCATTGACGAGATGGTCGATCTGACCAACATCGGCACACTGTTCGCCTTCATTCTTGTGTGCATCGGGATTCTTATTCTGCGAAAACGCGACCCGAACCGGCCGAGAACGTTCAAGACGCCCCTGGTTCCTTTCGTTCCGATCCTCGGAGTGACTTCCTGTCTGTATTTGATGCTTGGTCTGCCGTGGATTACCTGGATCCGATTTGGGTTGTGGCTGGTAGTTGGAATGGTGGTCTACTTTTCATACGGATTTCGGAGGAGCCGTTTGTTGTAGAATGCAGTCCGTGTCCGAAGAGAAATTCCGCCAGGAAATCACCCGCTTCTGTCATCTCATTTACGAGAAGTGCTACGTTGCTTCGACCGACGGGAACGTGAGTGTCCGGCTGCCGGACGGCAACATCATGTGTACTCCGACCATCTGCAACAAGGGGTTTGTGAAGCCCGAAGACATGGTCATCATCGATAGCAAAGGAAAGAGAGTCAAAGGAGAGCGCAAGGCATCCAGCGAAATGGCGATGCATCTGCTCATATATGAAATACGGCCCGATGCCAATGCCGTTGTTCACGCGCACCCCGCGTGCGCGACAGCTTATGCAGCCGCCGGTATTCCGCTGAACAAGGCGCTCATCTCCGAAGTTGTATTGGCGCTGGGCTGTATTCCGCTGGCCGAATACGGCACGCCCGGCACGCCCGAGCTGACCGATCAGTTGAGGCCGTTCGTTAAGAGTTACGACGCGCTGCTGATGGCGAACCACGGAGTTGTGACCTCCGGCGCGAACCTGGAAGATGCGTTCAACCGGATGGATACGGTCGAGCATTTCGCGAAGATTTCCATTTACACCAAGATCCTCGGCCGGGAGCGCCTGCTTTCGTCCGAGGACGTCGAGAAATTGTGGGTTCAGCGGCAGAAGTACTACGGCCTGGATGAATCGGAGGCCCAGCCAAAGGACCCGATGTGTCCTGTAACGGACGGACTATCAGAGACGATCTCCCTCACTCGCAGTGAGCTGATCGATTTGATCGAACGGGTCGTTTCGACCTTGAAATGACCGCTAATTAGAAGGAGCAATGCATGGCAGTAGAATCTGCAATGGGTGAGGCTTTGGGGATGATCGAAACGCGCGGCCTGGTTGCGATGATAGAAGCCGCGGACGCAATGGTGAAGGCCGCGAAGGTGAACCTCGTCGGATGGGAGAAGATCGGATCCGGCTACGTGACCGCCATGGTTCGCGGTGACGTGGCTGCCGTGAAAGCCGCGACGGACGCCGGAGCGGCTGCCGCCCGGCGAGTGGGGGAGTTGATCAGCGTTCACGTGATTCCGAGACCGCACTCGAACCTGGAAGACGTTCTGCCGATCGGCAAGAGCACGAAGTAGTCATCGATGGTCCTGGCACGCATCATCGGGACAGTTGTCGCGACCCGCAAGGATCCGCGGCTTGAAGGAAAGAAGCTGCTTATCTGCCGTCAGATCGATCCGGACGGAAAGGACGAGAAGGGCTACTTCATCGCCGTGGATACCGTCGACGCCGGCTTTCGGGAATACGTCCTGATCGTCCAGGGCAGCTCGGCCCGAATGGCGTACGGTTGCAAGGACACACCGGTGGACGCGGCCATTGTGGGTATCGTGGACCAGGTATCACAGGATTGAACGCCATGTACCTCGGCAAAGTCATAGGCAACGTAGTTTGCAGCGTGAAAGAGAAAGCATTGGAAGGGAAGAAGCTGCTCCTGGTCCGCCGGCTGCCGGACGGGCCCACCATTGTAGCTATTGACGCGGTTGGGGCGGGCGCCGGCGAAACCGTATACGTTTGCCGGGGCCGTGAAGCGGCATTTGCATTCAAGCCCGAAGAAGTGCCGACGGAGGCGACTATCGTGGCTATCGTCGATACGATCGAGAGGGAATCGTGATCATCGCCCGCGTCGTTGGTAATGTCGTCGCCACACAGAAGCACGAGGCTCACGAAGGAAAGAAGATCCTTCTTATTCAACCGCTCGATCTTGAAGGCCAGCCGATGGGCGACGTTGTTGTTGCGCTGGATGCGGTGGACGCCGGTATCGGCGATCGCGTCCTCGCCGTGCAGGAAGGCTTTTCGGCCATGACCTCCGTCGGACATGTCGAGTCGCCAATCGACGCGGCTGTCATCGGCGTTGTGGATTTTGTGGAGTTAGCGTGATCGCTCACCTGCGGGGCAAGCTGATGCAAAAAGATCCCGCACGTGTCATCGTCGATGTGAACGGAATCGGCTACGAAGTTTACGTTCCGCTCACTACCTTCACCGCCCTGCCGGAAACCGGCTCCGACGTTTCCATAGACATCCACACGCATGTCCGCGAAGACGTCATCGCGCTCTACGGCTTCTCAACCCGGCGCGAACGAATGATCTTCGAAAAGCTCATGACCATTTCCGGAATCGGCCCCAAGCTCGCCGTGACGATTCTCTCGGGTGGCTCGGTTGAGGAGCTGGTCGGGGCAATCAAACGTAGTGATCTCGCGCGTCTCACTGCCATTCCGGGAGTCGGAAAGAAAACGGCGGAACGAATTATTCTCGAGCTGAAGGACAAATTCCAGGATTTCACTGACGCCGCGGTGAAATCGGGGGTTGAGGCGGATGTGATGTCTGCGCTCGAGAATCTCGGCTTCAGCCGCGGTATAGCAGATGCCGCGCTGAAGCGGGCGATCGATGGAGATCGCGATCCGGCTTTTGACTTGCTGTTCAAGCGGGCGCTTCAGATTTTGACGAAGGGATAGCGCATATGGCCGATCGGGTAACGGCGGGTTCGATGATGGAGGAAGAGGCGACATTCGAGTTATCGCTTCGTCCGCGGCGGATTGCGGAGTACATTGGCCAGCAATCGGTTAAGGACAACCTCGACGTAGCCATCCAGGCCGCGCGCCAGCGCGGTGAGCCGCTCGACCACATTCTTCTGTACGGTCCTCCCGGGCTGGGTAAGACGACACTCGCTTCTGTTATTTCCAACGAAATGGGGGCACGATTCCGTGCGACCGCCGGCCCGCTGATCCAGATGAAGGGTGATCTGACTGCGATTCTGACAAACCTCGAATTCGGCGATGTGCTTTTCATCGACGAGATTCATCGGCTCCAGCCCAATATCGAGGAAATCCTCTATCCCGCGATGGAGGACTTCAAGCTCGACATCATCATCGGTCAGGGGCCCAGCGCCCGGACGCACCGTCTGGATCTGCGCCGCTTCACGCTGATCGGAGCGACCACTCGCGCCGGCTTGATCACGGCGCCATTGCGATCCCGCTTCGGTATGGTTCACCGGCTGGATTTCTACACCGAGTCCGAGCTGGAATTCATCATCCGCAGGTCCGCCGAAATTTTGAATGCGCCGATCACGCCGGAAGGCTGCCAGGAAATCGCGACGCGGTGCCGCGGCACGCCGCGCGTTGCGAATCGCCTGCTGAAGAGAACTCGAGATTATGCGCAAGTGAAGGGAACCGGCGAGATCACGGCTCCGATTGCCCGCGACGCCCTCAGACTCCTCGACATTGACGAGCACGGTTTCGACGACATCGACCGGAAACTCCTGCGCGCTGTCATCGAAAGATTCGGTGGCGGCCCCGTGGGCGTCAACACGATCGCCGCTGTCCTGAGCGAAGAAGTCGATGCCGTCGAAGACATTTACGAACCCTATCTGCTTCAGATCGGCTTCCTTCAACGCACTCCCCGGGGCCGCGTCGCAACCAGGCTCGCATACGAGCATCTGGGGATTGCGTACCGTCCTCCTCAGGCCGGGCTTTTCTGAAAACCGAACGCGGGCTAAAGCCCGCGACTACATTTGCGACGCAACGTTTCGCGACGCAACGTTTCGCGACACGACGTTTTGCGACGCGACGTTTTGCGACGCAACGTTTCGCTCCCTATGTAGTCGCGGGCTTTAGCCCGCGTTAACTCCTTTTGAGGGGTTCCGCCCCCGCAAACATCGCGGAAGCCCCCAGTTCTTC
>WNFT01001099.1_pt1 | contig 22915 bp, 11 predicted proteins | sample 5400191 | NCBI WGS metagenome assembly WNFT01 (sample SAMN13153359, study PRJNA577476) | soil metagenome | isolation source: 80 cm saprolite under Madrone tree | place: USA:California | collected 2016-06-14 | reverse complement strand
AACTGTTCCTGAATGTTGGCCGGGGTCAGCCAATTGGAGTACATCCCCAAACCGCCACGCACCAGCCAGTCACCCTTGCCATTGACGTCCCATGCCACGCCGATCCGGGGATGGAAGACCTTCGGCGAACGATTCAGCGCGTGCTCTGATGGCTTGGCCACGCCGTTCGCCACCCGCTCCTCGAACGTGGACCCGTTCCCGAGAAGGAAGTTGCCAAAGACCGTCGACTCCGACCGGGAATACGGGTTGCCTTGATCGTCGAAGCGGAGACCCAGGGTCAAGGTCAAGTTTTTCCTTGCTTTCCAGGTGTCCTGTACGAAGACCCCCCAGGTCTTGGAAGCAGCATTCCAGTCCCAGAGCTGCTGCTGGCCCGTAATGGGGTTGTACATCACTCCGCCCTCGGTTCGGGGCGCATCCTGGGCCAGCTTGAGGAGATTGTCGAAGCTGAATCCCGGATGTGACCACGGCCCCTGGAAGGGCTCCACGTCGTCGCCAAACCAACCCTCGTAGCCCACCTTCAATACGTGCGCGCCGCGGACGTGCGTCAGAACGTCGCGCCAGTGATAGTTGTGCTGGATGAAATTGCCCTGGGCAAAGCCAACGCCGTATCCGACCGATTGCCCGGTGACGCCAATGCCGGGGATGGTGAAGTCCCCCGTCTCGCCAAGAAAGCCCTCGACGCGATTCTGGCCGTAGATGAGCTCGTTCAACGTCGTGTCACTGAACGTATGTGTCCAGTTCACCTGGAAGGCACTTTGCGTGGTGTGATTCGTGGTCGAGAACTGGGGAATGACGGCGGGTCCGCCGAAATCAAGGGTGGTTCTGAAGAAGCTGGCGTAGATCCGATCCTTTTGGAAGGCCTTGTCGATGCGGCCAAAATACTGCATGCCGTTCCGGAAATTGCTCGAATTGAACACCCCGCTGTCGATCATCGGGGTGGCGCAGGGCAGGTTGTCGGTCGCCGGGGTTCCGCATGTGCCCGGGAAGATGTCCTGGGCGGTCTTCGTGACGCCGCTGACGGTCGCGTTGGCGGGCGTGTAGGTGTTCAGGATCTTGGTTCCAAAGGTGTTCGGATGGTTCGCTTTGGCCCACCCGGCAAACTGAGGGTCAGGAAATGTCAGAACCTGGTTGCCCGTGGAAGCCGACGAACGCAGCGGTTCGACCGCCAGGAAGAAGAAGAACTGCTTGCCAGGAATGATGGGTCCGCCGATGGTCGCGGAAATGTTATTGCTATGGAATGGATTGTAGGCGTGATCGGAACCGGGCAAGGAGTATTTTGCGTACATGCTCTCCTTGTTGTAGTAGTCGCTCACCAGGCCATGGAATTTGTCCTGGCCGGACTTCGAGGTCATGGCGAACTGGATCGAGCTCGAGTGCCCATATTCGACGGAAAACGTGTTGATCTGGTTGGACACTTCCTGAATGACGTCGGGATTTGGAGTGAGGTTCAGGACGCCTTGCCGGATGGCGCTGGTCACGTCGAGGCCGTCCACGATCCACATGTTCGCGATCCTGCCTTGGCCGTTGGCGCTGGCATCCACTTCCGTTTCCGTCGAGAAGTTGTCGACACCCGATCCCGGAGAGCCTCCCCCCGTGGTTCCCTTCCCGGAAACACCCGGCGCTACCGTGACGAGGGAAAACATGCTCCGGCCCGCCAGCGGCAGGCTGGACAGCTCCTGCGTTTCGAGGGTCATTTGATTCCGAGTCTCGGCCGTGTTGACCAGCAGCGCCTCCGCAGTGACGGTCACCGTTTCCGCCGCCGTGCCAACTCTTACGGAGATGGGCACATTCAGGTTCTGGTTCGTATCGAGGCTGACCGTCGCTTCCGCCCTGGCAAAGCCCGCCGCCTCCACCGTAATCTTGTACGGACCGGGAGCGAGACTCAGGAACCGGAAGCCTCCCGCAGCATCGGTTGTAGTGACCGCCGAAGCCTGGGTGGCAAGGTTGAGGAGCGCAATCTTCGCCTGCGGGATCCCTGCGCCGCTGGGATCTTCAACCCTGCCCTGGATATTGGCGGTGAACTGAGCCGAAGCGGAACCCGTCAATAGCAGGAAAATGACGAACACCTGGATGAACAGCGACCCTCTGCTCATATCCACCCCCCAACGGGAGATCGCGTGAACGTCAGCGAGACTGCGCCCCAGGTAGACCTCCGGCACCAGCGCGTTCGGAGTGGACCGGAATCCCCCCTGCTCATTGAACCCCGGGGGCTTCCGTCCACCGCTGGGTACAGTCATTTCTTGACCGTTTACGTTGACGGGAAACATCATATTATACGACGTTAACGGGAAACATAATCGTCCGGCCTACGGGCTGTCAAGATTTTTTTATGAGGCCCCGCCTGGGTCGGCGGGGGAGCGTCTGGGGGAAGAGCCGAGCGACCGAGCTGGGCTCTGCTGGGCCGAACAATCAGGGCTCCACGGACACGCCCTTCCAGAAGGCGATCCGACCGCGGATCATCTGCGCCGCATCCGTCGGCTCCGGGTAGACCCACGCGGCGTCTCGGTTGACCTTGTCGCCGACGATCACGTCAAAGTAGCTGGCCAGTCCCTTCCACGCGCAGGTCGTGTGCGTTTCGCTCGCCCGGAGATGCACCTTGGACACGGCCTCGGCCGGGAAGTAGTGATTTCCCTCGACGACGACCGTCTCGTCGCTCTCGGCGAGCACCGTTCCTTGCCAGGTGGCCTTCATCCCTCGCCGTCCTCGCCAATCAGTGCCGCAATGATACCCCGCCGCCGCGACCAGCAGGAACCCTAGCCGCGGGCGAGATGGGACAGGCCCATCCTCGCCAGCAGCGATTCGAATCGCGGATCGCGGCGGACGGGGTCGAACTCGATGGCGGAGGTGATCAGGACCAGGGAGCCGTCGCGCTCCTGGAAGGCGCGTTCCAGCTCCTGGAAGACGCCGTCGAGGTCTCCGAGCCCCAGGTGAACCAGGGCCGTCCACATCGCGGGCACGTAGCCCTGGGCGGCGCGCTCCCGGAGCTCGCCCAGAAGGGCGTTCGCCCGTTCCAGGTTGCCCGCGCGCCCGTGCGCGTAGCCGAGCACGCCCACGTGGTTCGCCGAGCGGCCGGCCAGCTCGATGGCCCTCTCGAACTCGGAGACCGCCCGGTCGTACTCGCCCCTCTGCGTGCAGGCGTCACCCAGCGCGTAGTGGGCGAAGGCAAAGGCCGGCTCGAGCCCCAGCGTCCTCTCGAACTGCTCGATGGCGCGGTCGAGGTCGTGCATGAAGAAGTGGACGTAGCCGATCTGGGTCTTCAGCTGGAGGTCGAGAGGGTCCAGACGCTCGGCCTCCGACAGCTCGGCGAGGGCCTGATCGTAGCGCCTCTCGAGCAGGGCGAGCCGCCAGGCGTTCCAGAGATGCGCCTCGGCGGCCCCGGGACCCAGCTCGAGGGCGCGGAGGAGCGCGTCCTCCGCGCCCTTCCGGTCCCAATCGTGGTTCATGGCGATCAAGCCACGCACTCGATGCGCCTCCCCGAGACTGGGGTCCAGCTCCAGCGCCTTCGCGACGGCCGATCGAGCCTCGGGCACGGTGTCCCGGGCGGGCAACACGCCGAGGCCCGAGTAGAGCCAGACCTGACCCTCGGCGAGGCCGGCGTGGGCGGGAGCGAAGCGCTCGTCGTGCCCGATCGCCTCCCGGAAGCAAGCGATGGCCCGCCGCATGGAGTCTTCGGTCCACTTGCTCAGGGCATGGAGCCCCCTCAGATAGGCCTCGTGGGCCCTGGGACTGCGGGGAGCGGGCCTTCCGACCGGCGCGCCGGCGAGCTCGCTCGCCAGCTCGCCCACGATGGTCGCCGCGATCTCGTCCTGGACGGCGAAGATGTCGGACAGCTCGCGGTCGAAGCGCTTCGACCAGAGCTGGTAGCCGTCCTCGGCATTGACCAGCTGCACGGTGATGCGCACCCGCTTGCCCGCCTTGCGCACGCTGCCCTCGAGCGCGTTCCCGACCCTGAGCCTGCGGCCGATCTCGGTCACCTCCAGGCCCTGGCCTTGAAACGCGAAGGCGGACGTGCGGGAGATGACGCGCAGCCCCGCGACCCGGGTCAGGGCGGTGATGAGTTCCTCGGCGACGCCGTGGCAGAAGTATTCCTGGTCCCCCTCCGGGCTCAAGTCCACGAAGGGAAGAACGACGATCGAGGGCGGCGTCCCCGCCTCCCGAGCCAGGGCCGGCTCGGCGACGCGGCCGCTCGAGGGCTCGACGCGCCGCAGGTCCTCCAGGAGCTGGCTCGCCGATTGATAGCGCCGGTCCGGGTCCTTCTCGAGGGCCTTTTCGATGATGGCGGCCAGGGACGCCGGCAGGGCAGGATTCAGGCGCCCGGGGGGAACCGGGGGCTTGTGGAGCAGTTGGCCGAAGACGGCGGCCGCGGTCTCGCCCTCGAACGGAGGCCTTCCCGTCGCCATCTCGAAGAGCACGACTCCGAGCGCGAACAGGTCCGTTCGCGCGTCGACCTTCTTGCCCAGCGCCTGCTCGGGAGACATGTAGCCGACGGTTCCGATGGTCATTCCCGGGCTCGACGACCCCCGCACCATGGTCTCCGCTTCGGTGTCCAGCGCGGAGGCGGGGGCGAAGAACTTGGCCAGCCCGAAGTCGAGGATCTTGATGCGGTCCTCCTCGGTCACCATGATGTTCGCCGGCTTCAGGTCGCGGTGGAGCACCCCGGCCGCGTGGGCGCTCACCAGCCCCTCGGCGATCTGGGAGGCGAGGGCGAGCAGCCGGGCCGGTGGGAGCGGACCGTCGCCCATCAGGGCGCGGAGGCCCCGGCCCCGAACCAGCTCCATGGTGATGAAGGACAGGCCGTCCGATTCCTCGACCGAATACACGTGCACGATGCTCGGATGGTTGAGGGCCGCCGCCACCCTCGCCTCGCGCTGAAACCGCTCGCGAAAGTCCAGGGACTCCGCCTTCTCGGGGCGGAGGAGCTTGAGGGCCACTCTTCGGTCGAGCCGGGTGTCCTCGGCGAGGTAGACGTCCCCCATGCCGCCGCTTCCGAGCTTCTCGACAACCCGGTAGTGACCGAGAGCCCTGCCGATCAATGCTTACCCGGCGGGAAGGGGAGGGAACGCGCTCTTCCCGCACTTGCAGCGCGCGGCTTCCGGGCTGCCCTTGTGCCAGATCCGCGTTCCGCAGGCGGCACAGGTCCATCTCCGGTCGAGCTCCTCCATGCGCGTCAGGGTGGCCTCCACCTCGCTCGCCCCCGATCGCCCGCGCCCCGCGTGGACCTCGACGTTCAACGTCGCCTGGACGTCGGCCTCCAGGTCCTTGAGGAGCGGCTCGAGCGCGTCGAGCATGGTCCGGGCGTGCTCCTTGAGGGCGCGCCGGAGCCCCTTGAAGAGCTCGCCGATCTCCCTCTGCTCGTTGGCCTGGCCCCGGCGAAACGCGAGGGGCGCCTCCAGGGCCTGGCAGGTCTCCTGCAGCCCTTCCTCGAGCGCGCGACGCGCCTTGGTGGCCGCGCCCTGGACGTCGCCCCCGCGGAGCCTTTCGCGGGCCGCCCCCAGGAAGCCGCGCGACTCGTACTGCGTCGCCCGCGGACCCTCCTGGTAGCTCCAGGACGTGAGCTCGAGCTTCCGCCAGGAGGGCGCGCGACGCGTGAGGTGCTCGAAGAACTGATGGTCGTGGGTGAGGACGACGAGCTGCCAGGCGGAGAACTCGTCGGCGAGGAGGTCGGCAAGCTGCCCGCGGTGCTCCAGGTCGAAGCTGTTGATCACGTCGTCGAAGACCAGGAAGCCCAGCTTCTCGTTGAAAGTCTCCGCCATGGCCAGGAACAGGGCGATGGCGAGGGAGTTGAGGTGAGACTCGCTGAGCACGCTGTGGGGCGGACGCTGGCGCGAGCCGTAGAACTCGATGGCCAGCTCGACGCCCTTGGCCGTCCACGGCTCGATGCTCACCGCCCCCAGATCCTCCTCCGGATGGAGGGCCGAGTACAGCTCGGCCACCCGCCGGCTGATCTGGGTGAGGAGCTTCGCGAGATCGTCCTTTTGCCTTTCCTGGTACGCGTCGAAGACCGCCTCGGCGAGGTCGCGGGCCCGGACGGCCCGGGCCGCCTTCTTTTCCGCCGCGCGCCAGGTCGCGATGTGCTGGCAGAGGGCGGCCAGCATGACGAGCTGGCTCTCGCGAGTCGGCGCGGGAGGGGACGCGGATTCGTTGCAGATCCGCTGGGCCGCCCGGTCCCACTCGCGTATCTCCGAGACGAAGGCGGTGACGACCGCCATGTCGATCGGAGCGAGCGCGGCCACCGCGTCCTTCAGTCCCGCTTCGGGCAGCGCGGGAACCGCAGGCAGGTCCGTGTGGAGAGCTTTCGCGCGAGAGAGCAGGGATTGCCTCTTGTCGCGGGCCGCGCGCAGATCGGCCCCCAATTGGGCCACGCCTTCCCGGCACCGCTCGAGGTCCTGCTGGGCATCCCTCATCTCCAGCAGGGAGTCCTGGATCCTCCGCTCGAGGTCCTTCTCCTTCACGGCGTGGCCACAGAGCGGGCACTGGCCGTCGATGGGGTGGCTCCCCAGGAGCCGGCTCGCCTCCTGGACCAGGGAGACGCGCGACAGGAGGCGCGCCTTCCCGGAGGAGACGAGCGCGTTCCAGCCCTCGAGAGCACGGGGGTCGGCAGGCGGCGCCTGGAGCCTCTCGACCTCCGCCTGCAGACCCTGCCGATCGGAGGCGGGCGCGCCGGGGGCCCCAGCGCCGACCACCGCCGCCATCCAGAGAGGATCGGCGACCTGATCCAGGGAAGCGGGCGGCTCGACGCCCAGCATGCCGCAGATCTGCTGCAGGTTCGCGAGCACCGTCTGCTCCGTGAGGTCCTGGCCACCGGACGCCATGGCCTGGCGACACGCCTCCAGCACCTCCTGCGCCGCCTTGGCCTCCTTGCGAAGCTCGTTGCGCGCGCGCTGGAGGTCCTCGCGAAGGCTCTCGATGGCGTCCAGGCCCAGGATCTCCGCCACCGCCTTCCATTTCTCCGTCTTGGTCTTGTTGATGAAGTCGGCGAGGGTCCGCCCGCGCAGGAGGAAGGTCTCCCGGCTCGTCGATTCGAACGCCTCGGCCTGCCTCTCGTCCGGGAAGGCCACCCTGCCTCCGAGGGCCCCATTGGTGAGGACCTCCACGGAGGTGACCCCGTCGGCCGGTCCTCCCAGGCAGCGCACGGCGTGCTGCCGGCCCTCGTGGGTCAGCAGCTCGATCTGCCCGGTGAAGTACCACTCGAGCGCGTCGGCGATCGTGCTCTTCCCCGTGCCGTTGTCCCCGTAGACGGCGATGCTCTGACCCTCGCCGAACTCCACCGCCATCTCCTCCGGCACCCCCCGGAAGGCGCGCATCACGACACGATGGAGCCGCTCAGTCACCGGCGAGCTCCTCGAAGAGCTGTCGGATCGCATGCGCGCGATCGACGTCCTTCCGGCCGAGAATCTCGGCGAACCGCTGGGCGAGCCCGGGCGGCGGGTCCTTCAACGTCTCGAGGACCTGCTGAAGGAACTCGCGCTCGTTTGGACGAAGCATGTGTGTTCCTGGACCTGCGGGCGGGCCAAGGGAAGCCGCCTCAAGATTAAGAAGATCCCTCGTGGGCGTCAACCGGGCCCCGGCCGCCCGCGTGCGCTCGGTCAAGGAGACGATTCCCGCGGTTCGGCTGTTCCACCGGCGGTGGCGGCGGGGAACTTCAGGGTACTCCGCACCGTCAAATTCTGGGTAAGGGCGACCCTGGTGGCGCCCTGGCCCGCCAAATTGCGAATGCACCCCAGGAAAAATGCCGAGAGTGTCGTTCTGGGGGCCCCTCGTTCGACGTAACCGTGACGGCCGGAGGTGAGCGATGCAACTCGCGGTGGAGGACCGGGGAGACGTCAAGATCGTCCGCGTCCAGGAAGCCAAGCTGACCTACCCGGTGCTGTCCCCGTTCTTCACCGAGGTCCGCCAGCTCGTGGAGGCGGGGGCGCGCAAGCTCGTCATCGACATGAGGGCGGTGAGCTACATCGACAGCGCCTCCATCAGCTGCCTGATGGACATCCACCACCTGCTCCAGGAGAAGCTGGGGACGATGAAGCTCTCCGGCCTCCAGCCCCGGGTGGAGACCATGATCACCATGACCGGGGTGGACAAGATCATCGGCCTCTTCCGGGAGGAGGCGGACGCCCTGGCCGTCTTCGGGGCAAGGAGGGAGCCCCTGGTGGTGAGCACGAGCGTTGCCATCGACGCGCCCACCTCCACCGTCTGGGCCGTGCTGACGACCCTGCGCTCCATGGGAGAGTGGGACGATCTGCCCGACGAGTACAGCGGTGAGTCCCTGGCGCTCGGGAGCGAGCTCCGGTGGAAGCGGGTGGATGGCGGGTACACGCTCCTGACCGTCACCGGGCTCGAGCCGGGCAAGCGGCTGCGCCTCTCGCTCTACGGGTCGAGCTGGGAGCTGCCGCCCGCTTCCTATGACGTCGCCTACACGTACTCCCTGGCGGATCAAGACGGCCGCACCCTGCTCTCCATCGAGATCGGAGACTTTGCCGGGCTCCCCCATGGCCAGGATTTCTACGACGCGTCGTTGGAGTTCGGCCGGACGGCATCACGCAAGATCAAGGACCTGGCGGAGGGACGGGGCCTTCGCCCCGCGCCGCGACCTTGGCAGGATGGTGAATGACGATGCAGGGGCTACACTGGCCCACCCCCGTTTTGCGCAGCGGGACAGGGCACCATAATCGCTCTTCAGCGGCCTCCACGAGGCGGCGCGACGAGCCTACTCAGCGCGTCGCCTTCGCCTTCAGGAACGCGCCCCCCTCGAGCTCCTCGAACGCCTGCCGCAGCTGCTCCTGGGTGTTCATCACGATCGGACCGTACCAGGCGACCGGTTCCGCCAGCGGCCTGCCCGATACCAGCAGGAACCGGATCCCCTCGGGCCCGGCCTGCACCGTGACCTCGTCGCCGCGGTCGAAGAGCACCAGCGAGCGGTTGTCCGCCTGCGCGGGAGGCTTCGTGTCCGCCCACCCGGCCGCTTCGGTGGGCACGGTGAGGGGGCCGGACGCGTTGCAGAACTTCCCTCCTCCCGCGAAGACGTAGGCGAAGGCGTTTCGCGTCGTCTCCACCGGAAGCACCTTCCGCTTGCCGGACGGGACCTCGACGTCGAGGTAGACCGGATTGATCGCGACCTCGTCCACGGGGCCTCTCGTTCCCCCGAAGCTCCCGCAGACGACGCGGACCCGGGTGCCGTCATCCTCCCTGACCACGGGGATGTCGGGCGCCTTCACCTCCTGGTAGCGGGGCTCCGTCATCTTGAGCGCCGCGGGGAGGTTGGCCCACAACTGGAACCCGTGCATGCGGCCGTCGTGATCGCCCTTCGGCATCTCCTGGTGGATGATCCCGCTCCCCGCGGTCATCCACTGCACGTCCCCGGCCGCGATGACCCCCTTGTTGCCGAGGCTGTCGCCGTGCTCGACGGTTCCCGCGAGGACGTAGGTGATGGTCTCGATCCCGCGGTGCGGATGCCAGGGGAAGCCCGCGAGGTAGTCCTCCGGCCGGTCGTTGCGAAAGTCGTCGAGCAGGAGGAACGGATCGAAGTCGGACGTGTTGCCGAACCCGAACGCGCGGCGCAGGTGCACGCCGGCTCCTTCGACGGTCGGCTTGGCCTTCACGAGTCGCTTGACCGGACGAACCGACATGGGGGCCTCCTTTGGCAAGGCCGCGGCCACGGACGCGGCCAACGCCTACAATAAGGCATGGGCATGATTCCGATTGCGGACGACAACTCCGACCGCACCCTGACCCCGGTCGTGAACTACCTCCTGCTCGCCGCGAACATCGCGGTGTTCGTGCTTCTCCAGGGAATGGGGACGAACGACCGGTTCACCTACGCGTTCTCGACCGTCCCCATGGAGATCGTCACCGGGAAGGACGTGGTGACTCCCGCGCACCGGGTGGTGGATCCCGTGAGCGGCCAGTCGTTCGTGCAGCCGGGCCTGCAGCCCACCCCGGTCTCGGTCTACCTGACCCTCCTGGTCTCGATGTTCATGCACGGCGGCCTCGCCCACCTCGCGGGCAACATGCTCTATCTCTGGATCTTCGGGGACAACATCGAGAACGTGCTGGGGCACGGGCGCTACCTCGTCTTCTATCTCGTCTGCGGGGTCCTCGCTTCGCTGGCCCACGTCTTCACCACCGTCGCGACCGAGGGCAACCCGCTCGTGCCGAGCCTGGGCGCGTCCGGGGCGATCTCGGGCGTGCTCGGCGGCTACATGCTGCTCTTCCCGGGCCGGCGCGTGCGCGTGCTGATGGGGTTGGGCACCGCGGACCTGCCGGCGTGGGTCTCGATCGGCATGTGGTTCCTCTTCCAGCTCGTGGCGGGCGTGGGGCTGCTGGGAGGCGGCTCGCAGGCGGGCGGCGTCGCCTACGCGGCCCACGTCGGCGGCTTCGTCGCCGGGCTGATCCTGGTCAGGATGTTCGACGCCGGGCGAACCAGATGAATGGCCCACTGCCTGCGGTGTTGTGCATTGGCGGTGTTGTGCATTGGATGTGGGCGATGTATCGTCGGGCACCGTATGGTGGATGACTTTGACTCCTGGTTTCGTGTCCGCGGTTGCCTTCGCAAAGCGCTCGCCAGGGCCCTTCTGGTCTGCTCGGGGCTGGCCGCGGCACCGCCCATGGAAGCGGCCATCACCTTCGTCACCGACTTCAGCCTGAACCTCCACGCGCCCCCCACTCCGGTGGGTTTCACGGTCCTGGTGGCAGTCACTGCGGATAACACCTCAGCCGTGACCGTTTCGGACCCACGCGGAAATGTCTACACCGAAAACCGCTCGATCACTCTGGCCGGTGCGTACGGGCCGAGTGCGTTGCGCCTCTTTTCGACCACAGTCACGACCGCCCTCCAGAGCGGAGACCCGGTCAACGTGTCCGGGTCCGGCACCCAGGTGGTGATGGCGGTCATCTTCTCCGGACTGGCGAGCTCCCCGTTCGACACCTCGGCCGCGAGCTCCGGGCTGGGTGGAAGCTCGGCGTCCGTGGGCCCGACGCCGACCACCGCCCAGCCGAACGAGCTCGTCCTGTTCGTGGATGGACTCGAAGGCCCTGGGACACCCGCAGCCACCACCCCGACCCCCGGTTTCACTTACATCGGCAGCTACGGCGCAGCGAGTGGGCCCAACACCGTCCTCATCGGTATGTCCTACCGCATCGTGTCGGCTTCCGGGGCCTATTCGGCCAACGTGTCCTTTGCGCCGGGCAACCCCGACTGGAAGCTGCTGCTCGGTACATACAAAGAAGCGCCGGCCGCGGACCTCGCGATCACGAAGACGGACGGACAGACGACGGCGGTCGCAGGCCAGCCCGTCACATATACGATCGTGGCGTCGAACGCGGGGCCGAGCGCAGTGACCGGGGCGACGGTGGCGGACACCGTACCCGCGGCGATCACGGGCGCGACCTGGACCTGCGCGAGCGCTGCTGGTGGGACCTGCGCCGCGAGCGGCTCGGGCAACATCAACGACACGGTGAACCTGCCGGTCGGCGGGACCGTGACCTACACCCTGACGGGGACGATCAACCCGTCCGCGACCGGCAGCCTGAGCAACACGGCGACCGTGACTGCACCGGGCGGCGTCACCGACCCGAACCCGGCCAACAACTCCGCCACGGACACGGACCCCCTGGTGGGGCTGGACTTCTTCTCCCTCCCTCCGTGCCGGGTGGTCGACACGCGCGGGGGCGCCCCCATCGGTGGCCCCGTCATGCAGGGCCAGGAGACGCGCGCCTTCACCGTCGCCGGCAACTGCGGCATTCCCTTGACCGCGAAGGCCGTCTCGATCAACCTGACCGTGACCGCGGCCAGCGTCGGGGGGAACGTCCGGCTCTTCCCGGCTGGGCAGCCGGTGCCGACCGCATCCACCATCAACTACGTCGCGGGCCAGAACCGGGCCAACAACGCGGTGATCCCCCTCGACGCCAGCGGCGCGCTGGCCGCCTTCGTCGCTCAGCCGGCGGGCACCACCGTCCACCTGATCATCGACGTCAACGGGTACTTCGAATAGAGGACGACGAAAGTGCCGACCCCGACATACGCAGGTTTCGCTCTCCCGGCCTGCCTGGCCGCCTCGCTGGCGGGGTTCGGCGCCCCCCAACCCGCGGGAGAGGCGATCCCGATCGACGACGACGACGTGGGCGGAGTGGTGAGCGGCCCGCGCGGGCCCGAGGCGGGCGTGTGGGTGATCGCGGAGACGACCGACCTCCCCACTCGTTTCGTCCGCATCGTCGTCACCGACGATCGGGGGCGCTACGTGTTGCCCGACCTGCCGAAGGCCAGCTACAGCGTCTGGGTGCGTGGCTACGGCCTCGTGGATTCGCCGAAAGTCCAGGTTACCCCGGGCCGGATCCTCGACCTGAGGGCGGTGGCGGCACCCAGCCCGCGCGCGGCGGCGGAGTACTACCCGGCCGGGTACTGGTTCTCCTTGCTGAGGGTGCCGGACAAGAGCGAGTTCCAGGGCGCCCGGCCAGCCGGGAACGGCATCGCCCCCACCATCCGGAGCCAGGGCGAGTGGCTCAGAAACCTGAAGTCGGGCGGCTGCTGGGCCTGCCATCAACTGGGGAACAAGGCGACGCGGGAGATCCCTCGTGCGCTCGGCGCCTTCGAGTCCTCGCGCGCGGCCTGGGATCGTCGCATCCTCTCCGGACAGGCCGGGGGCGACATGTTCGCGGGCGCCAACCGACTGGGCGGGCGGGCCCTCACGCTGTTCGCGGACTGGACCGATCGGATCTCCGCCGGCGAGCTGCCCCCGGCGCCGCCAAGGCCGCAGGGCCTGGAGCGGAACGTCGTCATCACCGAGTGGGATTGGGCCGATCCGAAGGCCTACCTCCACGACGAGGTCTCGACCGACCGCAGGAATCCCCGGGTCAACGCGAACGGACCGCTCTACGGAGCGCTCGAGCTCAGCGCCGATTACCTCCCCGTGCTGGATCCGGTGCACCACACCACGAGCCAGATCAAGCTGACCGTCCGCGATCCGAGCACTCCGCCGGCGCCGGCACCCAAAATGCCGCAACCCTCGCCGTACTGGGGCGACGAGGTGATCTGGAACAGCCGGAACAACGTCCACAACCCGATGATCGATCACAAGGGCCGCGTGTGGATCACGTCCGCCGTGCGCCCGCCCGACAACCCCGACGTCTGCAAGGAGGGGTCGAGCCATCCCTCGGCGAAGTTGTTCCCGATCGCGCGATCCAGCCGGCACCTCGCGATGTACGACCCCGCGACCCGGAAGCTCACCCACATCGGCACCTGCTTCAGCACCCACCACCTGATGTTCGCCGAGGACGCCAACCACACGCTCTGGACGAGCGGCGGCGGCCAGGTGGTGGGCTGGCTGAACACCAAGCTGTTCGAAGAGACGGGCGACGAGGTGAAGTCGCAGGGCTGGACCGCCCTCATCCTCGACACGAACGGCAACGGCAAGCGGGACGCCTACGTGGAACCCGACCAGCCGGTCGACCCGGCCAAGGACAAGCGGTTCGGCGGCGCCTTCTACTCGGTCTCTCCGGCCCCGGACGGCTCCGTCTGGGGCTCGGTGCTGGGCTTCCCGGGCGCCGTCGTCCGGCTCGACCCGGGAGCGAACCCGCCCGAGACCGCGCTCGCGGAAGTGTACGAGCCGCCCCAGGACAACCCGAAAGCGCCCGTTCAGGGGTTCTCGCCGCGGGGCATGGACGTCGACCGCGATGGCGTGGTGTGGGCGGCGCTGGCGAGCGGCCATCTCGCCAGCTTCGATCGCCGCAAGTGCAAGGGACCGCTGAACGGGCCCACCGCGACGGGCCAGCACTGTCCCGAGGGCTGGACCCTCTACCCGGAGCCCTTGCCGCAGCTCAAGGGGGTCACGGACTCGGGGAGCGCCGAGAGCAGCTACTACACGTGGGTGGATTGGTTCGACACCCTGGGCCTGGGCCGCAACGTGCCCATCGAAACCGGCAACGCGTCCGAAGGGCTGCTCGTCCTGAAGGACGGCAAGTGGATCGTCCTCCGCGTCCCCTACCCGCTGGGCTACTACACGAAATGGCTGGACGGCCGGATCGACGACCCGAACGCCGGCTGGAAGGGCCGCGGCCTCTGGTCCACCGTGAGCACCCGCGCCCCCTTCCACATGGAGACCGGCAAAGGGACGACGAGCAAAGTCGTCCGGTTCCAGCTTCGCCCCGACCCTCTCGCCAAGTGAACCGGCGCGCGAAGGCGCGCCAGCTCACCATCGACCGCTTCCTCGACCGCGACTCGGCCGGGGGCGGCGGCATTCGAGTGCGGTTTCAGCCGGACCTCGGTACCCCCGCGCTCATTTCGAGGCGAATGCTCCTCTATTGGAAGTAGCCGTTCACGTCGACGATCACCTGCACGGTGCCCGTAGCCTGGCCGGACTCCACGACGAAGTCGCCGGTGGCCCCCAGGCCGACTACTCCGTTGTTGGCCCTGTTCTGGTCCGCCAGGTAGTTGATCACCGAGACCAGCGGCGACGCGACGCCCGCCGGGTACACGCGCAGGTTGCCCTGAGCGGTGGCCAGGGTCACCGTAATGTTGAACGACAGGGCCTTTGCCCCCGCCGGCACGCCGCACTGACCCCCCGCCACGAAGGTGCGCGACGACAGCGCGGACAGCGCCGGACCGCCATAAGGACCGTTGGGGTTGCGGGTGTCCAGGAGGCGACAGGGAACGAGGGTGTAGTACAGCCCGTCCAGCACGGGCGTGGAGTCGCTTCCCGAGTTGTTGGCCGGTGTCGGGTCGGCGCCGTTGGCCCCGTCGTCGGCGATGGTGGCGGTGTTGTTGATTGCGGTCACACCACTGGGGAGGGGATCAGCGACCGTAACCGCGAAGGTAGCCGTCTGGCTGCCACCCCCCGCGGCGAGAGAACCCACCGTGAGCGTACAGGCCGAGCCGGCGCTGTTGTTGGGCGTGCAGACCCAGCCCGCGGTGCTGGCGCCGGAGTTGAACGTGGTGTTCGCGGGCACGATCTCGCTCAGCACCACTCCGGTGGCGCCGATCGAGCCGGAGTTGGCGTACGTGAGAACGTAGGCGACGCTGCCGCCCGGCAACGCCGAGACCCCGCCATCGCTCTTGGTGATCGACAGGTCCGGAACTGGAGGCGCCGTGTCCGTGAAGCAGACCGCGACGTCATTGAGGGTGGGAGTCACCGCGCTGTCCGTAGTCGAGAGGTAGGCCTTGTACTTGAGGTAACGCTTGCCGTTGAACTGGCTCAGGGACGCGCCGCTGGTGGTGAAGAACGTCGCCGGGGTGCCGTCGGGACCGACGAAGGTGAATGGGCCTGCGGCCGCGTTGCTCCCGGCGACCTGGAATTGGAGCGCCGTGTTGGCCGGCGTCGTGGCCGTCCAGGAAAGCGTCGACCAGGTGGTCGTGAATCCGATCGGCGGGTTGCTGTCCTTGATCGACGACACGAGATCGCCGGATGACGCGAACACCGTCTGCATATACGTCTTGAAGCCGGCGTCGGTGGTCACGCCGCCCGTCGTCGGAATGGACCAGACCGTACCGCTCGACGCCCCACTGACCCGAGTGCCGTTCGCGTAAACGTCGGCGCCAACCGCGGCGCCGCTCCGCGTGAGAGCGTAGGTCCCCGAGGGACTTGACGTCGGGCGGATCACCAGGGCGTATTGCATCCCCCCGGTCAGGGTCGGAGGAGTCGCGAAGCTCGCGGTGTAGAACACCGCTGATCCGCCAGAGAAGCCGGGGATGGTCGCCGACGCCATGTCGGCACCCGTCGGGAGACCGCCGCTCGTAGCCCTGATACCCAGTGTGAGATCCGGGGGCGTGCCGCTGCACCCACTGCAGAACAGGTTGATGTCAGCCCTTGTCAACTGGCCGGTAACGGCGGGGATAAAGGTCTGGCCTCCCCAGGTCGCTACGGTAATGCCGGCACCGCTGTTGCCGAGCGTTGTGTTCTGTTGGTCGAGGTTGCCCGGTTTCAAGAGGATGACGTCGCCGGGGCTGGTAGTCAGGTCGACATTCGTCGGCACGCCGGTCTGGAAATCTGCCTGGGAGGTATCGGTCGGGCACTCGCTGGTCGGCGCCGTGCCCAGGGAAAAGTTCTGCGTCGTGGTCCCGCTGTCCGTGACCTGGATGCTGTTGACGGAGCTCGAATTATAGCCGGGAGCGCTGGCCGTGATGCCCGGGTACTTGCCGGACGGGATGCCCAGAAACTGGTAGAAGCCGCTGCCGTTCGTGGTCGTCGTCCGGCTGCCGAAGTTGATGGTCGCGCCGCTGATCGGAGCGCCCCCCACGGTGGCGGTCACCGTACCCTGTACGGTGCCGTTGGTGACCGGTGTGCATACGGGGTACACGAACGACCCGACCCGGGTCTGCCAGTTGTTCCCGGTCGTGATGTAGTACTCGTTGGTATACCAGAACATACAGCCGTCGGGGTCGAGCGACATCGCGCTGTAGTCACCCCAGCGGGTGCTGGTGTTCTGGGAGCCGGTGCCCTCGACGAGGGAGGTCTCGGTCTGAGGAAGCGTGTCCACGGGATCGGTGGACAGGCGTCCCGCGTAGCGGATCGCGGGGAAGAGGGTCGCGCTCGAGGCGCTGTAGCCGAGGCTCATGTTCCCCGCGCGGTCGACGGCCAGGCTCGGCATGTACCGGTTCGTCGTGTCCGGCGCATGGGTGGCCGCCTGGGCCGTCGTCGCGGCCACGGTACCGCCGGTGACGGTCGTCTGGTAGTAGCGCGCGGCCGCGACTCCGACAGTCGTCGGGTGTTGAACGGTGTGGCTGTTCCACAGCGACTCCACGCCGCCGAGGTTCGTGTACTGGTTTTGCATCATGAGCCGGATCCTGAGCGTGTCGTTGTTGTTGCCGCCTTGTGCCGGCACCGTGCTCGGCGGGAGCGCCCAGCTCGCGGGTGCAATCGCGATAAATGGTCCCGTGAATGTCGATGTCGAGATGCTGTTCCAATCCACGTGGAACTTGTAGACGGAGACCGCATTGACAAAATTCCCAACCACGCTGAAATAGTTCGGCGAGCCCGCCGGTGGCGTGCCTGCCTGCAAGCGGGCGTTGGCGGGAAGGAGCGTGAACTCAGATGCTGGCGGGTTGAACTGGACCACCTGGATGGTCGGCTCGCCGGCGTACATCTGGGTCTTGTTGAGCGCCCACACTCGTGTACCCTCGAACGCGCCGGAAGCCGGGAAGCCGAACATGTTGGCCGACATGTAGATGCCGTCCGGCCAGATGCCGAACTTCGGGTAGTCGTTGAGCGCGTTCGTCAGGTGCAGCGAGAAGAAGTTCCATCCCCCCGTGACCGGGTCGCCGGTCTTCGAGACCGCGAAGCACTGGAAGGCGCCGGGAGGATTGATCACGTTGTTGGAGCCGTCGAGCTGGAAGGCGAAATCCGTGATGACCCACCGGTCCTCGAAGGAGTCGTACAGCACCACCGGATCGCCGAAGTTGTCGGTATCGCACAGGTTGCCGAAGCTGCCCTGGCTCATGAAGGTGTCGAAGGTGAATGCCGCGACCGGGGGTCCACCCGACTTCGCATAGATGCCGATCGAGGTGTTGACGGTCTCGATGTAGTAGGTCGGGCCGACGTCACCGTTCGTGTCCGGCGGGCGTCCGGCGCCCCAGTTCAAGAAGTCGAGCCCGAGGAAGTTCGCGATCGGCGACGGGGCGGGCGCGCTCGGCCCAGGCGGCACGGGGGCGCTGATGGTGGGCGTGGGCCCACCGGGCAGCTCGACCGGGTTGAGTTCCGGCCCTTCCCGCTCCGGCCGATCACGCTTCCGGGGCGGGGTCTGCGGCAGGAGGCGCAGGTCCATGGTCCTGCTCGCGGCCCGCTTCATCCGGAGCTCGATCGGTGGCCCGACGCGAGCAGGAGCGGGTCGGGAGGCGGTGACTTCTTGATCTTGTCCGGCGACGCTGCCAACCGTGACCAAGGGCAGCAGGGCAAGCAGGGCGCGCAGGGGAGGCTTCATGCGGTTCATCCTCATGGGGACCGCCGTACCGCCGGCCTGTCCACCGAAATGCTAGGTCGCGGGTCCGGGTCTCGAGGGAATGCGCAGAGTTTATGCCGAAGGACGTCTCATGTCTACGTCCCCTCCGAGCCATGGTCCCTCGCGCGCGGCCGGGGAGCGCCTCTCTGGACTATAGACCGTACGGAGAGCGCCGGAAGGGCCCCGACGGCTCGGCGCTCTAACGCCGTCATCACCGGGTTCTTCTGACTGAATCGGACGAAGGGGCGCGCCCGCCGCGCTCTGCGCGCGTGGCGGGCGAGCCGGTCCAGGGGACGGTGTCGGGGCGGATAGAGACCCACGCCAGAGAAAGCCGCCTCGCAAGAATCGTCCGCCATCACCCACGGGGCTAAGCTCGGCCGCCAGGAAGCGGACGGGTGCGACTGCCGGTAAGGCCCGCTCGCGGCTGGAGCCATGATCGCGGCCCTATCTTACTGCCGGGGGGTCTTCCGCCGCCTCTTCCAGGCCCACTCGCGGGGGTGCGCCTTCCCTAATCGCCCGGGCAAAGGTCACGCTTGTCCACATGCGTGTAGACCGCTGTCGTTTGCACGATGGGATGGCCGACGAGGTTCTGGACGTGGCGCATGACGGACGGGACTATGACCTCTCACTAAGAAGCTTCTCGATTGCCTCCAGAGTTGCTCGCAGATTGCGATTCTCGTCGCGATATGTTTCTACATCGCCGCTCCTCCACGTAGGGCGACCGGATCGTCAAGTTGACCGTCTCCATCTTGCTGCTGGTCATGGTGGTGGATGCGGATTGGTCACAGGTGGCTGCTGATACCTGCCACGTTGACGATCCCGGGCCTGACCCTCCGAAGAAAACAGGGAGACCCCAGTTGTTCGAGGTGGATGTCGGTTTGAAAGTGTAGAAGCCGCTGGAATCAGTAGAGGTAGCGCCAGTGTTATGTTCGCCGGTTCCGCAGACCGGCGAATGGGCCCCGACGCCGGTCCCGGCCGCAGGAGGCGTACCCTCAGGCAATTGAATCACATTCCCGCTGATCGAACCTTGTACGGCATAAAACACGAAAGAAGCGCTTCCGGTGCAGTGGAAGCCGCATGGGTAAGGATCGTCGATGCACGTGACAGCGCCGTTCGCTGTAGGAGGTGTGAAGTAATAGAAATTCTGACCCTGGAGATCCCACGTTCCGACACTGAAGGTGAGCTGGAGCGTTTGCGAGGGCGGCGTGAAGCCCCACCCCGGCTGAGTACAAAAAGAATCAGGGCAACCGGGTCCACGAGCCCACAACTGAACGCCGGGAGGGGCAGGAAAGGTGGAACCGTCCCCGGTTGAGCCAGCAAGGAACTCCGAACTGGCCGGGCAAGTCTGGGCCCTAGCCTCCTCGGCACTCAGGAGTGCGGCGCTTGACGCGAGGAGCAGGATCGCCGTTCGGGAGGGGCATCGCGAGGCAGAGCGATACAGGCGCATGGGATCTCCAATCGACGAAAGCGCTATCGGTTGCCAATCGGGCAGCGGACGCGTCCGGGTGTGTCTACGAGGACCCCCGACGCCCGCGAGACAGGTTTCCTTCCCTCGGGGCTCCAGAAGTCGAGTCTTTCCCCTAGTGCGCTTGATGATGCGCGCGCTGGAGGGGGAGCGGCAATCGGTGAGGCCCTCAATTTGAACTAGGGGAATCCCTGAATTCCCTTGTTGCGGCGGGACACGAACTCTGCCGAAAAATCGACTTGGCCTTAGCCACGGGTGGACAAGAGCGGTGAATCCTGCGGCGTTTGAACCGAGCCGCCGGCGGCCCGGTACGACCTAACTCAGGAGGGGCACAAGAGGGCGATCCTGAGGTGGTGGCCGAGGAATGGCGTCAGGGGGGAACCCCGTAAAGACAAGGAGGCGTTGAGGCGAGCCTTGCCTGCGCTCGCCGACCCCTTGACTCACCCCCACTACCATCGTAATCTCAGAACATAAGTCTCTGTCGCAACCAGTGGCCGCTCCCCCCAGGTTCCGGCGGGTCGGTGTATGTGACCCCGCCGAGGCCCCGACCACGGTGGCTCCGGCTTTCAAGATCGAGGGTTCATGCGCCCAAAGCCTCTCGCAAGCTCGCTGCTGGCAGCAGCCCTGTTCGTCATGGGGGCTTTCTGGGTGTTCGCCCAGGCCTCCGAGGCTGACGAGCCTCGGGTGGGAGTGCCGGCCGTGGGGGCAAAGGGGCTTCGGGAAACCGTCCAGCAGATCATGGAGCGCGAGGCGGCGACGCCGCCGCGGTTGATGCCGCGAATCCACCCGGAGCACCATCTCCCAGACCGCCGGGGCCTTCCTCAGGACCCCCTCTCTCCAGCGCGTCCTTCCTGGCCGGAATCGACGCAGGAGGCGGCGCCGCAGGTGAGGGACCGCGGCCCGTTTGCGCCGCAAACGCTGGGGATCAACTTCACGGGCGCCACCCTGGCCGATACCTTCTTCTCCTTTCCTCCCGACACCATGGGTACGGTGGGCCCGACGCAGTTCATCGTGGCCGTCAACGGTCGCCTCCGGAGCTTCAACAGGTCGACGGGGCTGGCGGACGGCGTCCTGAACGCGGACATGGACGTATTCTTCAGCTCGGTCATGACGCCTCCGACCGCCAACAACTTCACCAGCGACCCGCGAATCCGCTTCGACCGGCTGACGAGCCGATGGTTCATAACCATCGTCGACGTGCCGGGCCAGATGGGCACCCTGCCCAACCGGATCCTCCTGGCGGTGTCCGACGGGGCGAGCGCGGGCGTCATCTCGGGCGGCACCGTGTGGACGTTCTTCTTCTTCCAGGGTGACGCGTCGAACTTCACCGACTACAACACCCTCGGGATCGACAACAACGCGCTCTACATCGGGGCGAACATATTCACCACTGCGAGTCCCCCCGATTTCGTCGGCACCAACGGCTATGTCGTCCGCAAGAGCTCCGTTCTCGGAGCGGGGCCGATCGTGGTGACCACCTTCGCGGGGCTGGCTACACAGGTCGACGACGGCCCGCTCACGCCGCAGGGAGTAGACAACCTCTACGACCCGGCGGCCACCGAGGGATACTTCATCGGCGTGTCCTTCGCCTTCGGCAGGCTAATCCTGCGTCGCGTCACCACGCCGGGCGGCACGCCGGCTATATCCGGCAATCTCAACATCACGGTCAATAACACGGAGGTCCCCATCACGGTTCCACATCTCGGTAACACCGGCGGGGCGAACGGCAATCTGGATGCGCTCGACGACCGGCTCTTCGCGGCGCAGATGCGCGGAGGACGGCTCTGGACCGCGCACAACATCGAAGTTGACAGCACCGGCGTGGCCTCGACCATCGGCGGCCGCGACGGCACCCGCTGGTACGAGCTGCAGGACGTCGCCAGCCCGGGAACGCCCAGCGTTCGCCAATCGGGGACAGTCTTCGACAGCGCGGCCACCAATCCGGTGTCGTTCTGGATCCCTTCGATCGCGGTATCGGGGCAGGGGCACGCGGCGCTCGGCTTCAGCGTGGCGGGCGCCGCCGCCCGCATCAACGCCGCGACCGTGGGAAGGCTTTCGGGCGATACCCTGGGGACCACCCAGGGCGCTCCCGTGCTCTACACGGCCAGCGCTACCGCCTATAACCCAGCGGGCGACCCAGGCGATTCCAACGTCGGGCGGCGATGGGGCGATTACTCGTACACCAGCGTCGACCCCAACGACGACATGACCCTGTGGACGATCCAGCAGTTCTGCAACGGCACCAACTCCTACGGCGTCCGCGTGGTGAAGCTCATCGCTCCGCCGCCGGCCACGCCCAACTGCGGGGCGCCGGCCCAGGTGACGACCGCGACCCAGAACGTCACCATCAGCGGGACCTCCACTTCCGGGTCCGGCTTCTTCGATCCGGGGGCGGGATTCCCCAACCGCCTTCAAGCCAGCGTCACCGGCGGGGTGACCGTCAACAGCGTGACCTTCAACAACCCGACCTCCGTGACCCTGAACGTCACCGCCACCACCAACGGCCTGAAGGACGTGAGCCTCACCAATCCCGACGGCCAGAACGTCGTTGGTACCGGCTGCATCAACGTGAATATCGCCCCGCCCTCCGCCGATCTCTCGATCACCAAGACCGACGGGCAGGCGACGGAGGTGCCGGGCACGTCCGTCACCTACACGATCACCGCGTCGAACGCGGGACCGAGCGCGGCCACCGGGGCGACCGTAGCGGACACGCTGCCGGGGACCATCACGGGCGCCACCTGGGCGTGCGTGGGCGCGGGCAGTGGGACCTGCACGGCGAGCGGGTCCGGGAGCATCAACGACACGGTGAACCTGCCGGTGGGTGGCTCCGTGACCTATACCCTGACGGGCACGATCAGCGCATCCGCAACCGGGAGTCTCAGCAACACGGCCACCGTCACGGCACCGGGCGGAGTGACGGACCCGACTCCGGGCAACAACTCTGCCACGGACACGGACACCCTGGCGCCACAGGCGGATCTCTCGGTCACGAAGACGGACGGGCAAGCGACCGCGACCCCGGGGTCGCCCATCACCTACACGATCGTGGCGTCGAACGCGGGGCCAAGCGTCGCGAACGGAGCGACGGTGGCGGACACGGTGCCGGCGGCCATCACGGGTGCGACCTGGACGTGTGCGGGCGCGGGCGGCGGAACCTGCGGGGTGGGCGGGTCAGGGAGCATCAACGATACGGTGAACCTGCCGGCGGGCGGAACGGTGACTTATACCCTGACGGGGACGGTCAGCCCGTCGGCGACCGGTAGCCTCAGCAACACCGCCACCGTCACCGCGCCGGGCGGGGTGACCGACCCGAACCCGGCCAACGACTCGGCCACGGACACGGACACCCTGCAGGCCCAGGACTTCTTCTCCCTCCCTCCATGCCGGGTGGTCGACACGCGCGGGGGCGCCCCCATCGGTGGCCCCGTCATGCAGGGCCAGGAGACGCGCGCCTTCACCGTCGCCGGCAACTGCGGCATTCCTCTGACCGCGAAGGCCGTCTCGATCAACCTGACCGTGACCGCG
>WNFT01001097.1_pt1 | contig 22918 bp, 16 predicted proteins | sample 5400191 | NCBI WGS metagenome assembly WNFT01 (sample SAMN13153359, study PRJNA577476) | soil metagenome | isolation source: 80 cm saprolite under Madrone tree | place: USA:California | collected 2016-06-14 | reverse complement strand
AGGCAACGCGCGCCCCGGCGCGGATGCGAGGAAATGGTGTGTAGGGATCGCCCTTGATGTGGAAGGCGGCAAGCTCTACTGGACCCAGAAAGGGGCAGAAAAGGCGGGGCAAGGCCGCATCTTCCGCGCGAATCTGGAGCTCCCGGAGGGTCAGACTCCAGCAAACCGCCAAGACATTGAAGTTCTCTACAACAACTTGCCCGAACCCATCGATCTCGATCTCGATCTGGGCAACCGAATCATGTACTGGACCGACCGCGGAGATCCGCCGCGCGGCAATACCGTGAATCGCGCGCCGATGGACGCCACCAATGGCAACCGGCCGGTGCCGGAAATCGTTTTTAACCATCTCATGGAAGGAATCGGTCTTGCGTTGGATCCGGACAATGGACGCATGTTTGTGACCGACCTGGCCGGCTCTGTCTACAGCGCCAATCTGGACGGATCGAATAAGAAACCTGTGATCTTTGCTCAAGGAAATCTAACTGGAATCGCATACGCGGAGCTGCCTGCGGGTTCCTAGTGCAGGTCCGATCAGTCTCAACAATTACGAGGAGAGAATCATGAGTTCGCCGGCTTCTGCTTTGAAACTTGAGAACGTGCTGTATGAGAAGAAGGGCCCGATTGCCTATGTGACCATCAACCGGCCCAAAGTACTTAACGCTCTGAACGCGAAAACCATTTCCGAATTGCGATCCGCGTTCGAAGACGCCCGCGACGATCCCGAGGTGCGTGGAGTCGTCTTCACGGGAGCGGGAGATAAGTCATTTGCGGCCGGCGCGGACATCAGCGAAATGGCCAACGATACTCCGCTCACGGCGGAAGAGAAAACGCGGACTGGCCAAGCGCTTACTGACCTGATTGAAAACCTCGGCAAGCCGGTCATCGCTGCCGTGAATGGTTTTGCGCTCGGTGGTGGCTGCGAACTGTCGATGGCCAGCACGATTCGTATCGCCGCTGAAACTGCGAGGTTCGGTCAGCCCGAAGTGAAGATCGGAGTCATGCCGGGCTACGGTGGAACGCAGCGTCTTCCCAGGCTGATCGGCAAAGGCCGCGCATTACAACTCATTCTTTCCGGCGAAATCATCGACGCACGAGAAGCCTATCGCATCGGCCTGGTGAATGAAGTCGTTCCAGGCGCCAGCCTGCTCGCAAGAGCGGAAGCGATACTCAACCAGTTCATTTCCAACGCTCCAGTCGGCGTGAAGTACTCCATCGAGGCGGTAAACAAAGGATTGGAAGCGAGCCTTGCGGAGGGCCTCCTCCTTGAAGCTTCGCTGTTCGCGATTTGCGCCGGGACCGAAGACAAGAAAGAAGGAACCTCTGCATTCCTTGCGAAGCGCGCTCCGAAGTTCCAGGGACGCTAGCGCACAGCGGGCTTCAACCTCGTTTTGAAATTCGCAGTCGGAAACGGAAAGAGGAGAAAATTATGTCAGACGAAAACATATTCTCAGGACTAAAAGTCGTGGACCTCGCCAGCTTCATCGCCGGTCCCGGCGCAGCTACGATCCTGTCCGACTTCGGCGCGGATGTAATCAAAGTCGAGCCGCCCGATGGAGAGTTGTGGAGAATCGGGCAGAAAATCCCTCCGCAGCCGCGTTCGGAAGAGCCTTATCCCTTCCAATTGGCGAATCGAAACAAACGCGGCGTTGCGCTCAATCTGAAATCTGCTAGCGCGCAGCAGGTTGTCGAGCGGTTAGCAAAGTGGGCCGACGTGTTCATCGTCAACACACCGCATTCCGCGCGCAAGAAATTGAAGCTCGAATATGACGATGTCGCGCAATGGAATCCGCGTCTGATCTATGCCGATCTCACGGGCTTCGGCGAGAAAGGTCCGGACGCCGCTCTTCCGGGATTCGATCTCACGGCCTTTTGGGCGCGAAGCGGTTTGCTATTCATGACGCGCGATGCTGGATCGCCGCCGACCTGGCCGGTGGCAGGTAGCGGTGACAATGCGACTGCGGTCTGCATCTATGCCGCGATTGCGACCGCGCTCTATCGTCGCGAACGCACAGGCAAAGGGTCCTACGTCACAACTTCGCTCCTCGCGGCAGGTGTCTGGTCGGCCAGCGTCTTCATCCAGGCCGCCCTATGCGGTGCGAATTTCTATGGGCTGCACGATCGAGCGCATCCCGCAAATGCAGCTTTGAACGTGTATCGCTCTTCCGATGGCACCTGGTTCGTTCTCGTCGTTACTCCGGACAAGGTACCCGTGATTCTGAAAGCAATGGGTCGTGAGGATATCCTAACAGATCCGCGATTCTCCGATCCTGCCAAGCTGGCGCAGAACCGCCCGCAACTGACGTCAATGCTCGATGAGATTTTTGGTTCGCAGCCAATGTCGCATTGGTACGAAGTCTTCAACGGCGCTCAGATCACGTTCGGCGCCGTGCGTGAGCCGCAGGAAGTCGTGAATGATCCGCAATTGCGAGCGAATGACATCGTCGTTCCGATCGAAGGAGCCGGCGAGAAGCTGACCTCGACCATCAGCAGTCCCATTCAAGTGCACGGCGTTACTAAAGTACCTGCCAGGCGCGCGCCGGGAATCGGCGAGCATAACGAAGAGGTGCTGAAAGAGCTTGGTTTCAGCACTGACGAAATCGACGGTTTACGTGCGAGCGGTGCTATCCCGCACCCCCGGCATTTGGAATCGACGGCCGGAGGTGCGCGATGACCGACATTGTTACCGAACGCTCGGGAAGTATTCTGCGAATCCAATTCAATCGACCGTCCAAGAAAAATGCGATGACATCCGCCATGTACATCAACATGGCGGATCTCATCAACGCCGCAGCACAAGACGATGGCGTCCGCGTCGTGCTTTGGCACGGAGCGGGAGACTCCTTCTGTGCGGGGAACGACCTCGACGACTTTCTGAAAAATCCCCCAGGTCCCGAAGACAGTCCGCAATCTCGTTTGATCAATGCCTTCATCGCTTTTGAAAAGCCAATCGTCGCAGCAGTGCACGGTGCGGTAATCGGAGGCGGGACCACCATGCTGACGCATTGCGATTTTGTGTACGCAGGTGAGAGCGCAAAGTTCCAGATGCCGTTCATCAATCTGGCCCTGGTGCCGGAATTTGGAACGAGCTACTCGATTCCCGCACGCATCGGGTATCTCCAAGCGGCCGAGTTGATTCAGTTGGGACAGCCGTTCAATGCGCAGCGCGCAGCGGAACTCGGCCTGGTTACTCGTGTCGTGCCGGACGAAAAACTGCTGGCAACGGCAACGGAGACGGCGCAAAAGTTGGCGGAGAAACCCGCCAGCGCGGTCCAAGCCTGCAAGAGACTTATGAGGCAGCCCGTCCGTGCTCATCTTGAGCAGGCTGCGAAACTGGAGAACGAGGAATACGCCGTGCGACTCCGCTCTGCCGATTCGAAGGAAGCGATTACGGCGTTCTTCGAGAGACGCCAACCAAATTTTAATCGGAAAAGTGAATCGGTGACGGCCGGGTGATTCGGAGCGTTGTGATATCGAAAAGCTCCGCGCAGAGTTGGAAGAAAGGGCAATGAATCGAGGTAAGCATGCTGCAACCTAGGATCATCATCGTCGGTGCGGGCTTTGCGGGATTAGCCGCGGCCAAAGCGCTGAAGAAAACACAGGCAGAAGTAGTCCTGATTGACCGTACAAACCACCACTTGTTTCAACCTTTGCTTTACCAGGTGGCGACCTCGGTGCTTTCGCCCAATCAGATTGCGACGCCAATTCGCAGCTTTTTTCGGAATCAGAAGAACACCACAGTGATCATGGGGGAAGTGACAGGGGTAGATAAGGATCAGAAGTGCGTCTTCGTCAGTGATGCCGACAGGCAGAACGTGCCGATCGCCTATGACTATCTAATCTTGGCGACTGGCGCTAGTCATAGTTACTTCGGTCATAATGAATTCGCGGAATACGCACCGGGTTTGAAGAATCTCGGGGACGCTGAGGCAGCCCGAAACAAGATCTTGCAGGCGTTCGAATTAGCAGAAGTCGAGGAAAATCCCGCCCGCCATCAGGACCTGCTCACTTTCGTTCTCGTTGGTGCCGGTCCCACAGGCGTTGAAATGGCCGGCGCTCTCGCTATCCTGGTTCGAACCGCGTTGAAATCAGACTTCCGTAGGATCGATCCGACCTCAGCAAGAATCGTGCTCGTCGACATGGCTCCCAAGGTTTTGGGGCCGTTTTCGGAGAATCTTTCCAAAGCCGCGAAGCAACGACTTGAGAAGTTGGGCGTCGAAGTCCGGCTCGGACACAGCGTCGATCAGATCGACGCGGACGGTGTCGTAGTCGCGGGCGAGCGGATCCCAAGCAAGACGGTGATCTGGACTGCAGGCGTCGCACCGTCGCCGGCGGGCAAGTGGCTGAACGTCGAAACAGATCGGGCGGGGAGGGTGCGCATTCAGAAGGATCTCACTGTGCCCGGACACTCCGAGATTTTTGTGGTGGGAGATACGGCGTCGCTTGACCAGAATGGCAAACCCCTGCCAGGGGTTGCTCAGGTAGCGATGCAGCAGGGGCGTTATGCGGGAAAGCTGATTCACAGCCGCATCGTTGGCAGTACGCCTCCTCGCGCATTTAGCTATTTTGACAAGGGCAACATGGCTGTAGTGGGCAAAGGTTTTGCTGTGCTGCAAAGCGGCAAAGTTCAGGTAAGTGGGCTCGTGGCTTGGCTCACTTGGGCAGCCGTACACCTCCAATTCCTGGCCACGTCGAGCCTCCGCTTGGGGGTCTTCTCGCAGTGGATCTGGACTTATGTGACGGGGCAGAGGGGTGACCGGCTAATCGTGAACCACCACGGTTCGGACGTTGCGAAGCCAGCGCCGGATTCAACTGCCAAACACACATTCGCGGGCGGGTAGAAGTCTGGATAAACCCGACAAGTTCTAATTGAAGGTGAAACACTCTAAGGAGGATTTACATGGCAAAGAGCAACGAGATTCGAAACGTCGCTATCGTTGGGACGGGAGTTATTGGCGCGAGTTGGGCAGCCTATTACTTGTCACGCGGAATGGACGTGATCGCAACCGATCCGGCACCGAACGCAGAAGCCAACTTACGCAAGTACGTTGACGAGGCTTGGCCGTTACTCTCAAGCGTGGGCCTCAAACCCGGTGCAAGCCGTGATCGCCTGGCCTTCACGACAGACATGAAGCAGGCGCTTTCCAAGGCCGACTTGGTCCAGGAGAACGGACCCGAGCGTCCTGATTTCAAGATGAAACTTTTCGCTGATATGGATGAAGCCACTCCTCCTGATTCGCTCATTGCTTCGAGTTCATCGGGAATAACGCCAAGCGTGATGCAATCCAAGTGCAAGCATCCCGAGCGCATTGTCGTCGGGCATCCCTTTAATCCTCCACACATCATTCCATTGGTCGAAGTGGTTGGAGGAGCTAAGACATCTCCCGAAGCTATCCAACGCGCGATGGCATTTTATGCGTCGATAGGGAAGAAGCCTATTTACCTGCGAAAGGAACTTCCCGGGCACGTAGCGAACCGACTGCAGGCCGCGCTCTATCGAGAGATGCTTTACATCATTGAGCAGGGCATTTTGAGTGTAGAGGATACAGATGCGGCCGTTTCCTATGGTCCGGGGCTTCGCTGGGGCGTAATGGGGCAAAGCCTGCAATGGCACCTGGGCGGGGGCCCGGGTGGGATCCGACACTTCATGGAGCACCTCATGGATCCACTACAAGGAATGATGAAGGTGCTTGGAACTCCGAATATCACGCCTGAGCTGAAGCAGACCGTCGTCGATGGAGTAATGCGCGAAGCGGGCGGGCGCTCCGTGGACCAGCTCGCTCAAGATGAAAATGAGGTGCTAGTGGGACTTCTCAAGCTGAGAACTAAATACTCCGAACCTGGCACTCAAGCTGAGCCAACAACGCAGCCAACAATTTCGGAGGTAAGCGCATAAGACCTGCGACCGGAGAACACCTACAATTTGATGCTCCCAGCTGTAGTCGATTCCGTTGCATTCACGAGGTGAGAGGGGCGCAAGTGTCGCACTCGGTGAGGGGCACATGATCTATATTCATTCTCTTGGTCGAGCTTCGCGATTCTACGCTGACCGGACAGCGCTTGCTCCGGGCGGCATCCGGTTAACGTTTCGGGAACTCCACGAGCGCATCCAGAACATTGCGGGCGCGCTCGCCGCCAGCGGCTTTGCGGCGGGCGACCGCCTCGCGCTTCTATTGCCGAATTCTCCTGAGTACATCGAGTTGGTCTACGCCTGCAGCTGGCTCGGCGTTACCGCAGTCCCGATAAATGCACGGCTCTCCGCAGCCGAAATCGATCGAGTTCTGCTTGATGCAAAACCGCGTGGGTTGGTACGGCATTCCTCACTCCCAAAGCCTGCGGTGCAGCTTCAGTGGCAACTCGTGCTCGATGAAAAACCCTTCGACGTTCGGAATGCGTCCTGTCCAGATCCTGTTTATGACCCGGAAGCGATTCTGGCTCTCATCTATACCAGTGGCACAACGGGCCGGCCCAAGGGCGTCATGGTGACTCACGCCAACATCCTGGCGAACGTCGACCACTTCAACTATTGGATGGGATACCGAGAAAGCGGCGTCTATCTGCACGCGGCACCAATTTTTCACATTGCCGATTTTCCCGCCATGTTCGCCGCACCGGCTTTCGGTGCGCGCCAAGTAACGATTCCAAAGTTCAGCCCGCAAGGTTTCTGTGAGTTGGTCCAGCGCGAACGCGTGACCCACACGGTGCTCGTGCCAACAATGGTAAACCTGCTGACGCAGATGCCCGAGGGGAATTCGTATGACTTGAGCAGCCTCGAGGTTCTGGCTTATGGCGGCTCTCCGATGGCGCCGGATGTTGTCCACCGGGTGAGAAAATTTCTGCCGAACATGAAACTTCTCCAGTGCTACGGACTCAGCGAGACCGGCTTCCTCACAGGTCTCGAGGATCAGGAGCATGTCGAAAGCAAGCTCCTATCTTGTGGGCGGCCTTGTCCAGGAATTGATCTGCGAGTCGAGGATGAAACGGGAAAGGAAGTGGAAGTCGGGCAGCACGGCGAATTGGTCGCTCGGGGCGCCAATGTCATGAAAGGCTACTGGAACGATCCGCAAGACACGGCTCTCGCATTTCGAAACGGAATGTTTCGCACGGGGGACATCGGCTATCAGGATTCGGACGGCTATTTTTACATCCTTGACCGCCTGAAAGAGATGATCGTCACAGGTGGCGAAAATGTTTATTCCGGGGAGGTCGAAGCGGTCCTCTACAAACATCCCGCAGTTCGTGAAGTGGCGGTCTTCGGAATTCCTGACCCACAGTGGGGTGAACTCGTGATGGCTTGCGTCGTGCTGAAGCCCGGAATGGCTCTGAGCGCGAACGATCTGACCAGCCATTGCAGGCAATTCTTAGCGAACTACAAAATCCCCCGCCGCGTCGAGTTCTCAGATACCGAACTACCGAAAAGCGGTTCCGGCAAGATCCTAAAAAGAATTCTGCGTGAACGATTTTGGGCTCACGAAGAGCGGGCGGTGGGCTAAGAAACGGCGAATGCTTCGGAACATAGATGCGAGGACTTTGCACATTGGAACGGTGCAGCTCACTCAACAGCGTTGGCTATGGCTCGGCCGAATTGTTTTGCTTCGCGGGTGAAGCGCAAATCTCGAATGCCACTTGTTGCACAGGGCTGCGAGCACATTCTGTGACGCCAACAACTTGACGAAAACGCTAAACGCTTGGCGAGCATACTCGATACTCCGTTTTATGTTTTGCATCTAGAAGGTCTTGCCCCCTCTTGTATGGAAAACGAATTGCACTATCTCATTACGCAAGATATGGCCAAAGCCAAAGAAAGGTAGCGGCATGACGAAAAAAGTGGCGGACCTATTGGTGGATGTTCTTGCTGAAGCAGGTGTCCGGAGAATCTACGGCGTTGTCGGCGACTCTCTGAACGGCATTACGGACTCAATACGAATAAAGAACAATCTGGAGTGGGTGCACGTGAGGCATGAAGAGTCGGGAGCTTTTGCTGCGGGAGCCGAAGCGCATCTCACGGGAACATTGGCGGTGTGTGCCGGGAGTTGCGGGCCGGGGAATATGCACTTGATCAATGGCCTCTACGACTGTCAACGGAACCGTGTCCCTGTACTCGCGATTGCCGCACATATTCCGAGCCGGGAGATTGGGAGCGACTACTTTCAGGAGACGGATCCCAAACATATCTTCGCGCAATGCAGCCACTACTGCGAGCTCGTCTCCGATCCCGAACAGATGCCGCGTATCCTGGAAACCGCCATTCAGACGGCAATCTCGAAGCGTGGAGTCTCTGTGATTGTGTTGCCCGGGGACGTAGCTCTGAAAGATGCCGTCCAGGGGCCGCGTGTACGTTTTCACGAACAGAAATCCGCCCTTTGCCCATCGGATGAGGAACTCAATGTCCTTGCCGAACTTCTGAACCGCGCGGAAAAGATCACCATCCTCGGCGGCGCGGGTTGTGCCGGAGCCCACGCGGAGCTGATGGAGGTTGCCGGCAAGCTCCAGGCTCCCATCGTGCATGCCTATCGCGGCAAAGAATTCATCGAGTACGACAACCCCTTTGATGTGGGCATGACAGGACTGCTCGGATTCTCTTCCGGCTATTACGCCATGATGAATTGCGAAGTCTTATTGATGATCGGCACGGACTTTCCGTACCGGGATTTTTATCCCAAAGACGCGACTATCGTACAGATCGACGTTCGCGGCGAGCACCTGGGACGCCGGAGCAAGCTGGACTTTGGCTTAATTGGAGATACGAAGACCACTCTGCGGGCCCTGCTTCCAAAGCTGGAGCAGAACCAATACCAGCAGCACTTGAGAGACTCGGTTGAACACTATCGTAAAACACGCAAAGGTTTGGATGACCTCGCAAGCGGTAACTCCAACAAAACGCCAATCCATCCACAATATGTTGCCCGTGTGATCGACAGACTCGCAGCTGACGACGCGGTTTTTACTTGCGACGTAGGCACGCCCGTAATTTGGTCCGCACGCTATCTCACGATGAACGGGAAACGGCGTCTTCTTGGCTCTTTCAATCATGGCTCTATGGCCAACGCGATGCCTCAGGCTATCGGAGCGCAGGCTGCCTATCCCGGCCGCCAGGTCATTTCGCTCTCGGGCGATGGCGGTTTCTCGATGCTCATGGGGGATGTGATTACCCTGAAACAACAGAACTTGCCGGTGAAAGTGATCATCTTCAAGAACCAATCGCTGGCCTTTGTGGAACTGGAGCAGAAGGCCTCTGGTTTTCTCGAGTTTGCAACCGACCTCCAAAGTCCAGATTTCGCAAAGATCTCCGAAGGTGCAGGGCTTTTGGGATTAACGGTCAGAACGCCGGACCAGGTGGAGCCCATGATTGCGCAAGCTCTGAAGCACGACGGTCCTGCCGTGGTTGAGGTTTTCGTCGCGCGCCATGAACTCGCGATGCCCCCGACGATCACTCTGGAACAAGCGAAAGGCTTCAGCCTTTTCATGATGAAAGCCGTACTCAACGGGCGCTGCGACGAGATCATTGATCTGGCGAAGGTCAATCTGCTTCGCTGATCAATTTCAATAGTTCAAATAAATAAGAAAGGAAGGGAATACGCAAATGGTTACGCCGCAACAAGTCATACAGTCAAGTTCACCGGATTTTCCGCGTGGGACGGATCTCTTGAACATTCCTTTGCTGAATAAGGGTACCGCATTCACCGAGGAGGAGCGCACGGATTTTGGCCTGCAAGGGCTTCTGCCGCCACACGTAGAAACCCTTGATGAGCAAGTGGTCCGCGCTTACGAGGCTTTTCGGAGAAAAGATGAAGACCTCGAGCGGCACATCTATTTACGCGCTCTGCAGGACACCAATGAGGTCCTCTTTTACAGACTCCTCGTCGACCACATCGAAGAAATGACACCGCTGGTTTACACGCCAACGGTTGCGGAGGCGATTGAACAATTTAGCCACATCTATCGTCGGCCTCGCGGACTATTCATTCCATACCCTTTGCGCGACTCAATCCCACAGCTTCTGCGGAATCGCCCTAATAAGGATGTCGATGTAATCGTGGTTACCGATGGCGAACGCATTCTGGGCATCGGTGATCAGGGCGCAGGCGGGCTCGGCATCTCCATTGGCAAGCTCTCGCTCTACACGGGCATTGGTGGTATTCGTCCGGAACGAACGTTACCGATCGTCTTGGATGTAGGCACGAACAACAAAGAACGACTCAACGATCCGGAGTACCTCGGCTGGCGTCATGAACGCATTACGGGCCAAGCCTATTACGACTTCGTTGATCAGTTCGTGCAAGCGGTCAAGCAGGAGCTACCGAGAACGTGCCTGCAATGGGAGGACTTTGCGACTCCGCACGCCCGACCCATCCTCAATCGCTATCGCGACGAATTGTTGACGTTCAACGACGACATCCAGGTGACCGCAGCGGTTGCACTGGGGGCAGCTATTGGCGCGGTCAGGGTGGCTGGAAAGAGTTTGAAGGAGCAACAGATCGTCATGCTCGGGGCAGGTGGGAGCGGAATTGGCGTCGCTGATGGCCTGCGCGCGGCAATGAAAGGGGATGGATTGTCCGAAGAGGAAGCGCGAAGCCGCTTCTGGGTCATCGACATAGATGGCCTACTCCATTCAGGTCGAGAGAATCTCACTCCTGAGCAAGCCGTTTACGCACAGCCCGAGAACCGCGTTTCCGGCTGGCCCCGGACTTCCAACGGACACATCGGCCTGGCCGACGTAATCGGGAAAATCAATGCAACAACCCTGATCGGCTTCTCCACGGTTGGCGGTGCTTTCTCTGAGCCAATTGTTCGCGAAATGGCGCGAAAGGTCGAACGTCCTATTATTTTTCCGCTCTCAAATCCGACCTCAAAATCCGAAGCAACGGCAGAGGATCTGATTCGTTGGACCGACGGACGCGCTTTGGTCGCGTCGGGCTCTCCATTTGCACCTGTCAACTACAACGGCCGCAAGATTACCATCGCGCAATGCAACAACGTTCATATTTTTCCAGCAATGGGACTTGCCATTGTGGCTTCCGGCGCTCGCCGGGTCACCGACGCAATGATGCAGGCTGCAGCGCGCGCGCTTGCCGCGAATTCGCCCGCCCTCAAAGATCCTTCCGCCTCCCTGCTTTCTCCCCTGAAAGATAGCAGGCGGGTCGCCAGGGATATTGCGGTCGCGGTTGGTATCCAGGCACAAAAAGACGGCGTCGCTCCGAAGATCAGCGAAGTCGAACTGCGCCAGCGGGTGCTGGAGGCGCAGTGGACACCCACTTATCCAAGTTTTTCTGAATGAGGAGAGGACTCCGATGAATCGCCATTTCAAACCGTTTTCAGTTCCATCCTTGGCGGCCGCTTCAGGGTTTCTCCTAGCAGTGGTCATGATGGTGAGTGCCCCATTGCTTGCCTCCACCGCGAACTCTGCCGTTCCCGACGACACCGCGCTGCGCATTCGTCTGGACGACACGCTGACCAGCGTGGATTCGGAGGTAGGCGATCCCTTCAGCGCGACCGTCGTTGATGGCGGCGAATATCGGAATGCACGAGTGTATGGTCACGTCGCGAAGATTGACATGTCCGGAAAGATCAAAGGCCACACCAGTATGGTACTTCGCTTCGACCGCCTGGTTATGTCGGATGGCCATCGCGCTCCGATTCACGCGGAAATTATAGAGCTCTATCACGCGCCTTCAGGCGAGAAGGTCGATGTCGAGGGTGCGATCGAATCAGGAGGCCACGGCCGCAAAACCGTCGAGCACACAGTGATCGGAGCCGGCGGCGGTGCCTTGCTGGGCGGAATTTTCGGCGGAGGCAAGGGGGCCGGGATCGGATCGATCATCGGGGGTGTCGGCGGCCTGGGCACTACTGCATTCCATGGACATCAGAAGATCACGCTCAGCAGCGGTCAGGAAATGCTTATTCGCATCACGAGCTAATAGCAAAGGGCCGAAGAAAGTAGGTTGGCGTGTTAACTACAACAGAAGTGAATTCCGCAATTCATCTCGACGGTCGAGCAACCACGCATGCCGAGGTGGCCCGCAATCGCGTAATGGCCTTCTGGCACACCATGATCGGGAAAAAGGTGGTCATGGCGGTCACCGGAATCGTCCTTATCGGCTTCGTGATCGCCCACATGTTAGGCAACATCAAGATATTTTCGGGCCCGGACGAAATAAACGCGTATTCGCGGTTCTTGCGGGAAGTAGGTTCTCCGGAGCTTGCCTATGGACAACTGCTCTGGGTGGTGCGAATTGTCTTGCTTATTTGCGTAGCCCTTCACATCACCGCCGCAGTCCAGCTCAGTCGCATGAGCCTGGCTGCACGCCCCGTTGGATATAACGTCAAGCGCAACATCGAGACGACCTTCGCAGCGCGCATGATGCGCTGGGGTGGGGCGTTACTGGTTGCCTTCATTATTTTTCATCTTCTTCACCTGACCGCAGGCGCGGTTGGATTCCGGGCAGGGCAGTTCAGACATCTCGCCGTTTACCAAAACGTGGTCGCAGCCTTCGCCATATGGCCCATTGCGCTGTTCTACGTTCTGGCGATGGCTGCACTTTGCCTGCACCTCTACCACGGGATCTGGAGCATGTTGCAAACGCTCGGGTGGAATACTGCCCAAAACGAAAGAATGCTGAAGATCGCTTCGCGAGTCGTAGCCATCGTGGTGTTTCTCGGATTCAGCTCAGTTCCGGTTTCGGTACTCGCAGGCTGGCTCCGCTAAAGGACATGAATATGCTTGACGCAAGAATACCGTCAGGACCAATCGATCAGAAGTGGAATAAGTCCCGCTATGAGATGAAGCTCGTAAATCCCGCCAATCGCCGCAAGCACTCGGTCATTGTGGTTGGTGCCGGCTTAGCAGGGGCGGCGGCGGCCGCCACTCTCGGCCAGCAGGGATACCACGTCCACTGCTTTTCCTACCACGACACGCCCCGGCGCGCACACTCGATCGCAGCACAGGGAGGCATTAACGCCGCCAAGAACTACCGCAACGACGGCGACAGTGTCTTCCGGCTTTTCAAGGACACCGTCAAGGGCGGGGATTTTCGGGGTCGTGAAGCCAACGTGTTTCGTCTGGCAGAAGTCAGCGTGAACATCATCGATCAGTGCGTGGCTCAAGGCGTGCCGTTTGCAAGGGAATATGGCGGAATTCTGGACAATCGCTCCTTCGGCGGCGTGCAAGTCGAACGGACGTTTTACGCACGAGGGCAGACCGGACAGCAGTTGCTACTCGGCGCGTATCAGGCGCTGGAAGAGCAGGTGGCAGCTGGCAGAGTGACCATGCACATCCGCAATGAGCTGCTTGATGTAGTTCTCGTGAATGGCATAGCACGTGGGATTGTGACGCGTGACTTGGTTACTGGCCAAATCGAATGCCACGCTGCCGACGTCGTCGTGCTCGCAACGGGTGGGTACTCCAACGTCTTCTATCTTTCGACCAATGCCAAGGCGTCCAACTGCACGGCGATATGGCGCGCCCACCGCCGTGGCGCCCTATTCGGGAACCCGTGCTTCACGCAGATTCATCCGACCTGCATCCCATTGAGCAGCGAGCATCAGTCCAAGCTGACACTCATGTCCGAGTCGCTAAGGAATGACGGACGCGTATGGGTACCTAGGAAAAAGCATGACACTCGGGCTCCAAAAGACATTCCGGAGGCTGAGCGCGACTACTATCTAGAGAACCGCTACCCAAGTTTCGGCAACCTTGTTCCACGTGACGTCGCATCGCGCAATGCGAAGGAAGTGTGCGACGAAGGGCGCGGCGTGGGGCCCCACGGACAGGGTGTTTACCTGGATTTTGCGGACGCTATTCACCGGCTCGGGCTGGAAACCGTCCGGGAGAAGTACGGCAATCTGTTCGACATCTATCAAAGGATTACTGCTGATGATGCATATAATGTGCCAATGCGCATCTATCCCGCTCCTCACTACACAATGGGGGGACTGTGGGTTGACTATCATCTGATGTCAACCATCCCGGGTCTGTTTGTAGGTGGGGAGGCAAACTTCTCTGACCACGGCGCAAATCGGCTCGGCGCCAGCGCGCTCATGCAGGGTCTCGCTGACGGTTACTTCGTCCTGCCTGCAACTGTGCCGGATTACCTTGCTTCGACCAAATTGGATTCTGTTAGCACGTCCGGTCCCGAGTTCATGGCCGCCAAAGTCGAGGTGGAGAATCGGATCCATAAGTTGCTTGCGATTGAAGGAAACCGCAGCCCCGACTCCTTCCATAAAGAAGTCGGCAAGATTGTTTGGGACAACTGCGGCATGGCTCGTTCTGATGCCGGCTTGCGCAAGGCGCTCGCCCGAATTCCCGAACTACGCGACGAGTTCTGGCACAACCTTCGCATCGTGGGTACAGGCGAAGAGCTAAACCAAACTCTCGAGAAGGCGAATCGTATTTCCGACTTCCTGGAACTTGCCGAACTCATGTGCGTCGACGCGTTGCACCGCACCGAATCGTGCGGAGGGCACTTCCGCGTGGAGAGCCAAACCACCGATGGCGAAGCAAAACGCGACGACGCCAATTTTTCCTACGCAGCCGCCTGGGAATGGCGAGGTGTAGGTCAGACGCCGGCCCTTCACAAGGAACCGCTCAGCTTTGAGTATGTCCCCCTTTCGCAAAGGAGTTACAAGTAGCCATGAATTTAACGCTCAGGATTTGGCGACAGCAAAGCGCGATCGCGGCAGGCCGCTTTATCACCTACCAGGTCAAGGACGTGACTCCCGACATGTCGTTCCTCGAGATGCTCGACGCCCTGAACGAAGACCTGATCAACCGGAAAGAGCCTCCCATCGCTTTCGAACACGATTGCCGCGAAGGTATCTGCGGATCGTGCGGTTTCTTGGTCAACGGCGTGGCTCATGGCGGGCAGCGCGGTACAACAGTCTGCCAGCTTGCGATGCGCTTCTTCAAAGATGGAGACACATTGACACTGGAGCCATGGCGCGCTCGGGCTTTCCCAGTAATTCGCGATCTTGTCGTGAATCGGTCAGCATTTGACCGAATCATCCAGGCTGGGGGCTTCATCACGGCACCGACAGGGGGCGCTCCTGATGCCAACGCAACACTGGTGCAAAAAGAGGATGCTGACACTTCGTTTGACGCAGCCGCATGCATTGGGTGCGGAGCATGCGTTGCTGCCTGCCCGAATGCAGCCGCCATGCTCTTCACTTCAGCGAAAATTACTCACTTGAATTCTCTGCCGCAAGGTCAGCCGCAGCGCGAAGAGAGGTCCCTCAGCATGGTGGTTGCGATGAGGAACGAACTCTTCGGCAGCTGCACGAACCACGGGGAATGTGAGGCGGTATGTCCCAAACAGATACCTCTGGAGTTCATCGGGAAGATGAATCGCGATCTGATTAGAGCGCTCTGGCACAGGCACCGGGAGCCTCTGGTCATCCCAGGCACCGTGCAACTGCCATGTGCGGAGGATGCTCACGAGCACTTTCATGAAGATTTTCGCCTGCCAGTTCAAGAAATCGCTCATCAGGATCCGCTTCAAAAGTTTCAGGCTGACCTTGATCCCGAGTCCCAGGTGCGCGCGACCAAATAACAGTGAGCTTTTGAGGCATTCAACAATAATGAACAATCCCCATCCTTTGACGAAGACGGTTGCTGGAGGCGTCCGACGGAAATCACCACCGCGGCTCGGAATTGATACGCAAGAACGTCGTCGAATCCATTCTCGTAGGGGAACAAATTTTAGGAGAGCCGAAACATGAGTGTCATAACCACGAACCAGTTTCGCATTGAGGAGGACGCCTTAGGAGACGTGCAGGTTCCGGCTGAGCACCTCTGGGGTGCACAAACCCAGCGCTCTCACATGAACTTTCCAATTGGGGTCGAGCGTTTTCGTTGGGGTCGCCCCGTCATTCGAGCTCTTGGCATTCTGAAGAAGTGTGCGGCCTTAGCCAACGGGGAACTGAACCAGCTTCCTAATGAGAAAGTCGAACTGATCGTTCGTGCTGCGCAGGAAGTGATCGACGGCCGCCTAGATGGCGAGTTTCCGTTGGTCGTCTTCCAGACGGGTTCCGGCACGCAAACCAACATGAACGCTAACGAGGTGATAGCCAATCGCGCGATCCAGCTTACAGGCGGCGTGGTCGGGTCAAAGAAACCAGTTCACCCCAACGACGATGTCAATCACAGCCAATCATCAAATGACACGTTTCCTACGGCGATGCACATTGCGACAGTAGAGGCAATCGAGCACAACTTGTTTCCTGCGGCCAGCCACCTGCGAGACGTACTCGACAGCAAATCGAAACAGTATCGCAATGTGGTCATGGTCGGCCGCACACACCTTCAGGACGCGACGCCGCTAACACTGGGGCAGTTGATCTCCGGTTGGGCAGCGCAGCTCGATCAGGCACTCGACGGCATTCGCCGAGCTCTTCCCGGTATTTACGCGCTGGCCATCGGGGGTACCGCAGTTGGTACCGGGCTCAATGCTGATCCACGCTTCGGAGAAGTAGCTGCCCGGCGGATCGCGGAAGAAACCGGCGCGCCCTTTGTCTCAGCTCCCAACAAATTCGCCGCACTCTCGGCACATGACGGCATGGTGGGCGTGAGCGGAGCGCTTCGCACGCTTGCGGGGGCGCTGATGAAGATCGGGAACGATGTCCGCTGGTACGCTTGTGGTCCGCGTGCCGGCTTCGGCGAACTCAAAATTCCTGAAAACGAACCAGGATCCTCGATCATGCCGGGAAAGATAAATCCTACTCAATGCGAAGCACTCACCATGGTTGCGGTGCAGGTGTTTGGCAACGACCACGCCGTGGCGTTCGCTGGTTCGCAGGGCAATTTTCAGCTGAACGTATATAAGCCCGTCATGCTGCACAACGTTCTTACTTCAATCGAACTCCTCGCTGACGGCTCGCGTTCATTCTGCGATCGCTGCGCTATCGGCATCGAGCCCAACGAAAAACGGATCAAGGAACATCTCGACGATTCTCTGATGCTGGTGACCGCCCTCAATCCACACATCGGATATGAGAAAGCCGCGAAGATCTCACTGACTGCGTACCGCGAGGATCTCAGTTTGCGTGAGGCTGCTCTGAAGCTCGGCTTCGTCACGCAGCAACAGTTTGATTCGTGGGTTCACCCGGAGGAAATGACGCATCCGCTGAGAGGAAAGCCGTGAACGGACCTGCGGAGGTGGTCATCACAGGGAGTCGTTTCCGTGGCCTCTCTGCTGCCGGCTCCGCACCCACAGATTTCGATTTCGATCGAGGAATGGCTCGCGTGCAGCATGAACCCGCTCATCCTGTGCCGCAACGCTAATTCTTATGCGCGGGGACCCATGGTACGTCGGTCAAGACTCCGACCAAGCGCTCCGCGAGCGGTAGTTCGTGCTGCGATTGTACTCATTCTTTCGCACGGCGGTAGCATCGCTTTCGCTCAGGGTGCACCTGTGTCGCCGGACCATCCTTGGCATGGATTTGCGGAAAAGAGCATCCAAGCGGACGCGAGAAATCTCACCGAAGCCAAACTCAACTTCGATCCGGAGAAGACCTACTCCTTGCCAGAGCTCATCGATGTCGCCGAATCGCACAATCCAGAGACGCGTGTTGCGTGGGAGCGCGCCCGCGCGCAAGCCGCCGTTTGGGGTGTCGCGCGCAGCGAGCTCTATCCCACAGTAGCAGCTGCGGCACTCGCAGGTGCGACCCGTACCCACGCTTACCTGGCAGACCGCTTCTTCCGCCAAACTTTCGGCGATTTTGAGGTCGCGTTGAATCTGGATTACACGATTTTTGATTTTGGCGCGCGGGCCGGCCGAATCAACGCTGCACAAGCCGAGGTCCTGGCAGCGAACTTCGCGTTCAATGACACACACCGCAACGTAATTTACCGAGTCGAGCAGTCCTACTACCAGTTCTTGAATGCCTCTGGCCAGGAAGAAGCCGCGCGAGCCAATCTCTCCAACGCGCAAGCGGTGCAGCAAGCGTCCGAAGAGCGTCTGAACAATGGCTTAGCGACTCTCCCAGACGTACTCGGAGCGCGTAGCGCTACCGCACAGGCAGAATACGAGCTGCAGGCGGTGCTGGGAGCCGAGGAAATCGCTCATGGGAACCTGGCAACGGCTCTGGGAACGACTCCGCCAACTGCCATACGCGTCCAACCATTGCGGGAGCTAACAATTCCGAGCGCCATCGACGACACCGTCGACTCTGCGATTGATCGCGCTCTGGCGCAGCGCCCTGACCTGCTTCAGCGGGTTGCCGACGTCCAAGCAGCGAAAGCCAAGGTCAAGGAAGCGCATGCAGCCTACTATCCCTCACTGAATTTCACTGCCAGTCCAACCGCGCAGTCGCTGTACGGCATGCAACCGCAGTTTCCCTGGGGACAAACGGCAGGCCTGGCGGGCGCCATGGCCTTTAGCTTGAATTGGACCGTGTTTGACGGGGGGGCACGAAAAAATAGGCTCGCCCAATCGGAAGCCAACGTTCATGACGCAGAAGCCCAAGTCGTCGTTTCGCGCGATCAGATCGCGAACGAGGTCTGGAACGCATACTCCGATTTGAATACTGCCCTTCGCCAGCGGGAGGCCGCAACTGCGTTGCTCGAAGCCGCTGGCCGTTCCTACGACGCTGTTCTTGAATCGTATAACTTTGGATTACGCAATCTGCTGGACGTAACCGCAGCGCAGCGGACTCTCGCGCAGGCCCGCTCGACGGACGTACTTGCTCGTGCCCAAGTTCTGGTGGTTCTAGCCAACCTGGCTTTTCGGGCAGGAGATCTGATTCGACCGAACGCTCCGAGGCCCGGGACATGAGCGTTGCGCGCAACATCGGTTCTGCGAGACGTGTCCTGGGATTTCTTCTCCCCGTTCCCCTGCTCGTGGGTTGCTCGCGAGCGCCTTCTGTAGAGGTGCTTGGTTCGTTTTTTCCGGCATGGCTAGTGTGCTTCATTGTGGCGATTGTGCTGACGGCCCTCTTCCGGTCGTTGGTGATGCGATTACACGTGAAGGTGGCGTTACCGATGCTTGCGTATCCGAGCTTGGCTGCAGTCTTTACGTTCGTGCTATGGCTCGTGTTCTTTTATTGAGGATCTTTAATTACGAGGTGCAGAGTCCATGGGGACCTTGGAAAGTGCGGAAAACATTCCGAGGGCGGCGACGCCGACTCCGAAGGAGCTAAGCCGCTGGGTAAGTATCGGGATTGTCGGAGCGGCGGTCCTTCTGGGCGCTGTCGTGCTGTACCACGCTAACGAGTCTCCCCGAACCGATGATGCCGAAGTGTTCGCCAACTTCATCGGCATCGCTCCGCAAGTCGAGGGTCCAATTGTCCGCCTGAACGTGCGAGACAATCAGTTCGTCAAGAAGGGTGAGCTGTTATACGAGATTGACGGACGACCCTATCAGTACGCCTTGCAGAGGGTTCTTTCGGAGCAGGCAGCCCTCGAAGGGCAAATCGCTGACGAACAGCGGAAAATCAATGCGCTGGTGAGCGGCGTCTCCGTTGCCAAAGCGAATATTTCCAGTTCCCAAGCCGACGTGGCGCGCGGGGCGGCGACCGTCGAGCAAGCGCGCGCGGACGTGGCCAATGCCGAGCAAGGGGTGAGCCGGGCAAAAGCAGAGTGGACGTATGCGAGCAACAACCTGCACCGTCTCGAGCCGCTTCTGGCAAAGCAATTCGTCACCGTCGATCAGGTGGACCGCGCAAAGACCTCTGAAATCGCGCAGTCGGAAGCACTGAAGCAGGCGGATTCGCAATTGAGGCTTTCTCAAGCAGGCCTCCAATCCGCTCTGGCGCAATACGAGCGGTCTAAGGCGGCTCTCGAACAGAGCAAGGCGCAACACGAACAAGCACATAACGCGGTCACCACGCTCGAACCTCTGGTCAACCAGCGAGGCGCGCGTGAATCGGCCGTGAAGGACGCCCAATACAACCTGAACAACTGCCAAGTGTATGCGCCGTTTGATGCCCTGGTCACAAATCTGACGATTTCGGAAGGGGCTTACGCCCATGTGGGACAGGACGTCTTTACGCTGATTGATGCACGCACTTGGTGGGCAATCGGCAACTTTCGCGAAGCGCAATTGTCGCACATCAGGCCCGGAATGCGGGCTGACGTTTACGTCATGTCGAAGCCCAATGTCCGATTCTCGGGAATTGTAGACAGCACAGGTTTTGGAGTCACTCCTGATCCTGACGTCATCGGAAAACTGGACAAAGGCCTGCCGGACGTGCAGCGAACGCTCAACTGGGTACACCTGGCCTCTAGGTACCCGGTTCGCGTGCGGGTAGAGAATCCTGCACCAGAACTCTTTCGAGTTGGCGAATCTGCGGTTGTGACGATTCGCGCGAATTGAGCATGGCTACTGCCGCACAAAGCGTCTCCGCGACACCCTCTTACCTGTCTTGGTTAGGAGAATTTCTTAAACACGAACTGTCACCGTACCGGGGTAGAACAGCGTTGGTCGCACGAATGGTCATTGCCGCGACCCTGGTCATGATGATCTGCATGGTATTCCGTCTCCCCTACGCGTTCCAAGGAGCGATCTACGCGCTCATAGTGTCGCGAGAGAGTTCTCAGGCGACGCTCAAATCGGCTGCGTCGATCCTCGCATTAACCGGAATCGGCGGCGCGTATCTTTTGGCTTCGGCTTGGTTCCTCATCAGCATACCAACGCTGCATTTTCTCTGGGTCATTGCTTCATTTTTTCTGGGATTTTACGCGATCAGCACTGTAAAGAACTTCGGTGCCAGTTCCACCTTCGCGATCATGATTTGCGTCGGAGTGCCTCTTTGGGACCGCCATCTTTCAGCCGAAACGAATGTCGAAGATACGCTGCGGCTCTGTCTGGCATCCGCGATTGGAGTCGTGATTACAGTAGGGGTAGAAACATTGTTTTCGCGAATCAAGCCCGGCGAGGACATCGTCGCGGGCGTCGCGGACCGCCTTGCCGCCGTAGAAAACTTGTTAGTGTGTTTTGCGGAGAACTGCTCTGTCGACCGACTCACGCAAGCAAACGCAGTGCGCCTGGCCATGGTGGGAACGTCTATCTTGCGGCGCACTTTACAACGGTCTGCCTATGCATCGAATTATGCCGAACAAATGGGAGCAGTGATCGCTCTTACGGGAACCCTTGTTGATCTCGCTGCCAATCTGAGGAGTCCCACCCACCTGTCACAAGATAATCGCGAACAAATTCATTTTCTGGCCGACAATGTTGGCAGCGTTCGTTCGGCTCTGCTGGCGGAAGGAGCTCCACATTTGAATGCAGTCCATGTGACTCAAGAGAATGTTCCAGGCGCCATTCCGTTCGTGGCCGAGATGGAAAAAACGGTCCAGTTCATGAAAGAGACTCTTACGAGCGCTCAACCGCTCAGTGTTTTTGCGCCACTTCCCTCAAGTGGCGATCCACCCCCGACATTTTTCGTTCGCGATGCGCTCACCAACGTTGCGCACATCCGATTTGCCGTGAAAGGCTGTTTGACGGCCGGCTTGTGCTACATCATTTATAACGGGTTGGATTGGCCAGGAATCAGCACAGCAGTCACGACCTGTTTCCTCACTGCGCTTTCTACCGTAGGTTCGTCTCGACAAAAGCAGGTGCTGCGAATCTCCGGAGCCCTGGCAGGTGGCTTCCTTATTGGGATGGGCTCACAGATATTCATCCTGCCCTATCTGGATTCGATTGCCGGATTCACCATTCTTTTTGTCATTGTCACCGCCTTCGCGTCCTGGTTCATGACTTCCAGCCCGCGCTTGTCATACTTTGGCGTGCAGATCGCCGTTGCTTTTTACCTCATCCATCTCAATTCATTCGCAATCGAGCCTTCGCTCTCGATAGCCAGAGATCGCGTCGTCGGTATCTTGCTCGGATTGATCATGATGTGGCTCATCTTCGATCAACTATGGGGATCAGCCGCCGTCTCAGACATGAAGAGGGCGTTCCTTTCGGCGGTTCGTTTGCTGGCTCAATTTGCACGAGAGCCGATCTCAAGGGACTACAACGTGGCCGCGGAACGCAGTTACTCCCTCCGTGAGGGAATCAGCAACAATTTCGACGGCGTGCGAGCCTCCGCAGACGGCGTTCTCTTTGAATTCGGACCTTCTCGCCAGCAAGACCTCGCATGGCGCAGTAGGTTAAGACAGTGGCAACCGCAGCTGCGGCTCCTTTTCATAGCTGAAATTACACTGTGGAAGTACCGCGCCCGACTTCCAGGCTTTGAGTTACCGCACACCCTGGGCGCGGCTCAACGAGCCTTCGATGACGAACTGGCGCGAACGCTGGAAGCGATTGCAGATCGAATCGAAGGACGGCCATCGCAGGTAGGACTCTTCGAAGAGTCGCTTGCACGCCTGGAACGCGCGGTCAGTACTTACGAGGCATCGGAGCCGCAACCAGGGACGGCAGATCGATTCCAAGCGTTCCTTTCCCTGCACCGCAGAATCGAAAGTTTAACGAGTTCGTTGCAGAAAGCAATCGGAAACGCTGTGTAATCGCGATACCGCCAGAGAATACACGAAGGTCTGCACGGGCACGCCGTCCGCACAGCGTGCAAAAGTTCGGAACTTAGTCGCGACCTCGACCTTATCGTCAAATCCTTGGCATGATACGGCTGTAAGAGCAATTCCTCATTCTGAATCTACCGTCCCCTTTTTGTTGAAAACAAGGGGGATTGCCGAGTCTCAGGCGCCTGTTCGGCGTTGGACACACCGTTGCTTTCCCTCATAGCGTGAGTCTCGAAGCAGTTAATTGAAAGGAGATTTGAAATCGTATGGCTCAACAATCATTAAACGGAAATCGTCCAAAACTGAGTGAGAAGGGACTCTTGACTCCGGACAATTGCGTCGTGGCGCTGATCGACCATCAGGGCCAAATGCTGTTTGGAACAAGCAATTTCGACCGTCAAGGAATTATCAACAACACCGTGGCATTCGGAAAGGCCGCAAGGGTTTTCGATGTGCCCGTGG